>Ga0335078_10003871_pt1 | contig 22275 bp, 21 predicted proteins | sample Lox_Sample_32_FD_206711 | JGI IMG/M metagenome (GOLD analysis project Ga0335078, IMG submission 206711) | Soil microbial communities from Loxahatchee National Wildlife Refuge, Florida, United States - Lox_Sample_3.2 | ecosystem: Environmental > Terrestrial > Soil > Wetlands | place: USA... | reverse complement strand
CTTTCAAGACGTGGTTCTGGAAACGGCCGTCGACAATGCCGCAGCGCTGGCTTTCTACAAGCGGCACCATTACAGTGTCATCAAGGTCATTCCCCGATACTATCCCAACGGGGTGGACGCGTTTCTTATGGACAAAGGTCTTCTGAAGGCCGAGGTCGCCGAACACCGGCCATGAGAATTGCCATTCAGGGCGAAGCCGGTTCATTCAGTCATCAGGCGGCGATGCAGATGGTCCCGCGTTGCAGCATTGTGCCCTGCGCGCGTTCGGTGGAGGTCTTTGATTGTCTGGAACGGGGCCGGGCGGCAGCTGCCGTAATCCCGATCGAAAACTCGTTGGCGGGCTCGGTTGCCGAGCATCTGGATCTGCTGCTGGCGCGGCCAGCGTTCATCGTGCAGGAATTCCCGCTGCGTATCGCGCACAACTTGATTGCTGCGCGTGAGGTGAAGAAACGCGACATTCGCCGCGTCTACTCTCACCCGGTGGCTCTCGACCAGTGCCGCGATTTCTTCCAGCGCAATCCGCAGATCCAGCCTGTGCCTTTCTATGATACGGCGGGCAGCGTAAAGCATGTGATCGAAGCCTGCCTGCCGGACGCCGCGGCTATCGCTGGTCGCCTGGCAGCCGCGGTCTACGCCGGTCGAATCCTCCAGTCGGGCCTGGAGGACGACAAACGAAACTTCACCCGGTTTTTTCAGATTCGTAAAAGGAGCCATATCGTCCGGGGGGCCGACAAGACCTCGGTCGCCTTTATTACAAGAAACGTACCCGGCGCACTGCACCAGGCGCTCGGCGTGTTTGCTTCACGAGGCATCGATCTGAGCAAGATTGAATCCCGTCCGCTTCGTGGCAAGCCCTGGGAGTATGTGTTTTTCGCGGACTTCCTGCGGGGCGACGATGAAGTTGCCCGCGTCGCGCTGCGAAACCTGCGCAAAGTCGCCGACTCGGTAAAAGTACTTGGCATTTACCCTGCCGCCTGAAACAAAAATGAGGGCGTGAGCGTTCCTGCTCGCGCAGGATCATTGCAAAAAGACCCGCTTTGAGCTGGCCTCCGTCCCTTTGCCCCTAAACACCCCGACCGGTTAGAGTAACCATCGCTATGCAACCGCAGCCGGAGCAGGAAGCCAGCCCGATTTCTTTGCCTGCCTATGTGCGTTTGGTGCGCCAGAATGCCAATTTCCGGCGCCTGTGGGCGGCACAAATCGTCAGCGAGATCGGAGACTGGTTCTACTCGCTGGCCATCTACAGCCTGTTGCTGCAACTCACAGGACAGGCACGGTCCGTGGGCCTGGCCCTGGTCCTGCAGGTGATTCCGCAAACGTTGTTTGGCCCGCTTTCCGGCATCGTAAACGACCGCATCCGGCGGAAGCGCGTTATGATCACCACTGACCTGGCCCGAGCGGTAATCGTGGGCTCCATGCTGCTGGTGCGATCACGGTCGACGGTGTGGTTGATATATCCCTTGTTATTCCTGGAGAGCGTGATGTGGGCATTTTTCGAGCCGGCTCGCACCGCGGTCATACCGAACATCACTAGCGACGAAGACCTCATCGTCGCCAATACTTTGTCCTCGACCACCTGGTCGCTCAACCTGGTGGCGGGCGCGGCGCTGGGTGGAGTTGCCCTGGCTTTGCTGGGTCAGAATGCTTCTTTCGTTCTTAATGCGCTGTCGTTCCTGGTTTCGGCGTTTTTTCTGAGCCGGATGCACTTTGAGGAGCCGCACGCGGCTTCGTTCTCCAAGCTGCGAATTGTCGAGCTACTGAACTTCACGCCTCTCATCGAGGGTTTGCGTTATGTGCGGCGCGACGCCCGTTTGTACGCCACCGTGCTGGTCAAAACCGGGCTGGCACAGATGGGCGTCAGTTGGGTCCTGTTTACGGTTATGGGCCAGCGCGTCTTTCCGCTGCGCTGGCCCGGTCTTGAACCGCAACGCGGAGCAGTCCTCGGCATGAGTTTTCTCATGGGGGCGCGGGGAGTAGGAGCATTGTTCGGACCGCTGGGGGCAGCGCGTTGGGCTGGTCACTGGGAAAGCCGGCTGCGCACCGGCATTCTGCTCGGCTTTCTAGCCGTCGGCCTCGGGTATGCCGTGCTCGGCATTGCGGGTTCGCTCTGGTCGGCGTGCTTTTGGGTCGTGCTCGCCCACTGCGGCGGCTCGACGGTGTGGGTTTTCTCCACGACCCTGCTTCAACTTAATACCGAGGATAAGTTCCGTGGCCGGGTTTTCTCAGCCGAACTGGGCCTCTCTATGCTCACACTGGCGGTAGGCGCCTTCTTGGCGGGGTCGTTGATCGACCGCGGCATCGAGCCCCGTGCAGTCGCGGTCGGAACCGGATTGTTCATGCTGGTTCCAGCCGGCCTGTGGACGTGGGCGATGGGGCGGTGGAAGACTGAAGCCTAGGCGCGCTACAGCTCAGCAACCGTATACAAAGAATCGATCTTGGCCGCCATGACGAAGTCGCTCTCGGTGAGTCCGTCGATTTTATGCGTCCACAGCGTGATCTCCACCTTGCCCCACGTAAGCAAAATATCCGGATGATGTCCTTGTTCTTCCGCCACTGTGCCCACCCGATTCACAAATTCCAAAGCCTGCTGGAAATCCGGGAAAGTGAAAGCCCGCACGATGTGGTGCTGGTTGACGACATTCCAGTTGGGAAGCTGGTGACTGAAAGCGTGCAGCGCCTCGTCCTTGAGTGGTGGAGTGCCACCCCGGCATGGCACGCAGGTCCTGCTGGCCAGTTCAGACATGTGGAGACCCCCACATTAGGGTAGTCGAAGCGGGACTCGGGTGCCAACTGGGGGGAGAGGATGCGAGGCCGGGAATTGGGTATGGTTCTGCGGAGCGTTTGAATGACTGTAGTTCCGGATGACTAGAGTTAGAGTGTCTCTGTCTTTGCCGTCGTCACCGCCGCAACCCCTCCATCCGCTCCCCTCAGTTGGCGTCGGGCTACGCGCCGGATTTCCTGCCGAGCCGCGCATCCAGGGATGCTGCACCCGCCCCCGTCAAGGCGAGCGAGAGGCTGGCAACCAGGAGCAGGAGTTCAAACTCGATGCCGTCAGGAGCGAAGAATCCGCCCTTGAGTTTGACCGCGAGCACTGCGACCAGCATGTCGATGGCAAGCAACGCAGCGATCGGGCGGGTAAAAAGTCCGAGCACCAGTGCCGCACCTCCAACGAATTCCAGCAACGTAACTACCACCGCGAAGAAACCGGCGAAGGGAATGCCGACCTGGCCCAAGAATCCGCCGACGCCGTGAAATCCCCAGACGAATAGCTTCTGATACCCATGCATCAGGAATACAACGCCCACTACGATGCGGAGCAGCGTTGCTCCCCAGACTGGGAGATTCGATTTGTTCATCGGGAACCCCCGGTTTCGGGAAGCATCCTTGTTATTTTGAACCTTGGGATTGACCACAGCGTCGTTACTTGAGCTGTGCTTACGATTCAGGATTCATGGGGAGCATATCAGGTTCTAGTTCTTCACCCGGAATTAGTTCCCAGCCTTCGCGGAAAACATGTTCGCGGACGAGCCTGGCGTTGCGGCAGGGGCAGCAGACAGCGCATCGGACCATGATCGCAGCTTCCACACCGCAACGCCTGTGATCGCCACCAGACTCCAGGGCAGCAGCGGTGAGACCAGCATCCATCGCGCGCCGAAGCGAACCAGCAGCAGCCAAACCGAGGTCAAGGCAAGTCCGGCGAAAGCCGCGACAGCACGCTTCGCAGCTCTGGGCTTCTGCTCCGGTGACACAATCGACTGCACAAAGAATGCAAACGGAATCCCCGCCACCAGATCCACAAGATAATGCTCGCCTGTGCCCAGGGTGGAGACCACGGTCAGAGCCAGATATACTGCCATAAAGATGCGTAATGATCGCGCCAGGCCTTTGGTGTTCCAATACAAGAGTAGAACCCACGCCATGTGCAAGGATGGAATTGCGTTGCGAGGAATGTCGGCTCGAACCGAAATCCGTTCCAGAAAAAGTTTGGGCAGCGATTGAAGCGGCAGTGAGCGCCAGGGAAAATCCATGCCGAACACATACGCTGGACCGGTTGCCGGAACAACGTTATAAAGTACCCATCCGCCCAGACCTGCCATCAGGAACAATGTGATGATGTCCCACGACGGCCGCTCCGCGCCTTTGGGCTGGCGCAGGGCGTAGACCAACGCCATAACGAACGGCAAGGAGATGTAAGTCAGACTGGCCGCAATGCGCAGGGCTGCAGACGCTGCCATCGCTCTCCCCGCCAGAAAACTGGGTTGAAATCCAAAAGAGCCGTCAAACATGTACAGATAAAGATCGAATGTCTTCGGATAAAGCAGATTGGCGAGACTCAGCGCCCTCTGTGCCGAAAGCACGAAAGCCACCAAAGCGGCGGACGGAGCTAATACGGCGTAGCTCTTGCGGCGTTCCGCGGCTTCCGACCACAGCCAGCGCAAGCCGAGGATCAGAAACGCACCGAGCCCAAAGCCGGCTAGGATACCTGACCCGGCGTTTACCCAGTTGTGATCGTGAGGAAAACGGATAACCCGGCAGAAGCCGACCGAGAGCAGCAGCCAAGCCACAAGTTCTGAAGTCCCGGGCCAGTTACGAATATAGAAGATCAGCGCTCCCGCAATTGCCAGCGGCAGATACGGGACGGTCAAATCCAGCGAGTATGCAGCCGCCAACAGAAACGCGCACCACAACACGCCGCCCAGCGAGCAGAGTAGCTTCCGTTGCGGACTGGATGACCTCCAGTTCTCCCAGCTCATATTTCGATTATCCACGGCAACCAGCGAAGAACTGGCGGGGCGTTGGCGGGAAGAGTTCCTTTAGTAACCCATGGAGACAACGGCGGCGCTTATCTCAATGCGGCCGGCCGTGAGCGTGGGACGAATTTGGTTGCAAAGTTTGTCCTAGAGTTATTACTGAGGATGATTTCCCCTGGTTGCTTTGATCCGTTGCCGAGGCCGGCCGGGCAGAACGCATGGTCTCGATGCAACTGATCTTGTCAGTAATGCGGGAGGCGATTTCATTCGGGTCGGCGGGCATGCGATCGCGGACTGCGTCCGGCAACTGTCTGATTAACATCTGATAACTCTCGCACTCCGGATTGGCCACGAATTCAAAGCCAAGACCGTCGGCGATTCTGCAACCCAGGCTGATCAAACCGACCAGGTCAAGGCGGCCTTCTTTGGCTCGATCGTGATGATGCGATGTGATATCGATGAACACCTCCGGCAAGTTCCAGGAGGTAGTCAACAAGCGACCTGCATCGCAGTGATTTACTCCAAACGCTTCCTGCTCTTTCTCCAGCACGGTTTCGGGGCTTCCTTTGGTGCTCTGAAAGAGCTGGTTGTAGAGATCGGGTTGCATCACCGCCAGGGCTAAGCGTCCGATGTCGTGGATCAGTGCCCCGGTGTAGGCGGCGTCCTTATCGAGCGCCGCGGCGACCGCCAGTTCCTCGACCACCGCGGCACAAGCCAGACTGTGGCGCCACGATGCCCGCAGCGCGGGAACGTGCAGGCTACCTTCGATGTAGGCCCGCATGGCAATGGTCAGCGCCAGGCCCTTTACCCGTTCAAATCCGAGCAAGATCGTTGCCTGCACGGTGCTGGTGATTTCCACACGAATGCCATACAGAGGAGAGTTGGCCAGGCGGAGAATTTCGCTGGCAAAGGCAGGATCCGCAGAAATCAAATCGTGCAGTTCTGCCAGCCTGGTCTCACTCTGTGAAACCAGCTGAAGGGCGCGAATCGCAACTGCCGGAAAGGGCGGCAGGTCGACTAGCTTCAACTGCCTTGCAAAGCCATCGGTCTGGGCTGGCGTGGTCATGCTATGAACTCAGGAAGAACTCACACGCTTAAGCTTAGATCTATCAAGCCTCTTGGGTCCCGTGTGCTGCTTATCGGCATTCCGGATTTTTTTCTTCACTTGACGTACCCCACGATAGAACCGGAGCGACACTCGCCTGAGACTCGAGCTCAGTAAAAGGGTAATCAGCTCGGCGGTTACTCTTGGTCCCAGGGACTGTGTTTTTTCCAGGGGAGTTGGCCGATATTCCTCGCCATGAGGGCAGACAACCGTCCTACGCTAGGTCTTTCCCCGCAGGTCTGCGACTTCTGCAACCAGGGCACGTTCGTCAAGGCTTACGCCTGCCACGCTTTTGTGTACCTTAAAGGCACACCGATGGAACACTATCGGTGCGAGGAATGGACGGCGTGCGCGGAATGTGCCGCCTTAGTGGACGCGGAACAATGGAATGCTCTCACTGACCGTGCGGTGCGCGCCTTTGTGAAGCTGCATCGCCCGCTGGACTATGATGTCCCCGCGCTACGGGAGCACGTAAGCGATCTGCACAGTGCCTTCCGTCAATACTTAATCCGTGAGTCTTAGGCGCTCTTGTCCGCTTCGGGAACAGCAAGGGGTTGGTTGGATTCGGAGATCCGGCTCAACATCTGGTAGACCGTGTTCCGGCCTACCCCGAGGATTTCGGCCGCCTTAGCCTTATTTCCGCCCACCAGGTTGAGCACTCGCAACAGGTAACGCTGCTGCATGCGATCAAGAGTCATGAGTTCTTCACTGTCAAGCTCCGCAGCGGGAGCGGCCACGTGCAGAATATCCGGCAAATCTTGCAGATCAATGAGGCTGCCGACGCACATAATACAGCTGCCGCTAATGACGTTCTCGAGTTCGCGGACGTTTCCGGGCCAGGTGTGAGCCGCCAGGCGAGTCTGTGCCCGGCGCGTGATCCCGGTTATATCCCGCTTGTAACGAGCGGCGTACTTCTCTAGGAAATGGCGCTGCAGCAAAGGCAGGTCCTCTTTGCGCTGCGCCAGTCGGGGCACGGAGATCTCAACCACCGACAAGCGATAGAAAAGGTCCTCGCGGAATTTTCCTTCCGCCACCATACTGCGAAGATCACGGTGAGTGGCAGCGATTACCCGCACATCGACATGCCGGGTCGCCGGCGACCCCACTCTTTGGACTTCATGATTCTGGAGAACGCGCAACAGCTTAGCCTGGGCAGCCATGGGAAGCTCGCCCACCTCGTCCAGAAACACCGTCCCCCCATTCGCGTATTCGAAAATGCCCTGCTTGTCCTGGGTTGCGCCGGTAAAAGCGCCGCGAGTGTAGCCGAACAGTTCACTTTCGAGGAGGGTTTCCACCAGCGCCGAACAGTTGCAAATGGCGAAGGGCGCTGACGCCACCGGGCTCAGGCGGTGCAAGGCTTTTGCCACCAGTTCCTTGCCCGTCCCGGTTTCACCAGTCACCAAAACCGACTGGAAATGTGGCGCAATCCGCCGAATCTTGGCGAATACCTCCAACATGAGCGGGCTCCGCCCGATCATCCCCTCAAACTGGTAGACATCGATCAGATCCAGGTCTAAGCGGAAGGTTTTCTGGCGAGTCATCGCCTCCTCCACCAGATTTCGCACGCAACTGCGCAAGCGGACTACATCCAAAGGCTTGGGCAGGTAATCGCACGCCCCTTTGCGAATGGCGTCGACTGCCGACTCGGTCGAGTAATATCCGGTCATCAGGATGAAGTCAGTCCCCGGGTCTTTCGCCAGGACCCGTTCCAGTAATTCCAGTCCGTTCATCCCCGGCAAGAGAAAGTCTGCCAGAACGATGCGCGGTCGTACCTGCATGAATCTTTCCAGAGCGGATTCCGCACTGGGAGCGGTAAATAGCTGGACTTTCTCGTTGGCCAGCACATCTCGCACCAGATCGAGATTAGCAGGCGTGTCATCCACTACCAGCATTTTGAGTCTGGCATCGTCCTGATTCACGCTCGGCACTCCTTTCGGACAGGGCTGCTGGACCGGTTCGGCGGGCCGGATCCAAGGGACGTTGCGCTGCCATCTTGGAGCCAAACGGATACCTGGGGGAACCGATCCGGTGCACAGTTCATCCTGTCATCGAAAACGGTAGTGCGCACAAGAGACGTAGAAATTTCCGGATTTCGTAAATTCCTCGAACCATGGCGCTGACACCCGAGCATAAAATCCTTTGCGCCCAGAGTAGCGCCAGAGCCGCTTCTCTGCAAGCTTTTTAGGTCGAACTCAGTTCTTGCTCAGAACTGGCGGATCTTCCCAGCGGAGCGAGACACCTCACGCGTAATGTCAAGTTACGTAAACTCAGATGAGTATGTGCTCCGCTCGGATCTCCCGGCCCTGCCCGACCACAATGCTCGCCCGTTCTATAACATTCCTTAATTCCCGCACATTCCCCGGCCAGGTGTGTTGTTGCAAAACAGCCATGGCTTCGGGATGAAGGGTCACATCGTGCGGACAGAACTTGGTCAGGAAGCTCTGGGTCAGCAGCGGCAAATCGTCCAGGCGATCGCGCAACGGAGCCAGTTGGAGAGGGAAAATGGACAGCCGGTAGAACAAGTCCTCCCGAAAGTTGTGTTCCTGGACCAGGCGTCGAAGGTTGGCGTTGGTGGCCGCTATCACGCGAACGTCTACGCGGAAAGTGTCAGTACTGCCTAGCCGCTGAACCTCGCCCTGTTCCAGAAAGCGTAAGAGCTTGGACTGTAGTCCCATGGGCAGGTCGCCAATCTCATCGAGAAACAGAGTGCCACCCTGCGCTGCGTGGATGCGCCCAATCTTCGATTGCACGGCGCCCGTGAAAGCTCCTTTTACGTAGCCGAATAATTCCGCTTCCAGCAAGGCCTCAGGTATGGCCGCACAGTTGATCACGACGAATGGCTTCAAACGGCGCTGGCTCAGCTGATGCAGAGCTCGGGCAACGACGTCTTTACCGGTGCCGCTCTCGCCCGTGATTAACACCGTTGTGTCGCGCTGCGCTACCAGCCGCACCATGGAAAACAAATGTTGTACCGATGGTGAGCGGCCAACGAATCCAGGCAAACCGACGGGAGTTTGACGCTCATCCTCCGTGTCGGAGTTCTCCGTCTTGTCGCTGACGCTGAAGGGGGCCCCACGCTCAATTTTGCGCACCACGTCGAACGTCACCGAATTCGGCGATGCGGTCGCCACAATCGGTCTTCCCGTATGCGGGTTGATTGGAATCACCGTAACCAATGGGTGCTGTGACTGCACGATGTCCCGGAACTCGTCCACTTTCAGGTCGGGAAGGCTGGGGTCGAGCAGCACGAAGTCAATATTTTGTACTTCAATTTTCTCCAGCGCCTCGGCGCCGCTACTTGCTTCGGTCAAACTCCAGTCCGACGATTGCAGCCTTGAAACCAGGTTGCGGCGCAGATCCGTGCTGGAACTAACGATCAGGAGGCGCGGCAAATCGCCTTTTGCCGCCAGGGTGGTGGAGAAACGGGCAGGAACGGTCAAGCTAGACATGCGGAGCAGTCCTCTCTCTTGGGGGAGGGGCCGCTGATGGCAGTTGTGATGCCAGCTGGGATGAATGGATAAGTTCGCGGACATGATCAAAACCGGCGACAACTCTCTGCAACTCGTTCATCGCCCGCTCCAGGGAACTGCGATAATCTTCAATCGTCCCCGACTTGAGCAACGACAATTCAAGTAGACCCTGGAGCACAGTCAGAGGCTGAGCGGTCTGGTGCAGTTCCCGTGAAACCGCGCTTGCAACCTCGCGGTCCATGGCGGGTATTGGTTCGGCGTTCTGGGGAGTCATTAACATAGTGATTGTGCTTAGTTATCGGAGAGAACGTAACCTACCCCCCGGATCGTGCGAACCAGTTTTACCGCTGCATCTATGTCCACTTTGTCCCGGACGTACTTGACGTAAACATCGACCAGGTTGGTGCTGCCGTCGTAACTCTCCCGCCAGACGTTTTCCATGATCATGGCGCGCGTGACCGGACGACGGGCGTTCATCATGAGGTACTCGAGCAGCGCAAACTCCTTGGCGGTCAGATCGATTTTCCGTCCGGCGCGCTCGACCCGAAACTCGGAGCGGTTCAGCATGAGGTCAGCCACCTGAATGGGGCCGGTCGTCACCTGGCTGCTATTGCGCCGCATGAGGGCGCGAGTGCGAGCGGAAAGCTCCTGGAAGGAGAATGGCTTGATCAGACAGTCGTCAGCGCCACTGTCGAGAGCCGTAATCCGGTCCTCGAGCCGATTGCGTGCGGTCAGAACCAGGATCGGCAAACTCGGTGCGTGTGGCCGGACCTGCTTCAAAACCGATAAGCCGTCCAGTTTGGGAAGGTTGAGATCAAGAATCAGCAGGCTGTAAGAGGTTTGGGACAGGGCATGCACTGCGGCTTCGCCATCGTGGGCCAAGTCCACCGAATACTGGCTGCCGCTGAGTCCCCGCCGTAGAAAGTGGGCCAGCGGAATATCGTCCTCAGCGACTAGAACTTGCACTGGGGCAGGGCAGTGCCCGGCCGCTTTGATCTGGTTCTCCGACACTTCGTGTTCCATGACTCCCCTTCGGGCCAAGAGTTGAAACTCGGGTGAAGCGACAGCGTCTTGCCAACAGCAGTGTTCAGATAGCGGAAGCGCACCAGAAGACAGCGGGGGAGGGCAACTCAGGCTGGTTTCCTGAACGGGAAGGACTATTGCAATTAGAGAGCCTTAACGGATCGCTAATCTAACTCTATGATTCTCATTGATTCCACATGGAGCCGGCGAGCAAACGGGGAGAAAATCAGGTCGTGAATCCGTTCAGGAATCGTACATGTGTCATGAATTCGAACACTGGAAATTCAAGTGTGAAGTCAGGAAAGGGAAATCTTTCGGCGGTCTCTTAGGCAGTTTGCTTACCCGAATCTACTCTTCCTTCTTTGCGGTGTCTTTTGCCGGGATCTCGGACGGCGTTGCCTCGGCGGGATTCGCGGGGCCGGCGGCAGGAGTTGTTGCATCCATGTACTGCACGATGACGGAAATGCGGCGATTGGAGGGATCCAGAGGATTGTCAGGTGTCCGCAACCTCTGATCGGCGAACCCTCTCACTTGGGCTACTTGATCCTCTCGCACACCGTTTTCTTGCATCAGGCGCCGTGCCGAGTTGGCCCGGTCTGAGGACAGTTCCCAATTTCCATACTCTCCGCTCTTCGCATAGGGCTTGGAGTCGGTGTGGCCCTCGATAGAGAGCTTATTGGGGAGTTTTCCCAGTTCCTGGGCCAGCAACACCAGCAAGGCCTTGCCATCGTCGTTTGGCCGAATGCTACCACTCTGAAAAAATGTTCCGCTAGCGGTTTCCAGCAGCTCAATGCGCAAGCCTTCGGCCGTCACCGTCATCTGAATTTGGTTTTTCAGCTTGTCGAAGTCACTCATGCGGCGAACCGACTTCTGCAGCTGTTCTTTCAACTCCGCCATATTGTCTTTAGTAATGCTGAAGTTTTCGCCTGAGCCCCGCTGGTCCGTCCCCACCATCTTGGAGGTACCGGAAGGATCCTTGAAGTATCCACCTACCGCATCCTGAATCTGCTTACTGCTGTTCATGAGCCAGAGGACGATGAATAGTGCCATCATCGCGGTAACAAAGTCGGCATAGGCGACCTTCCAGGCGCCGCCATGGTGTCCGCCATGTCCGCCTTTCTTCTTAACGATGATGATGGGACGGGTTGTGGTCGCCATGGCTGCTAGTCTCTATTTGGCGGACGCCGCCTTGGCAGCAGCGGGTGCTTCTGCTCCTCCCCCGCGACAGGCCTTCTCCACCTCTTGGAATGACGGGCGCAACTGTCCGGGGATCGCTCGCCGGCCAAACTCCACTGCCATGATGGGGGCGCTTCCCTTGAGAAAGGAGATCATGACCACCCGCAACACGTAGAGATAGGCGTGTTCTTCATCGGCGGCCTTAGCCATATTGGCGGCCAGAGGCCCGACTAAGCCATAACACAAGAGAATTCCGAGGAAGGTGCCGACCAGCGCTGCAGCAACCTTTTTCCCGATCTCCTCCGGTGGCCCACCCAGTGCGCCCATGGTGATGACAACACCAAGCACGGCTGCGACGATTCCCAGACCCGGCAGTGAATCGGCCATCGTGCTCAAGGCTGAGACTGGCAGGGCTGCATCGTGATGATGGACCTCCATGTCGAGGTCCAGCAACTGGTCCAGATCAAAAGCCTCGGTGCCAGTGATGGCCATTCGCATCGTGTCGCAGAGGAAATCGCGGGCGTGGTGGTCCTTCAGAAAGGCCGGGAACTTGGACAGAATCTGGCTCTTGGAGGGTTCTTCAACGTCACTCTCGAGCGCCATCAGGCCTTCTTTGCGTGCTTTGTTGAAGAGGGTGAACATCATCTTAAGCAGCTCGATATAGCGTGCTTTGGTGGTTCCCGCACCTTTGAAGACGCCGACCACCCCGCCAGCTATCTGCTTCAGGATATGCAGGGGGTTTGCAATAAGAACCGTTCCGACTGCTGCGCCGCCAATGATGATCAGCTCAGCCGGTTGCATCAGTACCTTGAGGTTGCCATGCTCCATCAGGTAGCCGGCACAGATGGCGCCAAAAACAACTACGATTCCAATGATGGCAAACATAAGGTTTCAGTCAGCGAACCACCCCGGGTCGGCGCTCTTTGCCGATGGCATAGGGCCATCCCTTATCGGCACTAAGGTCTTTAAACATTAGGTATTACTGCCCTGCCTGATTGGCTGGGACGGAGCCGGAGCGGGGGCTGTGAGCTACGATCACCAGATCGACGCGGCGATTGGTCTGGCGTCCTTCCTCCGTATCGTTACTGGCAATGGGGCGGTACTGCGAGTATCCCGCCGCGGAGATCAGACGCGGATCGAACCCGTGTTGTTCCACCAAAAGGGAAACCACTTCCGTCGCCCGGGCGGTCGAGAGCTCCCAGTTCGACTTGAACTGACTGGTATGGATGGGCTGGTCGTCGGTATGCCCTTCCACACGGATCTGAAAGCCTTTCTCATTCAGCACATGCGCGATCCGGGTCAGGGTGGATTGGCCATCGGACAGGAGAACGGCATCTCCGCTATGGAAGAAACCTATTTCGCGCAGGCTCACGATCAAGCCTTCCGGCGTGACTCTCATCTCAATCTCATGTTTCTTGATTTGCTCGCCGAGGGCGTCTTCCAGGTCATGTCTCAGCTTATTGACGTCTGGGCCGTAGCCGCCAGTACCCGACCCCGTACCGTGAATGGAGCTAGCCATTTGGGTCAGCTTGGGGAGATCTTCAGCGGCGATTTGCGCTGGCGGTGCGGACTCTTGCCGCAGAATCGGCCCCGGGGCATTCCCGCTGAAAACGCCTAGCTCCTGAAATGCCCCTTGAATAGCGGCCGAAACCTGAGCCACCTTCTTGTTATCCACTTGTGAGGACGCGTAGAGCACGACGAAGAAAGCAAACAGTAGGGTAATGAAGTCGGCGTAGGACACCAGCCAACGTTCGTGATTCACATGAGCATGCTTCTTGGCTCGGCGGCTCATGCGGGCTCGGCCTCAGCTTCAGGCTTCTGTGCCTGATCGTGGAGGTAGCCGAGCAGCTTGGTCTCCAGCATGCGCGGATTCATGCCTTCCAGGATCGAAATCACGCCTTCAAGCGTCATCTCACGGCACACCTGCTCCTGCCGGCTCTTGATCTTGAGTTTCCCGGAAGACGGCAGAAATAAAAGATTGGCAGAGCCGACGCCGTAAATTGTCGCCACGAAGGCGACCGCGATGCCCCGGCCCACTTCATCGATATTCTGCAGATGTTGCATAACCTGGATCAGGCCGAGCACGGCACCGATAATCCCGATGGTCGGCGCGAAGCCGCCGGCAGACTCGAAGACTTGGGCTATTTTCTCGGCGTGCTCGGTCTGGTTGTCCAACTCCAGCTCCATCATCTTGCGCAGTTCCTGCGGGTCGGTGCCGTCCACCGCCAGCATCAGGGTTTTCTTCAGAAATGGGTCCTGGATGTTAGCCAGTTCAGAATCGAGTGAGACAATTCCATCCTTGCGCGCGCGCTGGGCATAACCCACCAGATCCTTAATCAGCTGGGTTGAATCTTCATCCTTGTCCAGGAAAACATGAGCCAGCTGTTTGAAAGCCTGGATCACTATCGGCATGGGAAACTGCACCATCACGGCCCCGATAGTGCCGCCGAATACGATCATGGCGGCAGTGGGCTGCAGAATCTGGGCGATTTTCCCGCCCTCGATCAGCAGGCCGGCGACAATTCCACCCACCGCTAAAAAGATGCCTACGATCGTGCTTTTATCCACGTGAGTGGCCCTCAAACGAATGGTTGAGGTGATGGTCGTCTTCCGGACGCTTGGCGGCAGACAGGGCGGAGTTCGGATCGCCCAGGGCCGAGACAAAACCGCTGAGTACAGCGCGACGGAACTCGATGACCTTACGGACCACTTCGTCAGCGCTCTCCCGTACCACGATTTTTTCCCCGTTGGTCAGGGTAAGCATGGTGTCGGGCGCGTTCTCAACGAACTTGATGAGATCGGAATTGACCGTAAGGGCGTGGCTGTTGAGTCGGGTCAGGCGAATCACGTGGTCCTTCTATCCGCTGGGCAGAGCCCGGCTTACGTACAAAACGCTGGGAGCACTAATCGGCACAATGGGGTGAGATTCTCATTTCGGCTTGCGTACGGAAGTAACCGGCATGGCGGTTACCGGACAGGTTTCATCTTTCCAGAATCATGTAGAGGCCGTTGTTATCGAAATACTTCCGCCCGGGGTGAAGAGCTGTCAGCACGCCTTGCGTGTTTGAGGGCACTGGCGTGGTAAAGACTCGCGTCAGGTTGAGCACCTTGAATGGAGTCAGCGCGATGTAGGCGAGGTAGTCCTCGGTGAAAAACCGGTTAATAAACGGCGCCTGATAGATGTAATAGACCATCTTACCTGCCGTTGCGCGATCGGTGCGCGTGCAGAGGTACTTGTACATCTCGGTGGGACGAACCAGGAGATGTCCCCAGGGTGGAATGACGCTGCGATCGATAGGCTTGCCGGAAGCATCGTTCATCTCGGGGAGATGGTGGCCATCATGCGCCGACCAGACCGGCGAAAAGAAAGAGAATAGCTTGCCGCCCGGTTTGAGCGCACGGTGCATGCGGTCGAGCGCCTCCGGCATTTTCTGGATGTGCTCGAAGGTCGCGATGGAAAAAACCAGATCGTACTGTTGCTCGTGTTCGGCGGGAAGATCTTCGATGTTAGCCAGCAAGAAATTGTAGCGAGCGGCCAACGGTTTCCCGAAACCGCGCGTCGGCGTAACCTCGGTCTTGGTGTGCAGCAGAGTGCCTTTATGGGTGATCCCGCCGGCCTCGGAGAGCGAATCTTCATAGTCCGGGGTTTCGACGGCGGTCCAGGACTTGGCCCTCAGAATATCGAACACAAACTCTGGCGGCAGGCTTCCGCCGACTTCGAGCACATCTTTTTCCGCGAAGGAAACGCTGTTGGCGCAGTTGAAGGCGTAGCTGGCGTGATAGGACAAACCGAAGCGCCGCCGGCAGTCTTCGACGAATGCGGGGTTGGTGAACAGGTTTGCAGCTGCGCTTTCGCTGGCGACACTCATATCTTTATCGTCCGTCAGACTGCTGCATGCGCTGCCTTAGCGGTTTCCTGCGCGGCGCAAGGTGCGTTTATGGCAACGTTGGTTCTGGTAGGAACCTTACGGTTCACGGCCGCCGCGGTTTCGAGCACGTAGTGTGCGAGTGCCCGGGTGGTGCAACGCCGGCGAGCAATCGCTTCGATCCGCCGCTGCAACTCTAGCCATACCTCGAGACCCTCCCGAGTCTCGAAGAAAGACAGTCCGCGCTGCTCCAGCAAACGCTTGGCGAGTTGAAGCTCATATTTTGGGAGGAAAGGCATGGTGGCTTGCGGGCACTGCTCCAGCTCGAGAAACCAGGGCACGCAGCCATTCGCCACGATTTCGTAATGGCGCAGGCAGTCCCACCCCGCCTTTTTCATGGTGACGCCGAACAGGCTCTCGGCGTAATCGCCGTAGTAGCTGGCTTCGGTTTGGTGAATATACGTTCGCTTGTCCCGCGGATCGATGAAGGCGGTGAGCTTCACCTTGGGCCGAGGAGTTGTATGGAACTTTTCTTCCGGAATGGCAAACTCGATCGGCATGACGCCCGGAACAGCCGATGCCAGCTCCCGCTTGAAATAGATGCCCCGCCCCAGCAGGTGTGAAATGACCGCCGCCTGATCTTCACCGTCGATAAAGAGAATTTGCTTCGCCGGGTAAGTGGCCAGGACATCCTGCAGAAAGCGGGCGCAGCGGTGAATGCTGCCATAGACGATCAGGTCGAAATACCGCGAATGGATCTTGCGTTCGAGGTCCGTCCGGTCCACGGCGGAATCCGTACCCAGTAGTCCGTACATGGTGAAGCCGCGTCCATAGAGCTTGGAGCGATCGTGGCGACCCTCGCCGAACTCGTGGGCGTACATGTACCACAGCGGTTCGGCATCGACGACATCCGGGCCCAGTTCACCGCGCAGCCCGTGAAAGAGCATGTCGCACAGGTAATCCGGTCCTTGCCCAGGCGAAATGTAGAGAATTCGCATATCTCCCTTCGGCTGCTATACAGGCACTGCCTGGGCCTCGAGATCCGGAACATAACTGCGCGCTGGCTGTGCTTTTGCCTTCGACACAACCGCGATGAAATATCCGTTGTGCCAGTCACTGGCTTGTCGGGCCAGCGTGGCATGCGACCCATCCAACGTGGTGCGAATTTCGAACGAATGGAGCACCGACAGATTGAGTTCGTTAAGTGCCTTCAACGTTCCGTGACGAGCCGGAGGGTGGTTCCAATCGTCGATGATCAGGATGAACTCGTCTTCCAACGCCGGCAAGACCAGGCTGATACCGTCGAACTGGTCGGTAGCCAGGTGTGGCCCGTCGAACATATAGACGTTGAACCGGCCGAGGCTGGCGAAGGCGACACTGCGGAAATCTCTTTCAATAAACGAAACATCTGCTCCGGGAGTTTTGAAGCGTTGCAGATTGCGGAGGAACTGCGCCTTGGGGCCACCGAATTCCGACCAGTTATCGATCGCTGTGGCACGTACCGAATTCCCATTGATGGCGGAGCAGAGCGTCGAACCCGACCACGTACCGACTTCCAGATACCTGGCATTGGGAAGGCAAGCGATAAGATTGTTGATTAGCATGCGATATTTCCGTCCCGACATACCGTCCATCTCGAGCACGCCAGGATCGATTCGTCCCGCACCGGCCATCGCTTTGTCGAATGCCGCTTGCAGGTGGGCGACCAGAGGCGAGTGCGTCGTTCCAGAGATATGGGTCACATGTGCCTGAGGCTGCGGGGCAACCGAGGGCTGCATCAGCGGCGGTGGCGCGGCCGGCGCTATTGCTGCATTGCCATTGGAGCGACGCTCCGCACGCTTCATGTATCTCAAGACTTGCACCTTCTCTGCGTCAGTGAGCAAGCGCTTGCGCAGCACGACCCGCATCTGGTCCACTGCCCGCGGGTGCCGCACAAGGTCCTCGCCCTTCATCTGTTGCTTTTTTAATTCCTCGCCGATCGGGCTCAGACCGAGATCGAATCCGGCAATATCGAAACGGGCTTCCGTCCATCCCAAATACCAGAACCAGTCGGTGTAATAGAGCCAGCTACGCTCGTTGAAGGCACGAACGTGGGTTGGATCCTGCCAGGCGCCCCAGGAAAGATCGTAGGGCACACTGATGCGGAACAGTCCACCGACTTTGAGCAAATTCAGACATGAGGTCATAGCGACGGTGAGATGGGGTATATGTTCCAAAACATCGTTCGTGATGATCTCGTCGAAGAAATTATTCTCCAGTGTGAACGCACCGAAGCGGGTGGTGTGCAACGGTTGGCCGATCGGCAAGGGCCGATCAAAATCGAGCACCGCGTCAGGCTCCCAATACGGGTCGACATCGACGTTGAAGCAATCTTCCCGCCAATCCTTGCCGCTTCCGAGATTCAACCTTCGCGGAATGGCAATCGGTTCGGTTCGCTGGGCGCTGTCGATCGGGGACTGGCTAAGTGCTCGGTTGAGAATCTCGGACTCAGATTGCCGCGAGAACCATTCGAATCCCCGTGTCTCCAGTTGACGGCGTCCGTCTTCGTTGTGAAGCAGCGTCACGCAACTTTGCACCAGCGATTCGTAGGGAGCAGCCACGAAGGCACCCTTTGCTGCCTGCTCCATCTCGGTTTCCGCAGAGCATTCGGTGACCACCGCCTTGGAATTGGCCAGAAGGTAGGAGAGGCGCACGGCCTCGAAAACCCTGGCGTCGTAGAAATGAATGTTGAGAACAATCTTCGAGCGGGCGATCAATTCATCGCGTTCTGTTCCGTAGACGCCGAAAGCGGCGTGCACTTTCACTCCAGCATCCTTCAGCTGATTCAGAATTGCGTTGCGCCGGGGATTGAACGAGCCATAGAAGAGAACATCAATATCCTGGATGGGAGCGGGCTTGATTCGGCTCAACTCGGCCGCATATCCCACCGGCACATGGACCGGTGGATGGAGACAACTCATCGCTTTCCACTTCTCCAGGTTGCGCAGGCTGTAATCCCACACTTGGTGGCGAGCTGCAAGTTCGTAATATGCGGCGGGTAGATTGGCGCCGCCGAGCTGCTCGAGGTTATAGAGAATGGAGCCGGCGGGCACGATCTGGCTGTCACAAGCGGGAAGCAGGTGCGCGCCGAGCAGAATGTTGATCGCTTTGGCATCAACTACGTTCTCGCCGACTTCCGCCGTGTGACCGAGGCTGCGCAAGCCGCCTTGAAGAGTCTCAGCGACTTCACGGAAGGCTTCGCTGTGAATGAATCCCTGGGGACGGATCAGCGTGATCTGAAATTTGCTCATGTGGCTGCCTGGGTGAAGCGCAGGGCAGAAGCGCACCTGCACAATGAATCCATTCTGTCATTGCAGAGATGCAGGGTGAAGGTGAGCAATTCGTTTGCCTCATCCATCTCTAATTGCGCTTGCCGCCGCGGCGTGCAGGACGGCAGAACTTCTTGATGATCAATGCCGATATCTGTCGCCAGCGCGGTTGGAAACGGACACGGAATCTGACCTTGGCCTCGCACGTGCATCCATGGTGTGACAGAAATCGGTGTCGCAAGCCGTTTCCAATCGAAAACTAATCTGCCTCGGCCACCAGCCATGCCTACCGTAGGGCTATCGATGATCGCGAAGAACGAGGCGCACACGCTGCGCGCTTGCCTGGATAGCGTGCAGGGTGTGGTCAGCCAGATTGTAGTGGCCGATACCGGGTCCACCGACGCCACGCCGGAGATCGCGCGGGAGTGCGGTGCCACCGTGACGACCGTTCCCTGGGAGAAAGATTTTGCTAAGGCGCGCAACGCCTCTCTGGCGTCGATGACAACTGACTGGGTGCTGGTTCTCGACGCCGATGAAGAGCTCGACCGCGACGCCCGGAAGAACATGCCCAGTCTGCTCACCGCCACCGATGTGGGCGGTTATATCACTCCCATCCGCAACTACATGCCCAGCAAATTCGGCCGGGGGTGGGACCGCGTGGGCGTGCCTAACGATTATCGTCACGAGCGCTCCAAGAATGCGGAATCCTACGTCGCGCACGGCAACTGCCGCCTCTTCCGCCGGCATCCGGAGATCTATTTCAGCGGCAAGATTCACGAGCTGGTCGAGCCGCAGATCCGAGCTCTCAAGCTGAAACTGCCGGTAGCGAACTTCTTCATTCATCACTTCGGCCAGCTTGTCGATCAGGAAGCGAGAAAGAAAAAGAGACTCTTCTATCTCGAGCTGTTGCGCGCCAAAACCGAAGAACATCCGGATGACGCCACCGGCTGGACTCAGCTCGGCCTGCACGAATTCGAATGTTTCAATCGCCCGGAAGAGGCCCTGCGATGCCTGGATCGCGCCCTGGAACTGGAGCCCACCACCCAGGAAACCTGGCTCTTCAAGGGAATGGTCTACGCCCACCTGAAGCGGTATGAGGAAGCGCTGGATGCTTTGAGCCATGACATTCGCAGTGAAGTGAGCAGTGCGTTGCGCGAGGATGTGCGCGGGGATGCGCTTTTCGGGCTGGGCCGCTTCCAGGAAGCCCGCTTGGCATACCGTAAGTCACTGAAAGTGACCGGCAGCAACGCATTGGTGGAAAGCAAGCTGGGGTTTACCGAGGTAAGGCTCGGGCAGAAGAGCGCCGGCCTGGCAACGCTGCGGCGCGCCGCAAGGGCGGCGCCTCTGATGTATGCAATTCAGGACCGGCTTATGAAGGCGTGCGTTATGGCGGGTCGGCTGCCAGAAGCGGCCGACGCGGCGGAAAAGATCACCACCTTCGCCTTTCATCCCGCCTTCTTTATGCGCGCGGCCAGCATCTCTGCCCAAATCAAGCAGTGGGGCCGGGCGGAAGCAGTGCTTACGCGCGGGTTGGAGATGTTCCCGGAGTCGCAGGAGTTGAAGGACGCTGTGGCTGAGGTGAGCCAGCGGAGGCTGGCACCCACGGATGCGCCTCAGGCATTGCCCCGAGAGAATCCGCCCCAAGCCCAGGCCGGGAAGGCGACAGCGGCTGGGCAGCCGTAAGTCGGGCGGGCAGATTAGAGATAGATGAGAGGAACTTCGCGAAAGCTCCGCGAGTAACCAATGCTGCCAATTCCTCTTTTTAGCCCTGGTTTCAGGGTAACACCGGATGCAGTACTTCGGTGACTATGGAAATGAGGACTGAAGTGCCGATAAGTACGCCCGACAAAAAACAAACCTCCTGCTCGAACAAGCGAGTCTCCGTAAACAGGGGCCCGAAATTCTCGGCAGGCGGGAATGGAAAAAGGAGATTCACAAAATGGCACTCAGTATCCTGAACAACATTTCGGCCCTGGAAGCGCAGAATTCGCTGAGCACGACCCAGATGTCTTTGGATAAGACACTGCAGGCTCTTTCCACGGGACAGCGCATTAACACTGGTGCGGATGACCCCGCAGGCTTGGCCATTGCCAACGGCTTGCAGGCCAACGTTACCGCATTGACGCAGTCGGTACAGAACGCCACCGACGGTGTCGGCATGTTACAGGTCGCCGATGGCGCCCTGTCGCAGATCACAACCCTGTTGAACACCGCCGTCAGTCTGGCGACCGAAGCCGCGACTGGCACGGTGAGCGACTCGCAGCGCAGCGCGCTCGATGCTCAGTTCACATCCATCAAGAATGAAATTAATGACATCGGGCAGAACACCACCTACAACGGCCAGGCCATTTTCGCCGCCAGTACACTGACGGTGTTCATGAGCGATTCGTCCAGCGCTGGAACCACGACCGTGACAGTAGGAATGGTCACCGTGGACGCCGGTCACCTCAACGGAGTTTCGCTGACCGCCGATGCCCTGACGACCGAAACTGCCGCCACCAGCGCCCTAAAGGACATCAACAGCGCGATCGCGGACGTTGCCGCCCTTCGCGGCACGCTCGGCGCCAGTTCGGATCAGCTGTCCTCGGCCAGCAACGTTATGGGGGTCCAGATCACCAATCTGCAGAACGCAGAGAGCGGAATCATGGATGCCAACATCGGAACGGAGACTTCCAATCTGTCCAAGTTCAGCATCCTGGAACAGACTGGTATCGCCGCTCTGCAACAGTCGAACACGATGCAGCAGTCGGTATTGAAGCTGCTCCAATAGTCCTGTCAGAAAGGGGTGGGACTAACCGGTCCCACCCGCTGTTTTATTTGCACACGACCTAGGAGCTGCCGAAAAAGGAGTATTTAGATTTCATGAGCTCGTTAGGTATCAATCTCAGTTCTCTGTTGTCCGCTCTGGGTTCATCGTCTTCCGGAATCAACGTACCCGCGGCAGTGGCTCAGGCCATCGCCGCCGAGTCAGGGCCGCTCGCGCAAATGGAGCAGCAACAAGCGCTGCTGCAAAGCCAAACTGGCGACATCAATCAGATTCAAAGCGACCTGACCGCTCTGCAAAACGCGTTAAGCGCGCTCAATCAGCCGGTTGGCGCCCTTACTTCCATGTCCACCACATCCTCGAATTCCGGAATTGTTACCGCGTCTGCAGAATCCGGCACCGTGGCAGGAAATCACATCGTGGTGGTGAATAATCTGGCCACGACCGCGTCGTGGTACTCAAATGAAGAAACCAGCAGCAGCGCCACGTTGGCAACCGGCAGCTTTACCCTCAACGTAGGCACCAACGCTCCCATCACGATTAATACCGGCGCAGGCACCAGCGGGGATACCCTCGACGACCTGGCCAGCTACATCAACGGGCTGGGTGCGGGAGTCACTGCTAGCGTGGTGAACGATTCCGCCGGTGCGCGGTTGGCGATTGTGAGTAACAGCTCGGGCGCGGCGGCAAATTTTACCGTGACCAACGCCACCGGTCAGACCTTCACCCAGGCAGTGAAGGGAGTGGACGCCTCGCTCACCGTAGACGGCATTCCCATCGACAGTGCTTCCAACACCGTGACCGGCGCCGTC
>Ga0335078_10003870_pt1 | contig 22275 bp, 23 predicted proteins | sample Lox_Sample_32_FD_206711 | JGI IMG/M metagenome (GOLD analysis project Ga0335078, IMG submission 206711) | Soil microbial communities from Loxahatchee National Wildlife Refuge, Florida, United States - Lox_Sample_3.2 | ecosystem: Environmental > Terrestrial > Soil > Wetlands | place: USA... | reverse complement strand
GGACAGCCAGATCATCATCGGCGACAAGAACTACTACGGGCACGACTTCGAGACCACCCTGGCCGATGGCCAGATCTGCCTGCTGCGCCCAGCCCGCAAGAGCGAACCAGAACGGCCGGGCACCCAGGAGCAATGCTTGAAACCTGTGGATCGCCCGGGAAGGGCCGAGGGATAAGGAGGGGTGTACCTTCCCGGTGACCGAGTCGTAGAGGTCTCAAGCAAGGCTGGCGCTGGAACGCCGGCTGGGAAGGCACACCCATGCTCACCGTAGTCCCTGATCCGGCCGGCCGCGATGGTGCTGGCCCGTCGTCGCTGATTGATGAGATTGTCCGGGAGGGCGCCCGGCGGATGCTGGCCGAGGCGCTGCAGGCCGAGGTAGATGCCTATATCGCGGCGTTCGCCGCCGAGCGGGACGAGAACGGCCGCCGCCTGGTCGTCCGCAACGGCAGCCATCAGAGCCGGGAGGTGCTGACCAGCGCGGGTGCGGTGGAGGTGACCGTGCCGCGGGTCAACGACAAGCGGACCGACCCGGTCAGCGGCCAGCGGATCAGGTTCTCCTCGGCGATTTTGCCGCCGTGGGCGCGCAAAACCCCGAAGGTCACCGAGGTGCTGCCGCTGCTGTACCTGCATGGCCTGTCCAGCGGGGACTTCGTGCCTGCGCTCGGCCAGTTCCTCGGCTCATCCGCTGGGCTGTCGGCGGCGGTGATCACCAGGCTGACCGAGACCTGGAAGGGCGAGCAGCGTGCCTTCGCCGCCCGGGACCTGTCCGCAGCAGATTACGTCTATGTGTGGGCCGACGGGATCCACGTAAACATCCGGCTGGAGGAGCACAAGCTGTGCCTGCTGGTGATGATCGGCGTGCGCGCCGGCGGGCGCAAGGAGCTGATCGCCCTGGCCGACGGGTACCGGGAGTCCGCCGAATCGTGGGCGGACCTACTGCGGGACTGCGCCCGCCGGGGGATGCGCGCCCCGGTGCTGGCCGTCGGCGACGGAGCCCTGGGGTTCTGGAACGGGCTGCGGGAAGTCTTCCCCCAAGCCAGAGAGGGCCGCTGCTGGTTCCACAAGATCGCGAACGTGCTGGCCGCGCTGCCGAAGTCCGCGCACCCAGGGGCGAAGAAGGCCCTCGCGGAGATCTGGAACGCCGAGGACAAGAACCGCGCCCACGCCGCCGCCAGGGCGTTCGCCGCCGCCTACGGGGCCAAGTTCCCCAAGGCCGCCGCGAAGATCACCGATGACCTGGACCAGCTGCTCGCGTTCTACGACTATCCCGCAGAGCACTGGGTCCACCTGCGAACGACCAACCCGATCGAGTCAACCTTCGCCACGGTCCGGCACCGGACCAAGGTCACCAAGGGACCCGGCTCGCGCGCCGCCGGCCTGGCCATGGCGTTCAAGCTGATCGAGTCAGCACAAGACCACTGGCGCATGGTCAACGCGCCCCACCTGGTCGCCCTGGTGCGCGCCGGAGCGACGTTCATCAACGGCAAGCCCGTCGAACGGCCCGGCGGGGAAGCCCAATCCGAAGCCGCTTAAAGATCTTGATCCACAGGTCTTGACTATTGCTCGCACCCAGTTCTTCAAACCACTGCGCCAGGTCATCGAATCGGTCAACGACACCTTCAAAGGCCAGCTCAACCTCGAACAACACGGCGGCCACACCCCAGCCGGCGTCATGGTCAGAGTCCTGCAGCGCATCCTCGCCCTCACCACAGCGATCTGGCACAACGACCACACCGGCCAGCCCATCAAACGCTCACTCGTCGCGTATGACCACTGAACCCTTCGCATAGGTCATCTAGTACCCGGCGGTAAGGTCGCCGCCATGAGGAAGGTCTGGTCATGAGCCCGCGGCGGGTCCGCCGCCCGCCGGACCAGGCATCGCCGGGAAGCCGCCCGGCCGCCCGGCGCCGGGCAGCCGGCGGATCAGCCGGGCGGCGGAGCAGCGCGTCTGGGGGCCGGGGCAGCCCAGGTGGATCCGAGAGCGGCGCCGCGGGAGCCGCCCGTCTCGGCCCGGAGCGCCATGAGGCATGGCCGGACGGGGACTGGGTGGTCCGCCTGGTACCCGGCGCGGCGTCCACAAAGGGCTATCGTTGCCCAGGATGTGATCAGGAAATCCCGCCCGGAACGCCGCATCTGGTCGCCTGGCCCGCCGAGCTTCCCGGGCCGTCGCAGCGGCGGCACTGGCACCGGCCGTGCTGGGAACGGCGGCTGCGCCGGCGGCCCGGCGGCCGGGCCGGGACCAGAGGCACTGGAGAACGATGAGCGAGATCAGGGCCACCACCGTCCTGCCAGCCCGGCGGGAGCCGGTCACCCTGCACACCGCGGACGGCCTGGACCTGGTCGGCGAGCTGGCGCTGCCGCCCGGCCGCGACCCGGTAGCCACGCTGGTCTGCCTGCACCCGCTGCCCACCCACGGCGGGATGATGGACAGCCACATCCTGCGCAAGGCGGCCAACCGGCTGCCGGCCCTGGCCGACCTGGCCGTGTTCCGCTTCAACACCAGGGGCACCACCTCCGAGCACGGGAGCAGCCAGGGTGAGTTCGGCGACGGCCAGGCCGAGCGGTACGACGTAGCCGCCGCCCTGGCCTGGTGCGCGCGGGCGGGCCTGCCCCAGCTGTGGCTGGTCGGCTGGTCGTTCGGCACCGAGCTGGCCCTGATGTGGGGGGTGGACCCAGCCGTGACCGGGGGGATCCTGCTGTCGCCCGCGCTGCACCGGGCCGGCGACGCGGACCTGGACAAGTGGGCCGCCGCGGGCAAGCCGCTGCTGGTGCTGGTCCCGGAGCTCGACGACTACCTGCGCCCGGACGAAGCGCGGCGCCGGTTCGCCCGGGTACCACAGGCGGAGCTGATCGCGGTGGACCGGGCCAAGCATCTCTGGGTCGGCGAGCCCTATGTCCGTATCGTGCTGAACGAGATCGTGCGGCGGGTCAACCCGGACGCTGCGCCGCTGCCCACCGAGTGGAAGGACTAGGGTGTGCCGCTCTTCGACCTGACTGGCAAGAAGGCGTTCGTCACCGGCGCGTCGCGGGGGATAGGCCAGGCCATCGCGGGCGCGCTGGCCGGCGCCGGGGCGGATCTGGCCCTGGTGGCCCGCAGCGAGGACGGGCTGGCCGAGACCGCGTCACAGGTCACCACGCTGGGCCGGAAGGCGTTCGTCATCCCCGCCGACGTGACCGAGCAGGACGCGGTGGCCACCGCGGTCGCCACGGCCATCGACCAGCTGGGTGGGCTGGACATCGTGGTGAACAACGCGGGCGGGTCCAGCTTCATGGTGCCGTTCCTGGACCTGCGGCTGACCGGGTGGGACAAGCTCCTCCGGCTGAACCTCAACTCGGCCATGTATGTCTGTCACGCGGTTGGCCCGCACCTGGTCGAGCGGGGCGGTGGCTCGATCATCAACGTGGCCTCGGTGGCCGGGGTGAGCGCGGCCCCGTTCCTGGCCCCCTACGGGGCGGCCAAGGCGGGCCTGGTCTCGCTGACCAAGTCGCTGGCGGTCGAGTGGGCGGCGCACGGCATCCGGGTCAACGCGCTGTGCCCGGGCTGGACCGCTACCGACCTGAACCGCAACCTCTGGGAGGACGAGACGGCCGGCCCGGCCACGGTCGCGGCCGTGCCGATGCGCCGGTGGGGCCGCCCGGACGAAATGACCGGCGCCGCCGTCTTCCTTGCCAGCGAGGCCTCGTCCTACATGACCGGCCAGGTGCTGGTCATCGACGGCGGGCAGACCGCGATGAGCTGACCCGCCCACACTGCTGACGCCCGCAAGACGGAGGGGCCGGCGCAGCCGCGCCGGCCCCTCCGTCTTGCCGCAGACCTACTTGGTCCACCACTCGTCGTCGTTGTTGCTGGCCTTTGCCTTGGCCGAGACCGGCTGCTTGGCCGCGGGTGGCTGGCCGCCCTGCTGGGCCGGCGCCGCCTGCTGCCGGGGGGCGGCCTGGGTAGCCTGCGCGGCCTGGGTAGCCTGGGCGCTCCCGCCGTTGCGCGGTGGTGCCGCGGGTGCGGCCTGGGTGGGCGGCCCGCTGGGCGCCGCGGCCACCGCCTTCGGCCCAGTGCCAACCGCCTGCCGGGGGGTGAGCGCGTCGGCCAGGCCGGGCATCTGGGTGCCGAGCAGCTGGCTGATCTGGGCCAGGTGGCTGGAAATGCTCTCCTTCTGCTTGGTCAGCTCGTCCACCTCGCGCTGGGCGCCGGCCCGGTGGCGCTCGATCTCGGACTTGGTGTCCGCCATCAGCTGTTCGGCCTGGGACTTGGCCTGGGCGACGATCTGGTCGGCGTTCTTCTTCGCGTTGGTGACCAGCTGCCGTGAGTGCTGATCCGCCTCACGCCGGGTCTGTTCCGCCTGGGCGCTGGCCTTGGCCGCCCGCTGCTCAGCGGTGGCCGCCCGCTGCTCGGCCTCGCTGACCAGCTTCTGGGTCGCCGACTGCGCCGCGGCCAGCCGCTCCGCCTCCTGCCGCTCGGCTTCTTCCCGCCGGGAGGCCAGCTGGATCTCGAATTCGGCCTCGGCCTGGGCGCGCTGGGCCTCGCTCTCCTCCAGGATGCGCTGCGCCTGGCTGCGCATCTCGTCGGCCTGCCGCTTCGACGTGGTCAGGATCTCGTCGCGCTCGCGCTTGGCCGAGGCCTTGAGCTGGGCGACCTCGCGCTCGGTGGTCGTGCGCAGCTTCGCGATGTCCCGCTCGATCGCCGCCCGCTTCTCGGCCACCTCGTGATCGGCGGTAGCCCGCAGCTTCGCCACTTCCCGCTCGGTGGTCGAGGTCAGCTCGTCCGCCTCGCGCCGCGCCCCGGTCTTGATCGCATCGGCCTCGCGCTCCGCGGACGCGCGCTGCTCGTCGGTCTCCCGCTTGGCGCTGGCGCGCAGCTCAGTCGCTTCGTTCTCGGCGGCGGCGCGCACCTCGGCCGCGTCCACCTTGGCCGCCGCGTTGAGCTCGTTCGCGGCCGTCCGGGCCTCCTGCGCAATCTCCGTCGCCTGCTCTTCGGCCAGCCGGAGAAGCTGCTCGATGCGGGAGCCGAGGCCGGCATAGGTCGGCCGCTCCTGCTCGCGGATCTGCCGGTGTGCTTCCGACAGCTCCTGCTGCATCGCCTGAACCTGCTCGCGGTGCTGGCGCACCTCGCCGTTAAGTTGCTTGAAGTATTCGTCGACCTGATGGGGGTCGTAGCCCCGCATCACGCGCGCGAACTCGCGGGGGGTGGCTTCCTCGAAGAAGTTGCTGAGCTGAGCGTCGATTTCAGGCTGCATGTGGCTTGATCCCGGGTAGACGTGAGGGGACATGCGGGGCGAGCAGGGCATCGCGATCTCTCCGGGGGTCCGGACGCCGTAGCAGGCCACCTCGAGACCCGACAGGTGCGGAGAGTTGCCGCTAGCCCGATGCCTCGCAGCGTACTCCTAACACGCAGACGTTAGCGGCGGCTTCCGGGTTCCTCTTGCCATGGATCCGTGCCTTTTTGCCGTAATGACTGCGACCTGGCTTGGTTAGGGCGGAGCGACGTCACCCGCCACTCCGTGCACATTGTCACATAGTGGATGTTTCCGGGCGCCCACCGGGCCGGGCCGGTCGGTCCGCGGATGGCTGGCTGGACCAGCTTGGTGAGGACTCCGCCCAGGTCAGCGGCGTGCAGGAAGGTTATGGCGGCGTCCATTGAGCCATGCCGGGGCCGCTCGTCAATCAGCCGGATTTGGCGGCCGCCGCCGCCCAGCCCGGCGAGCGCCGCGCCGATATCGGCCACCGCGTAGCCAATATGGTGGATACCCTCACCGCGGCGGCCCAGGAGCACCCGGTCGCCTCGCCGAGGTTGCGGCAGGCGACCCCGACGTGACCGATGCGGCGCAGCGCCGCTGCCTCCCATCCAGGGCGGGTTGCCTGTCTGGGTATCGTGACAGACAGCCTGGCGCGGGTAGGGCCAGGGGCGGCACTGCGGGACAGGGCGGTGCCAGTCGGCGCGGCGGAGGTTGAGCATGCGGGAAGCAGTGATCACCGGCGGGGCGAGGACGGCTGTGGGCCGCCTGCTCGGCTCGCTCAAGAGTTTTACCGCCGCCGAGCTCGGCGGCGTCGTGATCAAGTCCGCGCTGGAGCGGGCCGGGCTCACCGGCGACCAGGCCGACTACGTGATCATGGGCCAGGTCCTGCAGGCCGGGGCGGGGCAGAACCCGGCCCGCCAGGCGGCGGTCGCGGCCGGCATCCCGATGAGCGTGCCCTCCCTGACGATCAACAAGGTGTGCCTGTCCGGCCTGGACGCCATCGCGCTGGCCGCCCAGCTGATCCGCGCCGGTGAGTTCGACGTGGTCGTGGCGGGCGGGATGGAGTCGATGACCGGCGCGCCGCACCTGCTGCCCGGATCGCGCGCCGGGTACAAGTACGGCTCGATCGAGCTGCTGGACGCGATGGCGCGGGACGGGCTGACCGACGCGTTCGACCACTCGCCGATGGGCGAGCTCACCGACCGGCACAACGCGCGCCTGGGCCTCAGCCGGGCCGAGCAGGACGAGTTCGCCGCGCAGTCGCACCAGCGGGCGGCGACGGCGATCAAGGACGGCTTGCTGACGGGTGAGATCGTCCCGGTGCCGGTGCCCCAGCGGCGCGGCGACCCGGTGCTGTTCGACACGGACGAGGGGGTACGGCCGGACACCACCGCGCAGGGACTGAGCGCGCTGCGGCCGGCCTTCTCCGCCGACGGCACGATCACCGCCGGGACCGCTTCGCAGATCTCGGACGGGGCGTGCGCGGTGGTCGTCATGTCAGCCGAGGCGGCGGCGGAGCATGACGCGCCGGTGCTGGCCACGGTGGGCGCGCACGGTGTGGTGGCCGGCCCGGACACCTCGCTCCAGTCGCAGCCGTCGGCGGCCATCCGCCGCGCGCTGGGCAAGGCCGGCCGGGCCGTGGCCGACCTGGACCTGATCGAGATCAACGAGGCGTTCGCCGCCGTGGCCATCCAGTCCATGCGCGACCTCGGTGTCGGCCCGGACAAGGTGAACGTCAACGGCGGGGCCATCGCGCTCGGTCACCCGATCGGCGCGTCCGGTGCCCGGATCTCCCTGCACCTGATCCATGAGCTGGGCAGGCGGGGTGGTGGCCTGGGCGCGGCCGCGCTGTGCGGCGGCGGGGGGCAGGGCAGCGCGCTGCTGTTCCAGGTGCCAGCCGCCCAGCCACGTGGCTGACTCCGGGACCGCTGTCACCAGCCCGGCCACCGATCCGGCCGCTGCGCTCCAGCGGGCCCGCCACGGGGACGTGCGCGCCCTCGGCCGCCTGCTGACCTGGGTGGAGAACGGCGCGCCGGAGCTGCGTCCGGTGCTGGCCGCGGCCGCCCCGCTGACCGGGCAGGCCCGGGTGCTGGGCCTGACCGGTGCGCCCGGGGTGGGCAAGTCCACGCTGACCGGCGCGCTGGTGGCCGGGTACCGGGAGCGCGGGCTGCGGGTCGGCGTGCTGGCGGTCGATCCGTCCTCCCCGTTCACCGGTGGCGCGCTGCTCGGGGACCGGGTGCGGATGCAGCAGCACGCCACCGACCCGGACGTGTTCATCCGGTCCATGGCCAGCCGGGGCCAGCTCGGCGGGCTGGCGCGGGCCACGCCGCAGGCGCTGCGGGTGCTGGACGCGGCCGGGTTCGACGTGATCCTGGTGGAAACCGTGGGCGTGGGCCAGGCCGAGGTGGCGGTGGCCTCGCTCGCCGATTCCACACTGGTCATCGTGGCGCCCGGGCATGGCGATGCCATCCAGGCGGCCAAGGCCGGCATCCTGGAGATCGGTGACCTGTTCGTGGTGAACAAGAGCGATCAGCCGGGAGCCCAGGAAACCGTGCGCGACCTGCGCACCATGATCGCGATGGCGCAGCGCGCCGCGGGGGACTGGAAGCCGCCGATCGTCTCCACCGTGGCCGCGTCCGGCACCGGCCTCGATGACCTGACCGCCAAGCTGGACAGCCACTGGGCGTGGCTGGATGACACCGGGACGGGTGAGCGCCGGCGCCGGGCCCGGGCCCGGGAGGAGATCTCCGTGATCGCCCTGGCCGAGCTGCGCAGGCGGCTGGGCGGGCTGCCCGGGGATGACCGGCTGGACGACCTGGCCCGGCAGGTCACGGCCGGCGAGCTGGACCCCTACGCCGCCGCCGGGGAACTCATTTCCGGCGCGGGATAGCCTGCCCGGCCCCGGGCGCCTCGCCGGCCTTTGCCGGGTCCGCGTCGGCCTTCGCCGGGTCCGCGCCGGCCTTCGCCGGGTCCGCGCCGGCCTTCGCCGGGTCCGCGCCGGCCTTCGCCGGGTCCGCGCCGGCCTTCGCCGGGTCCGCGCCGGTGGCTGGCGTCCCGCGGGCCGCGGCGATGGCCGCCTGCATGATCGATTCGCTGCGCAGCCGGGCGTCATAGGCCCGCTTGCCACCGCGCGCGCCGAACAGCCGCTTGCTCACCACCAGGTAGACGACCAGCGCCACGTTGATCGCGAAGGCGACCGCGCGCAGCACGGTGACCTTGTCCGCCAGCTCGTAGATCTCGTACGGGATGCCCGCCGAGGTGGCCACCATCGCGAAGTACTCGCCCCACCGCTTGAGCAGCCACAGCGCGATGGCCTCCACGAACTCCAGCACGGTGTAGGCGGCCGCCCCGATGGCCAGCCAGGTCAGCGTGCGCTGATCCAGGGTGAACGTGTGCCGGATCAGCCCGACCAGGCCGCCGGAGCTGTTGATGTTGTAGCCCAGCCCGTGCAGCAGGTCCCTGAATTCCGGGTACTCGCGGTCGAAGGCCTGCTCGATGGAGGACCGGGAGTACTTGAACCGCCAGATGCCGAACGCGATGACCCCGAAGATGACCCCGCGCAGGAACCGTTCCACCGCGAAGATGCGCAGGATCAGCGCGCTGCGCAGCTCACCATCCCGGCGGACCGGCGGGGCGGTGGCGGCCGGGCCGGCCGCCACCGGGGGCCCCGGCACGAACGTGCCACAGCGCAGGCACTGCCAGGCCGGGCCCGCCGCGGTCGTGGTGCTCAGCCGCGCCGCCACCGCGGGCTCGTCCGGCGCGTAGCTGACATGATCCCGGAACGCGCACGTCAACAGGTTCCAGTTCACGCTGGCCAGCCTAAGGCGGGTCCAGCCTAGGCGGGTCCAGCCTAGGCGCGTCCAGTCCGGGGCCGGTCAGGCACCCGGCTGAGCGGCGCGGCAGGCGTGCGGGTCAGCCCGCCCGCCGGGGCGAACCGGGGACGGCTAAATCCCGGACCAGGATGCCGTCGGCCAGCGTCAGCACCTCGTCACAGACCAGCGCGAGCGTGGCCGGGTCGCCGCCGGTCGCGATGATCGCCGTGTCCCGGCCCAGGTCGTGGATGCTGTCAGCCAGGGCCGCCGCGTCGCGCGGGCTCAGCCCGTCGAGCAGCCCGTCGAGCAGCAGCAGTTCGGGCTCGTGCACGGCCGCCGCGGCCAGCTTGGCCCGCCGGGCGATGGCCGCCGGGGCGGCACGGACCGGCACGTCGGCCCAGGGCGTGAGGGCCAGCCGGTCCAGGATCGCGGCGGCCAGCACCTCGCGGTCCCGGCCGGGCAGGTTGGCCAGCGGGGCCGCGTGCCCGACCAGGCCACGCACCCGCCGGGTCGGCCGTGGCCGCTCCGCGGCCCGGGCGATGCCCACGTAGCGGCGCACCGCGGCCCGCCCCTGCGCGGTGGTCAGATCCTGGCCGAGCACCCGCAGCTCGCCGTAGGCGGGCCGGGCCAGCCCGCCGAGCAGGTTCACCACGGCCGCGCGGGTGGCCACCTGCGGGATGGCGATGCCGATCGCGGGCCGGCCGGCCCCCGGGGCATCGAGCCGGAAGCTGGCCGCCCGCAGCACCCAGGTCCAGCCGTGCCGGATGCCTACGCCCGCGGCGAGCACCGGAGCCATCCCCGTCGTGCCATAGCTGGACCGCACGCCCCACCCCCGCCGCTACCCTCGTCGTGTCTGTAGCGTCCCACCAGGAAATATAACTCGTCGAAATCATACTGTCACGCTATGTAATTGCAGGATTCGGGGCGGCCCCCCTGACTGCCCCGCGCCCCGGTAGCGTGTGCCTGTGTCCAAGCCGCTGGAGCTGCCGTTCGACCCGATCGCGCGGGCCGCCCAGACCTGGGAACAGCGCTTCGGCCCGTCCGGTGCGATGGCCGCGGTCACCTCGATCATGCGCGCCCAGCAGATCCTGCTCGCCGAGCTGGATGCCGTGCTCCGGCCGCACGGGCTGACCTTCGCCCGGTATGAGGCACTCGTGCTGCTCACGTTCAGCCGCCACGGCGCGCTGCCGATGCGGGTGATCGGTGAGCGGCTGATGGTCCACCCGACCAGCGCCACCAACACGATCGACCGGCTGGAGGGCCAGGGCCTGGTGGTCCGCAAGCCCAACCCGGCCGACGGCCGGGGCAAGCTGGCCGAGATCACCCCGCGGGGCCGGGAGCTGGTCCGCCGGGCCACCGACGACCTGATGCGGGTGGAGTTCGGCGTCAGCGGGTTCGACGCCGCGCAGCGGGAGCAGCTCTTCGACCTGCTGCGGATGCTGCGGGTGAACGCCGGCGACTTCACCCCGGCGCCAGCACCAGCCAGCTGACATCAGGCTGCCCCGGTCCAGCCGGCACGCACGGACCCATCCCGCGTGGCTGCCCCGGCGATGCTGCGGTAACGGCATCCGGGCCGCAGCCACGCGGTGCGGCCGCCCGCCAGGACCGCGGGTGGTGGCGCAGGCGGTGCGCGCGGAGGTTCTCGTTCTGCTGATTAGGGAATAGGCGATTTCTGCCAGGTCGCGCCGCCGTCGTAGGTGAACCACACGGCGTGCGCGTCCGGGTCGGCCGGCACCGCGACCCCCTGCGTGGCCTCGGTCATCCCCACGTAGCTGAACCCGCCCAGCGGCAGCGCGCCCCGCCCGGCGGTCCAGGTGGCCCCGCCGTCGGTGGACACCTCCAGGCCCTGGGAAGTGGCCAGCACGATCGTCCCGGCCGGGCTGCCCGCGACCGAGGTGGCCGCGCCGGCCGCGGGCGCCCGGCCAGGCTGCTGCCAGGTCCGGCCGCCGTCGGCCGACGTGTACACGGTTTTGCGCTGGCTGCCGCCGGCCACCTGGCCCGCGCAGACCAGCACCAGCCCCGGGCCGCCGGCCGGCGCGGTCGTGGTGGCCAGCAGTGCGGCGGACGGCTGGCCGCTGGAGCCGAATGCCTGGGGAGCGCCGGGCTGGCAGGGCGCGGCGCTGCCGGTGACCGGCTGCCAGCTGCCGGGGCTGGTGGCCGGCCCGCTGAGCAGCACACCGTCCGGCGGGAGCAGGTAGCCGCGGCGGCTGGTGAGCACCAGCGCCGCGGAACTGGCCGGGCCGGTCATGCTGAAGCTGGTCCCGGTGCCGGCGACCGGCGTCCAGCGGTCGCTGCCCGGCGCGGCCGAGTAGAGCGCGGCCGACGTGCAGCCCGCGGCGAAGCCAGCGCCCCGGCCGGTGCAGCGCGCCCACACCGCGAACACCCGGCGGCCGGCCGCTTCCAGCGCGAGCACCCGCATCCCGGCGGTGTGGATCTGCTGCCAGGACTGGCCGCCGTCGTGGGTGGCCCATAGCTGCGGGCCGAACGCCCAGCCATCGCTGGTGTCGAAGAACCGGACCTGGCTGACCCCGGCCGGGCCCGCGGGTGCGCCGGTGACCGGTGCGGGCACCCCGTGCCAGGTGCGGCCGGCGTCGGTGGTCGTGGCCAGCGACGTGCAGATGTGCGGATCCGGCCCGGTGCACTGACCCGGCGTGCCCGCCTGGCCGATGACGTACCCGGTGCGCTGGCTCACGAACGTCACTGAAGTGGCCGCGAAGCGGGGCGGCGCGGCCGGGGACACGGGGGTCGCCGGAAGCGCGGTGGACGGGACCGCTGGCGCCGACGGCGGGGCCGTGTGGTGACGCCGGTGTGCGCCCGCCGACGACGTCTGGCCGGCCTGCGCGCCGCTGGGCAGCGGCCCGGGACCGGGGCTGAGCTGGCTGATGACCAGCCGGGGCACGGTGGCGATGACCACGATCACCGCGGCGGCCCCGGCCGCGGCGGCCACCGCCCGGGTCATCTTGCGACGCCGGGCGCGCCTGCGGATCAGCTCGAACGTGCCCGGGGGCGGCGGCAGCGGCTTTACCTGGGTGGCCAGCCAGGCATCCAGGTCGTCGCGCTGATCAGCCATCGGCGTCACCGAGGGCCGCGCGCAGCCGGGCGCGCGCGGCGAACAGGTCGGCTTTGATGGTTCCCTCGGGCCGGCCGAGCAGCGTGGCCACGTCGCGGACCGGGAAGCCCGCGTAGTAGTGCAGCAGGAACGGGCGGCGCAGCCGGTCCGGCAGCGCCTGCAGCAGCGCGCGGACGTGCACGTCCTGGGCTGGCTGGTAGGCCGGGTCGGACGGCACCGCGGCGACCACGGCGCGCAGCGCGCGGCGTTCCCGGCCGGCCTTGCGCCAGTGGTCGCGGACCAGGTTGGTGGCGATCATGTACAGGTAGCTCTGCGGGTTATCCAGGCTGGTCCACCGGCTGAGCAGCCGGGTGAACGCCTCGGTCGCGATGTCGTGGGCGGTGTCGTCGTCGTCCACCAGGCGGCGCACCCACCCCGCCAGGCGCGGGTAACAGGCAGTGAACAGCTCCTCGGCCGCTGCGCGGTCGCTGGTGCGCAGCCTGTCCACCGGACCCCCTCGGCTGGCCGCCGGGCCCCCTCGGCTGGCCGCACCCGTCGGTACACTCCACGGCCCGGCCAGCGTCAGGGTGTCGCCAGCAGTGCCCGCCGCTGGCGCGTCCACGGCTAGGGATTGCACAGATTTACCACACCTTCGTCGGGTAAGCGGTACTGAGCCGCCGGGCGTGCCCCGGCAACGCCCTGCGCTTCCTGAGACGGCGCTGCCCGTCGGCTGGTTGGGCCGAATTCAGCCGCTTTCCCGGCTGTGTCCCCGGTTCCGGCTTCCGCCCCGCTTCAGCCCGCTTCAGCCCGCATCCGCAGCGCTTCCGGCCCGGGTGGCGCCGCGGAACGGCGGGGGACGGCGCGGGGGAGCCGGGGACCGTGGCGGGCGGCGCGGGGGAGCGAGGGAACGGCGGCAGGCGGCACCGGGTAAACTGGCGGGAGTTTAATAGGACGTCCTACTATCGTGACCCCTGGCCTGGAGGAGCGCCGTGATGGATGCACCGGCTGACCGGGCGGACCCGGCGACCGAGACGACCGAGACGATCGAGGCGGGGCGCGAACGGTGGCAGCGGCGGTTCGGCGCGTCCCCGGTGCGGCCCGCCGACTTCAGCACGCTTTCCGGCCTGGAGGTGGACCCGGTCTACGGGCCGCCGGCCGGTGCGGCCCAGCCCGGCTTCGAGCGGATCGGCTGGCCGGGGGAGTTCCCGTTCACCCGCGGCCTGTACCCGGCCGGGTACCGGGCCCGGCCCTGGACCATCCGCCAGTTCTCCGGGTTCGGCAACGCGCGGCAGACGAACGAGCGCTACAAGATGCTGCTCGGCGCGGGCGGCACCGGGCTGTCCGTGGCGTTCGACATGCCGACGCTCATGGGCCGCGACTCCGACGACCCGCGCTCGCAGGGCGAGGTCGGGCACTGCGGAGTGGCCATCGACTCCGCCGCCGACATGGCCACCCTGTTCGCCGGCATCCCGCTGGCCGGCGTCACCACCTCGATGACGATCAGCGGCCCGGCGGTCCCGGTGTTCTGCATGTACCTGGCCGCGGCCCAGCGCCAGGGTGCCGACCTGGGCAAGCTGAACGGGACGCTGCAGACCGACATCTTCAAGGAGTACATCGCGCAGAAGGAGTGGCTGTTCCCGCCGCAGCCGCACCTGCGGCTGATCGGTGACCTCATGGAGTACTGCGCCACCGAAATACCCGACTACAAGCCGCTGTCGGTGTCCGGGTACCACATCCGCGAGGCCGGATCCACGGCCGCCCAGGAACTGGCGTTCACCCTGGCCGACGGGTTCGGGTACGTGGAACTGGGGCTGTCCCGGGGGCTGGACATCGAGAAGTTCGCGCCCGGGCTGTCGTTCTTCTTCGACGCGCACATCGACTTCTTCGAGGAGATCGCCAAGTTCCGCGCGGCCCGCCGGATCTGGGCCCGCTGGCTGCGGGACCGCTACGGGGCTGCTACGCCGCGCGCCCAGTGGCTGCGCTTCCACACGCAGACCGCGGGTGTGTCGCTGACCGCGCAGCAGCCGGACAACAACGTGGTCCGCACCGCGATCGAGGCGCTCGCGGCCGTACTCGGCGGGACCAACTCGCTGCACACCAACGCCCTGGACGAGGTGCTGGCGCTGCCCAGCGAGCGGGCCGCGGAGATCGCGCTGCGCACCCAGCAGGTGATCATGGAGGAGACCGGGGTAACCAGCGTGGCCGACCCGCTCGGCGGCTCCTGGTACCTGGAGGCGCTGACCGACCGGCTGGAGGCCGAGGCCGAGGCGATCTTCGCCCGGATCCAGGACATGAGCCCGGACGGGTCGATGACCGGCGGGATCCTGCGCGGGATCGACAGCGGCTGGTTCTCCGCCGAGATCGCCGACGCCGCGTTCGCCTACCAGCAGAAGGTGGAGAAGGGCGAGAAGAAGGTCGTCGGGGTCAACGCCTATACCAGCACGATCGGCCAGCCGGTGGAGATCCTCCGGGTCAGCCACGAGGTCGAGCGGGACCAGGCCGCCGACCTGGCCCGCCGCCGCGCTGACCGGGACCAGGCCGCGGTGGATGCGGCGCTGGCCACGATGATGCAGGCGGCCCGGTCTGGCGCGAACATGATCCCCCCGATGCTGGCGGCGGCGAACGCCGAGGCCACGCTGGGCGAGATCTGCGATGCGCTGCGCGCCGAATGGGGCGTGTACCTTGAGGCCCCGGCATTCTAGGCCGGGCTGGTTCCAGGCCGGGCTGGTTCCAGGCGTGCTGGCCGTGGGCAGTCCGGCGCCGCGGGCCGCGGTCAATGCATGGCCGGCATGCGGCAGGATAGAGATATGCAACAGCCGCGGGACTTTTCGCTTTACGGCGCCGTTGACCTGGGTGCGCGGCAGGCGGCCGCGCAGCGCAGTCAGCAGGCGGCCGCGCGCGCCAGCGGGCCGCCTGGCTCGCCAGGCGGCAACGTCATCGACGTGACCGAGGCGACCTTCAACGCGGAGGTCGTCGACCGGTCGCGGTCCGTACCGGTGATCCTGGACCTGTGGGCCGAGTGGTGCGGACCGTGCAAGCAGCTCAGCCCGGTGCTGGAGAAACTCGCCGGCGAGGCCGACGGGGCCTGGGTCCTGGCCAAGATCGACGTGGACGCGAACCAGCAGCTGGCCGCCGCCCTCCAGGTGCAGGGCATCCCCACCGTGCTGGCCGTGATCGGCGGGCAGCTGGTACCCCTGTTCCAGGGCGCGGTGCCCGAGGCCCAGGTGCGCCAGTACCTCGGCCAGGTCATGCAGCTGGCCGAGCAGCTCGGGCTGCCGGGTGCGAGCGGCGCGACCGCCGCAGCCGGCGCAAGCGGCGAGGCTGGCGGTCAGCCGGCCGCCGACGCCGCGGCCGGGCCGCCCGGCGAGCCGCCGCCGGGCGGGTCTGGCCTGCCTGAGGGGCTGGGCGCCGGTCCTATCGGGGATCCAGCGTTCGAGGAAGCCCAGCAGGCAATGGAACGCGGTGACCTGGACGGCGCGGCCGCGGCCTTCGAGCGGGTGCTCGCGACGACGCCCGGGCACCCGGTGGCCACCCTGGGCCTGGCCCAGGTCGACCTGATCCGCCGGGTGAGCGGCTACGACCAGGCGGAGGTCCGGCGGGAGGCGGCGGAGAACCCCGCGGACGTCGAGGCCCAGGCCCGGGTGGCCGACGTCGAGGTGGCGTCCGGGCGGCCCGAGGACGGGTTCGACCGCCTGCTCGGCACGATCAGGCGGACGGCCGGTGCGGACCGGGACACCGCCCGGGCGCGTCTGGTCCGCCTGTTCGAGGTGTTCCCGCCCGGCGACCCTCAGGTGGCGAAGGCCCGGGCCCGGCTGTCCAGCCTGCTGTTCTGAGCCGGCCCGCTCATCCCGGGTGGCCGGGGCGAGCGGGCCGGGGTGAGCGCGCCGGGCTAGCGGGCCGGGGTGAGCGCGCCGGGCTAGCGGGCCGGCGCGGCCGCGATCTGCTCCAGCGCGGGCAGCGCCGCGGCCAGCGCGGCCAGCTGCTCAGGGCTGAGCGTACGCAGGCTGCCCGCCAGCAGCGTGGTGCTCTCCTGCCGGATGCGCTCCAGGATCGCGTGTCCCGCGTCGGTCACCACCAGCGTGCTGGCCCGCGCGTCGCCGGGAACCGGGCAGCGCTGCACATAGCCGTGTTCTTCCAGCACGGTGACCAGCCGGGTGAGCGTGGACGGCGCGATCTTCTCGGCCGCGGCGAGGTCACCGAGGCGCAGCGGCCCGGCCCGCTCCACGGTGGCCAGGGCGGACAGCTGGGTCGGGGTGAGCCCGGCCAGCTCGTGCCGCCGCAGGCTGCGTGACACCCGGGCGATGGCCACCCGGAGCCGGGTCACGTCGATGTCGGCCGGGGCGGTCCCGGCCGCCGGCGGCTCCGTCCAGCCCGAGGGGCTGGCGGTCGTTCCTGCGTTGGACACCCTTGCAGGGTACGTGGCCGCGGTGCCGCGCGTGGCCCGGCGCCCACCGGCGCGCCGCGACCCGATCCGCGCCCCGCGCCGCGACCCCGCGCCGCCCCCCGCGCGCCGCGCCCCGGGCCGCGGCGGGTACCCCGAGGCCCTGGCCGGGTCACCGGGCCGGAAGTGGCACGATTGTGTCCGGCGGCAGGCCGGAGAGGCGGGATGACGTGTCGGTAACGCCGAGCGTTTCGTATTCGATCACCGTGCGGCTGGAAGTGCCCTCCCGGGGCCGGGCGGTCAGCGAGCTCACCCACGCGGTGGAACAGGCTGGCGGCGCGGTGACCGCGCTGGACGTCACGCCGGTCGGGCACGAGCGGCTGCGGGTGGACGTGACCTGCGCGGCGGGCGACAGCGAGCACGCCGAGGCGATCGTGGCGGCGCTGAGCGCCATCCACGGGGTCACGCTCAGCAAGGTCAGCGACCGGACCTTCCTGCTGCACCTGGGCGGGAAGATCGAGACCGCGGTCAAGGTGCCACTGCGCAACCGGGACGATCTGTCCATGGCCTACACCCCCGGGGTGGCCCGGGTGTCCATGGCCATCGCGCGTTCCCCCGAGGACGTGCGCCGGCTCACGGTCAAGCGCAACAGCGTGGCGGTGGTCACCGACGGCTCGGCCGTGCTCGGCCTGGGCAACATCGGCCCCTACGCCGCGCTGCCGGTGATGGAGGGCAAGGCCGCGCTGTTCAAGCGGTTCGCCGGGATCGATGCCTGGCCGGTCTGCCTGGACACCCAGGACACCGACGAGATCGTGCGCACCGTCCAGGTCATCGCGCCCGCGTTCGGCGGCATCAACCTGGAGGACATCAGCGCGCCGCGCTGCTTCGAGGTCGAGCGCAGGCTGCGCGACCTGCTGGACATCCCGGTCTTCCACGATGACCAGCACGGCACGGCGATCGTGGTGCTGGCCGCGCTCACCAACGCGCTGCGCGTGGTGGGCAAGAAGCTCGGCACGGTCCGGATCGCGATGTCCGGCGCGGGCGCGGCGGGCACCGCCGTGCTCCGGCTGCTGCTCGCCTCGGGTGCCTCGGACGTGGTGGTCTGCGACGAAAAGGGCGCGCTGCACCTGGGCCGGCCCGGGATGGATGACAACCTGCGCTGGGTGGCCGAACACACCAACCAGGCCGGCTACGACGGTGACCTGGCGGGCGCGGTGCGCGCCGCAGACGTGTTCATCGGGCTGTCCGCGCCGCACATCATGACCGGCGCCGACGTGGCCGCCATGAACGACGACGCGATCGTGTTCGCGCTGGCCAACCCGGATCCCGAGGTGAACCCGGACGAGGCTCACCAGCACGCGGCCGTGGTCGCCACCGGGCGCAGCGACTACCCGAACCAGATCAACAACGTGCTGGCCTTCCCGGGCGTGTTCCGCGGGCTGCTCGACGCGCAGAGCCGGATGGTCACCGACGACATGCTGATCGCCGCGGCCCGGGCGCTGGCCGGGGTCGTGTCGCCCAGCGAGCTTGGCCCGCACTACATCATCCCGTCGGTGTTCAACGCGAACGTCTCGTCCGCGGTGGCGGCTGCGGTCCGGGACGCGGCGGGTGGCCGCCCGGCCCGGGCCTGACCGGCTCGCCCGCGGCCGGCTGACCCGCGCGCCGCTGCCGGGTGGGCCGCCCGCGCACAACCCGCCGCGGCCGGCGATTCGGCCCTCGCCAGTGGCGCCGGATCGCGTGGCGTCGGCGAGAATGGGGGCATGGAGGAGGACCTCTCGGGTCGGCTGCTGGTGGCCACGCCGTTGCTCGGCGACCCGAACTTCCGCCGCACGGTGGTGCTCATCGTCGAGGACGAGCCGGAAGAGGGCACGCTCGGGGTGGTGCTGAACCGGCCGACCGAAGTGCCGGTTGGCCAGGTGCTGGAGTCCTGGACCGACCTGGTCACCGGGCCCTCGGTCGTCTTCCGCGGCGGCCCGGTCGCCCCGAACAGCGCGCTGGCGCTGGCCATCGTGCCCGGCGACGCCGAGCCGGTCGGCTGGCGGGCGCTCGACTCGGCGGCGCTGATGTCCCGGCTCGGCCTGGTCGACCTGGACGCCCCGCCCCAGCTGCTGGCGGGCGGGATCGATTCGCTGCGGGTGTTCGCGGGCTATGCCGGCTGGGGCCCGGGCCAGCTGAGGGCCGAGATCGAGGAGGGCGCCTGGTACGTGCTCTCCGGTGAGCCCACCGACGCGTTCGCGGCCGAGCCGGGGGAGCTGTGGAAGGCCGTGCTGCGCCGGCAGGGCGGCAACCTGGCCATGGTGGCCAACTATCCGGACGATCCGGCCCTCAACTAGCCAGACCCGGTCGCCGCGTAGACTCCTCTCCCATGAGCACTGAAGTCCTGCCCGGCACCGGCACCCGCGAGGACACCGGCACGACGTCGGATGTCTCATTCGGTGACGGCGATCACGAGCGGTTCGCGCACTACGTCGAGAAGGACAAGATCGTCGACAGCGCGGTGACCGGCACGCCGGTGATCGCCCTGTGCGGCAAGGTGTGGGTGCCCAGCCGGGACCCCAAGAGGTTCCCGGTCTGCCCGGACTGCAAGCGGATCTACGAGTCGCTGCCGTCCGGCGACGGCTGATTCCTGCCTTCGCCGCCCGGCCGCCCGTTAATCCAGAACGGCCTGTCCCGCGACGGTGACCCCAGCCGCGCGCATCGCCTGGATCGCTTCTGCCATCGTGGTCGGGTCCACCGCGGCGGTCAGGTCGAGCAGCACCTGGGTGGCGAAGCCGGCCCGGGCCGCGTCGATGGCGGTGGCCCGGACGCAGTAGTCGGTGGCGATCCCGGCCACGTCCACCCCGCTGACCCCCTGGCCGCGCAGCCAGTCGGCCAGCCCGGTGCCCGCGTCGTCACTGCCCTCGAACGCGCTGTACGCGGCGGCGTGGGCCCCCTTGCTGAAGATGGCGTCGATTCGGCTGGTGTCCAGATCCGGGTGGAAGTCTGCGCCGGGGGTGCCCACCACGCAGTGCCGCGGCCAGGAATCCAGGTAGTCCGGTACCGCCGAGAAGTGACCGCCCGGGTCCACGTGGTAGTCGCGGGACGCGACCGCGCAGGGGTATTCGCTGCCCGCGGCGTAGCGGCTGATCTTCCTGGCGACCTCCGCGCCCCCCGCCACTTCCAGGGAGCCGCCCTCGCAGAAGTCGTTCTGAACGTCCACGATCACCAGCGCTCGCACAGTCCCGAGCGTACTGGCCTGCCGCCCGCCCCCACGCCCGGCCCACGTTGTGACACTCACGCGGTTCCCCCGCCCCATCGCCACTGCATGAATGGCACAGCCATGTAGTCCTGACTACCTGAACGCCACAGCCATGCACTTCCCGGGCCCGGCTCGCACAACATGAATGCGGCATTCAGGCAGTGGACAGGGGGCACCGGTGGGGCCGGCGCACGGCGCCGAGCCCTCCGGCGCGGCGTCTCCGGCCGCCGGCCTGAGCCGGGGTGCGCGGGTCAGTTCTCGGCGCCGATGTCGGCGGGGGTGCCGTCGGTGATCCGGAGCAGCTCGGTGAACGAGGTGGGGAACACGGTGTGCGCGTGGCCGCCCGCGGCCCACACCACGTCGCAGGCGCCCAGCCAGGTGTCCACCAGCGTGCGCAGCGGCGCGGGGTGGCCGACCGGCGCGACCCCGCCGATCACCTGGCTGGTCGCGGCGCGGACCACGTCCGGGCTGGCCCGGCGCACCCGCTGGGCGCCCAGCAGCGCCGCCACCCGGCCGGTGTCCACTCGGTGCGCGCCGCTGGTCAGGATCAGCAGCGGGACATCGTCGGCGGTGAACACCAGGCTGTTGGCGATCGCCCCCACCTCGCAGCCCAGCTGCGCGGCGGCTGTGGCGGCCGTGGGCGCTGGTTCCGGGAGCTCCCGGACCTGGCCCTCCACCCCGAGGGCGTGCAGTGTGGCCGCGACTTTCTCCGCGCTGGGATGCATCCCCGCAGGCTAGCTGCGGCCGTGCCGGTCCGCGAGCCGATTACCGGCGGCTAGCTGCGGCTGTGCCAGCCGGCGAACCGTTTGTCCGCGGCCGGCTCGTGGATCAGCAGGCCGGACGTGCGGAACAGGAACTCCGCGAAGGTGTCGGGCACCTGGTCGCTGTCGACTACGTAGCGTTCCGGATTGAGCCGGAGCTGGAGCATCCGGTGCTGCGCGTAGTTGCACTCTTCTATGACGCCGGCCACGGTGCGGGCTGCCCTGCGGGCGGCGCCGGCCAGCTGGTGAAATACGTGCCCGTCTCCCCGGCGGGCGGATCCTGAACTGCGGTCGGTGGGAGTCATGAATCCAGTCTGGCCTTTGTCACGTAGCGCAGCCAGTGGCAGTAACGCCACCTGGCCGAAAGATCCTGCCACCGGTGAGGCATAATGGTGACATGCTCAGTAATGTCACGGCCGTCATCGTCGATGGGTTCACCCCGTTCGAGCTCGGCGTGGCCTGCGAGGTGTTCGGCGTCGACCGGTCCGACGACGGGCTGCCGAGCTACGACTTCGCGGTCGTGGCCGGGGAGCCAGCGCCGCTGCGGTCTGCGGCCGGATTCACCGTGGACACGCCCTTCGGCCTGGACCGGATGGCCGACGCGGACCTCGTGGTGGTGCCCGCCGTGTGCGACAAGCGGCTCTACGCTCCGGACGGTCCCCGGTTCCAGGCGCCGCTGATCGGCGCGCTGCAGGACGCCGTGGCCCGGGGCGCCCGGGTACTCAGCGTGTGCACCGGCGCGTTCGCCCTCGGCGCGGCGGGGCTGCTGGACGGGCGCCAGTGCACGGCGCACTGGCGGCACGCCGCGGAGCTGGCCAAGCGGTACCCGGACGCCGACATCAACCCGGACGTGCTGTACGTGGACGCCGACCCGGTGATCACCAGCGCGGGCACGGCTGCGGGCATCGATGCCTGCCTGTATCTGGTGCGCAAGGAACAGGGGTCCCGGGTGGCCAACGGCATCGCCCGGCGGATGGTGATTCCCCCGCACCGGGACGGCGGGCAGGCCCAGTACGTGGACCGGCCGGTCGCCCTGCCCGCCTCGTGCGACACCCTGGGTGAGGTCATCGGGTGGATGCAGCGCCACCTGGGGAAGCCGGTCACGGTCCGCGAGCTGGCCCGCCGGGCCTCGATGTCCGAGCGGACCTTCGCCCGGCGGTTCGTCCAGGAGACCGGGATTACCCCGCTGCGCTGGCTGACCGGCCAGCGCATCCTGCTCGCCCAGGAACTGCTGGAAGAGACGGACGAGACGATCGACCTGATCGCCGAGCGGGCCGGCTTCGGTAACGCCGCCACCCTCCGGCACCACTTCCGGGCCTGGCGCGGCACCACGCCCCAGGCCTACCGGCGCACGTTCTCCCCGGCCAGCGTGGCGACGGTGGCCAGCTGACGCCGGGTCCGCCGCGCCTGCTGGCCGGCTGAGGGTGGGTCCGCTGCCCCCCGGCGGCCGGCTGGGCGCGCCGGCGCGGTCTGGCCGGCTGCTTAGCGCAGGCCCCGGCCTGGCCGGCCGCTATGCCCCGGGCCCGGTCCCGTTGTCCGGCTGGAAAGCGGTGGGAATGGCGGGATAGCCGCGGGACAGCTGGAGCGCATGCCCCGGCAGCTCGGCCAGGGCCTGGCGGTGCCGGTCCCGGGCGACGGCCAGCGGTTCCCGGCCGACTATCTCCCCGCCGCGGACCAGCGGCCGGAGCAGGGCCCGCTGGGTTTGCCCGGTGGCCGGCGCCTCGGCCAGCTCGGTGGCGGCGTCCGCCGGCGGCGGCGTGGTGATCAGCTCGGTGGTGGCGGTGCCCTGCTGGTCGAGCACGC
>Ga0335078_10003869_pt1 | contig 22277 bp, 21 predicted proteins | sample Lox_Sample_32_FD_206711 | JGI IMG/M metagenome (GOLD analysis project Ga0335078, IMG submission 206711) | Soil microbial communities from Loxahatchee National Wildlife Refuge, Florida, United States - Lox_Sample_3.2 | ecosystem: Environmental > Terrestrial > Soil > Wetlands | place: USA... | reverse complement strand
CATTCGCGGCGTCGAACCGGCGCAGCAGCACGGCGTGCGCGGCGGCCGCCTTCGCCTGCACCTGCCCCAAGGCGATCAGCAGCTCACCGCAGGCCGGCCCGTCCAGGCCGTCAGCGGCCGCGTTCAGGTAGTCAAGCGCGGCACTGGCCGCCGCCAGGGCCTGCGGCGCGCCGCCGAAGCCGCCGCCGGCCGCAGCGTCAAAGGCGCCGCCGTCGTCGTCCGCAGTGCACATCGTGGGTCACCTCCCGGATGGATCGGCAGCCTTGACCGGCTCCCTGCTTCGCTTTCGCGTCACCGCGCTCCCGCGCGCCATAGCCGGAATACCGGCCGCCAGCCCACCCAGGGCCTGCTACCAGATTAACAGTTCGACCATGATAAAACAAGCGCTAAACCGGTGATCATCTTTTCGATCAGTCGGCCGGGCTTGATTCTCCGCCCGCTACTCGGCGGTCTCGTCAGTGACCGGGACTTCCGGCGGCGGGAAGGCCGAACGGTACCGGCAGCACCATGTCCACGAGGCTGGCGCCGCAGCTGTCACCTGCAGTGATCAAATACGTCGGCTGGCAGCTTTCCGGGGAGCCCGCGTTAGAACTCGCTCTTGAGCCGGTCGATGTCGCGGGTGTGCTCCCGCAGCTGCTCGTAGGCGGGGCGTTCGCGGATGCGGGTCAGGGCCCAGCGGATGGCCTCCGCGCGGTTGTTCGCGATGCCCGCGGCGATCAGCGTGTCCACGATGTCCAGCTCGGCCGTCTTGAGCCGGACCATCACGTGGGTGAACTCGCCGTCGGCGGCCTCCCGGCCGTCTTCGACGAACCGGACGTTACCGCCCGTCCTGTGGCCGCTGTCGTCTTCGGTCATCACCTCGATGTACCGGATCTCGGGCCACCGCTCCAGCAGGTCCTGCCGGAACTGGTTGAGCCCGGGGCCGACGGCCATCTTGAGCGTCCTGGCCGCCTTGGCCACCTTGCGGGGATCGGGATGCCCGTCCTGCAGGCGGCCGACGGGATCTTTGAAGACGAGCCTGGGCATCAGCTGGCCCGGCTCCATCCACGGTGCGTCGTCGCGCTGCAGCAGCTCGACCCGGCGTATCCAGCCGGGAAGGAACTCGTTCGCCGCGATTTCGAGTTCGTGCTGGACGTGGTCTCTCTCCGCCTGGTCCATCAGCCCTCCTAATGCCCGAGTAACTCAAGTTACCCTGCTTCATAGGGTAAGTCACCTTCACGTTGGGGCCAGGCAGCCGCCCGGCCGACAGGCACCCCGACCAGCAACGACATGCGGGCATTGACACAACCCCGATAGGCGGCTGGTTGCCACAACCATGGCCCGGGAGCCGGCGGCGGAAGGGCTCAGCCGCCCAGGGCGGCGAAGCCCTCACGGAGGAGATCCACCAGGTCCGCCTTCCCGTCGACGGCGACCCAGTGCGCCACGGCGAGCGACATGCAGTCGAGCGCCGCGGCCACCTTGACCGACAGGCCGATCGGAACCGGCCCGGCGATGCCGTGCCGTTCGGCAAGCGCGGCCGTCAGCGGCGAGCGCCAGTCCGCCCGCTCCAGGTGGGTTCCTGACAGGGTCCTTGTGAACATCGCGAGCCGGCTGATCGCCTGCGCCCCGGCCGGGTTCCTCGTGTAGATCGGCACGACGAACGACTCGATCGCGCTGCGCAGGGCCGCCCAGTCGTCTTCGTCGCGGGGCCGGGCACGCAACGCGTCCGCCATGCGTTCCACGTAGGCCTTGAGCGCTACCAGGATCGCCTGGTCCTTGGTCCGGAAGTAGCGCAGGAACGTGCTACGGGAAACTCCCCCGGCCGCGGCCATGTCGTCGAGCGTGACGTTGTCGTACCCCTTCTCCACCACGAGGTCGTAGGCGGCCACGCTCAGCTCGGCTTGCACGGCCGCGCGGGCGATCTCCCGTGACGCGGGGCGCACCGCGGGGGCTCCAGGTGACGACATGCACCAATCTTAGGGCGGCAAGTGCCCCGCTGAGCGGGCACGCGGCCGCCGTGGCCGCCGAAGCCCGGTCAAGATGTGATCGGCCAGCAAGCAAATGGGCAACCGAGGTGGACATCTCATGGCGGAAGAGTCCTTCGACATCGTGATCGTGGGCAGCGGCGGCGGCGGGCTGACGGCCGCGCTCGCGGCCCACGCGGCCGGCCTGAAGCCGGTGATCGTGGAAAAGCAGGGCGTCGTCGGCGGCTCCACCGGCATGTCGGGCGGCATGCTCTGGATACCGGACAACCCGCTGATGCGGGCGGACGGCATCGAGGATTCCTACCAGCACGGGCTTGACTACCTGCAGGCGGTGATCGGCGATCCGGACGAGCCCTCGTCGCTCGCCAGGCGGGGCGCCTTCCTGGCCAACGGGCCGCGGATGATCTCCTTCCTCCAGGGGCAAGGCCTCAGGCTGTACCGCTGCGCGGGATACTCCGACTACTACGACAACTACCCGGGCGGCAGTGCGGCCGGCCGGTCGGTCGAGGGCATTCCGTGGGACGGCAGGCAACTCGGCGAATGGCGGCCGCGGATCATCCACGGACTCGGCGAGGGCGTGGGCCTCGCCGTCACCACCCTCGAGATACACACACTCAACAGCTTCACCCACACGCTCGCGTCCTTCCTGACCACCGCGCGGGTGGTGCTGCGGACGTGGGTGTCGCGGATGCGCGGGCAGGACCTGTTCACCAACGGGAAGTCGTTCGCTGGGCAGATGACGAAGATCCTGCTTGACCGCGGGGTCCCCATCTGGCTCGGCACCGCGGTCGATGACCTGGCGGTGGAGGACGGCCGGGTCACCGGCGTGCGCGCGGTCCGTGACGGGGCGCCGGTGCTGATCCGGGGACGCCGCGGAGTGCTGCTCGCGGCCGGCGGGTACGAGCGCAACCAGGAGATGCGCCTCAAGTACACCGCCGCGACCCAGCCAAGCGACGGCCAGTGGTCGTGGGGCAACCCAGGTAACACCGGGGAGGTACTGGCGGCGGCGATCGCGCTCGGCGCCAAGACGCAGTACATGGACGAGGCGATCTGGCTCCCTTCCCCGCGTAAGGAGCTGGGCGGGTCCAGCCTGACGATCGCGCGGAACTACCCGCACGCCATCTTCGTGAACAACCGCGGCCAGCGGTTCGTCAACGAGTCCAACTCCTACGTCGAGGTCGGCCGGGCCATGTACGCCAACGACAGCGTCCCCTGCTGGCTCATCTTCGACGACGCCTACCGCCGCTCGGTGCCGTGGGTGAACCACATGCCCAGGTTCCGTGACCTCGCCACGGTGATACCGGGCCGCCTGCCTGAGCGGTGGCTGGCGGACGGCTGGATCAAGCGGGCCGGCACGATCGAGGACCTGGCGCGGCTGACCGGCCTCGACCCGCAGGCACTCGCCGGCACCGTGCGCCACTTCAACGCGGGGGCCGTCGCGGGCACCGACCCGGACTTCTGCCGCGGCGTCTCGGCGTACAACAAGCACCTGGGCGACCCCGGGCATAAGCCGAACCCATCTCTCGGCCCGGTCGCCAGCCCGCCGTTCTACGCGGTGCCGATCTACCCGGGTGACGTGGGCACGATGGGCGGCGTGGTCTGCGACGAGCACGCCCGGGTGCTCGGCCACGACGGCCAGCCGATCCCCGGGCTGTACGCGGCGGGCAACATGGCGGCCTCCGTCTTCGGGCGCACGTACCCGGGAGCCGGGGCGAGCATCGCCAACACGGCGGTGTTCGGCTACATCGCCGCCCGGCACATGGCCGCGGCCGCGGGCTCTTGACCAGCCAGCGGTGCAGCGGTCCGCACCAGGCTCCGGGAGATCTCCGCCGCGGTCCACATGACCAGCGACGGCAGGTCCCGCGCGCGCATCTGGTCACGCGGCCCGCAAACCGAGACCGCGGCGACGACCTCGTCGAAGTTGCGGATCGGGGCGGCGACGCAGACGACACCGGGCACGGCCTCGTCCCGTTCCGTCGCGTACCCCGAGTTGCGGACGGCGACGATGGCCGCCTCGAGTGCGGACGGCGTCGCCAGGCTGGCGTCCGTCCGCCGCCGCAGGCCCGTCGCGAGGTACTCGCCGACGGTGGCCAGGTCCGAGTAGGCGAGCAGCGCCTTCCCTGCCGCCGTGCAGTGCGCCGGCAGGCGCCCGCCGATCCGGGAGGGCAGCGCGTCGGCGAAGGCCCTGTCCGCACCGGCACCGGCGACCTTGTCCAGGTAGACGACATCCTGCTGGTCGAGGACGGCGAGGTGCACCACCTGGCCGGACCGCTGCGCGAGCTCATGGATGAACGGCCGCGCGGCGCAGGTGATGCGGCTGCGGTGCGCGACCAGGCTGCCGATCTCGAACATGCGCAGCCCGAGTGCGTACCCGTCCTCGTGACGCTTCAGCCAGCGGGCGGTGACCAGCTGCTGCAGGATCCGGTGCACCGACGAGCGGGGGATACCGCTGCGCACGCTGATCTGCCCCGCGGTCAGGGCCTCGGCGGAGGAGCGCTCGAAGATGCTGAGGATCAAGACGACTCGATCGACCATGCTCGACGGTGCTTCCGACATGTGAGACCTCCTCGTCTCCAGCGGCTAACTGCGGGCGGTTAACTGCGGGCGATTGCTCTGCTAACGAGAGACCGGGGCCGACCAAAGGCCGACGAGGGCGTCAACGAGCCCGCTGCCGACCTTTCGCCAGGTTTTTCCGCTGGCCGGGGCGGCATCCGCCAGGCCGCGTTCGAAATCGGCGCAGGTCTGGATGAGGATATGGCCCGCCATCAGCGCGCGCTCGCGAAAGACGGGGCCGGGCAGCCCCGGCGTCGAGACCTCCAGGCAACGGATGACCTGCTGCAACGACGCCGAGACGGCCTCCTCAAGCTGGATGGTCCGCAGCACAGGGTCCGCCATGATCTGCGCGTTGAGGCGCGCGTACCAGGTCGGTGGCCTTCTTGCCGCCAGCGTCTCCGTGTAGGGGAAAACCAGGCACCGGACCCATTCCCGCAGCTCCGCCGAATCACCGAGCTGGCTCACCATGGCGGTGCGCAAAACCTCGGCTTCTCCGTCGAAGCGGCGGATAAGGGCACGGATCAGTTCTTCCTTGGAGCCGAAATGGTACCCGACCGCCGACGTATTTCCCTGGCCGGCGGCGGCGCCAATTTGACGGTTGGAAACGGAAGAGACCCCGTGCTCGGCGAAGAGCCATTCGGCCGCGTCGAGAATGAGCGTTCTTGCCTGTCCCTTTCCCTCCGCCGCGCCGGTCTGACCCGTACCGGTCTGACCCGTACCGGTCTGCTGGCTCACGCTGTCCCTGGCCCCCTGCCTGACGTCGGCGGTTGTCTGCCCACCGCAGACAGATTAACGGGTGGGGCGGTGAGCGGGGATTTCGTGTCATCGTGCCTCATCTCATCCTCGGCGCCCGCCCGATGATCCCCGCCGCCTCGAGGTCGGCGATCTCGGCCGCGTCCACGCCGAGTTCGCTGAGCACTTCGTGGTTGTGCTCGCCGAGCAGCGGAGCGGGGCTGCGGTGAAACCGGGCCGGGCCGTCGGACAGCCGCATCGGGATGGTGCTCTGCCGGGCGGGCGGCCCCACCGGGTGCTCGGTCACCTCGAAGAAGCCCCGTGCCCGCAGCGGCGGCAGCTCGGCCTGGCGATGCGGCTGCAGCACCTTCGCCACCGGCACCCCCGCCCCCCACAGCGATTCGACGATCTCGTCACTTGTCCGCTGCGCGCACCAGGCCGCCAGGTGCTCGTCGATGCCGTCGTGCCTGGCCCGGCGCCCTGCCGCGGTGCACAGTTCCGTGTCGGCGGCCCAGGCCGGGTGGCCGAGTGCGCCGGTCAGCGCGGCCCACTGCTCGTCGGTGGCGACCGCGACGGCGACCCACGCGTCCAGCCGGCCGAACTCGTCGGTGTCGGCCGACAGGTACAGGTTCTGCGGCGCCGCGAGCGGCCCCCGGTTGCCGTCGCGTTGCAGCAGGGCGCCGAACGCGGAGAACTCGATCGGCTGCGCGGCGGCGATGCTGACGGCCGCCTCCACCATGGCCGCCTCCACTAGGACGCCCTCTCCGGTCCTGCGCCGGTGCTCCAGCGCGAGCAGCAGGCCGTTGAGCGCGTGCAGGCCGGCGTTCGGGTCGCCAACCGAGTAGGGCTCGACCGGGTTGTCGTCGGGGTACCCGGTTAGCCAGGTGAGGCCGGCCGCGTCCTCGATGACGTAGGCGAACGCCGGGTTCTCCCGCATCGGGCCGGTCAGGCCGAAGCCAGGCATGCGCACCATGACGATGTCGGGGCGCAAGGCACGGACCCCGTCGTAGTCAAGCCCGATCTGGTCAAGTACCCGCGGCGTGTAGTTCTCGACGAGCACGTCGCTGCTCGCGATCAGCCTCTTGAGCAGCTCAAGGCCGCGCCCGGTCTGGAAGTCAACCGTGACGCTCTTCTTGTTGGTGTTCAGCGAACGGAAGATGGGGCACCTCTCCCACCACTGGTCCTCGGTCAGCGGGATCCCGGCGATCATCCGGGCGCCGTCCGGCCGGGTGGTGGACTCCACGTGGATCACCTCCGCGCCGAGCATCGCCAGGATGTGCGTGGCGGAGGGCCCGGCCCAGAAGGCGGTCAGGTCAAGCACCCGCAGGCCGGCGTACGGCAGCTTAGCTGGGGCTGGTGGGGCTATGGGTTGTGATGTGGTTGCTGATGTTGGTGGGGTTGTGAATGCGGGTGGGGTTGGGGCTGGGCCGGCCGCCGCGGCGGCGGTATCCCGCCAGGTGCCGCTGTGCTGGCCGGCCCGCGGGGCAGGCCGCGCCGGCAGCAGCACGTCGGGCGACAACCGGTACGGCCCGGCAGGCTGCAGGAACTCATCCGCCGGGTTACGGCGGAACACGCCGCGTTCCCGCATGTGCTCGAGCTCGGTGACGGTCGCGCCGCTGCTGACCGGCGCGTTGGGTATACGGAAGGCCGTGGCCAGGTCCCTGATGTCGGCGACCGTGCGGTCGGCGACCCACATCCGCAGCTGCGGCGCGAACCGCTGGGTGAGCTCGCCGATGCGCACCGGCGCGGCGGTGTCGATCCATTCCGGGTGGCCCGTCATGGCGCACAGGTCGAACCACTGCTGCGCGGTGCCGCAGCCGAGCGCCACAAGGCCGTCCTTGGCCGCGGCGACGCCGGGCACGAACAGCGACCGCTCGGACCGCCAGGGCCGGCGCAGCGTCTCGAAGAACGTCACCGGATAGTAGGTCAGGCACAACACCGCGACCTCGAGCATCGACAGGTCGATGAGCTGCCCCGTGCTGACATGCCCAGGGCTGGTCGCGCGCGCGGCTGCGAGCGCAACCTGGATGCCGATGGCCGCGTACGCGCCGGACAGCCACTCCCCCACCTGGCCGCCGACGTGCACCGGCGCCCGGTCGGGCGCTCCCCTGCCAAGGCCGACGATCCCGCCGGACCAGGCCTGGAGGGTGAACTCGGTGGCGGGCCGGCCCGACCACGGCCCGTCCAGGCCGAACGGCGTTATCGCGGCCACCGCCAGGTGCGGGCGGGCGGAAAGCAGCGACTGCGGCGTGCGCCAACCGGCCACGCTGGCGGCCAGCCCGGCGGCCGGTCCCGGCGACCACACCACCGCGTGCGCGTGCTCGAGCAGCTCGTCGAGGTCCGCGGCCGCCCGTTCGCCGTCAGGTCCGAAGACGACGCTCTGCTTGCCGCCCGCGAGGTAGCCGAACAGCGGGGCGTCCCTGCCGTCCGGCGGCGGTTCACCGGAGGCGGTCCAGCGGCGCAGGTCGTCACCCCCGGGCGGCTCGACCTTGACCACCGTGGCCCCGCCGTCGGCAAGCAGCCGCGTGCAGTACGCGCCGGCGATCCCGCTTGACAGGTCGACGATCAGGTAGCCGCCGAGCGGGCCGCTCACGCCGGGCTCGCTCATGAGGGGCGCTCCCGTGACGGCTGATCGGGGGCGGGCCGGGCGCGGCCCTTCCTGCTGAGCCGGAAGTCGGGCGGGAACTGCTCGTCGTTGTCCTTGACCGCGTTGGCGAGCCCGCGCTCGAATACGTCCTTGCCGAGCGTCATCTCGGCCTGGTCCGGGCGGGCGTAGTGGCCGAGCGATTCGAACAGGCCGGTCAGCATCGACCCCATGTTCTCGCCCATGAACTGCTTGTACAGCTCGAAGAAGAGCTTCTGCTGGAACACCGTGTCGGTCGGCCGGTTGCGCGCGCAGGCAAGCGCGTACTTCTGCGTCTCTGCCTCAAGCTGGTCGCGCGGCACGACCTTGTTGAGGAAGTCGCAGTCGTACATCTCGGCCGCGGTGAAGGGACGCCCGGTGAAGACCATCTCCTGGAACTTGCGCAGGCCCATCGTCTGCACCCAGGTCCACATGCGCGGGCCCCAGCCCTGGTAACGGAACGAGGCGTGGCCGAACAGGGCATCGTCGGAGGAAATCACCAGGTCGGCGTCCCCGGCCTGGTAGAAGTGCCAGCCGTAACAGTAGCCCTTGACCTCGACGATGCTGATCTTCTTGAACTCCTGCAGGCTACGGCAGCCGCCGCGGGGGCTGGCGAACCACTGGGTGAGCTGCGCGCCGCCGCGGAACGAGTCGGCCGGGGGCAGCCGCACGTCGTCGTCCTCCGTGAGGTGGTACTCGGCCAGCCGTCGGCCCTCGTCCTCGCCGCTGCGCGCCGCCATGAACTCAGGCAGGTCGACACCGCTGCCGAAGTCCTGGCCGAGACCGCGGATGACGAGCACCTTCACGTCGTCGTCGATGTTCGCGCGGTGCAGCAGTTCGGCGTAGCGCAGCCGGGCCGCGCTGGTGGGCGCGTTCAGCCGCTCTGGCCTGCTGAGGGTGATGGTGGCGATCTTGGTGGCCGGGTCCTTGGTGTAGACGACGATCTCTTCCGGGCTCGGGTACGGGGTTGCGGGCAACGAGACTCCTCGAAGTGGATCGGCCGGTTCAGCCGACGGGGGCGGTCGTCAGCAGTTCTGGACCGTTGTCTGTTATCAGGACCGTGTCGCGGCGGAAGGCCGCTCCGCTGCCCGCTTCCCACACGTAGCCGGTGAGTGCGAGCACCATGCCAGGCTCGATGCGCTCGTCCCGAGCGGTCCGCGGCAGCGCGCCGGTCACCACCGGCGGGTCGAAGCCGAGGCCGAGCCCGCGGGCGACCGGCATCGGCGGCAGTACCTCCCCGATGCCGGTGTAGGCGTCAAGCAGGTCGCTGGCCGGTGCACCCGGGCGAATGGCCGCGAGCAGGCGTGTCCACACCCGGTCGGCCCGCGCGGCCAGCGCCCGCGGTACCGCCCCGCCGACGGCGTAGGTCCTGCCGACCTCGGCGATGTAGCCGTGCGCGACGACGCCCGCGGTGAAGGCGACCAGGTCCCCGGCGGCGGCACGGCCGTCGCCGCCGGCCCGCCGCCAGGGGTGCTCGCGGCTGGTGACAACCGCGGCGTCCTGGACGGCGGGCGTGGTCACCCCGCCCGCGGCGGCCGCCTCGAGCAGCACCCCGGCCAGCTCCTTCTCCGTCGCACCTGGCCGCAGCCCGGCGACCGCCTTGGCCAGGCTGGTCTCGGCCACCGCGACCGCCTGGCGCAGCACGGCCAGCTCCTGCGCGGTCTTGATCCTGCGCGCCGCCCGCATCGCCACCTCGCCGTCGACAAGCTCGGCAGCGGGAAAGGCGACAGGCAGCACCTGGGCGAAGGTCGGTGACATGGCGTCGGTGCCCACCCGGCGGGCCCCGGCGGTGCCCTCGACGCGCCGCAGCACCTCGATCGTGTTCATCGGGTTCCAGGTGAGGCCGAACAGGTTCTCCCGTGGGATGTCCTCGGGAATCCCCTCGTCCCAGGTGCTGAGCAGGTGGATGGACCCGGTGGAGCGCACCAGCATGCAGGCGGGGCCGAACGACGACGTGCCGGCCGTCCAGAGGGTCGGGGTGCCGGTCACGTAACGCACGTTGGCGGTCCGGCCAAGCACGAGAACGTCGAGGTCATGGGCCTTCATCTGGGCCAGCGCGCGCTCACGCCGCCCGTAGCGGAGTGCGCGGTCGTCCGGCAGGATCTCAGTCGCCATAGGGCGTGCCATAAGGGGTATAGGGGTAGCAGGACAGCGGGATGTACCCGTCGTCGGTGATCAGCATGACTTCCTCAGCGCGGTAGCCGCCGGTGCCGTCTTCCCAGACGACCGGCTCGAGTACGAGGATGTTGCCTGCCTCGAGGACCAGGCCCTGGTCGAACTGGTCGCCCAGGTCGGTGCCGACGAACGGCATCTCGGCCGCGTCGACCCCAAGGCCGTGCCCGAGGTAGAAGTGCTTGACCCACGGCCTCGTGCCGTCGCCGTGTGCCTCGATCGCCGCCTTGGTCAGGTCGGCACCGGTCGCGCCTGCCCGCGTTACCTCGAGGACCGCGTCCCTGATCTCGGTCCACCGCCGGAACTGCGCCCGCTGCCGCGGCGACGGATCCTGGCCGACGACCCAGGTGCGGCCGAAGTCCGAGCAGTAGCCGCCCCAGCTGACGCTCACGTCCACCCACAGCACGTCGCCGCGGACAAGCTCGCGCTCGGTGGTCAGCAGCGGCAGCGCCAGGTCGCCGTGGATGGTCCACACGCCTTCCGCCCGGCTTGGCGGCATCACCTGCCAGATCGGGTCGAGCACGTTGGCGGTCGCGCCGAGTTCGAACGCGCGGCGGACGAACCGGCCGGACAGGTCCACCTGGCGGACGCCGGGCGCCACCGCCCGCTCGACGTCGGCGATGGCCTCCTCGGTGATCCGCAGGGCCCGCCGCATGCAGGCAAGCTCGTCGGCGGTCTTGACCGCCTTGGCCGCGCTGACGATCCGCCCCGCGTCGATGAGGCCGCCGGGGAACAGGCGGTGCTGGAATCGCCGCATGGCCCCGGTGAGCTCGTCGACGGCGATCACCGCGCCGGACGGCACCAGCTCGGCAAGCTGGGCGGCGAAGACCTCCGCGCCCTCGTCGTACTCCAGGTACACCGGGTCGTGGAGATGCCCTGCGGGCAGCTGCGGGCCGGGGCCTGCCCCCTCGCGGAACGGCATGAACAGGTGCGGTTCCTGCTCGCCGGCCAGCACCACCGCGACCGGCCTGTCCACGTGCGCAAGCCCCGAGTCGCCCAGTGGCCAGCTCACCCCGGTGGCGTAACTGACCTTGCTGTTGCCGATCAGGACCAGGACGTCCACGCCCTGGCTGGCCATCGCGGCGCGCAGCTTGCCTCCCGTCTCCCGTCGCATGCGGGCGATGTCGGGGACGTCAGGAATGTCGGTGACGGTCATCGCACGCCTCGTTAGATGCCGAGGAAGGCTTGCACGTTGGCGCTGACGACCTGCTCCGCCCGCTCCGGGCCGAGCGCACCGACCACCGACGACAGCGACCGGCGGGAATAACCGAAGGTGCTCTCGTTGTGCGGGAAGTCCGAGGACCACATGATCTTGTCCGCGCCGATCTGGTCGACCAGGCTGAGCCCGAGCGGGTCCACCATGAACGAGGAGTACATGTGGGTCCGCCAGTAGTGCCTGACGTCGTGCTCCACCGCGCGGGTCCGCATGTGCTGGTACGACGCCAGCATGTGCTCGGCGTCTTGCAGCGCGGCGGGTACCCAGTTGACGCCGCCCTCGAACCACCCGATCTTCAGCCCAGGGTGCCGGTCGAGTATGCCGGTGAAGAGGTACTTGCCGAACATCTCGCGGAACGAGGCGACCTGGCAGATCATCGCCACCAGCATCGCGTTGTGCTCGCAGGGCGCGGCCAGCCCGGTCTCGCCGATGTGGTGGGCGACGGCGACGCCGGACTCCTCGATCGCGTCCCAGACCCCGGTCATCGCGGTGCCGCCGTAATCGATGACCTTGCCGTCGTCGTCCTTACCCGGGTTCATCGGCAGCAGGAACGTCTTCAGGCCGAGCGCCTTCAGCTCCGTGAGTGTACTTGCCGCCCCGTCGGCGTCCCACCAGTTGATCAGGCCGGCACCGTAGAAGCGTCCCTTGGCCCGCTCCTGGAGCTCGGCGATGTACTCGTTGTAGACGCGGAAGCACGCCTCGCGCAGCGCCTTGTCGGGAAGGTGCAGCAGCGCGAGCACCGCGTTGGGGAAGGCGAGCTCGCGGTCGACGCCGTCGGCGGCGAGCTGCTCGAGCCGCCTGTCGATGTCCTTGGTGCTCGACCCCTCAAGCGGGTCGTACTGCATCAGCACGTGGCTGAACTGGGGCGGCAGGAACGACGTGTCCATCGCGCCGAGCTCGAAGGCACCGTCCTTATACCAGATGCGCGGCGCGCGCTCCCGCATCGAGGCGGGCAGGCGCTCGTAGAAGATGTCCTCGGCCAGCGAGATGTGGTTGTCCGCGGAGAACACCTGCGTCCCCGCCGGCAGGCCGACCGGGCCGGCCCCGGACGCCACCCGGTCCTTGGGCGCCCCGAACCCTTCGGCCGGGTAGAACGCAGTCGGTTCTGTCGATGAGGTCATGAACGTGAGTGGACCACCCGTCACCGACCGGTGTCAACCACGTGATTTAAAAATTCCCTGCCTGTCAAGCCAGAACGATGGTCAGTTACAGCGTCCACCAGGCACTATCTCGTTCCGTTCGGCCCGCCTTGAATCAGTCAGTTGACTTAAGAACTGGACGGCGTTACGGTCGCAAGCAAGCAGGCCGAGGACGGGAGCCACCGATGAGAGTCGCAGTCGACCAGGACAGATGCGTGGCGGCGGGCCAGTGCGTCGCGACCGCGCCCGATGTCTTCGACCAGCGGGACGAGGACGGCGTCGTCGTGCTCGTGAAGGCCGTCCCCGACGCCGCGGAGGAGGACGACGTGCGGCGCGCGGCCGGGGTCTGCCCGGCGCTGGCGATCCAGGTCCATGGCTGACGCCCCGTTCTTCCCGATGAGCCGGGAAGCGGGCTGCCCGTTCGACCCGCCGCGGCACTTGCGGGAAGCGGCCGCCGAGCACCCGGTCTCCCGGGTCCGGATATGGAACGGCAGCACCCCGTGGATCATCACCGGGCACGCCGAGCAGCGCGCACTGCTCATCGACCCGCGGGTGAGCGTGAACGACCGGCTGCCCGGGTTCCCGCACTGGCACGCGGGCATGGAGCGGATAGCGCCGCACCGGGCCCCTTCTGTGTTCAACACCGACCCGCCCGAGCACACGCGATTCCGCCGGATGATGACCGCCCCGTTCACGTTCAAGCGGGTCAACGCGATGCGCGCGGTGGTACAGGAGATCACCGACGACCTCATCGACCAGATGCTGGCCGGCCCCAGGCCGGCCGACCTGGTCGAGGCGATCGCGCTGCCGCTGCCGACCCGGATGATCTGCACCATCATGGGCGTGCCGTGGGAGGACCACGCGACGTTCGCGGCCCAGGCGTCGGTCGGGATGAAGAAGGACGTGGACGCCCAGGCCCAGATGGCGACCTTCCGCTGGCAGCACGATTACTTCGTCGACCTGGTGCGGGCCAGGGCGGCGCAGCCGCGCGACGACGTGGTCTCTGACCTGGCGCGGCGGGTGACCGACGGCGAGATCGCGGCGGAGGAGGCGGCCGCCATGGGGGTCGGGCTGTTCGTGGCCGGCCATGAGACAAGCGCCAACATGATCGCGCTTGCCGCCGTGGCGCTGCTCGAGCACCCCGGCCAGCTGGCCATCCTGCGGGACTGCGAGGATCCCCAGGTGGCGGCGACGGCGACGGAGGAGCTGCTGCGCTACCTCGGCATCGTGCACATGGCACAGCGGCGGATCGCGACCGACGACATCGAGATCGGGGGGCAGACCATCAAGGCCGGCGAGGGCATCCTCATCGAGCTGGCCTCCGCCAACCGCGACCCGCGCGTCTTTCCCGACCCCGACGTTCTCGACCTGCGCCGGCCGGCCTCGGCCCACCATGCGTTCGGCTTCGGCCTGCACCAGTGCATCGGCCAGCAGCTCGCACGGGTCGAGCTGCAGGTGGTGTACGGGACGCTGTTCCGCCGCATCCCCACGCTGAGCCTGGCCGTCCCCATCGACAAGGTCGAGTTCAAGCACGACGGCATCGCGTACGGGGTGTATCACCTGCCGGTCACCTGGTGAGCTGTCCGGCTAACGGCGGAAGGCAGGGCACGTGAACGTGAACGAGCTTGACGGGCGGGTCGCGATCGTCACCGGCGCGGCCGGCGGCCTCGGGCGCGGTATCGCCGCGCGGTTCGCGGCCGAGGGGGCCCGGGTGGTCATCGCCGACCAAAATATCCCCCATGGCAAGGAGCTCGCGGAATCACTCGGCCAGGCGGCGGTCTTCCGCGCGGTTGACGTGGCCGACCCCGAGGATGTCCGTGGCCTGGTCGAGTTCACCGTGGCCTCGTTCGGCGGACTGCACGTGATGGTGAACAACGCCGGCGTCTCCGGCACGATGCACCGCAGCTTCCTCGACGACGACCTCGCCGACTTCGCCGCGGTGATGGGCGTGAACGTGCTCGGCGTGCTGGCCGGGACCACGCACGCGGCCCGGCACATGGCCACCGCGGGCGGCGGGTCGATCATCAACGTCAGCTCGATCGGCGGGCTGACCGCGGGCCGTTCCGTGATCACCTACCGCGCCTCCAAGGCGGCCGTGATCCACGCGAGCAGGTCGGCCGCGATCGCCCTCGCCGAGTACGACATCAGGGTCAACTGCATCGCGCCAGGCAACATCACCACCCCGCTGCTCGCTAGCTCGGTGGCGGGACAGGCCGACGCGGACGCGACGGTGGCGCTGACCCGGCGGAAAATGGCCGCGATGCGGCCGCTGCGGCGCGAGGGCACCGCCGCCGATGTCGCCGAGGCGGCGCTGTACCTGGCGAGCGACCGGTCGGCCTACGTGACCGGCATCGTCGTGCCGGTCGACGGCGGCTCGGCGGCGGGGAGCACGGTTAACTTCGACCGGCTGGCGCGGCTTGGCGCCGTCCAGGTGCCGCCCGCATGACGGCGGACCGCGGCACGGGCCCCGCTGGAACTGGCAGGGCCTCGACCCGCGAGCTGATACTCGACACCGCCGAGCGGCTGTTCGCGGAGCAGGGAATCTTCGCGACGTCCAACCGGCGCATCGCCGAGGCGGCCGGCCAGGGCAACAACTGGGTGGCGGGCTATCACTTCGGCAGCAAGGCCGATCTCGTCCGGGCGATCACCCGCCGCTTCACGGCCGAGGTGGAGCGTTCCCGTATGCGGCTGCTTGCCGGCCTGGACGACCCGGCAGGACTTGCGGAACTGCTCGGCTGCCTGGTCCGGCCGTGGACGGACCGGTTCGAGTCACTCGGCCCGAACTCGTACTTCGCCCGGGTGTGCGCTCAGGCCATGAACAGCCCCGCCCTTCGGCCGATCGTGGTCGAAGAGGGCAGCCATTCTGACTCCGTGGAGCAAACCTGGGAGGCGCTCGGCAGGTACCTTCCCGGCCGGGCGGACCTGAGCACCGAGCTGCGCCGGGGCATGATGCAGCACCTCATCGTCTTCGTCTGCGCCGAACGCGAGGGCGCGCTCGCCGAGGGACGTCCCGTCGGCAGGGCGACCTGGGCCGATGAAGCCAACGGGCTCATTGACGCCCTGCAGGGAATCATCACCGCCCCGACGACCGATCTCGCACCGTCGCCCGTACGGCGCAGGCCGTACGGCCGGGTCACCTGACGTCCCGTCAACCGGTCATGGCGAGGTCATGGCGGGCGGGGAAGAAAGCCTTTCTGGCGAGGGCCGCGCGCTCGCGCCTTGCCGGCGTGAATAACCTAAATCGCCTGGCCCGGTTTACTGCCCGGTTGCCTGGTGGTATTTTTCCGTGATGTCTGCCGGGACCCGGCCGCGTTCCTTGACCTGGATGCCTTGCCCCCTGGCCCATTCGCGGACCTTGTGCGTGTCGATAGCGCCGGCATTGCGGCGGCCGCGGGCGGCCCGCCTGGCGCCGCTCTTGCGGGCGTGCGCGATGTAGGGCGCCAGGGCCTTGTGCAGTTCCTCGCTGTGCGCCACGCTCAGGTCGATCTCATAGTCAGCGCCGTCGAGACCGAAGCGGACGCTGCCCTCGGCCTGGCTGCCGTCGATGTCGTCGACGAAGAGCGTCTGTATCTTCTGGGACAACGGAATTTCTCCATTCGTGTTACGTGCTCCACGGTTAATTGTAAACCATAGGAGTGAAAGGCACTGGAAGGCACGCCAAGGGATGTGCCCGCGTGAGTTCTCGTGCCTCGGCGCCGGCGCGGCAAGGACGATTTCCGGTTATTCAGCATCACCGGATTCTGCTCCTCACGGAGCGTTCGCCGGCGATCTGTCACGGGTAAGCCTGGTGGTCATGAGCCCTCGCGGAAGAGGTACCGGTCCGCCACGCGGTGGTGGTTGTAGATGGTCATCTCCTGGGCCTCGCTGAGGCGGTGGCCGTCGTAGCCCGGTGAGTGCATGCCGACCGTGACGTTCTTGGCGTTCCGCATGTCTTGCATGAAGACGTCGCCAAGGTCGGCCTCGTTGAAGTCGTCGAAGTGCTGGTGCCTGACGTCCGTCCGCTTGGCGTAGTCGGCCGTCGCGACCTGCTCAAGTGCGAAGATCTCGAAGGTGCAGCTGTCCGGGTCGCCGAGGACGGGACGAGCACGGTAACCGAAGGACGATCCCTGGTTCGGCAGCAGGATCAGGTTGGGGAAGACGTGCCAGGCCGTGCCGGCCGCGGCCCACTGCTCGGGCGTGATCTCGCGCCAGTCAAGGCCCTCTTTGATCGAGAGGTCGCGGTACAGCTCACGGAACTTCGAGTAGACGTTGCCGTCCTGCGGGATCTCGGCCGTCTTCAGCTCCTCGGCCGCCCGGTGGCTGAGCGGGTTCTCCAGCCCCTTCATGTCGTCGTAGATGTACTGCACGGCCTGCGCGAAGCTGACCCGCGGGTCTGCGACGTTGTCGGTGCCCCGCGCCTCCGGCGTCTTGACGGAGTCCGGGACGACATCCTTCTTCCTGCCGACGGCGGAGTAGTGCGCGTGCCGTTCGTAGGTGGTGGTCGGCGACCAGATCCGGTTGTCGATCTCCCGCAGCGTGGCGAGGTTCAGGTTGTGCTTGTCCGCCCGCATCAGCTGTGGGTGCGTACCGATGGCGTGGTACGACTCGAGGAAGCCGTCAAGTGCGGTTTTCCAGTTGCACGGCACCCGGAGGCTCTTCCACCACGTCACCCGCATGTTCTCGAACTGGAACGGCGCGAAGTACCGCGGGACGGGGCTCAGGTAGTCAAGCAGCGGTTCTGCGGCGGGGTCCATGTTGATGAAGACGAAACCGCCCCAGGTGTCGCAGCGCACCGAGACCAGGCTCCAGTTGTCTGTCGCGACCGGGTCGAACTCCTCCTGGTCGAGGATGAGCCTGATGGAGCCGTCCAGGTTCCAGCGCCAGCCGTGGAACGGGCAGATGAACGTGCCGACGCGGCCGCAGCCCTCCACCAGCCGGGTGCCGCGGTGCCGACAGGAGTTGTAATACGCCTTGACCGAGTCAGCGGCGTCGCGGATGACCACGATGGAATAGGCGCCGAGCTCGTACTCGACGTAGCTGCCGACCCGGGATATCTCCTCCTCCCTGCAGGCCATCAGCCAGGTGCGGGTGAAGAGCTTGTCCAGTTCGAGTGCCTGGAATTCCGGGTCCAGGTACCGGGCCTTGGGTACGAAGCCGCGGCCGAGCCGGTACTTTTCCGTAATCCGCTCCGCAGGCATGTCGCCAGGGAACGAGGGCGTGACACCCGTCAGCCTGTGAGGCTCGGCCACCGCGGACACTGCGATCACTCCTTCTGTGCTGGTTTCCAACACTGTGCGTCGGCGCTTGCGGCGCGTCCAACCCCCGTCCCGCCCACCGGGACAGGTAAGTTCGCGCCGCCGCGGGCCGCGTTCGATGCCGCCTGAAGGTTCGCGAACATCGCCGCGCCCCGCGGCCCGAGTTCCATGACCTCGATGAAATGCCCCAGGGTGGCGGTGGCGTCGAGGTAACCGAATCGCACGTCGCCGCTGCGGCCGAACTGCTTCCACGTCATACCGCTCGCCGCGACGACCTTGGACGCCGCGTCGAAGTCGTCGACGCGGAAACCCAGGTGATGAACCGTCGCGGGGACGCCGGGGCGGATGGCGCCGCGATACAGGTCGACGGCGCCGTCCACCGGCCGGATGATCTCCAGGTTCGTCGCTCCGGCGTTGACCAGGGCCACGTCGATGAGCCATTCCTCGGCTGGCACGCCGTCAACCACCACGAAGGACCCGGGGGCCGCGCCGGGGCTGCCGCGGCCGAGGGACGACCTGAAGTGCCTGACGCACTCGATCGTGCCGAACCTGGACTCGAGGTACGACGCCGCGGCGTCGATGTCGTCGGTCACGTAGCCGATCTGCAAGAAATTCCGCATCAGGTCAGCAAGCGATCGCATCGAGACCTCCATACCGCGAAGGTATTCGCCCGGGCCGCCGCGTCGCGCGCAGCGTTTCAGTCAGTGAGACGGATTCCGCCCGCCTGCCCGGTAAACGTCGGCGAGGGAGATTAGCTGGAGTCGCGGTCCCGCGGCGGCACGGAGGTCGTCGCTGAAGCCGGCTGCCGAATAGCAGGCGAGGACGCAGTCGGTGACATCGAAGTTCGGTGCCAACAGGTCGCGTGCCCGGGCTAGGCGCGCGGCGTGGCGCGGGGTCATGGTCTCGCTCCACTTGGCCTCGCCAAGGGAGAGGATCCGGCGCCGCTCTCCCGGTTCTGGCGGGGCGAGCACGACGACGTCGATCTCGATCTGGGTACGGTTCGCCGCGTCGTTCACTACTCCGGAGCCCACCTCGCCGACAGGTCCACCGAAGGGGCTACGGCCGACGACGGGTACGAATGAGCGGCACAGCGACTCGAAATGCGGGCCCAGAACCCTGCTAAAGAAGTCGGGGCGCTGGTCGTGCCAGACCTGATCCTGGTAACCCGCCTCCAGGCGGAACCATTCCGGGCGCATCACGACCTCGTAGAACGTGATGAGCGGCTCGGTTACCCGGTAGAGCCAGCGGCCCGGCCGGAACAGGTCAGCTTCCCTGGCGATGAGCGCGGCGTCTTCAAGCACGTTGAGCGGGTGGGTGATCTCCGCGGACTTGCGACCGACGTAGCCGGCAATCGCGCCGTTCGTGCGATTGCCTCCGGCGACGGCCGCGAGTACCGAATGGTAAAGGCCGGGGTCGCGGATCTCTGTCTCCTCCGCGAGCAGGTACCTGGCCTCACGGAACAGCGGGCTTTGCCGGTTGAGCACGGTCCGCAAGACCCAGCTGTCAAAGTCGGTAAGGCCGTCCGGCGCGTCGAATGCCACGAACTCACGCCGGTAGGCGGGCGTGCCACCCACGACAGCGTGCAACAGCGCGGCCAGTCGCGGGTCCTGCGCGTTCCAGAACCGAGCCGCGTCCAGGTATCCGAACGGCTGGAGGAGCAGTTCCAGGCTGGCCCGGCCGCGCAGCGGCGCCCGCCCGGCGAGCAACTGGCCCATGACGGACATCGCTGAGCCGCACAGCAGCAACCGGACGCTCGATCGCAGTCCCGCGCCGCCGGGCCCGAGCTCACGCTGGATGATCGACGGCAGCGACGGGCTTGCCTTCACAAGGAACGGGAACTCGTCGATGACGACCGCCCGTGGCTCACCTGTCACAGCGGACAGCAGCAGCCGTATGGCGTCGTCCCAGTCTTGTACCGGCCTGCTGACCGGGATTCCCTGACGGACCAGCATGTTCGTGAATGACCGAAGACTCACCGCCTCCGTGGCTTCGACGGCCGGGAAGTACAAGCCACCCGTTGCCCCGGTGAGCGCCTCAAGCAGGAAGCTCTTCCCCTGCCGCCGCCGGCCGCTCACCACGCCGAGCATCGCGCCCTGATACGCGTTAGCGGCGAAGCCGGTCAGCCCCGCCCACTCTCTTTCCCGGTCGAAGACATGCTCCGGCTTCGCGGTCACATGGCCATGATACCGTGCAAAGTCATTACTGCAAAAGTATGATTTTGAAAACTATACATTTGTCGGCTTGCTCGCACCGCTTCGACGCCGTCATCGACGCCGCCGCGCTGTCGGCGACTCATCACGCCCGAAGGCTACGAAGGACATTGGATTCCCGAGTCATTACCCACCTGTATGAGACGCGGATCGGCTACTGGACAGCGGCTGAAGTTGCCTTGGAGGGCATAAGCCGCCTGGTACGACACCGTTCCCGGTTTTGCGCCAAGCGGCATTCCGGTGACGCGGAAGGGACGGCCATGGAGGCTTATTCATGGGCTCGTTCCGTGACCAGTTCGTTACCTGGCTGCCCGGCGGGCCCGCGTACCGCCCAGGTCACGCCCGCATGCGGCCAGGATATGCCCGGATTGTCCAGCAACGCCGCCGGCGCATCCCTCACCGGCCGTGAATAACCTTCGTTGACCGAAACGCCACAAATCACCAATTAGGGAAATTAACGGCATCCTGCCCTATGTCGGAGAAAGGTCGGTCTCCTCATCTAGCGTCCTTCAAGCCGGACAGCTGACGAAGAAGGAAGATGGGCGGCGAATTGTGGGCACACAGCATGAACGGCCAGGGACTCCGCCATCGCCTAGCCGATCATCTGCGGGGAGCAGCCGCGCTGGCGCGCGCTTTCGGAGACGCATTCGGCGCAGGCGACCTCACGGGATACCTCGGTCTCACGCACGACGTCGGTAAGGGCGGCTGCGCCTGGCGGCGGGGCCTGCTGGCGGTGGACGGGTCGCGCCGGCCGGTCGGGACCGACCACAAGGTGTCGCTCGCCGTCCGTACGGTTCATTCGCTCAGCGCGCGGTTTCTCCGCGTGAGCAAGAGCAGTGCTGGTAGGACGTCTGGGGACAGCGGCGCGGCTGTCTCCAGGAAGGCAGGCGACGTAGTGCGCATCACCAGCTTCGTGCACTATGACATCGACAGCGCCGGGCGGAGGCGGCTTACTACGCGATAGTTAACGACAGATCATGACGCGGCCAAGAGCCGGAAGCCTCGGTCCTTGATCCTGGCGTCCGCCGCCGGCGGCGTCGCGCCCGCGCTCCAGGAATCAGGCAAGCGGCACGTCCACGCGGTACGTCCACACCGAATCCGACGGGTACCTCCTTCGCACTTGGGAACACCTCGTAAGGCGGCTGCAAGACGCTCAGTGATCGCGAAGTAAGGTCGAATCATTCGGTGCTGGCAAGAGGGCTGGCAGCCGCCTGTTCCTCGGTGGGCGGTACTGGGCTCGAACCAGTGACCTGCCGGTTGTAAGAGGCTCTCTCCCCGACCGGGCGAATGCGGTGTTCGGGAGCTGCCAACCCCATAACCTGCGTAAAGGCTTATCGAGACTGATGAACTCATCTTAGCAGTCGTGCCGAGGTGTGCCGGATAATACCGTTTTGTCCGTGGGAATTCTGTGGGCGCGGGTACCGCGGACCAGGACTTGTGGGGTTTTTGTGGGGACCGGGCGCGCGGCAGGGCTTCGATGGATCGCCCCCGTGCCGCCTTGGGCTCCTGCCCTGTTGGCTCCCGTCTGGCTCCTGCATCCAAGCGACCTCGCCGCAGCAGGCCATGAAACCGTAGCCCGGTGCATGGTGCCTCATGAGCCGGCGGCATCCGCACCTGGTAAGGCGGGCGCGTCTGCCGGGAGGCCCGCGGCGAGTGCGGCGTCGAGCAGCCGCTTGTCATAGGTGACGAACGAGGTCAGCACCTGGCGCGCGTGCAGCGCCGTGCCGAGGTGGATCGCGTCCACGCTGCGGACAGTGGCGGGCCGGACGGCCTGGGCCAGCACCCGGATAGGCGGCTCAAGGCCGATCAGGTCGATCTGGTCAAGCACGGCAGGGAGCCTCGGCACGGCAGCGGGCGCGTACCTGGCCAGCGCGCGGAACGACTCGATCTCCGTCAGCACGGAGCTGATCCAGCCCGTCTCGGCCCGCTCGCCGAGCCAGCCGCGCAGCGCCTCCGATTCCGGCTCAGCGTGAACGAGCTTCACCACCGCCGCCGAGTCGAGGTAGATCATCAGCGCTCAGCGGCGCGGCCGCGGGCCAGCTCCTCGGCCACGTTGAGCCCGTCGGGCTGGCCGAGGTCCATGTTCAGCACCTCCCGGCGCATCGCCGCCGCGCGCTCGCGGCGGCTCGCCGCCTCAAGCACTGCCTGGCGGATGGCGGCCGACCGCGAGACACCGCCATGGGTCAGCACGTCGAGGGCATGCTCGGTCTCGTCATCGGTGCGGATCGTGATCGTGTCAGCCACCCACGCATTGTAAGACGTTCTGTCTTACAATGCAACTCCCTGATATAACCGAACTCGTTCTCCCGCACCACCCAGGAGAACGACCCTCGTTTGAGACCCATCGAGTCTCCTCAGACCTCCCTATGCCCTCGATGTCGGGCTGGGCTTTGCAACCGCCGGGATTATCCTGGCAACCAGCCTCGGGGTTAGT
>Ga0335078_10003868_pt1 | contig 22280 bp, 15 predicted proteins | sample Lox_Sample_32_FD_206711 | JGI IMG/M metagenome (GOLD analysis project Ga0335078, IMG submission 206711) | Soil microbial communities from Loxahatchee National Wildlife Refuge, Florida, United States - Lox_Sample_3.2 | ecosystem: Environmental > Terrestrial > Soil > Wetlands | place: USA... | reverse complement strand
CCTGTTCGTCCGACCGCCCACGGCTTCGCCCGATCCGGGTCTCGCCGTCGGCGAGCACGAACCTCCGCTCGGTGTAGTCGGTCGGAAACGAGATGCCGGCGACCGCGAGACGATCGAACTGTGCGCGGTCGGCGCTGATGACGGCCTCCCAAGCTCCGGCAGCCGGCGGCGGCCCGTGGAAGTCGAACCCGCAGCCCTCGCAGTAGCGATCGTCGCCCGAGCGCGGCGCCCCACAAACCGGGCACGGCTCGCGCCGGGCGGCAGGCGAGGTGTCGACCTCGTCGACCGCCGGGAGCACCTGGGTGGTACCGGCGGCCGGCGGGCTCGCGGCGATGGGCGCCCCGCACTGATCGCAGTAGTCGGTCGCCTGCGACTGATGACCCCGGGGGCACGCGACGGTCATGTCGCGCCAGGCCCCACCCGCACGGTCGACGTCGAGCGCGTATCGAGCGACATCTCGTCCAGCGCCGCGATGTCGTGCTTGAGGCGGACAGTTCCGGTCGCGGCGTCGTCGACCTGGACGACCCCCTGGAGCAGCTTCATCGTGCCGTCGTTACCGCTTTCGGTGGCGAGCTGGACGGCGCGTCCGAGCTTGAACGTCGCCGTTCCGAGATCGCCGTCCTTGCGAGCCTCGAGTCCCTGCTGAATGCACTCCGCGAGCTCGGCCTGGCCCGTGTAGTGCGCGACTTCGCGGTTGATCCGCGTCGAGAGCTGCCGGTCGTCGGTCCAAGTCGCCTTGATCAGCGCCTGCGCGCGCGGCTCTTCTCCCTCGACCAGGCTGACGCGCGCCGCGAGCATCTCGTCGCCGATCTCCCGCGGCGCGACGTTGATGCAGACGTGGTAGTCGCGCGATTCACGGCCCCAGGTCGCTGTCGGATAATCGGCGGTCAGCGGGTTGACTTGCACACCGCGACCGGTGAGCTCCTCGATCGTCGGCGCGACCTGCCGGACAAAGGCGACGCTCGCTCCCTGCGGCGTCCACACCCGAAGCGAGACGTTCCCCGTGGCCTTGCCCATCGCGGCCTCCATTAGCGCCTGGAAGTCGTCGGCCATCGCCGTGGGCTCGGCGATGATGTCGACGCTGCCGAGCAGCGCCGAGGCGATCCGCCGCAGCTCGCTCACCTTCCAGTCGGTGCCGACGCCGCGGCAGTCGCACTGGAACCGCCCTTCGAGGTCGGCGAGCACCCGGTCGAGGTCCTCGTCGGTCTCGTGCTGGTTCTCGCCGTCGGTAAGAAGGATCGCGTGGCAGCTCCGGCCGGACACGGTCGCGAACAGCTTTCCGGCGAGCGCGAGCCAGGAGCCGATCGCGGTGCCGCCGCCGGCTTCGAGCCGGTTGAGTGCCCGCGTGGCTCCCAGCCGCGTCTGCGGCGAGGCGATCGCGAGCGTCCCGTCGGTCGGATAGACGGCCCGGGCGACCTCGGTGCCGGCGATCACTCCAAAGGCGACGCCGTCCCGGATGCAGTCGATCGCGACTTCGGTGGCCTGCCGAGCCGCCTTGATCTTCCGGCTAGGCGTGCCCATCGACCCCGAGGTGTCGATGATGACGATCTCCGCGGCCTCGGGCTGTTCGGCCTGGCCGGCGACGCCGTCGGAGGTCACGGTGATGATCGCGTTGACCTCTGAGGCGCCGAGCGGTAGGTACGCGTTCTGGTAGCACTCGGTCGTGAAAGCGCTCATGGGGTGCTCCTCATGCTGCGGAGGGATCGATATCGACGACCGCGACCGTGATGTTGTCGTGGCCGCCGCGATCGTTTGCCATGTCTGCAAGCGAGCGCGCGACGGCGGCCGGCGCCGCGCCAGGGGGTAGGGCGTCGATCAGCCCGCCGAGCTCGCGCGCGCTGGGTGCATAGTTCCACAGGCCGTCGGTGCACAGCACGAGGCGCCCGGGACGCTCGGGGCGAAGCTCGACGAGGCGGGGTGGGCGCTCGGGCGCGTCAGGTCCGACCCAGTGGGTGATCGAGTGCAAGAACGGGCTCTTGGCCGCCTGCTCGGGCGTCAACAGGCCCTTGGCTATCCCCTCCTCGGCGAAGGAATCGTCGATCGTGAGCTGGCTTGCGTCGTCGGCGTCAAACCAGTAGGCGCGACTGTCGCCCACCCACCCGACCGTGATGCCGCCGTTCCGGCAGAGCGCCGAGACGAGCGTGCACGACGGGTCGACGCGCTTGACCCGGGTCGTCCATTCGACCTGGATCACGGCTTCCACGGCAGCCTTGATCCCTTCGACGATCGCGTCACGCGGATCGCTGTCGGGATCGGCGATCGCCCGCGAGAGCACGGTGCCGGCGGCCTTGGCGGCGTCGCGCGCCGCGACGTTGCCGGCGCTCGCCGACGAGATCCCGTCGCATATGACCACGACGACGTCGCGCCCGTCGGTCACCTCGAGGTGGAACGAGTCCTCGTTGCGGTGGTGCACAAGCCCCTGATCGCTGACCGCGGCCGCGTTCCCGAGATCGAGCTCGACTCGCAGGTCGCCGTCGGTGGGCTGCGGTTCGTCGAGCCGCGCGCCGCACCGCTCGCAGAACCGGTCTCCAGGCTGGCGTGGGGCGCCACACGACGGGCAGGAAAGGTCGCCCTGAGTTGTCACGTCCAGGTCCTCTGTGCTCACATCCGCTCCTCGATGGTCATGTCCACGTCCTCGGTCGAACTTGATTGGCGCGATCGACCAGCTCGATGCGCTCGGAACTGCTTGCCGCCCACCGGGCGAGCTCCCGGTAGGAGCGCTCGACGCCGAACCGCAGGTCGCGCTCCAGGAACCGGTAGCCAAGGAGACTCGCGCGGCCGTCGTCGAACGCGCCCCCGCGGGCGGTGAGCGCGAGCGCGGCCTCCAGCACCTCCGCCCGGAGGCGGGCGCGCTGCTCTCCTCTGATCGCGAGCGACTCGAGGATCGAGCCCGCCGTGAGCAGCTCGTCGGCGGTCCCGGTGCCGCCGTTTTCCGTCGCCAGGCACCTGATCCGAGCGGTCTGCGCCTCGATGTAAGCGCTCGAGGAGTCGGGAATCCGGTCATACGCGGCGAGCGCGCCGGCCCGGTCACCGGCCGCGAGACGGCAGCGTCCGAGGCCGAAGGCGGCCGCGGTGAACCCCGGGTCGGTGCGCGACACGATCTCGTACCAGCGGGCGGCCTCTGCGATCACGCCGCCGCCCGATTCGCACGCGAACCCGAGCGCCAGCTTGGGCGCGAGTTCACCGGGGAGCGTGCGGTACACGTTCTCAAAGCTCGCCCGGGCGAGGCCCTCACGGCCGCGGGCGAGCTCTGCGACCCCGCGATACCAGCTGACCCGCCAATCCCACCGATCGACCGCCTCGACCTCGGCGAGCGCATCCTCGACCGCCGGCCAGTCGCCGACCTCGATCAGCTCCGCCGCCAACCGCAGCGTGACCTCAGGGGTCCGCTCCGGCGCCGCTTGGAGGTCGGCGATCATCTGCTGGGAGTCGGTCGCCGCGATCGTCGCCAGGTAGCCGGCGGCGGGATCGTCGCTGTCGAGCAACGGGCGCGGCAGCGCGTGCCAGTCGGGGTCGTCGTTGCCACCACGAACTGGACCCGTGAACAGCTTGCTCGCGGCCGGGACGGTGCGTCCTTCCTCCTCGCTGACGACCTCGCGCAGGACGCCGTAGAGCTGGTCGGCCATCTCTTCGGCGGACTGGAAGCGATCGTCCGGCTCGGGCGCGGTGCCGGTCTGCAGAAGCTGGTACAGCGAGTCGTAGCGCGCGAGGACCGGGATCGATTCCTGCGAAGGGAGGGTGAAGCGGAAGTTGCTCTGGTATCCGCGGAAGTCGAAGCAGAGCACGGCCAGCGTCCGGGCGACCGTGAACAGGTCCGAGGCGATCGACGGGCCCCGGGAGGCGATCTCGGGCGCCTGATAGCCGACGGTCCCGAACACGGCCGACGAGGGATCGTCCATGCGGTACACCCCACCGAGGTCGATCAGCTTCAGCGAGTGCTGGGTCTGGATGACGTTGTCGATCTTGAAGTCGCAGAACAGCAGCCCGAGGTGGTGCAGGTAGCCGAGCGCCGGAAGGATCTCGAGCATGTAGGCGATCGCCTGGGCGGGCGGGAGCGGGTCCGGCTCGCCGCCATTCGCCTCGCGGCGGTCGGTGAGGATCTGCTTGAGGCTGCGTCCGCCGACGTACTCCATGACGATGTAGCCGGAGCTCTCGTGCTGGACGAAGTTGAAGATCTTCACGATGTTCGGGTGCTCGACCTCGGCGAGGAAGCGGCGCTCGGCGAGCGCGGCGGCCATCGCGTCGTCGTCGCCCGCGTTGAGCAGCCCCTTGAGCACGACCCAGCGGTCCGACACGTTCCGGTCGCGGGCGAGATAGACCCATCCCATGCCGCCGTGGGCGATACAGCCCACGACCTCGTACTGGCCGGCGACGACCGTCCCGGCGGTGAGCTTCGGCTCGAACGAGAACGGCGTTCCGCACTTGCGGCAGAAGCCCGTCGTGCGCCCGGGCGCCCCGTCGCGGCCGCGCCCGACCGGCTCGTCGCAGCGCGCGCAGAAGCGCCGGCTTTCGGGCACCATCGCGGCCGGTCCGAGGACGGCGTCGGCGGGGTCGCGGAACGGCACGGCCGGGATCTCGACGAGCCCAGCACCGAGGTGCGCGCGCCCGCTCGTCCGGGTCCGCCCGGTCGTGGTGCGGCGCGAGGAGCCGAGCGTCGAGATCGTCAGCGCGCTCGGAGGCGGGGTCGCGGTGCCCGCGGGGGTCGCGGTGCCGGCGGGGGTCGCGGTGCCAGCCGGGGTCGCGGTGCCAGCCGGGGCCGCGGTCGCCGCGGGGCGCGCGGGCGCCATCCCGCACACGTCGCAGTAGCCGTCGACGATCGTCCCGCTGCAACCTGGCCGTTCACAGTTCATCGCACCGTCTCCTCCTCCGGTCGCGCGGAGCCAAGGCGCTCCTGGTAGCGGCGAACGAGCTGCGACACGAGCGCGAGGTCCGTCGGGGCCGTGTACAGCTCTTCGTGCGCGCGCGTGAAGATCTGTTCGAGCTCGGGATCCTCGACGACCCCGAGGCGACCCGCCTTGACCTGGTAGGCCTCGAGCAACGCCCTGAGCTGGTCGCGGGCCTCGATCGGGGCCTGGTTGGCGCGCAGCGCCTGCTGTGCGTCGTCGAGGAACGCGCGCGTGCGCGACGTCCACCCGTCAAGCCCGTGCCGCGCCTCTCGCCACGACCCCGAGCGTGCGAGCGCCGCGATTGCGTCGAGCTCCGCGCCAAGATCGCTCGGCGGCGCGGGCGGCGCCGGTGGTGTAGGGACCGAGATCTTCACTCGCACCTGCTCGTGCGCGGCCAGTCCCTGCTCGAGCGTGGTCTCGAGGTCGGACAGCAGCCGGCGGGCGTCGGCGAACATGGCGTCGAAGTCACGCCGGAGTTCGGCGGTCGCGTCGAGGTCGCGCCGGATATCGCCGACCCGGTCGATCACGCGATCCAGGTCCTCGGGCCGGGTCGAGAGGGGGTCGGCGCTCGCGGCGGCCGCCAGGCGGGCCACCGATGCGGCGGCCTCGTCGAGGTCGCGGCGGTGGCGATCGCCGAGTCCGTCCGCGAGCGCTTGCGCCTGCTCAAGCGAGGTCTGGGCGGTGGTCACGAGCGGAGTGAGCGCATCCCACGCGACGCCGAACCCCGCCACGACCGTCTTCACCTCGTCGAACGCGCTCGACATACGCTCGAGCAGCTGATCCGGCGTGCAGCGGACCGTTCGCTCGGAGCTTCCGAGGAGATCACGCTCCGCGAGCGGGATCTCGGATCTCGTGAGCTCGATCGATGCTTCTCCCAAAAGCGCCCTGAGGTCGTTCGCCCGCCACGGTCCTCGGAGCTTCTCAGCCCGCTCGAGGACCTGCTTGAGAAGCCCCTGCCAGCGCCACAGGTCGGTCAGCTTGGCGCTGGCCTGCGACCATCGGTCGGCGGACCGTCCCGTCAGCGCGCTCACTTCGAGCAACTGACGACTCGAGTCGATCTCGAGCTCGAGCAGGTTGGCGGCGGCATGCTCGCTCGCCTCCTGAAGGCGACTCAGCGTGCGGGCGGGATCTTCAGCCATCGTCTCAACCGTGGTACTGGGGTTGGGGAGGGGCAGGCGTCGCACCGAACTGGTGTAGCCAGTGGGAGTAGAGCCGGCTCCATGTGCCATTGGCGCGGAGCTCGGCCAGCACGCCGTTGACGAACCGGACGAATTCCGGGTGTACCTTGTTGATCTCCATGCCGTACGGCACGTCGGCGAGGCTGGAGCCAACGATTTTCGTGTTGGGGTCCTGGGTCTGGAACCCGAGCAGGATCGAGGAGTCGGTCGAGATCGCGTCGATGCGACCCTGCTGCAGGTACACGAGGCAGTCGATCGCCTGGGGCGCGGGAGAGATGACGAGGTGATACGGCTGCTGTTGCATGACGTAGACCGGAGTCGACCCGGCGGTCGCACAAACCTTCTTGCCGGATAGATCGGCGATGCTGTTCGCGTGCGAGGTCGACGGCACGAGCACTCTCTGCTTGGCGTCGTAGTACTCAGTCGAGAAGTCCACCTTCTGGGCCCGCGCGCACGTCATCGTGACGGCGTCGACGACGATGTCGACGTTGCCTTGCTGGACGAACGGCTCTCGCTGTGTCACCGTCAGCGCCACGAGCTGGACGGCGTTGGGGTTCCCGAAGATCGCCCGCGCGATCTCCCGGACGAGATCGATCTCGAAGCCCTCGATCTTCCCGGTACCGGGGTTCAGGTAGCCGAAGTCGAGCAGGCCGGCGTTGACCCCGGCGATGAGATAGCCCCGCCGCTTGATCGTGGCCATGAAGCTGCCGGTGGGCATCTTGCCCGGTGCCGGCATGGTCGCCGGCGGACGCAGGCTCGGGGTGCACGTCGCCGCGGGGCCGGGGGCCGACGACTTGGATCGTGGCTGAGGCGTCGCCAATGCCGCGAGCGTCAACCTTTCGGCGTGGTCCGTGGTCGCGCCGCAGCCCGCGAGAGTCGCGGCGAGGAGCGCGAGTGCGATGAGATGGCGGAGCGGCGGTCTCATCGGTACTCGTTGATCCTCTCTCGAAGCCCGAGCAGTGCGGCTATGGCTGCGAGCACGGTGACCAGTGGGATCGCGACCGACAATCCATCGAGCGCCGAGGTCGCATCCGCCGCGGCCCGCGCGAAGCGCTCCTGCGCCGCTCCGATCTGCTGTGTGAGATCGTTGCTCACCTGGTCAGAGATGCGGGCCGTGGTGGGCTCGAGCGCGAGCGCCTCGGGAAGCTGTCCTCTCTGCTCGAGGCGCCTGATCGCATTGGCTCTAGAGACGTACCATGCGTAGGCGACGCCGAATCGGTCGGCGGCCGCGCGCGTGTCCGTTCGCCGAGCCAGGACCGAGATCTCGCCGACGAGATCGGCGAGCACGGGCTGGACCGAGTTGAAATCGGTCGAATCCGTCTGGTCTGTTCCGCGATTGACGAGCGTCAGGCTGAGGTCGCTCTGTGCGCGTGACTGTAGGACGGCCGCTGCGGACAGCACCTCGACCGAATCGGAGCCTTTTTGCTGCGCGGTTGACAGCGAGTTCTGCTCGTTCACGAGTCCGAGGACGCCCCAGACCGATACGGCCGCCAGCGCCACGGTCGCGACGAGCATCCCGATATTGAGGATTCGCCGGCTGATGTGCGCCACGTAGCGCTGAGCGAGGAGAAGCAGGAGCAGGGCGACGGCGCTCACGACGATGAACGTGATGAGGGTCGTCGTCGAGCTTCCCGTGCGGTAGTCCTCGGACAGCCGCTGCGCCTCCGCTCTGTAGATGCGGTCGGCGGCGGGAAGCATGCTGCCCGTGGACCGCGTCACCGCCTGGCGCAGGTACGCGGCACCGATCGGAAATCCCTGGCGGTTGTTGGCGCGAGCGGTCTCGACCAGCCCGGTGTAGATCGGCAGTTGATCGGCGATCGTGTTGAGCGCGCCCGGCACGGTGGCGGACGTCCCCGCTGCTCGCGTCAGAGCGGACAGCGAGTCGCTCGCGGCACGGATGTCGGACTGATACCGCAGGCGCTCGGTCGGCGATTCGACCCCGCCGGAGAGCAGCGCCGTGCCCTCCGTCGCATTGGCGTCCGACAGCGCCGTATACAGCCGCGCGGCATGAGCGAGGAGCGGCTCGGTCTGGGTCCCGGCGGCGCGCGCCGCGCGCTCGCGCGACTGCTCGGCGCCGGTGGCGATGGCGCCGAACACGACCGCCCCGACGACGATCGAGATCGAGATCAGGACGAGGCGCCCGGGCGTGGTCGCCAGGCGTTCGCGAACCCAGCCCAGCGCTTTACCCGCGCCGATGCTCGGGCGGCGACGCGCCGTCGGTGCGACCCCGGTCCCAAGGCCTTCGAGCGTCATTTCGTGATCGGCCACCCACATGGCGCGATTTTCACCTTCGCGCCATGCCTGTTGGGATCACCCTGGTGTCGTCTTCGACACCCCAACCCGATGCCGTCCCGGTCTCCGATCCACGTTCGCCGCGCCCGCCCTGGCACGTCGCCGGACCCCCATTCTCGTCGTTGCTGCTGGCGCTATTTAACTACTACGGGTGCACCGCGACCAACCCCGCGGCCAGCAGCACGAGCGCGATCCAGAGCGCCTTCAGCGCGTTCTCGTAGGGGGCCGACAGACCCGCGCGCGTGAGTTCGACGATTCGCCCGTCCCGCATGTGCTGACGGCCGGTCACCTCGGTCGTGTTCCGCCGGAGCTGCCGGACGGGCGTGCTCAGCTGCCGCTGGGCTGCGCTCAGCAGGCAGCACGCGGCGGCCACGAGCACGCCGGCGGGGCGGATCGTGAGGGAATTGACGAAGTACCCCGTGAACGCGGGGAAGCCGCCCCACGCGAGCGCGAACCAGGTGTCGTTGTGGAAGCGGCCGCCGGCGAGCTCGAGGTTGTAGGCGGGCACGAGCAGCCCGCCCACGAGGATCAGCGGCAGGAGCAACGGGGAGACGGTGATCGCGCCGGCGATGCCGATCGCGATCGCGCCGACGAACGACGTGGTTGCGAGCGCGATCAGCGTCGTCCGCTTGAGGTGGGTTTGGAGCGGCCGGCCGTGGAGCTCGTCGAGCGCGTGGGCGCTGATGCCCACCGCGAGGAAGAACGCCGCGAGCGCCGCGGCGAGGCGGTTCGCGTAGATGTGGGGCGCCGCCGCCGCCCCGAGGGCGACGTAGCTCAGATGCCAGGCGGTATACGGCGGGTGAAGCAGCGTGACGAGGTCGCGCCAGCCGCCCGACCGCAGCGCGTAGAACGCCGGGCGATCGAGCTCACGCGGCGCGCTCGCCACGACCGTTCCTGACTCCCCACATCACGAGCCCGGCCCCGAAGCTCAGGTCTCGTCGTTCGATGTCGCCGATCCCAGACTGCCGCCACAAGTGCCCCAGGTCGGGCTCCTGCTCGTGGAATTGCTCGATGTTCGGACCGAGGAAGCGGCCGACCTCGAACCACGCGGGCGACACGGCGCGCCCGATGATCGGCAGCCCCGCCCGCGTGTGGACGCGCCAGGCGGCACGGAGAGGGGCGGAGCGGGGCACGCCGAACTCGACCATCCCGATCCGGCCGTTGGGTTTCACGACCCGCGCGAGCTCGCGCATCGTCGCCGCGGGGTCGTCGACATAGCGGAGCAGATAGGTGAACGTCAGCGCATCGAATTCGTCGTCGTCGAACGGCAGGTGCTCCGCTTCGCCTTGGGTGAAGGTGACGCGATCTTGCAGCTCAGGCCGTTGGCTCAGATGGCGCCGAGCGACCGCGAGCATGTCCTCGCTCTGGTCAAGGCCGACCACATCGCAGCCGCGCCGCGCGAGCGCGAAGGCGACGAGCCCGGTGCCGGTGGCAACGTCGAGCACGCGCTGGCCTGGAAGCGGATTGACCTGATCGACCAGCGTGGCGCGCCACCGGGGGTCCTGCCCAAAGCTGAGCACGGCGCCCATCCAGTCGTAGGCATCCGGCAGGCCCTGGAACAGGTCGAGCGCGTGGCGCTTGCGTGTCGACAGCGTGGCCACTGCCCGCAAGGTTAGGTGCTTCCGAGGGCTGCCCGGTCGCGGAGCAGCCGATCCGCCAGCCGGCTGTGGCGCCGCCCCGTGTCGGGCGTCCGCGCCGCGCGGGCGACGACGTCGCGGGTCCCAACGATCACGGTCGCGAGCTTGGCGCGGGTGATCGCGGTGTAGAGCATCTCCCGTCGCAGGAAGAACGCGCCGGCGGCCGCGTGGGTGACGATCACCGCCACCGGCAGCTCGATGCCCTGCCCGCGATGGACCGAGCAGGCGTAGGCCGGCTGGAGGCGGTCGGCCTGCTCGGGCGGGAGCCGGAAGATCGTGCCCTCGTCGGCCGCGAGGATCAGCGCCGCATCGTCTTTGGGCTCGTCGGCGTCGGGACCGCGGTCCGAGCCGCCGGTTTCGTCGAGGAGGCGAAGCAGCGTTCCGTTCATCAGCCCGAGGTCGTGGAGGTTGCGCCCGGTCATCATCAGCTTGTCGCCGATGCGCAGGCGTCCGCCACGGACCGGGCGGCCGCCGGGGTTGAGCTTGTCTCGCAGAGCGGCGTTGAGCGCGTCGATCCCGAGCTCGCCGCGATAGACAGGCGCGAATACCTGGATGTCGCGCACCGGGTCGACGCCGTAGTGAGCCCCGAGACGGTCGCCGACGAGCGCGACGATCTCTTCGAGTGCGGCGCGGGCGTCGCGCCGCTCGATCAGGAACAGATCGCGGCGCATCTCCTCCGAGGGAGCGAAGTTCGGCGCGCGCCCGCGGCGGATCGCGTGCGCTCCCTGCACGATCATGCTCCCCGCGGCCTGGCGGAAGATGTGGGTCAGGCGCGCGGTCGGCACCGAGTCCGAGGAGACGAGCTCGGCGAACGGCTTGCCGGCGCCGACCGGGGCGAGCTGATCGGCGTCGCCGACGAGCACGACGTGCGCCTTCGGGCCGACGGCTCGCAGCAGCGTGACGAGCAGCTCGAGGTTCGCCATCGAGGTCTCGTCGACGATCAACAGGTCGCAGCTCAGGGGATCGTGCTCGTCGTGGGTGGGACCCTCGCCGGGTATCCAGCCGAGCGCCGAGTGGACCGTGGTCGCGCGCATCCCGCTCGCCTCGTGCATGCGGATCGCCGCGCGCCCGGTCGGCGCGACGAGCAGCACGCGCGCCCCCTGCCCGTTTGCCACGGCCGCGATCGTCTTGATCGATGCCGTCTTGCCGGTACCCGGACCTCCGGTGATCAGCGAGAGGCGGTGAGTGAACGCGTTGCGAACGCCGGTGAGCTGCTCGGCGGTGAGGGTGGTGTCGCCGGCTTCGTCGTCGCAGGCCGGGTCGCTAAGGCGCTCGCCGGCGGGTCCGGCGAGCAACTCGTCGACCCGGGCCGCCAACTCGGCTTCGAGCTCGGCCGTCTCGGTGCGGTAGATCCACTGCTGTTCGCGGACCAGATCGCCGGCCTCGACGAGCTGATCGATCGGGGACTCGCCAATCACCGGCTCGTCGCACTCCATCGGTCCGAGGAGCTCTCCGGCGGCGGTCACGAGGAGATCGATCGGCATGCACGTGCTCCCGCCTCGCTCGGCCTCCGACAGCGCGTGTAGGACGGCGGCGCGCTTACGATCGGGGCTGTCGAGGCTCACGCCGAGCCGCCGCGCGATCTGGTCTGCCGTCCGGAAGCCGACGCCGAACACGCTCGTGAGCTCGTAAGGCCGCTCGGACACGATCCGATGCGCCTGATCGCCGTACGTTTCACGAATCCGGCTCGCCAGATACGTGAGTCCGTGTGGGGCGAGCAGCAGGTGGAGCCGGCGCGTGACCCGCAGCTGCTCCCACGACCGCGTCGCCTCGACGACGGCTCCGCGCCGGATCCCGGCCGCCGAGAACGCCGCGTGAGGGTCCTCGTCGATCGCGTCGAACACAGTGGTCGTGCCGTACCGCTCGATCAGCCACTTGGCGCGCTTGGCCCCGACGTGCTTGACCCGGCAGAGATACGCGGTCAGCGCGGGCACGTCGGTGGGCGGCAGCGGTCTGGCCTCCGCCACCTTCACCTGCGGTCCGTACCGGCTGTCCGTCACCCAACTGCCGATCACGTGCGCTCGCTCGCGAGGTTCGAGGTGGATGAGCGGACCGACGAGCACGATCGGCGTCCCATCGTGGTCGGCGGCCTCGACCACCGCCCAGCCGCTCTCGGCGCTGGCGAAGCGGGTGCGACGAACGGTCACCTCGGACTCGAACGCGGTCACCGGCCTGACATTAGACGCGCGGCTGGCGGAAGGCGCGCGTTTGTTGCACAGACGTCACAGCGGGTACCTGCCTCCTGATCAGGGCGCGTGTCGCGCCCAGGGCCTGCGATCACCGACTAAGGTCCTGACTTCTCGTGCCCGCGAGCGTCGCTCATAACGAATGGACATCCGAGACGAGCACGCTCGGGGCGGTTCGACTGCCCCGGCTCGGCGACGAGCGACTGGCACGGCTTGCCGCCCGCGGAAGCACGCGCGCCTTTGCCGCGGTGTACCAGCGCTACCACCAGCCGCTCTACCGCTACTGCCGGTCGATCCTGCGCGACGACGCCGACGCCCAGGATGCGCTCCAGTCCACATTCACGCGCGCGCTGTCGGCGCTGAAGCGGGATCAGCGGAGCGCACCGCTGCGGCCGTGGCTGTTCCGGATCGCGCACAACGAGTCGATCTCAGTGTTACGCCGCCGCCGGGGCGGCAGCGGGCCGGATTCGCTCGACGATGGATCGATGCCGCCGGCGCCGTCCGCGGAGGACGAGGCCGGCGAAAGGGCGCGGCTGGGGGTGCTGATGGGCGACCTCGCGGCCTTGCCCGACCGCGCTCGGAACGCGTTGGTGATGAGGGAGCTCAGCGGCCTCTCGCACGAGGACATCGCGATCGCGCTGGGGATCTCTCAGGGGGCGGCCAAGCAGGCGATCTTCGAGGCGCGCCGCGGGCTCCAGGAATGCGCCGAAGGACGCGCGATGGCCTGCGCTGAGGTCTGCCGAGCGATCTCCGACGGGGATCGTCGCGTGCTCCGGGGTCGTCGCGTGCGTGCGCACATGCGCGACTGCGACTCGTGCGCCGCGTTTGCCTCTGCGATCGCGACGCGCCAGGCGGAGCTGCGCGTGCTCGTCCCGGTGCTCCCGGCCGCCGCGTCTGCGGCCGTCCTCGCTCGAGTCATGCATGGCGGCGCGGTCGGTGGCGGCGCGGTCGGTGGTGGCGCGGCCGCGGCCGGCACCGCGGGGAAGACCCTCGGCATCGCGATCGGCAGCAAGGGGTTTGCCGCCGCCTCGCTGCTCGCGACCGCAGCGGTGAGCATCGGCGGCGTCGCGGCTGTGGTGCGGTTGTCGCACGACGGTCGCCCGGCAGTCGCCGCGGGCAGTCGGCACGCTCCGGTGGCGCACCCCGCTGTCCACCGGGTTTCGGCTGCCCGCGCGTCGCAGACGAGGGCTGCCGGGCGAGCGGCTTTCGGCCGGGCTTCGAGCCCCCGTGCCATCGCCCCGGTCAGATTACCCGCCCGGACGACGTCCACGCGAGGCCACGGGCGGTCGGCGTCTTCGCATGGCCAGGCGGTGTCGTTGCCGCACGGTCAGTCGGGGTCGTCGTCGCGCGGCAAGCCGGCAGCGTCGCCTGGTCACGCGGGGTCCTCGTCCCCCGGCAAGTCGGCGTCGGCGCCTGGTCACTCGGGGTCCTCGTCGCATGGCAAGTCGGCGTCGTCGCATGGCAAGTCGGCGTCGGCGCCCGGTCACTCGGGGTCGTCGTCGCCCGGCAACTCAGCGGCGTCCAGCGGCAAGGGCCATGAGAAAAGCGGGTCCTGCGCGCGGGGTGTCGGGAAGCAGACGGCTCCGGGTCAGTTGAAGAAAACCGTCGCGGCGACCGAGCAGAGCACAACCGTCCAAACGACCCCTAGCCAAGGTCTCGGTGCCGCCAAGAAAGTAGTCACTGACCTTGCTGGGTCCCAGACGTTGACGAGTGGGAAAGCCCACAAGTAGGCCTGCCGCACAGCTCATCGCACCCTTAGCCAACCCAGCCCGCCCTGTCACCGGGGGCGGGGAGCCGCCCCCGCCCCTGGTTGGCAGGTCACGCCCGTCGTCGCACCCTGAAGGTGCCGATCTCGCTGGGGAGGAGATCGGTTCTTCGCCCTTCTGCCTCGATCCCGGTCTCGTCGAGGCGGACGCGGGAGAGGGTGAACGCGCCGGCGAGTTCGATGCTCGCCGGCGCGGCCTTCAGGTTGAAGCAGCGCAAGATCACCCCGTCGCCGTCCTCGGCCCCCTTCAGGCACGAGAAGACAACGTCGCCCTCGATGGCGATGGGCGGGTCGATCCTCACGGGTTCGGAAGTGACTAGGAAGCCGTAGCGGTAGTCCTGTGCGGCACGTAGCAGCTCAGCGTCGTCGAGCTCGTCCGCGCCCGGCACCAGCGCATACTCGAACTCGTGGCGGCCGAGGCACTGGCCGTCGGGCGTTGGCGTTTGTGGGCCGGCTCCCAGCGGGCGGGTACTGAGCGCTCCGGTCGGTTGCGAGATGACGCCGACGCATCTGAGCAGCGTCAAGCAGAGCTCGCCTCCTCGCGCTTCATACTCCGGGAGGCCCTTTGTTATGAGGGCGAGCGGTCCCATCGCCACCGCGCCGAGGGTGTGCTGCGTCGCGTCGGGCGGTTCGATCCATTCGGTGTTCGGCGGCGGCGGGGCGAGCGGGCGGTGGACGACCGCGAACTGTCCCTCGGCGCGGACGCTCTCGGGGGGTGGTCCAACCGGGAACACGGCGCGGAGCCGGTGGTCCTCTGCGTGGTTGTCAATCGTGGTGCGGAACTCGACCCGCCTGATGCCGGCGATGAGCCGCACGATCGTGCTGACCGTGGGCATGCGGATCTCGAGCTCCCAGACGATCGGGCCGTCGCGTAGCACCCGAACCGATGCGGATTCGCCCCATCGGGGAACGGCACCGTCGGCCGGGCAGAAGTTGTAGAGGTCGCCGATGTCCGGCTCGTCTTCGAGTCGGTGCAGTCCGTCGAAGCTGCGCCCGGTGCGCTTGTCGAGCACGCTCAGCGTTCCGTCCGGCCTGGCGTCGACGCGGAAGAGGTCGTTCTCGATGGCGGTCCCGGTGTGCTGTTGGACGCCGTCCGCGGGCGTGAGCTCGACGGGACGGGCGCCGAACCCGTCGAGGTCGATCACCGCGGGCTCGTGTCCGGGAACCTCGACGAGCCCGCGCCGGCGGTGGGGCAGGAGGTTCACGACGCCGACGCCGCTGCCGTCCGCGCTGAGTCCCTCGAGCGCGCGCCGTTCCAGCTGCGACACCGTCCGCTCGAGCTGCTCGTACCGCACGAGCATGTCGCGGTGAACCTCGTCGCACGAGCAGCCGCAGATCGAGTCGTGGGGGTGGCACTTCAAGAGCTGCCGCCACGCGAGTCTGAAATCTGAGACTGGGAAGCGATGGCCCGTGTGGAGCGTGCGGAGCGCGCCGAGGGTCTCGACCTCGAGCAGCCGTCGCTCGGCCCGCTCGTTGACTCGCTTGAGATACAGACGCGCCGAGTTCACCCCGCGCAGCACGTTCTGGAGCCGGCTGCCGAGCAGCTCGCCCGTGTGGGTTGGGAGGTCGGGAGGGTTGACCGCGGCGACGTAGTCGGAATACCGGGCGATCGTGAAGCTCTTGCCGGGCAGTCGGCGATCGAGCTCCTCGCACAGCGCCGGAAGGTCCCGGCGGATGCGGCGGTGGTCCTCGCCGTCGCAGAGGAGGACGGCGTCCACGCCGGCCCGTGTCAGCGCCTCCCCGAACCGCTCGGCGATCTGCTCGATCCGGGTCTGCGCGCCGTCGCCTGGCACGTTGAAGTTGCTGTACGAGGGCAGCTGCTGAAAAGCGCGCACCTCGCTGCCGTCGGGCGAGCGCCACCGGAACACGACACCAACCTCGTCGAGCTCGTCGCCCATGCCGCGCGAGAAGATGAAGCTGTCGATCCCGAAGCCGTTAAGGATCTGGGGGAGCTGGAGGGGATGGCCGAAGCCGTCGGGCATGTAGCCGACGGGCGCGGGCTCGGCGCCGTACCGCCGGCACACGTCACGCCCGATGAGCAGGTTGCGAACGAGCGGCTCGGCCCCGACGAGCAGCTCGTCGGGGAGGATGTAGCTCGGTCCGACCTCCAGCCGGCCGGCGGCGATCAGGGCTCGGAGGCGGCCTTCGTTCTCGGGCCGGGCGTCGAGGTAGTCCTCGATCACGATCGCCTGGCCGTCGAGCGTGAAGCAGGTGAAGTCCGGGTCGGATTCGAGCACGTCGATGACCTCGTCGACAACCGCGGCGAGCCTGAGCTGGAACTCCTCGAACGGCACGTACCACTCGCGGTCCCAGTGGGTGTGGGGCACGACGAACCACCGGCGCAGGCGATCCGTGGCTACGTCGGCGGCTATGTCCGCGGCTGTCACGCGGGCGAGCCTATCGTTGCTCGGCCAACCGGACCGCGGCCTCCAGGCCGTCGCTGCCGACCAGGCTGCCGAACGCGCTGACCAGCGGGCGAACCGCGGCGATGCCGATTCGCCCCTGAGCGCCGATCGCCGCGACGCGCACCTCGGCGCATACCGCGGTGCGGCCCTCTTCGATCCAGTTCGCGAACACCACCTTGGCCGTGCCCGGGGTGGACCACTCGCGGAACTCGCCGGGGTCGTTCAGCCGCGGGTAGTCGCGCCGCAGCGTCCAGATCCGCCCGACTAACCCGCTGATGAGCACGTGGCCGTCGTCCTCGGTCAGCACGATGAATGGCGGGGCCCGGAACATCTCGTCGAACTTGAGGTCGGCCGCCAGCCCGGGGATCCGCCAGCGGATGATCCGGCCGAGCCGGCGCGTGTCGGACAGCGTGACCTCGCGGCATGCGTCCCACAGCCGCTCGGGGGTGGCGTCGCTCTCGCGGCGGTAGGCCACGCGCATCGATGGCTTCGCCAGCCAGTGATCCAGGTCGGGCATGGGCGGTCGGGAAGAAACTACGTCCATGCTGAAGAAACTTCCCAAGCGGTGTCGCTCGATGGCGATCACAGGTGCCGGCGATCACTAGGAAAATCATCAAATCAAGATGGTCCGTCAGCTCCTCGCACCGCATGTCCCGCGCGCGGCCGCCGGCCTGGGCATCGCGAGGACGCTGCCCGGCGCGGCGGGCGTGGCGATCACGTTCGACGACGGGCCGCATCCCGAGGGGACGCCGGCCGTGCTCGAGATCCTGGCCCAGGCCGACATCAAGGCCGCGTTCTTCCTGGTGGGTGAGCAGGTCGAGCGCCGGCCGGCGCTGGCGGCCGAGATCGCCGCGCAGGGTCATCTGATCGCGCTCCACGGGTATCGGCATCGGCCCCAGCCGGTGATGCCCCCGAAAGCGGTGCGTTCGGATCTGGAGCGCGGAACGGACGTGATACGGACCGCGACCGGGGTCGAACTGGCGTGGCACCGGCCCCCGTACGGCCTCTACAGCACGGCCGGCCTCGCCGCCGTCCGCTCGAGCAACCTCAAGCCGCTGCTGTGGTCGCGATGGGGCAAGGACTGGCGGCGGTTCACGACGCCGGAACGGATCGCCACCCGGGCGAGCGCCAACGTGCGCCCCGGCGACGTAATCCTCCTGCACGATGCAGATTTCTACTCATCTCGAGGCTCTCACGAGCGCACCGTGGAGGCGCTCCGGCTGATCGTGAGAGAACTCAAACGTCAGAAAATCGGTACCGTCCTGCCTGTCTGACAGGCTTGCCCGAGCGCATGAGCACCTGAGAGGATCGCCGTCAGCGCTGGGATCGTCGCGCCCGGCCGGCAGAACGGCGAGCGATCCATGTGGCCTCGGCTCCGCGCCCACCAACGATGACAACGGTTTCCTCGCAAGACAGGGTCCCTGACTTCATGCGGTTCGCGATCGGGTTCGATCCGTGCGATCGCGCCCGTTTCCACGCGCTGATCGACGACGTGCTCGACTCCGGGCGGTGGTCCGAGGGCGACATGACGGCTCGCCTCGAAGCCGCCTGGGAGCTGTACAACGCGGTCCCCGCGGTGGCGATGTCGAGCTGGGCGGGGGGCGCGCTGGCGGCGCTGAACTTCGCCGGTGTCAGGGGGGAGACCGTGCTGTGCCCCTCGAATACGTTCATGGCGACGCCGCTGGCGGCGACCGGTGCCGGCGCGAGCGTTCAGTTCGTTGACTGCAACCGCGAGGACCTCTGCATGTCGTTTGCCGATTTCCAGGCGAAGGCGGAGAAGCACAAGCCGCGGGCAGCCTTCCTCGTCCACATCGGCGGGCACCTCGCGTTCGAGGTCGAGGAGATCGCGCACTACTGCGCCGAGAATGGAATCTTCCTGATCGAGGACTGCGCGCACGCCCACGGCGCTGAATGGAACGGCCGCCGGGCGGGAACTTATGGTGACGCTGGCGTCTATTCGCTGTATGCGACCAAGACGATCACCACTGGAGAGGGAGGCGTGCTCGTCTCGAGCCGTCCCGAGGTCATCGAGTATGCGCGGGCGTACCGCAACTACGGCAAGCCGACCTACGAGGTCTCGGGCCTCAACTTCCGCATGAACGAGTTCACGGCCGCTCTCGGGCTCATCGAGATCGAGCGACTGCCCGACATCGTCGCGTGGAAGAACGAGGTCGCCAGGACGCAGCTCGACCCGGTCAATCCCAGCCGGCTCGAGCTCCCCGGCGGAATGGTCTCAGGCCTTTACAAGTACATCGTGTTCGAGTGGCTCGAGCGCTCCACCGGGCGCGTGTACGACGAGCCGTGCCACCGGATCATGGGGCACGACGTGAAGCTCCCGAACACCGACTGGGTCGCGCGCAACCATTCCTGCGTCCCGCTGTATTACCGCCCGGAGAGCGAATGAGAGTTCTGGTCACCGGCGGATCCGGCTTCATCGGCTCGCATGTGGTCGACAAACTGCGGGCGCAGGGCCACGAGCCGGTGATCTACGACCTGCGGCCGTCGCCGTGGCACGAGGCCGGCAGCGTCGACACCGTGCTCGGTTCGATCACCGACCGCGAGGCGCTAGAGCGGGCGCTGCACTCGTGCGATGCGGTGGCTCATCTGGCCGCGGTCGCGGACGTCAACGACGTGCACGCCGAGCCCGAGGACGCCGAGCGTGTCAACGCCCGCGGCACGGTTGCGGTGCTCGAGGCCGCCCGCCGGGCCGGCGTCAAGCGGATCGTTTACGCGTCGACGATCTGGGTGTATTCGGATTGCGAAAACGACGTCGTCGACGAGGACACGCTGCTGCCGGCGCCCTCGCATCTGTACACCTCGACCAAGCTCGCCGGCGAGCTGTACTGCAAGGCCTACCAGGAGCTGTACGGGATCGACTACACGATCCTGCGCTTCGGCATCCCCTACGGGCCACGCGCGCGCGAGGCCGCGGTCATCCCGGCGTTCGTGGGCAAAGCACTGCGCGGCGAGCCGCTGACGCTCGCCGGCGACGGTGGTCAGTCGCGGCGCTTCGTGTACGTCGAGGATCTCGCCGAGGGGGTCGCGCTCGGGCTCAGCGACGTCGCTCGAAACCGGGTCTACAACCTGGCCTCGGACGAGAACGTGAAGATCAAGCAGATCGCCGTTCGGGTGCAGGAGCTGCTCGGCGACGTCGAGATCGTCTACACACCGGCGCGGCCGGGCGACTTCAACGGCAAGATCGTGATGTCGGACCGTGCCGAGCGGGAGCTTGGCTGGACCGCGCGGACACCGTTCTCCGAGGGCGTCAAGCGATACGTCGAGTGGCGCCAGGAGCATGCGGCGCGGGCCGCCGAGCGCGAGGCCGCCGCGGCTGTGATCCCCGCGGGTGAGCCCGACACCGAGTCCGGCCCGCGCAAGGTTCTCATCATCTCGGCCGACATCGGCGAGGGCCACGACCTGCCGGCGCGTGCGGTCGCGCGGGAGTTCCACGACGAGGATCCCGACGCGCTCGTCGCGATCGTCAACGGCCTCCCGGCGATGGGGTGGTTCCTGACCCATCTCCTGCGCGAGAACTCGGCCTTCATGTTCCGCTGGGTGCCGTGGCTGTTCGATCTTCAGTACCGGCTGTTCATGGGCTTCGCGCCGACCCGGTGGTTCTCGATGCAGATGCTCACGCTGCTCGGCCGGCGCGGGCTGATGCGGCTGATCCGTTCGCACAACCCGGATGTGATCGTGTCCACGTACCCGGGGGTTACGGCGGTCCTGGGCGAATTACGCCGTACCGGGCGCTTGAAGGTCCCGGTCTACTCGTCGATCACCGACCTCGCGGGCATGCAGTTCTGGGCCCACCCGGGTGTCGACCTGCACTTCGTCACCCATCCGGAGACGATCGAGGAGGTCGAGAGCATCGCGGGCCCGGGCAGCGTCCGCTGGGCCAAGCCGCCGACCTCGCCGGCGTTCCTGGCGGCGCGGTCGCGCTCCGATGCCCGTCGGGCGCTGGGGCTGCCGGGCGACGACACCAAGGTGATCGCGGTGTCGGGCGGCGGCTGGGGCGTCGGCGACCTGCTCGGCGCCACCCGCGAGGCTTTGAAGGTGCCGGACGCGATCGTGCTGTGCCTGTGCGGACGCAATGACAAGCTGCGCAGCCGGGTGACGCGCGAGCTTGGTTCTGAACCGCGGTTGCGGGTCATGGGGTTCACGGACCGGATGGGGGACGTGCTCGCGGCGAGCGACGCACTCGTGCACTCGAGCGCCGGCCTGACCGTGCTCGAAGCGATCATCCGGGGCTGCCCGGTGATCTCCTACGGCTTCGGGTACGGCCATGTTCGCGTCTCGAACGAGGCGCTTGTGAAGTTCGGGCTGGCCCAGGTGGCTCGTGACGTATCCGAGATCGAACCTGCGCTGGACCGCGCGCTGGAGCATCGTCCCGAGCCGAACGGCTCGTTCGCGCGGCGTCCGTCGACGGCGTCGCTGATCCTGAGCGACGAGCGGCGCTCCGTGCCGCTCCCCGCCTGGCGTGTCCGGACGGCGAGGTGGGCACTGGCGGGGGCGGCCGCGGTCGCGATCGTCAGCTGGACGCTGACCACGGGCGCGTCCTACAGCCTCGTCTCGCACTTCGTGCACATGCGCCCGGTCACCGCAGTGGCCACCACTCGCCCCGAGGTCGGCGTGCTCGTCGATGCGCCCGCCAGCGAGATCCCGACGATCGCCAACGACCTGGCGATGCGGGGCATCCGCGCCTCGTTCACGATGGAGCGGGCGGCCTATCCGCAGGAGCCGATCGTCGTCGCCTACGGGGATCAGGCGCTGCCCCTCCTACCCCACGGCGGGCTCGTGCGGTGGCTAGGCGCGCGCGACCAGCTCCACGACCTGATGTCGCAGCTCGGGTACGGCCACCACTTCCTGTACGCCTCGAGCGGGCCGAGCGTCGGGCAGTGGTGGATGGCCCACGGAGCCGGGGGCCGGCTCGTGGCCGGGGCCATCCGGCTCCAGGACAAGGACGACCGTGTCGGGGACCTGCGCGCCGGCGAGGTGATCGAGCTTGAGTGCAGGAACGCCAAGCAGGTGTCGATGCTGCTCGGCAAGCTCGACCGCGGGCTCGTGACCTTCCACCTCCGGGCCGTACCGGTCGGTCAGCTCATGCGTGACGCGGGCTCCTCGGTCTAGCGTTTCACCCGCCGGCGGTCGACAGCCCGGCAGGCGCGGCGCCCTCACGCCGCGCCCGCGCGTTTCTCTCCTCAGGAGGCGAAGGCGATCGTCGTCGGCTCGTCTCCGAGACCAATCTGCGCCGTCGTGCGGATGCTGTTGTTCGTGGTGTCGATGATCGCCATCGAGCCCGACACGTTGCACGCGACCCACATGTAGCGGTTGTCGGGGGCGAGTGCGATCCCGGTCGGGATCTGGTTGGGCTGCGTGAACGTCGTCTTGGCATCGGTGTAGGTGAAGGACCCGAGCCCGATCGTGTCCGTGACCCGTTGCCGGACGGTGTCGATCACCGACACCGTGTTGTCGTTGGAGTTCGTGACGTATGCACTCGAGCCGTCCGAGCTGAATGCCGTGTTCCACGGCGTCCTCCCGACTGGAATCCGGCCGACCGTGCGGAGGTTCGAGGTGCTCAGCACCACGACCTGATCGCGCTCGGAGTCGGTGACATAGGCGTGCTTGCCGTCGGAAGTGACTGCGACCCCGTGGGGCTGGTGGAGCGGCTCGGGTGCCTTGACGGCGCTGCCGCTCGAGGTCTTGATCGCGTATACGCCGTCGGCGCACGTCACGAGCACGAGTGAGCCGTCGGGGGACACTGTGACGACCTGTGGCGCCTCGCCGACGTCGATCGTGCCGGTAACCCCCTGGCTCGACACGTTGACAACCGAGACCGTCTGTGACCCGCCTTCGCCGGTGTTGGGGCCGGTGTTGGCGACGTATGCCGTCTTTCCGTCCGGCGTGATCGCGATGCCGTGCGGATATAACCCG
>Ga0335078_10003867_pt1 | contig 22281 bp, 18 predicted proteins | sample Lox_Sample_32_FD_206711 | JGI IMG/M metagenome (GOLD analysis project Ga0335078, IMG submission 206711) | Soil microbial communities from Loxahatchee National Wildlife Refuge, Florida, United States - Lox_Sample_3.2 | ecosystem: Environmental > Terrestrial > Soil > Wetlands | place: USA... | reverse complement strand
TATCCTGCATCGCCTGAATGCCAATCTGGAATATGTAGAATTCGCCCGGACGCGCCTCTCCTTCAAAGGCCGGCTGCGACCGGTCGGCCTGCGACGTCCACGCCTCCTGCATGCCCAGAGCGGGGCGGATAGGATTCTCACGGCCCTCGGTAAACACGAGGGCGACCTCTCGCGCCGTTCGAGGCATCGCTTCGGATGAAGGTCCCGAACCGCCTTCAGTCGCGAGCGTGGGCACGCCCAAGGCAACGCCCGCCGCGAGCCAGGCCATGAGCCTTATGGCCGCCCGAGCCCGGCCAATCAACGCGTCACTGGAGTCTTGCAACATACTGATACTGGTAAGATACCGGATTGGTTGCCTACCACTGCCGGATCAACACGCCAGCAACAGGCCAGTCGCGCGCCTGGCCCGAACCAGCCGCCGGATAGTGGGGTTTGCGCCCTTTTCGGGCAGTAATTTGCCCGGGAAAGGCAGAAGAAAGAAGCCAAAACGAACAAAGCATGGGTCGCCACGGCGACAAGGGCAAACCCCACCCGCTCCTCGTGGAAGCCAAGGCGAAGTCCGGCCCAGGAATTAAGCACTCGCCGTTCAGCCGCTCGGGGCTGCCGCACTGACCGCGAACGGGCGCGCGGCGTTGTCCCAACCCCTAATGGGCCGGTTGGCCCGCAGAAACAACGTGGGGCCGACCAGCAGTTGCTCGAACCGGCCGCTGTAGTTGAGGCTTATCACGATCCGCTGGGCCGCCTCGCAATGCTCCGGCGGCAGATCCACCTGAGCCACACCCCGGTTGGCCAACGCCACGTTGATCTTCACAAAGTAAAGGAATCCGGTCAGCGGACCGCATTGCCGCAGCCGCACCCGCGACTTCTTGTGCCTCGCCACGGCGCACCAAATCACCCGCTGCTCCTCGGTCAGCGTGCGCCACCGGGCGGAGACCCCTCCGAATACCCCGCGGACCGCCACCTGCGCCGGCGTCCGGGGATTAAACGGGACAAATGCGGGATATGAGTATTGGCCAAAACGGTTGCGCTGCCAAACCCGGTCCCCGCACTTGCCCGATTTCGAAATCCCCAACACTCTCATAAACAGTTTGCAGTTGGCTCATACCAAATCCAGCAGAGGTTGTCAATAACATTGGAATTCGAGCTGGGCGCGTTGCAGGGCCCGAGCTACGGTTGGTCCCGCATCCCGGGAACATTGAGTCCGCCGCCCTGCACGCGCGAGCGCCTGGCCGGCAGTTGGGCTTTGGGAGGTGGCGGACATGCCCGGTGCAACTCCGCCCAGGCTCGGAAAACTGACTCTTGACCCGCCCGAAGCGTGCATTGTGCTCGCCCCAATGGCTGCCAGCAGTTACAGCGACATCAAAACCTCCCTCCGCAGCCTCTATCTCGACGACCCCCGCCCTTGGCTCGTCGGTTTCAGCGGCGGCAAAGACAGCACCATGCTCGCGTCGCTCATCGTCGAAGTCGTTGCCGGCATCCCCGACGACCAGTGCAAGAAGCCGGTCGTCGTCCTTTGCACGGACACCCGCGTCGAAATCCCTGCCATCGTCGAGATGGTGGAAGGCACTCTGGCCCGCATTCAGCGCTTCTCCCAGCAGAACGACCTCAATATCGAGGTCAATTTGCAGAGACCGCCCCCGGAGGAATCGTTCTGGGTGAACATGATTGGCCGCGGCTGCCGGCCATCCAATCGCACCTTTCGCTGGTGTACCCACGAGCTCAAGATTGGCCTGGCCACAGCGGTCGTTTCGCAGCGCCGGGGTTGCTGGAGCAATGGACATGTCGGGTGGAACTGAAAAAGAGCCGAAAGGCATCCGGTGCTGGCCGGAAGACGAATGGCCTCGCGAGCGCCTGCTCTCGCGCGGGCCGCATAAATCAACCGACGCCGAATTGATCGCCATCCTCCTGCGCGTTGGCGTTCAGGGCCGGAGCGCGCTTGAACTGGGACACGAATTGCTAAAGAAGTTCGGCTCTGTGCAGGCGATGATGCGGGCTCCACTCGCCGCCTGGCAGGGAACCAAGGGCCTTGGCAAGGCCAAGATCGCACAGTTGCAGGCAGCGTTGGAGCTGGGCCGGCGTGCGGCACTGCCGGAAAAGCGAGAAGACATGCTCATCAGGAATACCCGGCAAGCGGCCGAGTATTTCAAGGTTCGGCTGCATGGGCTGGCCGAGGAACACTTCCACGTAGCGTTTCTGGACCGGCGGGGGCGGCTGCTGGACGAATCACCCGTCGCCGAAGGCACTGTGGACACCGTCCGCCCTCATATCCGCACGATTGTCGCCCATGCGTTACGGACGAACGCCTCAGCCCTCATTGCCGGCCACAATCATCCATCCGGGGCAGCCGAGCCGAGCGAATCGGACAAGTTGCTGACGCGCGATTTAATCGCTGCGTGTCATCCGATAGGCATCCAGGTGCTTGATCACGTGATTGTCGGCGGCGACGAGCACTTCAGTTTTGGGGACACGGGATTGCTTGATGAACTCAGTCTGGAAACGCTCGCGCCTGCGGCCACAGCCGGCCAATGAGCCTTATGGGAGAGAACGTAATACTGATCCCCGCCGGAGAGATTGACCAACTCATCTTGCTGGTGCGGGGTCACCGGGTCATGCTGGACCGCGATCTTGCTGCCTTGTACGGCGTCGAAACACGGGTGTTAAACCAGGCGGTGCGCCGCAATCTGGACCGCTTCCCGGATGATTTCCTTTTCTCGCTCACCCGGCCGGAGGTGCGGAACATATCACAAATTGTGACATGTTCGACCCTGAAGCATGCCCGCAACGTCTTTGCTTTCACCGAACAGGGCGTGGCGATGCTTTCCAGCGTGCTCAACAGCCCGCGCGCGGTGCAGGTAAACATCGAAATCATGCGCGCCTTCGTGCGCCTGCGGGAAGTGATGGCCACTAACCGGGAACTGGCCCAAAAGCTCGGGGAACTGGAGCGAAAGGTCGCCGGTCACGATGAGGAGATTCAGACCATCTTTGAGGCCATCCGCCAATTGATCACGCCCCCGGAGCCGCCGCGCAAGGAAATCGGCTTTCACATCAAGGAAGACGGCGTTCGCTACCGCATCAAAAGAAAGGCTGCCCGCCCATGACCCCTGAAGAGCGTCAGGAAATCATCCGCCGGCTTCAGACAGGGGAAGAACTCTCGCCCGAGTGGGCGCGCGTCCTTTTCCCGCCCGAGAAGCGGCAATACCAGGCTTCATTTACGATCTAGTTGAGGATGACATTTCAAACATGGGGGTTCTTCAAAAACTTGACTACCTCTTGGCGCACGGGTTCATCGAGCTGCCCGAGGTGAGTGGTGGGCAGCCGCAGATTAGGCGTCCCGCTTCAGTTGGCCAAGGCAACCCAATTCAGGACGTTTGGGCCTACCAACCCTACACACAAGGCATTTACTCGGACAGGTTCTTTGCGGTTAATCCTGCCAGCCGGTTTTACTTCTCCCAGATGCAGCGGTAGTTGAACCGCCGGTTGGGTGCGCTGTCCCCACTGGTGCAGAGGGAGATCGGGTCTTTCAGGTCGGTCGGATTGTCGCACCAATGGAAGTCGAAGCTGAAGCGGTCGCCTTTCAAGCCCAACAGTTTGCGCGGCACCGCCAATTCCATGGCTTTGTCCGAATAGCGGTATTTCAGCCGCGCCACTTCGACCCACGCGCCGCCGGTGGCATTAGTGGCGTATCGCTGGAGCACGGTCGTCTTGTCGTCAATCACCCGCTGGTTGATGAGGTAGTCATAGCCATACCAACCCGTGTTGGGGTCCTGGTCGGCATCAATCAACAGGAGCATCCAGTTGGTCCCGGTGTGTGGGGTCAACGCGTCCTGCGTCTCCACGTAGAAGTAAACCGTGTCGCCATCCACGGCGACCTTGCTGGTGATAATGTCATTACGGCCGGTGTTGTTCGCGTAATGGAGGCCGCCGTAGCCGTCGTAGTCACGGTGGAAGGTGTCGCCGACGGTGTCGCGATACTCGACCTCGACGCCCGCCCAATCGTCGAACTTCCCATCTATCTTGATTGAGTGCAGGCCGATCAATTCCGGTATCGGGCGCACGCCCTTGTAGCGGCGGATGTTCTCTGCCATTTGCATGTAGTAGTTGTCGGTATAGCCACTCTTCATCGGCTGAAGGCAGCGGTTGAACTCGGCGTTGTACTGGTCCACGAAGAAGTAGGGGCTGTCCCGGCGCATGAACTTCGTGGTGCCCCCGCCGGGCGGCGAGTATTTGCCGGCGGTCCATTCGTTCCAGTCGTTGATGTAGAGGAACTGCGGGTCGCCCTTGATCGCTTCATCCCAGCGTTGCTGGAAGTAAATGCCGTAGCCTTCGGGATGCTCGACTTTACGGCCCAGCCACGGCACGTAGGCCGGCTCCGGCAGGTCGTACTGATTCAGGAGCGGCTCGCCGGCTTCCCGGGTCCAGGACTTGCCGATGAGGCTCGAGGGATGCTGCGCCGGGGTGACGGCCGCTTCTTCCTTCTGGCCCTGGTGCTTGGAGAGCAGTTCATCCGGGCTGAGCGCCTGGACCCGCTTATCGCCCAGGTCCAGGCCGAAACTCCACTTATCCTCCGTCCCGACATAGCGTTTTCCCGCCCATTCCCAGTAGCCCCACCACATGTCGCGCAAGGTGAAGAAGGACTTCACTTCCTTGGTGTAGTCTTTGTAAGACGGCTCAGTGTAATCCGGGTCGGCATAATGCGGGTCCTTGGGGTCGGTCTTAGCGGCGGCATCGTAGTGCGGATTCGGGTTCTGCACGCCGGGGCCGTTGGCGTCGGAGCTTGGAGTGGCGTTGTAGAGCAGCAGCGGCTTGCCATCCCAGATGAACCACAGGTCTTTGTATTTTCCGGTCTTGTAGATCCGGTCATACAAGTCCTGCGCCACGGTGATGACGGGGCCGTTGAACGCCCAGAAACAGAACTGCGGCACTTGGTTGCCCTCGGCCTTCATCTTCTCCATCACCGCGAAGATGGTTTCCCATTCGTCCCAGTAACGAACCGCGTTGGTCACGTCCATGATCAGCACATCCACTCCCGCATCGCTCAGCATGGACATGTCTTTGCGGATGACATATTCGTCCTTGCTCAGGAAGTAGCCCGCCTCCGGCTCACCCCAGTGGTACATGCCTTCCGACCAGAGCGGATGGTGGGAGTCCAATCGAGCCTTCGGGTCCGCGGCCAGCACGCGGCTCACGTCTCCGCCATAAGGGCTCTTGGCGCGGTGGTTCGCATCGCTGTGCCAGGTGATATAGAAGATGCCCACCACGCGCCGGTGGTCGGTCTTGACCGGTCCGACAATCGAGTAAGTGGGCAGATTGCGGCCCAAGGCGTCATGCCCTACCCACGTATCGGCAAAGAGGTCCCGATAATAGCGGGCTTCCTCCGCGCGGGCAGGGTTGGTCGTGCTCAGCAAGCCGGCCAGGCTCAGGATGGCCAGGCAGGGGGCACCGAGCGCGGCGCGGTGGAGCAGGCTCAACGGCAACCGGCTTCGGCGGTTGTGCGAAAACTTCATCCGGCGATAGGTCAGTGGGGGGCGGCTTTGAGCTGTTGGAAGGCGTCCATCTGGGCCTTGGACCTGGCGGCAATCTCCTTGAGTTTTTCGGCTTGCTCAGCCTGGAGTTGCCGAAGGTGTTGCAAGGCGGCTTGTTGCTCGGCATCCGTGCCGCCGTTCCGCGCCTGAGCGAGGGTTTGCTCGGCTTGCTTGACCTGCGCCTGCATTTCTTTCGCCGCCGCAGCGAACTCCTTGTAAGCCGCATCCAGGAGGATCTGTTTGCCCGCCGGCACGGAGACGGCAGAGAGGTCGGGAATCAAGGCCCGCACTTCCTGGACGGCGGAGGTATTGCTTTGGGAGACCGCGATTGGGGCGGGGACGGGGCGGGTGGCATCCACCAGGCGGATGATGGCGCGGGTGAGGTCGGGTTCCAGAGCCTGTTCCCACTCGGGCGAGAGGTGGGGCAGGGTTTCCTTCTGTCCGTTAATCACCAGCGTGATGCCGAGGTAACAGGCCTCGCCTTTATCCTGGTTGAACGCGGTAACGCCATCGGCCAAAGCGGCGTTGGCATTGGGATTGGACTGGGAGGTGACGCTCGTCAGCTTGATTTTGCCAGGAGCCGCTTGCTGGTAGGCGGAAAGCAACTGGCCCACCCGGCCGGCAAACGCAAGCATGGAGTCCGGCATGGTCGCGGGATCGAGCAAGGCGTAGAAGCGGATTTCGAGCGGCGATTCCAGGCGGCCGAGGACGGCCCTGGTGGTGTCGGACAACAGGCTGGCCGGTGTGCCGCCGGTCTGCCCGGTGGGGCCGGCCGGGCCGCGCCGCGAGGCGCTGTACAACCAGAACACGCCGCCCGCGATGCCGAGGAGACAGACCACCAGGAGGAGCACGGTAGTCCGGGCGCCCGCTGGCGCGCCGGGCCGCGGCGCCAGCGTCGCAGCCCGTCTGTTGCTCGACGAGGCTCTCATTCTTTATGTCGGTCGTTCGTGATTGCGGGCGGGTGGCGCCCCGAAGCGTAAGCTGCCAGAGGCGGGAGCGAAAAGCGAGGGAAACTTGCGTTCGGGCCGGCGGGCGAGGTTGCGGCGGGACTGGCCGGCGCTACGGGCAAGTAATACTGGGCATAGGAAAATGTTGGTAACAAGAGCAATTAATGGCAAACATACGACAATATCTGGAAAGCCGGTGCGCGGCCCCGCCGTCTAGTTTCGGGCCGGCAAGCAAGTCGGTTCGAGCAGCACTCGGGTGTTGCCAAAGTTCGGTGAATTACTCAGCATGTGGACACATGAACCCTGTTGGCTGCCAGACGCAGGCGTTTTGGCGACGCCCGGCGGAGATTGGCTGCGACAGCACAATCAGCGGCTTATGAACAACACTCGACTTCGCCAGAGAACCAGGGTGTCGGTCCTGGTCCTGGTCCTGGCGCTATTGCGTGGGGCGGTTGGGTCTGCGGACGCGCAGGACGCTCAACATCTGTCCATCATTCAGCCGGGGGGGATGCCCGGGCTGCCCGTGATAACGGGGATCGCTCGAGTCACCAATGGGGTGAATGTGACGTGGGCTGGCCCCTCCGGGTATTACCAGTTGTTCCAGAAGGGGAGCGTGACTGATCCAACCTGGCAGGCCCTCGGCACCGCGTTCAATCTGACCAACAACGCCACTATCACCGAGCTTTCGAGCAACGCCTTCTTCCGGGTCTCCGGGCCATCGCCTCAATACGCCGGCGCTCAAGTTTGCGCGGAGTGCCACGCGGAAGTGCTCAACACGGTGGTGCATACGGCGCATATCGGCGCGTTTACCAACGCGCTGTTCGCGGCTCAAGGCGGTCAGACCAACAGTTCCTGCCTGGCCTGCCACACGGTGGGGTACCAACTGCCCAGCGGATTCGCCAGCCAGTCGGCCACGCCGCAACTTGCCGGGGTTCAATGCGAGAACTGCCACGGCCCGGCCGCGAATCATGCCGCCAATCCCGGCGACCCGAGCGTGAGACCTCGCGTCGAGGTTGCGGGCACGATGTGCGGGGGATGCCATAACACTCAGTTTGTGCCGGCTTCCGCGGCGAGCTACCACCGACCCTACTATGAGGAGTGGAGTCCCTCTCCGCATCAGCCGGTGCTGGCGGAGCTGAAGGCGGACTTTGCCGGCAGCTCGGGGACGAGCGTCTATATTCCAACTTGCGGGCGCTGCCACTCGGGGACAGTCCGCGAGGCGTTCCTGGAGAATATGACTTTGCCGGACGCTACCGAAGCCAGCGCGGTGGGCATTGCGTGCGCGACGTGCCATGATCCTCACGAGGCTTTCGTCTATACGAACGTGCTAAGCGGCGTGATCACGAATCCCGTAACCGGGGTGGTGGTGGTCTCGAACGGCCTGGGCGTCGCCACCTACACCAACCAGGTCCGCAATCCCTTATCTTCGGTGCAGGATTATCACGTGACGGGCGACTTCACGACGAACTACAACCCGGCGATCAACGTTTGCGCGCAGTGTCACAACGACCGGGGCCCTTCGTACAAGGACACGTCACGGCCGCCGCACAATTCGCCTCAGTACAATATCCTGATCGGGACCACCGGCGTGGTGGATCCCAATAACCCCGATGCTCCCCATTTCGAGCCGGCTTCGCATGCGCTGTTCATTACCAACCAGTGCGTCGGCTGTCACATGCAAACCGCCCCCTCCCCCGGCCCGGCTCAGCCGCCGACGGCGGGCCACAAGTTCGTGGTGGATAGTTACGGACTGTGCGCCACGTGCCACGGAAGCGCCGGCAATGCCAGCAATTTGGTTGTGTTTGTGAACGGGCTTATCACGAACCAGATACAAACGGTGCAGGCCTCGCTGGTTCAATGGGCCACCAACAAGGCGCCGGCCCTGCTGGGAACGGCGGACTACGGGAGCAGGGCGTGGGAATACACTACCCCGGGGGAGTTGTCGCCCGGCGGTCCGGGGCCGACTACCACCCAGCAGGCGCAGATTCCGCTGAATATCAAAATGGCGCGCTTCAACCTTTACCTTGTTTTTCACGACGGAAGTTTCGGTGTGCACAATCCCCTATACTCACTGAGCCTTTTGGACACCGCCGAAAGCATGGTGGAAGCAGAGTTGGGCCCGTGAGACGACCGGGGAGAAAGGACGGCCTTTAGCTGGCCATCCCGAGTGCGACAACTGATAGACGACAACCAGAGATTGCATGAGAAATCGTAGCTTCCGCATATTTCGGAAATGCCCCGCAGCCCGGGCGCGAGGGCTGGTGATGACCGCCGGCGCCCTGCTCCTGCTGTTCGGAGTGATTTCCTGCCAGACCGTCAACCGAACCGTGGTCGTGCTCCCGGACGTGCCCGGGGCGAAGTATATCGGCTCCAAAGAATGCGAGCAGTGCCATGACAAGCTCTACCGTGATTTCGCCACGGCTGACCACGCGCGCCTGATCGCCGCGGGAACCAACGCCCTGAACGCCGGCTGCGAATCCTGCCACGGCCCGTGCAGCCTGCACTCGGACTCAGGGGGTGACGTCAAACCTCCCTACAGTTTCACCGCCGGCCGCCCCCAAACGAGCAGCTATGGCGCCCGGCTGCTGGTCGAGCCGGCCCGCGCGAAGGAGACGGTCTGCTTCCAGTGTCATCTCGACGTGCGCGGCCAGTTCGACCTTCCCAGCCATCATCCCGTGCCAGAAGGGAGGCTGACCTGCACCGCCTGCCATTCACCGCACAAAGGCTCCATTACCATTGGCGGCGGCACGTCGCTGCTGTCCCGCAACGAGACCTGCTTCGGCTGCCATGCCGCCCAGCGTGGTCCCTACGCCTTCGAACACGACGCCCTCCGCGAAGGCTGCACGACCTGTCACAATGTCCACGGGTCGGTCAATGCCAAGCTGCTGACGGTTCGCGATGCGAACCTGTGTTTGAAATGCCATTTCCAGCAAGTCAGCAACGGCCAACTCCTTATCGGGGGTTCCGACCACACGTTGCGCGTCCGGCAAGGCACCTGTTGGACGGCGGGCTGTCACACGGCAGTTCATGGTTCCCGGGTGAGTCCTTCTTTGCGGTTCTAACCAGTGATGAGAAAGCCGATGAAGCCCATAACGCTATTGCAGATTAAAGGGGGCCGCTGGTTTGCTGCGGCTTTGCTCGGTCTCACCTTGCCTGCCTTCGCCCTCTCGGCCGCGGATACCAACGCTCCTCAGACGACCGCTTCGGCCCCGCAGACCAACGCCCCGGCCCCCGCGGCGACCGCCCCGGCCTCCCCGACGAACGCCCCGGCTCCCCAGGCGGCTGCCCCGGCCCCGGAGACGAACGCCCCGGCGCCACCCCTGACCCCGGAGCAGATGTTCGAGGGCGGAGCCAAGTCCTACAACAACTGGATTGACCTGTCGGCCGGCGGCTTCATCACGAGCGGCAACAAGGCCGAATTCCAGCAGCGGCACCAGACCTCGAACGGGGCGTTCGGTGGCATCGAGGATTTCCATTACCAGGCCGATGTCGCCAAGGGCACGACGATGACGGCGGATGGACATGCGATCTTTGACAACGAGGATTACAAATTGAGTCTGGGTCTGACGAAAGAGAAGCTGGGGTATGCGCGCTTTTCCTATAATCAATACCGCACCTGGTATAATGGGGACGGCGGCTTCTTCCCCCCTACGGGGACGTACTATCCACTTTCGGACGATGCGCTGGAACTCAATCACGGCGATCTCCTGTTCGAGGCCGGCCTGAGGCTGGATAATGTGCCGAAGGTCACCTTCAAATACGAGCATACCTTCCGGGAGGGGAGCCAGGGCTCGACCAGTTGGGGCTATGCGCAGCCGGCCCCGGGGGTGACGCGCGGGCTCAGCCCGTCCTTCTACGACATCAATGAGCACAGCGACATCTTTCAACTCGACGTGACCCACCAGATCAAAGCCACCGAGGCCGGCATCGGCGTGCGCTATGAGACCGGCAAGCTCGACGATGCCCTGCTAACCGATCAGTTTCCCGGACAGCCAACCGAGCAGAAGATCACGGACCGGCAAGGCACGAGCTATGACTCGTTCGACACTCATGCCTTCACGGAAACGTGGATCAAGAAGAACCTCATGCTCTCTTCGGGGTTCGCGTATTCTGACCTCGACAACGATTTCAACGGCAGCCACATCTATGGAACGGACTTCGGCGTTAGCTACGTGCCCAACCCCCTGGCCGACTTCGGCTACTACAACCTGCAAGGCGGCTCGCACTTGCATGAGTACGTGATGGACCTCAACCTCTTTTACAAACCCATCGAGCCGCTCTCGATCGTGCCCTCCATTCGGGTGCAAAAGGAGGATACCGATGCCAGTTCCAGCGGGATCGAGACCCTGGGAAACTTCGCCACTACGCCTTTCGATGCCAACGGCAATCAAAGCGTGCTCGACGTGCGCACTCGCCTGGACGTCACGTACAAGGGCATCACCAACTGGGTGCTCTACGCCCGCGGGGATTGGACCGACGGGGAAGGCAGCTTGAACGCGCTGGGCGGCCTGGGGCCGGTGAATGGAATCGGGACATTGCCCATCACGCAGGAGACCGACGACCACCGGTTCTTCCAGAAATATAGCGTCGGCGCCCGGTGGTATCCGGCCCGCGGTGTCGCGCTCGATGCCGGCGGTTATTACAAGGTCAACCAGTACAATTACGACAACAACGTGGACAGCACCTTGAATAGCGGTCCCGACCGTTATCCGGGCTATCTGGTGATGCAGAACTTCGAGACCTATGACGGGAACCTCCGGCTGAGCTTGCGGCCGCTCAAGAACGTGACGCTGACCAGCCGTTATGAGTACCAGTACTCCACCATTAACACGACGCCGGACGCGATTTCAGGCCTGAGCGGTGTGGAATCCTCGACCATGACCAGCCACATTATCGCCCAGGACGTGAGTTGGACGCCCTGGTCCCGGTTGTATTTGCAGGCCGGCGTCAACTATGTCCTCAGCCAAACGAAAACCCCGGCCTCCGATGTTACCCAAGCCATCCTCGCCGCGCAGAATAACTATTGGACCGTGAACTTCTCCTCCGGGCTGGTCCTGGATCAGAAGACCGACCTGAAGCTCGGGTTCTTTTATTATCGGGCGGATGATTACACCGACAACGCTACTGCTGGAGTGCCTTACGGCGCCGGGGCGGAGGAATATGGCGCGACGGCCACGCTCGTTCGGCGGATCACCGAGCATCTTCGCTTGTCGTTGAAGTATGGCTTCTCCAATTACAGAGACGCCCTCTACGGCGGGAACCAGGATTTTCGGGCCCATCTGGTGTATTCCAGCCTGCAATACCGGTTTTAAGCCGACGGCTGCCCCATTGTCAGGCCTCACCGGTCTTTCAGGGGGCCGGGGACGCGTGAAGCTTCCAACTATATCTCCTGGGCGGCGAGGAACGCTATGATTCTGGAGACACATTCCTCTACCGTGAGCTGGGCGGTCGGCAGTTCAATCTCGGGGTTTGCCGGCGGCTCATACGGCGCGCTCACGCCGGTGAAGTCTCTAATTTCGCCGGCGCGGGCCTTGGCGTATAGCCCTTTGGAGTCGCGCTGTTCGCAGACTTGGATCGGGATGTTCAGATACACCTCGACAAACTGACCGGTCGGCAGGCTCCGGCGGATAGCGTCGCGGTCCGCGCGGTAAGGGGAAATGAACGCCGTCACGCAGATTACCCCCGCGTCGGCAAACAGCTTGGCCACCTCACCTATCCGCCGGATGTTCTCGCAGCGATCCTCAGGCGAGAAACCCAAGTCAGCGCACAAACCGTGGCGGACGTTGTCGCCGTCCAGTACGTAACTGAGCTTTCCCTGCTCGAACAGTTGGCGTTCCAGTTCGGCGGCGATCGTCGTCTTGCCCGAACAGGACAGACCCGTCAGCCACACCACGCGGCCCGCGTGGCCCTGGCGCAGCGCACGCTGCTTAGCGGAGACACGGCCCGAAGTCCAAAAGATGTTATGGCTCTTGTGCAGCGAATCGGCGGTGCGCCGCGGGTAGCTGTCCGGCACGATGATGCCGCCGCCGGCAACGTCCAACCCATCGACCAGGACGAAGCGGCCAGTCGCCACCACCTCGCTGACGGCGTCGAAGGCAACCGGCTTCTTTGTTCGCAACGTGAGTTCAGCGGCTTCGTGGCGGTTCACGAAGGGCTCGGCTCCCGGGCGCTCGACCGTCTGGAGCGTAGCGGAGTCAATCACGCGTTCCAGCTTCTCGATCTGGCATTCGACTTCCTGTGTCGCCAGCTTGAGCCGATATTTTCGGCCTGGGGTGAAAGGCCGTTTGCCGAGCCAAAACACTCGGGCCTTGAAGCAGGTCAGCGCGTACGGCGGCGTCTGCTCCAGCGCGGCAACGGCCCCGCGCTCGACGAACACCTGGTCGGTGAGCGTGATGCCGATGCTTTCGCCGGTCTCGGCGGAGTCGCGCGCCGGGGCGTTCCAGCGCTCGATGGTCTTCACGGTGCTGGTCTTGTTGCTGGGAGAGAAGACCAGCCGGTCCCCGACTTTGATGCGGCCACTCTCGACCCGCCCGGCCAGGATGCGGCGATGGTCGAAGCGATACACGTCCTGAATTGGGAATCGCAGCGGCTGATCGCCAGGCGCCCGGACGGCTTTGAACTCGTCGAGCGTCGCCAACACCGTCGGGCCTTTCCACCAGGGCAGGTTCAATCCGGGCGCGGCGACGTTGTCGCCCTGCCGGGCCGCGATGGGGATGACAATGCTCGCTTCCAGGCCGATCTGCTTCAACCACGCGCGGTATTCGGCCTCGACGGCCCTGAACCGCTCCTGCGAATAGCCCACCAGGTCCATCTTGTTGACGAGCACGGCGACCTGCCGGATGCCCAGCAGCTCGAGCACGTAGCCGTGGCGCCGCGAGTTTTCCCGCACGCCCTCCTGCGCGTCGATTAGCAGCAACGCCGCTTCCGCCTGCGCCGCCCCAGTCACCATGTTTTTGATGAACTCCTGGTGTCCCGGCGCATCGATGATCACGTAGCGCCGCTTCGGCGTGCGGAACCAAATTTGCGCGGTATCAATGCTGATATTCTGGTCGCGTTCGGCTTGCAATGCGTCCATCAGGTTCGCCCATTCAAAGGGCATCCCGCGCCGTTGTGCGGCTTGCTGGAGTTGCTCCAGCTTGCCCTCTGGCAGCGAGCCCGTGTCGTGCAGCAGCCGGCCCACCAACGTAGATTTGCCGTGGTCCACGTGGCCCAGGATCACGATCTTGAGCTGCTCGGCGGCGGCCACCGGAGCGGGGAATCGGTTGAGGGCGCTCATCGGTAGGTCACATATAACCGTCCCGCCGCAATCTCTCAAAGGCCGCTTCGCTTTCCTGATCCTGCGCCCGGCCCGCCCGCTCCGGTGTCCGCGTGCGACGTAGCTCTTCGACGATCTCACTTACCGTGCGGGCCGGCGACTTGATGTGAAACGTGCACGGGTAACAGCCGATGCTCCGGTAGCGCTCACCCTTCTCGTTCGCGAAGTAAAGGGGGATAACGGGGACTTTCTCGCGCTCGATGTATTCCCAGATGTTCAACTCCGTCCAGTGCAGCAGCGGGTGAATGCGGATATGGGTCCCGGGCTCAAAGTCCGTTTTGAACTGGTCCCACAACTCGGGCGGCTGGTCCTCCACGTTCCATTCCATGTTCCGGTCGCGCGGGCTGAAGTAGCGTTCCTTGGCCCGCGTGGGCTCCTCGTCGCGGCGGACGCCGACGATGACGCCCGTAAAATGGTGCGCTTGGAGGACCGCCTGGAGCGCGTCCCTCTTCAGCGTGCCGCAGCACTCGACCCGGGTCGCCTTGCCGCCGGGGTAAGTGCGGCCCGCCTTGAGCGCCGCTTCGTTGCGGCCCACGATCAGTCGGAGTTTCCACTCTCGGCAAAGCCGGTCGCGGTACTCAATCATGCTGGGGATCTTAAAGCTGGTGTCCACATGCACCAACGGGAAGGGCACATGGCCGAAAAATGCCTTGCGCGCCAGCCACAGCAGCACCGTCGAGTCTTTGCCGATGCTCCACAGCATCGCCAGGCGCTCAAACTTGTTGAACGCCTCCCGCAGGATATAGATGCTTTGATTCTCGAGTTCGTCCAGCAGCATATCAAGCCGGTTCTATGAGGGAGAGAACCACAGATGGACACAGATGAACACAGATAAGCACTACTCAAAACCGAACTTCTCCATGGCGAGAATACGGTCACTGGCCTGAGCCCCAAAGCCAGGGGAAGCCGGCCCAGAGTCCGCCCCAGAATCTGTGTTCATCTGTGTCTATCCGTGGTCGAATTGGATTACTTCGGCTTAGGCGGCTCAGGTTTATCCTCGACGGAAAGCCCTTGCGGCCGCGGCACATTGCCGGACGGCACGAAAGTTCCCCAGGTCTTCCCCGACTCGGGTTGGTACATCGCAGTTTTGCCCGGGACGGGCGGGATGCGGATGAGATGGTGGCAGGCGGGGCACTGGATTTGCCGTCCGGAGGCGGCTTCGCTGCATTTGATATGCTGGTCACAGTGGGGACAGGAGAACTTGAACTCACTCATAGGTTATTCAGGGTTGACTGGACCACAAGATGCCCCACCGGTTTGCCCGGTGCAAGCCGCACGTTGCAAGCGGATAGTTCCAGCGGTCTTTTGACCTCGCAGCGGCCTTCGCGGCGGGCCAACCGGCCAAGAGGGATGTCAATCGTCTCAGACCGCGGCTCAAACCCCCTGCCAACGGGGAGCAAAGACTGCGTGCCATGAACGATGGAATATCTGACTTCTGTTTTGGCACGTTGCGATGAAACCATATAAATTAATGTCTATGACGGAAGACAGAGACCCATGAGAATCAAGTTCCTGACCACGCCCGGAAGAATGTGACCAGGAATTGCTTCGAGGAAGTCAGAGGGTGAGTTAGGCTCGGATTATTGAACGTTATGAAGAACGTCTTTTTGCCAGCGTTGCTGTTCGGCTGCATGAGTTTGGCGACAATTGACCTTAGCGGCGCGGCAGCCGCGCCTGCTCGCCTGCCCAATATCGTCATCATTCTTGCCGACGACCTGGGCTATGGCGACACGGGCTGTTATGGCGCCACGAGGATCCCTACGCCGAATATTGACCGCTTTGGACGGGAGGCGCTTCGGTTCACCGACGCGCACGCCACGTCGGCCACCTGCACGCCGTCCCGCTATGGACTCATGACGGGCGAATATCCCTGGCGCAAGAAAGGCACAGGCATTCTGCCCGGCAATGCCCCCCTGATCATCAAGCCGGGCCGCACCACGCTGCCCGCCATCCTCAAGAAGGCCGGCTACCATACCGGCGCGGTCGGCAAGTGGCATCTCGGCCTCGGCGGTCCGGGAGGGCCGGGTTGGAACGGCGAGATCAAACCCGGGCCACTCGAGATTGGCTTCGATTACTGCTTCATCATGGCGGCAACGGGCGACCGCGTGCCGTGCGTCTATATCGAGAACCATAGGGTAGTAGGTCTTGATCCTAAAGACCCCATCCGCGTCAGTTATGGCCAGCCGGTGGGTGACGAGCCGACGGGCAAGGCACACCCGGAACTGCTCAAGCTGCGGGCCAGCGCGGGCCACGACCAGACCATCGTGAACGGGATCGGCCGGATCGGTTACATGAGCGGCGGCAAAGCCGCGCGCTGGGTGGATCAAGACATGGCCGACACCCTCACCCGGCAGGCGGTGAGCTTTATCGAGCAGAACGCCAGCCAGCCCTTCTTCCTATACTTTGCCACGCACGACCCACATGTGCCCCGTGTGCCTCACCCACGGTTTGTGGGCAAGAGCGGATGCGGCGTTCGAGGGGACGTGATCGTCGAATTCGACTGGTGCGTGGGCGAAATCCTCGGCGCTCTTGACCGGACGAAGGTAGCCACCAACACGCTGGTGATTATTACCAGCGACAACGGTCCGGTCGTGGATGACGGTTACGCCGATGGTGCGGAGGAGAACCTGAACGGCCATCGGCCCGCGGGCCCTCTGCGCGGCGGCAAATACAGCATCTATGAAGGCGGGACGCGGGTGCCATTCATCTTGCGCTGGCCGAGCCGAGTCAAGCCCGGCGTCTCCGATGCCGTAGTGTCCCTGGTCGATCTTCCGGCTTCGTTTGCCTCGCTTGCCGGCCAGACCCTGGCTGCAGGCGACGCCCCGGACAGCCGCGACGTTCTTCCGGCGCTACTTGGCGAGTCAAACGCCGAGCGCGACAAACTGGTCGAGCATGACGGCTTCAATGTGTTCGGCTTCCGCGAGGGAGAGTGGAAGTATATTGAACCGCGAAAAGCGGCTGGCGCCAAAGCCGGCCGAGCCCCAGCCTGCGAGCTCTATAACCTTGGCAGCGACCTGGCCGAGACCAACAACCTCAGCTCGGATCGGGCAGAAAAGGCCAAGGAGCTTTCCGACTTGCTGGGCAAAGCGCGGCAGAATGTGAAAGCCATTCCGTGAGGCCCCTGCCAAGATACGTCCGGATACCACCAGCCACATTTCCGCTTGGGCCACCAGCCACATGCTGGGAGTACTCCTGGCCAGCAGCTCCTAGGATGCTGTAACCGATCGGTGTTTACAACGGGCCCCCTCTCCTCCAGGGGAGGAGAGGGAGTCGAGCATCAAGCGTCTCTGAAAAGGCGTAGCTGTTACAGCACGCCAGGTCATCCCAGCTTTTCCGGGATCTCCGTCAGCGGCCCCTGCCAACGCAACTCGCGTTGGAGGTCGTCGTGCATTCGGTATTTCCGCGCCACCTCGGCCAACTTGGCTCCACGGATGTCGCATTTCTCCAAATCGGCTTGGCCCAGGCTGGCCTGGGCGCAAAAGCCAAGATAGCCAACCCACTCGGGGTGGATGCCCATGGCCTCCATGCCGACCCGGTCGGCCGCGACGAAGTCCGTTGAGGCAATCGCGATCCGGGAAGGCACCGGCGTGCCGCCGCATGGACCGTTGCCTTCCATTCCTTCCCAACCATCGAGCACGGCTGCGCCAAAGCAAGGCTGAAGCCTTTCGATGGTCATCGCGATACCGACGTGAGTCTGCCGCACGCCGCCGTGGTAAACCCGCTTGTCACTCCAGTGTTGATTCTCCTTGCGCGAGCTATGGAGCGGAGCACCCAGGGCCATGTTCTTCAGAGCGAGGGTTGCCACCACGGTGTTGTGGGTCTTCAGGATGGCACAGCAGATGACAAAGGCGTCCGGGTCAAGCAACCGGGCCGCCAATCGCACCGGTGCCAGGTGCAGGTCTCCGTTCAGGATCGAATGGGTCAGGTATTTGCCTTCTTCGTTCAGGTCCACCAGGCTGACCGCCAGCGGCTTGTGCTCCGAGATAAGCTTGCTGTAGCCGAAGTGATCGTATCCCTCGGTGGTGTAGCCGGCCGACGCTTCGGCGATGATGACCGGCCCGTTGAACCGCGGGCCGAGGAAATCCAGGATTCCATGCAGCGCGTCCACATGGGTAGAAGCAAGCTGGTCGTCCGTGCTGACGATATTCGGCTTGATAACCACATGCTTCCTGGTCTTCAGGACTGGAATGATCTGGTCTTCGATTGCCACCAGTGCCTCCTGCACGTTCTTGCGCCGGCTCGACTCGTGGGCAATCGCTACCGTTGAGCGCCGGTCTGGCACGCCCAGCGTCTGCGCAGGTTCGCCCGGTCGTTCCTGGGAGCGCAGCAGGGCGGTTGAAGCGGTGAACGCGGCGGCGGTCCAAAGAAAGCTTCGGCGGGAGAATTTGTGGTCCTGCGTGTTCATGCGAAGCAAGCGTACCGTTTTGATTCGCGGTGTCAACGCAGGTTATAATGCGATGTTTGGAGACTCATTGCGCCCAAAGCCAAAACACGAACGCGCAGTTAGTGCTTTCCATGTTGATCCTTCTCTGGCGGCTCAATGGCCAGCCGCAGCGCCCGTGCCCACGGATTCGTGCCCACAAACAGTCTTTCCGGAAAGCGGCGATAGGAAAGCATATCGGCGTAAATGGTCTCCGACTCAGAAAGATTCAGCCCCATTCCCGCCAGGTACTGCAGTCGCAGGTTCCGGTCGCGGTTGCGCTCGGCGCCCTCCAGCCAGGGCCGCAGATCGCTTGCCTGGCCTGAGTACGTCGCCAACAGGCTGAGCGCGGATCGGAAGCCCGCATCACGCAGCGACTCCAACACGCCCTGGTAATCCTCCCCGTTAAGCCGCCGCTGCACGGCACCCAGGTCGATCTGTAGAGGCTCCGCCTGCCCCAGCACCACCATATCATAACCTGCCTGAGCCACCTCATTTCCCCATACCGTGCCGCTCGGGAACACGTCAAAGAAGGTTGCCAGCTCACTCTTCACCGCTGCCGGACTGCTCTCGTAGAGGGGCACCCACTCGGCCACCAGCCCGCCTGGATTTAGATGCCGCTTCACCGTCTCGAAATACTCCGTTGTATAGAGCGTCGCTGCGCCCTTGACCCAGGGATGAATCGGGTCCGAGGTAATGATGTCGAACTTCTCGTGTGTAGTCAGCACAAAGTGGCGCGCATCGTCATAGACCACCTCCACCCGCGGGTCATGCAGCACATCGTAGTTCTCCAACGCAAAGTAGCCTGCCACCACCTTGGGAATGAGCGGCTCGATTTCACAGATGACAATCCGCCTCACCCCAGGGTACGTCGTGAACGAACCCGCGGTTACCCCTGCACCGCAGCCCACCACCAGCACCGTACGCGGGGCGGGATGCAGGAGCCCCGGCAAATGTCCCAGCATCCGCTGCAGCCGCATGTCATGCGCGTCGGTCGACGCCTCTATCTTGCCGCTCACATGGAAATTCCGCACGCCTCCGCTTATTTGGCTGACCGCGACCGACGCATTCATCCCTTCGCCCATATACAAGTTCCTGCCCCAGTCCTTTTTTGTCGGCAAGTAACGTCCATAAGCTACCAATTCCCACGGCACTTTCGGCACTGTCGAAGCCATGAACCAAATCCACCCAAGCACTGCCGCGGCAGTCGCCCCGCGGCCTACCAGAGCTCGAACATCCAGTCTCAGGGGTGGGTGTCCTTGCGCTTGGCTTAATGAGCCTGCCGCCTTTTCGGCCGAACACCAGCTCCGCCTGGCTGCCGCCACCAATCCCGGCGCCCATGCGACCAGCCCTGCCAAGGCGCAAATCCCGATCAATAGCCGCTGAACCTGTTGCGTGCCCAGTAACTGAATCAGCACCAGGCTGCAACCCAGCGCACCGATAATCGCCCCCAGCGTGTTCGCCGCATAGATCCGGCCAACCCATCGCCCCGGGTCCTGGCCTGCCTGCGCCGCCGCCGCCAGGGCCAGTGGAAAACTCGCACCCCACAGACAGGTTGCCGGCAGCACGGCCCAGGCGCACCGAATCAAATCGAGCTGGAAGCTGATCCAGGGGCTCCGCGACAGCGAAGGGTTTATTGGCCAATACGGCAGTGACTTGCCTATCAGATGCGCCGCCAGGGCAATGCCGCCGGCGAGCAGCAATTGGCAGACGCCCAGTGCCGCCCAAGGACGCGCCGTCCGCCGCCCCACCACTGAGCCGATGTAGCTGCCGATTCCCAGGCCCATCAGAAAAACCGCCAGGATAATTGAGAATGTATAAACGGTTGCCCCCAGCATCAGCGATAGCAGCCGCGTCCATACTACCTCCGCCCCCAGTGCGCTCGCTCCTGAGAGCGCGATGGCCACGTATACCGTCCACTTCCCGGCAGGCCACGGGGTGCACGCTTCGCTTGTGGTCGGCGTTGCCGCGAACTCGACCTTGCCAGGCATGAGGCCTGATTGCGGGCTTCGGTCAACGCATTCCTGTGGCGTCTCCGCCTTCGGCGCTTGGACTTTCGAGGCCGATGCCAGCGCAAGGGCCGTTGCTGCCACTGCTCCATTGAGCGCCGCGGCCAGATACGTGGCCACGCTCATGTCATGTACCCGCAACAAGTAAAAGCCCGCCAGCAAACAACCCGTCGCCGCTCCAGTGGTGTTCCCGCCATAGAATAAGCCGAGCCAGGATACACCTTGCGGCGTTGTCTCCACCCAACGCGAAATCGCCGGCAATGTTGCCCCCATCAGCACCGTCGGCGGCAGCAAACAGACGCCGCACACCACCCCCCGCAGCAGGATGCCCGATAAGCCATGCCCGGCCACCGCGACATAAAGACGCCCGATCAGCGGCACCAGCAGCAGCACCACAACGCCGCAGACACCAATGGCGGCTTCGATACAGGCAAATACCCGCAACGGATGCCGCTGCGGCGACACGACGCGCGGCAACGCCAAACTCCCCAGGCACATCCCGCCCATGAAACTGCCGAGCAAGACGCCAAGCGACACCGCTGACGATCCAATCACCAATTGGAGCATCTGAAACCAGACGATCTCATAGATCAGCGCGGCGCAACCGCTCCCGACAAACAGCCCGAGCAACGGCCACAAGCTCTGGGTACACCAGAAGTCCCTGGGTTGCTCTATTGGCGCTTCGCTCATATCGGCAGCTCAAACTCGGTTTGCCGCTCCACTTAAGAAGACCCAGGCTGGGTATCCCGCGCTGGCTGGTTTGGCGAGTGATTCAAACCCCCAGCCCGTGCATCCTTTGCGAGGCTTGTCATCGGCGGTTCAAGCAGGTCACGGCGATGCGCGCTCGAAGCAGGCAACGGCGCCACCGGCATGGGCCAAGTGGAGGGTCAGGGTGGCCGCGTTCTCATTTTCCTTAGGAAAACTGGTGCGCATAGCAGGACTTGAACCTGCACGGATTACTCCACTACCACCTCAAAGTAGCGCGTCTGCCAATTCCGCCATATGCGCGAGACTAGTCCGTTCATCATGAACGGGTCAGCAGTCAGCCAACACGCCGTAAAATCAGGTTGTTCTGTTTACTTGTCAACTTCTTCCTTCCCCATCAAGGAGTTAATGTGAATCGGCTGCGCTGACAGGAAATGACAGGAAAAACCGAGCCGGGATATTGCGCAGTAGTTGTCCCATGCCAGAATTGTCGCGCCAATTCTGCGAGTTGTGGTTGTCGTTGTAGATGGGCCTGCGCCGCTCGCCCTCAAGCGCGTGAACACCGACCAGCCAGCTTTCCGCTATGGCCTTCGCCAAGATCGCCGCCCCAACGGTGAGCCAGAACAGCCACGGGTGCGGGCTGAGCAGGTTCGTGAAGATTCCCTTGAACCACGATCTGGGCGGTTTCGGCGGGGCTTCCGCGCCCGGACCCACCGGGCGGAAACTATCCCAAGCCAGATACAGGACAAAGGCTGCCCCGGCGAGGGAGACGACGCCGAGCAGCGGACGGAGTTGCGCCAGCTTCGCCGCCACGACCAGCGCCACGGCGATGATCGGCGCGTCGGTGACCAGCGGGGTCAGGGCGATCTTGCAACCCTCGTGTGGTCCATGCCGCAGGGTCTGCGCCACCAACAGCGCCAGCAGGGGACCGGGCGCGAGGCCGCAGGAGAGGCCGAGGAAAGCCCCGGATGCCAAAGCCGTTATCATTACGGTCCATGCTGGACGAACCGGGCGGCGGCTTCAACTGCCGGGCGAGTGCCTTCACCTTGCGCGTTGAAAGCGTTTCCCCTACGCTCGCCCATGCAGCGATGAACGACCTTCCGCCAGCCGTTGTAAACGATCTGATCGGGCGGGGCAACCTCGATGATAGCCCTTCAGACGCGTAGCTTTAACCCAATAGGCAAACAAAATGACCAAGAACCCCGTCTCGTTCGAGGAAGCTCTAAAGCAGTTCGACCGCAGCGCCAACCAGCAGGCTGATCTGCTGGCCGAGCCGGTGCGGCAAGAGGTCGTCAAGCGGTTCCCCGACCATCGGCTTTGGGCCTCGGACTAAGGAGAAGTTGCCAGTTACCGGCTTCGAAGC
>Ga0335078_10003866_pt1 | contig 22283 bp, 21 predicted proteins | sample Lox_Sample_32_FD_206711 | JGI IMG/M metagenome (GOLD analysis project Ga0335078, IMG submission 206711) | Soil microbial communities from Loxahatchee National Wildlife Refuge, Florida, United States - Lox_Sample_3.2 | ecosystem: Environmental > Terrestrial > Soil > Wetlands | place: USA... | reverse complement strand
ATTTCGGATTTCACCAACGCTCTGGATGTGACCGTAGAGAACGGCGACATCGAGCTGCGGCCGGCTCTGCCGATCGCCAAAATCGACGCGCATACGCGCGCGGGGAATATCACTTTGGCGCTGCCGAAAGACGCGAAGTTTGCGCTCAATGCTTCAACCGGGATCGGCGAAATCGAGAACGAGTTCGGCGCGCCGCTGCAACTGGAAGAGTCGCGCCGCAACGCGACCTTGCGCGGATCGAACGGCGGTCCCGAGGTGACGGTGCGGACCGAACGCGGCCAGATCACGGTGCGGGAATCGTCGCCCGATGAGCCGCCCTTCGCTCCGCGGGTGGGTCCGAACGAGCCAAAACAATTGCGGAATCTGAAGGGATTGAAGAGGCTGGGACGGCAAGAGGAGCAGTAATGCTTGCCATTCGTCGCAACTCGCGTCGATAAGAGCATCGGCGCGGCACGCTGAGGTGTACGCCACTAGGGGATCAGAAGCACTCGAACGTCGGCGACGTTGCTGCCGGTGGGCCCGGTCTTTAGCAGAGCGTTGAGCGGCTCGAAGAAACGATAGGAGTCGTTGTTATCGAGGAACTGGCGAGGGTCGAGGCCTAGCTCAGAGGCGCGAGGGAGCGTGGAAGAGTCCGCGATTGCGCCCGCCGCGTCCGTGGGGCCGTCGATGCCGTCGGTACCGGCGCTCAGGATCGTGACCGGACCCGAGGAAGCGAGCGCTATCGCCGCAGCGAGCACGAATTCCTGATTGCGGCCTCCCGAGCCTTTGCCGCGCAGCGTCACCGTGGTCTCGCCTCCGGAGAGCAAGCACGCCGGGCGGCGAACCGGACGGCCGGTTTCTAAAATCTCGCGGGCGATGCGCGCGTGCATGGAAGCGATATCGCGGGTTTCACCCTCGATGGTGGTAGAAAGAACCACGGCGCGATAGCCAAGTTCGCGAGCTTGTTTGGCCGCAGCCGCGATCGCCTGTTTGTTGCTCGCGACCATTAATTCTGACGCCCGAAGGAATACGGGATCGCCGGGTTTGGGCGTTTCGTGCATCGTGACTGCAGCGGGAAGAGGAACACCGTATCGATCGAGAACCCGCTGGGCATCAGCGACGGTCGAAGGGTCGGGAACGGTCGGGCCGGAGCCGATGACTTCCAGATTGTCGCCCACGACATCCGAAATCAGAAGTGTGAGAAGAGTCGCGGGGAAAACCGCCTGCGCGAGCTGCCCGCCCTTGATCACGCTGAGATGTTTGCGGACGGTGTTCATCTCATGAATCGTGGCTCCGCTGGCGAGCAGGCGCTTCGTCAGCTCCTGTTTCCCCTCCAGAGTTAGCGGAGGCGCTGGAGCGGGAAGCATCGCGGAGGCGCCGCCTGAAATGAGCGCGATAACGAGATCGCGCGGGCCGGCGGCGTGTGCAATTTCGAGGATGCAGCGGGCTCCGTCGACACCGCGCTGGTCCGGTATCGGGTGACCGCAGCGTTGGAGCTGAATGCGGCGAAGGCGCGTCGCGATTCCGTCCGGAACGTTGATGAAGCCGCCAGAGACGCGGCGTCCAAGCAGCCGCTCGACCGCCTGGGCCATGGCCGCGCTGGCTTTGCCCGCGCCGATCACCTGAATCGAATCGAAATCGGAGAGGCGGAAGCGCTTGCGGGAGGCCTTGAGAACGCGGCCATCGAAGCTCAAATGGTCGAGCACGGCCTGATGCGGATCGACGGCGCGCAGCGCGGCTCGGAAGATCTGAAGGGCGTGATGCCGCTCGCGAGACATCTAAAACAGCGGAAGAGCGAGGATGCGCGCGACCGCGGCGGCGGCATCGTCGTCTTCGATTTCGATCCGGTAATCGGCGAGCGCGTAGCCCTCGCGGCGGACTTCGTAAAGATGGCGGAGGCGATTCGGGTCGCGAGCGAGAGGACGATGGGTGAAGGAGGCGACGCGGCGTTCGATCAAAGGCAACGGGCAATCGAGCCAGACGGTGACGCCGTTGTCGGCGACAAGGTCGAGGTTCTCCTTGGTCAAAAACGCGCCTCCGCCGAGCGAAACAACGCGCGGACGGCCGGATTGCACGGTACGGACGCAACGGTGCAGAGCTTCGGATTCGATGCGGCGGAACTCGGACTCGCCCAGATTGTCGAAGATGGAAACGATGGTGGCGCCTTGTTCGCGCTCAATCTCCTCATCGAGATCCAGAAATTGCCAGCCCAGCTCATCCGCCAGGATGCGTCCGACCGTGGATTTCCCGCTTCCCATGAACCCCACCAAGTAAATGCCGGGCGTTCGCTTTAGCTTCAGAATCATGCGAGTGAAAGAGGCGTCGGCGAAAGTGATAATAGTAACATGCAAGACGCCTTGCTGCCGCTGTTTCCTCTCCAGGTGGTGCTGTTTCCCGGGGGCGAACTGCCGCTGCACATTTTCGAAGACCGCTACAAAGAAATGATCGGCGAGGTCCTGCGCGACAAGCGCGAATTCGGAGTGATCCTGGCCAACGAAAAGGGAGTAGTCAAAACCGGCTGCACGGCGACCGTCGATAAAGTCCTGCGACGGTATCCCGACGGGCGCCTGGACATCGTGACAAGAGGCCGGCGCCGCTTCGAAATCATGCGGCTCAACGACGAGCGAGTGTTTCTCCGCGGCACGGTGGAGTTTTTCGACGATGATGAGGCCGCGCCCGCGTCTCCGGAGATCCAGAAGCTGGCCGTGGACGGCTACAACGAGATGCAAGACCTGGCTTCCGATCCGAGGCTTGCTCCGGAGCAGACCGCGAATCCGCAATTGAGTTTTCAGCTCGCGCAAGAGGTGCCCGACCTTAGCTTGCGGCAGTTGCTGCTTTCGACTCGCAGCGAGGCGGAGCGGCTGCGGCATCTGGCGAGCTTCTTCCCCTCGTATTTGCAAAAGCAGAGGCGGCTTCAGCAGGTGCGAGACTTGGCTCCACGGAACGGGCACAGCCACGAGCCGACGGAGTAGCGTCGCGGCCCATGGCCTTCCTGTTGATCGACGCCGACGATACGCTTTGGGAAAATAATATCTATTTCGAGGATGCGTTTGACGCTTTTGTAGACTTTCTGGCTCATTCGACATTGACTTCGGCCCAAATCCGGGACGTTCTCAATGAGATCGAGCTGGCAAATGCGCGGGTCCATGGCTATGGAGCTATGAATTTTGGCCGCAACCTTCAACAGGCGTACCATCATCTGGCGGAACGGGAGATTGGGACGGAGGATTTGGCGCACGTGATGTCGCTGGCGGAGCGGATCCTGGAGCAGCCGGTGGAGCTGATCGAGGGCGTGGAGCCGACGCTGGAATGGCTGGCGTCGCGGCACGATTTGACGCTATTTACCAAAGGGAATCCGGAGGAGCAGAAATTGAAGGTCGACCGGTCGGGGTTGAGCCGGTATTTCGCGCATACGGCGATCGTCAAAGAGAAGGATGCGGCGGCGTACCGGCAGATCGTGGAGGAGCGAAGCCTGGCGCCGGAAGAGACGTGGATGATCGGGAACTCGCCGAAATCGGATATAAATCCGGCGATGGAGGCGGGGCTGGGCGCGGTGCTAGTGCCGCATGCTCGGACGTGGGTGCTGGAGCGGCAGGAGCTGAGGAGACCGGAGGGCGCGAGGTTTTTACAGGTAGAGAACTTCAAGGGGCTGCAAAGACATTTTTAGCCGCGAATTAACGCGAATGAACACGAATAAAACGAAATGGTTTATTTACGTGTATTCACGCGCATCACGGCCAGAACAAACTTTCGTGTCCGTTAATAAACGTGAATGAACATGAATAACAAACGTTTTTTAATTTGCGTGCATTCGCGTGAATTCGCGGCTTAACCTCTTATTCCCCGGAGGTGCGAGCAGATCAGTCGCACCCGATCGAGTCGAATTCGACGGTCCACTCAGATACTTGTACGCCTTCGGCGTTGACGGACCTCCGCTCAGGGATCGACCGGTAGGGATCGTCGGGATCGAACTCCCTGCCAAACACGGATGAGAGCAACAGTTGGTTCTGAACCACGACGCGCTCGCCAACACGGTAAAGCTTCCACCATACGCCGAAGACGTCGCAATCTGAATCGCGGGGCGATGCCCACACCGAGGTGATGAGGCAGGAACTCGCGGCTCCGTGACGCAGCCTCTCGATACCTTCCTGCCACTGCCTCTCATAGCGTTCAGCGTTCCACAAGGCCAAGGAGGACTCAAACTCTTCGACAAACTCATGCAGAGTAATCTCGCCGCGAGCCAATCCGGGCTCATAATCGGTCTTATTGATGAAGCGAATCTTCAGCGACATCGCGACAGCGTAAGGTTCGCGGCGTTTCCAGCCAAGCTCTACTTCAAAGCCGATTTTGTGGCGAAGTCGAGGACCCAGCCCGGGAAGATTCCCAGCAGCACGGTGCCGATCGCGGAGGCGTAGACAGCGATACGAAGCGCGGCTCCGGGAGAGGGCAGATTCTCGGCGGACTCGCCTGGTTCCCTGAAGTACATCACAACGAGGACGCGGAGGTAGTAATACGCCGCGACCGCGCTATTCAGCAATCCGAGCACGGTCAGCCAGACCAGATGCGCGTCAAGCGCGGCCTTGAAGATATAGAACTTGCCGAAGAAGCCGCCGGTGAGCGGAACGCCGATCAGGCTAAGCAGGAAGATGGTGAGCATCGCGGCCATTCCCGGCTGGCGCTGCGCGAGGCCGGCGAAATCATCGACCGCGACATATTTTTCGCCTTTGCGCGAGAAGTACGCGACCACGGTGAAGGCTCCCACGTTGGTGAAGGCGTAGGCAGCGAGATAGAACATCACGGCCGCGGAACCGTCGCCCGAATGCGCGGTGACCGCAACCAGAATGTACCCGGCATGCGCGATCGAGCTGTACGCGAGCAGGCGCTTGATGTTCGATTGCATGATCGCGGCGAAGTTCCCGACGATCATCGTGGCCAGAGCCACGCCCCAAACCAGCGGCGCCCAGGATTCGGTGATCGGGCCGAACGCGGTGAGAAACACACGAACCAGCACCGCGAACGCGGCGGCCTTGGGGCCCACGGAGAGGAATGCCGAAACGGGCGCTGGCGCGCCTTGGTAAACGTCGGGAGCCCAGGTTTGGAACGGCACGGCGGAAATCTTGAAGGCAAAGCCGACGAAGATGAGCGCGGCCGCTACGCTTGCCAGCGTCAGCGGCTCCCCTCCGGCCAGCAACGCTCCGCGAATGACGGAAAGATTCGTGGAACCGGTCGTACCGTAGATCCACGCGACGCCATACAGGAGAAACGCGGTCGCGAAGGAGCCAAGCAGGAAATACTTGAGCGCGCTCTCGTTATTGCGCGAATCGTCACGGAGGTAACCCGCGAGGATGTAGCTGGAGATGGACGAAATCTCGAGGCCGATGAAGATCATGATCAGCTCATTTGCGGAGACCATGATGGATTGGCCGACAATGCTCCACAGAATCAAGGCGTAAAACTCCCCGCCGCGCGAATTTTCACGGCGGAGATAATCGGCGGAGCTGAACACGACCAGGATTCCCACGCCGATGGTGAGAATCCGGAAGAAGGTCGCGAAGCCGTCGATGGTGAGCATATTTTGGAACGCTGGGCCGGGATCGCCATAAGCGGCGACCGCGCCGGCGGCTGCGCCCAGGAGGCCCAGAATCGCGAGCGGCGCGAAGATGCCTTTCTGATCGTCGTTCAGCACCGCCTCCAGGAACATGATCAGCACGCCCACGAGCGTGAGAACGATCTCGGGCAGGATGCGAATGTACTCAGCCGACGTTGGCAGGAAGTTGGCGATATCCATTACCGCTTCACCTCCGCCACGGCGGACGCCGGTTTTGTTTGTTGCAAAATGCTGGCGTTCTGCGCGCTAATCGAGGGCAGGAAGGTTTGGGTGAAGGTCCCCATCCAGACCATCAAGGCCAGCAAGGGAAGAATCGCGGCCCATTCGCGGCCGGTGAGATCGAATATATGATGGCTGACGGATTCCGAGGCTTTACCGTAGAAGACTCGCTGGTAGAGCCAAAGCATGTAGCAGGCGGAGAAAATCACGCCGAGCGCCGCGAACACGACCCAGGTGAAGTTGGCCTGCGAAGCGCCCTGAAGCACCAGATATTCGCCGATGAAGTTGTTAAGCGTGGGAAGGCCGACGGAAGCGAGAGTGGTGATCAGGAACACCGCGGCGAGATTCGGCGCGGGCGTCGCAACCCCGCCATAGGCCGCAATCTCGAGCGAATGGCGGCGCTCATATAGATAGCCGACCAAAACAAAGAGAGCGCCCGTGGAGACGCCGTGATTCAGCATCTGGTAGACGGCTCCGTCGAGCCCTTGCTGCGTGAAAGAAAAAATTCCAAGCACGACGAAGCCAAGGTGACTGACGGATGAGTATGCCACCAGCTTTTTCATGTTGGGCTGCATCATCGCGACCAGGGCTCCGTAGAGAATGCCGCAGATGGCGAGCCCGGCGATCCATGGGGCCGAGGAATGCGCCGCTCCGGGGAACAGAGGCAAGCAATAGCGGACCAATCCGTAAGTCCCCATCTTCAGCATGACGCTGGCCAGCATGATAGACCCGGCGGTGGGAGCTTCAACGTGCGCGTCGGGCAGCCAGGTGTGCAGAGGGAAGATTGGGACCTTGATGGCGAAGGCTCCGAAGAACGCGAGGAACAGAATCAATTGCGTGCGCGCATCGAACGCGAGGCGGCCGGATTGAATCTGGCTCAGGATGTCGGAGTAATCGAACGTGCCCGATTTGTTGTACAGATAAATGATCGCGGCGAGCATCAGCACCGAGCCGGCGAACGTATAGAGGAAGAACTTGACTGCGGCGTAGATACGGCGATCGTGGCCCCAGATGCCGATGAGGAAGTACATCGGGATCAGGGAGATTTCCCAGAACGTGTAGAAAAGGAACAGGTCGAGAGCGACGAAGACGCCGATCAGGCCGAATTCCAGAAGGATCAGGAACGCAAAGTATTCCTTGATGCGATGGTCGATGTACTTCCAGGAAACCAGCACCGCGATGGGCGTGAGCAGCGTGGAGAGCAGCACCAGCCACAGGCTCAGGCCATCGAGACCGACGTGATAGCGGATCGGCGGGAAGTTGATCCAGGGAACATTGGTCTGGAACTGGTAGCCAGTGGGCGCGGCGAACCAATAGGGCCCGAGCAGCGTCAGCGACGCAACGAAGACGATCAGAGAAATAATCAGCGCACCCATGCGCGACGCGCCGGGATTGCTCTTGGGCACCAGCAGCAATAACAGGAACCCGATCAGAGGCAGGAAGAGGACGACGTCGAGCATGCTCATTAGAACATCCCCCTCAAGCCCATATAAGCGACGATCAAGATCGATCCGGCAACAACCCACCCGGCGTAGTCGCGAATGTAGCCGTTTTGGGCGAGGCGCAGCAGGCGTCCGGCCGCTCGGGCGACGGTACCCGCGCCATTTACAGCGCCGTCGATGACGCGAACGTCGGCGACCTGCCACAGCAGCTCGCGCGAGCCGTCCATCATAGGTTCGACGACGACGTTATCGTACAACTCGTCGACATAGTATTTGTTGTAAATCCAGTTGTAGGGGGCGCTGAAAGTCTTCGCCAAGCTTTCAGGAATCCCGGGAGCGGCGATGTAGAACAGCCACGCCAGAGCGATGCCGCCGAGGCCGGCCGCGATCGAAATATAACCCAGCCATTCGGGAACCGCGCCTTCCGCCAGCGGGAAGATCGGCTCAAGAAATTTCGGAATGTTGATGAACCCGCCGCCGAGGCTGAGTAGGGCGAGAATCGCAAGCGGAATCCACATCGAAGGGGGCGATTCGTGGATTCCGCCGTGACCGTGACCGTGGTCGTCATGCCCATGGCCGTTGTGTTTGGATTCGGGCTCTCCGCGATACTCGCCGAAGAAGCATAGGAATAGAGCTCGGAAGACGTAGAAGGCGGTCATGCCAGCGGTGAAGACGCCGACCCAATAGATCCAAGGCGTCTGCAGATAAGCCGCTTCGAGAATCGCATCCTTACTATAGTGGCCGGAGAACGGGGGCACGCCCGCGATCGCGACTCCCGCGCAGAACAGGGTGATGCACGTGATGGGAATCTTCTTCGCGAGGCCACCCATCTTGCGCAAATCCTGTTCGCCCGAAAGCGCGTGGATCACGCTGCCGGCTCCGAGGAACAGCAGCGCCTTGAAGAACGCGTGCGTCATCACGTGCCAGACACCGGCGGAAAATGCTCCGACGCCGAGGCCGACGAACATGTACCCGAGTTGGGAGACGGTGGAGTACGCGAAGACCTTCTTGATGTCGGTCTGCGCCAAGCCGATGGTGGCGGCGAAGAACGCTGTCGCGATGCCGATGTAGGCAACGATTTGGAGCGCGGAGGTCGAGTGCAGGAACAAGGGCGAGCTGCGGGCGATCATGTAGATTCCGGCGGTAACCATGGTCGCGGCATGGATGAGGGCGCTGACCGGAGTCGGACCGGCCATCGCGTCAGGCAGCCAGACGTAGAGCGGAATCTGCGCCGACTTTCCGGTCGCGCCGACCAGAAGCAGAAGGCAGATCGCTGTGATCCAGCCGGCTGTGGGCTCGACAGGAAGATCCTTGACTTTCGAGAAAACGGTGGCGAAGTCGGACGAGCCGAAGTGGCTGACTATCAGGAACACGGCGAGCGAGAATCCGAAGTCGCCGATGCGGTTTACAATGAACGCCTTATTGCCCGCGTCGGTAGCGAATTTTTCGAGGAAGTAGAAACCGATCAGCAGGTAGCTGCATAGACCGACACCTTCCCATCCGACGAACATCAGCAGGTAATTCGCGCCCAGCACCAGAACCAGCATGAAGAACATGAACAGGTTGAGGTACGCGAAGAAGCGGTAATAACCGCCCTCGTGCGCCATGTATCCGACCGCGTATATATGGATGAGCAGGCCGACGCCGGTGACGATCATCAGCCAGACCGCGGTGAGCCGGTCGACGGCGAAATCGATGCCGATATTCAGCGATCCGGATTGGATCCACGTGTAGTAGTGCTCAAAATAGCGGTTCTCGAGTCCGCCGCTGAACGCGCCCAAACTGCTCAGCGTCTTCAGCACCCACAGGAACGAAAGCAGTACGCTGCCTACAGCGACCAGATTGATCACGGCCTTCGGCAAACGGCGTCCGAACAGGCCATTGATCGCGAATCCGGCGAGAGGCAGAAGAGGAATGAGCCAAAGTTGCATCGTTTGTTTTCGGTCCTAGTTCCTGAGCGAACTGACCTCGTCGATCTCCAGGGTGTGCCGGTTCTTGAACACGGTAAGGATGATCGCCAGGCCGACCGCGGCTTCGGCGGCGGCCACCACCATCACGAAGAAACTGAAAATGTGTCCGTCGTTCTGGCCGAGCTTGTAAGAGAAGGCCACGAAGCTCAGGTTCACGGCGTTGAGCATGAGCTCAATGGACATGAACACCGTGATGACATTGCGGCGAAATAGGAAGCCCGCGACGCCAAGGCTGAACAGAACCGCGCTCAGAATCAGATACCAGGAGAGCGGAACTCCGACCACCCAGTAAGGGAAGGGCATCTAGTCCAGTTCCTTTCGCGCCAACACGATGGCGCCCACAATCGCGATCAGGATCAGAACGCTGGTGACTTCGAACGGAAGCAGGTACCGGGTGAAGAGCTTGTCGCCGATGTCGGCCGCGTTGCCGGCGGTGAAAGACCCGAACTTGACGTTGGCCTGCGGCGGCAGGATCGCTTGAACGATAAGCGCCATCAGCGCGAAGAACGCGAAAAGCAGCGGCACGCCCGCCCACCGGACCCACAGCTTCATCTTCTGCTTACGCTCCTTGCCCTCGTTCAGCAGCATGATGACGAAGACAAACAGCACCATGATCGCGCCGGCGTAGACCACGAGCTGCGCCGCGGCGATAAACTCGCCGCCCAATTGGAGATAGACGAACGCGAGCGATCCCATCACGCCCACCAGCGAAAGCGCGCTGGCGATGGGGTGGCGCTGGAGCACCAGGTTCACCGCGCAGGCCACCGAGATCACCGCGAAAACGAGAAATAGAACGGCGTCCATATCAGGTCAGGGCCACCAACAGCGAAGTAAAGAACAGGTTGATCAGCGCGGCCGGGAACATGAAGGTCCAGGCAAAGTGCATGAGCTGGTCGTAGCGGAAGCGCGGCAGCGTGGCGCGAATCCAGATAAAGACGAAAAGAATTCCGCCGGCTTTCGCTCCGAACCAGAATAGCGGCATCAGGATCTGCTGCACCGGAGGAACTAGATACACGCCCGCGATAATCAGAAACAAGACTCCGAACACCGGCAGAGTGATGCGGTCGAAGGGCCGCGCCGGGTTGACCGCATGGGAGAAGCAGACCAACGCGGTGATCCCGAAAATCAGAGTGGGCAAGAAGCTGGATCCGTATGCGGCGGGCCATAACGGATGCCAGCCTCCCAGAAACAGCAGTGTCGCGATGCAGGAGACGGTCACCATGTTGGCGTACTCAGCCATGAAGAACGCGGCGAACTTCATGCTCGAATACTCGGTGTGGAATCCCGCGACAAGCTCATTCTCGGCTTCCGGGAGATCGAACGGCACGCGATTGGTTTCCGCGAATCCGGCGATCACGAAAAGGATAAAACTGAAGATCTGCGGAAACGGGCCTTGGAAGATGGACCACTTCGGGATGAAGCCGAAATAAAAACCCGCTTGAGCGTCCACCATGTGGCGGAAGCTGAGCGTGTTCAGGATCAGCAGCGGCGCGGCGATGGCCATGGCCATCGGCAGCTCGTAACTGATCATCTGCGCCGAGCTGCGCAGGCCGCCCATCAGCGAGTATTTATTGTTCGACGCCCAACCGGCGAGCGCGACGCCGTAGACTCCCATGCCGGACAATCCCAGCACCAGCAGGATGCCGACGCTCACGTCGGTGACTTGCATGGTGGTGTGTATCCCGAAAACATTAATGTCGCCGCCGTAGGGAATCAGGCACATCGGGATCAGGGCGAACAGAACCGCGAGGAACGGCGCGAGGAAATAGAAAGGCTTGTTGACATGCGAGGGCAGCATGTCTTCCTTGGTGATCAGCTTGATCACATCGGCCAGCGGCTGAAGCAATCCGTGCGGACCCACGCGGCGCGGGCCGACGCGCAGTTGCACGTGCGCGATCACCTTGCGCTCCACCCATTGCAGATAGGCAAGCGTGTGCATGAGGATCAAAACGACGATCAGAGTCTTGATAAGGCTCAGGACGATGTAGGGCATTAGCTCTGGCGCTCCTTATCGGCGTAAAGAGCGCCGGGCGCCTCCATCACGGAACTTAGGATTTTCGAATACTTGCCCAGCGTCCCGGAGGTAAATAGGGTATCGCCGGCCGAAGCCACCGTTCCCGGCAGAGCCGCAACCCGGCCGTTGAGAGGCGTCGTGGGAGCCGCGCCGCCAGTGGCTACAACGGGAAGCGGAACATTATAGCCATGCACGTTCTTGCGGATCTCTTCGAAGACTTTGTCGGGCGTCCAGATGCCGAGCGCTTTCACCACTTCGGGTCCCATTTCCTTGGCGATCGCACCGAAGATCTCGAGGTCGGTCTTGGCGCCCATCACTTTTATGGCATCTTTGAGCTTCTGCACCTCGCCGCAAACGTTGGTGACGGTGCCGTTCTTCTCATATGCCGACGCAGCCGGCAGCACAATGTCGGCGAGCATCGCCGTCTCCGTCATGAACAAATCTTGCACCACCACGAAGGCCTTCGACGAGGCATGCGTGCCGCCCTTCAGCGGATTCGCGCCGACAATCCACAACACGTCGAGATCGCTTGCGGCGATCATCTGCTCGCGCGAGAGTCCGCCATCGCGCGGGATCAAGCCCATATCGAAGGCGCCGCGAGAGTTGGAATAATCGACCAGGCAGACGTATTTGACTGGGATTCCGAGAGAGTCGCCGAACGCGATCAGTTGGCGGAGGCTGTCGCTTTGGATCGCGTCGCCGAAGAGGATCACCAGACTCGTTTCGGCTTTGAGCTTGTTGCGCAGGCTTTCGACGCTGGTGAGCATCCCGCCTTTGGGGAAGCGGACGCTCGAAGCCGCGATGTTGTCCTCGCGAACCGGCCCTTCGGTGACCGTGTAGACATGGGCGGCGTGATGCCGCACGTTGGCTCGGATTTGATTCGCGAGCATCGGATGCTGCTGCGAAAGATCGCTCGCAACGATCAGCACTGCCTTTGCGTGGTACAGGTCGTCCACGGTTGCAAGAGCGTTCGTGTGGTTCGACAGCGCGTCGGTGAACGTGGTCAGATCGCCGGTGCGGTGATGGTCGATGTTCTTGGTCCCCAGCACCTGGCGCGCGAATTTCTGAAGGTAGTAATTCTCTTCGTTGCTGGTGTGGTTGGAACCGATGACGCCGAAGCGTCCACTGCGATTGCGAACCTCCGCGAATTTCTTCGCCACGGTTTCGAGCGCTTGGGTCCACGAGACGGGCTCGAATACGCCGTTGATCTTCATCATCGGCGATTGCAGGCGCTCCGGATGCTCAGTGAAATCGAACGCGTAGCGGCCCTTGATGCACAGGAACTCGCCGTTGATGCCGCTGCGGTCGCGATTGTTGCCGCGGATAATCTTTTCGTTGCGCACGCCGAGAGTGGTGCGGCAGCCGTCGGCGCAATGAGTGCAGATCGTGCCGACGTGGTGCATCTCCCACGGCCGCGTCTGATAACGATAGATGCCGCTGGTCAGCGCGCCGACCGGGCAGATATCGATGCAGGCCCCGCACTCATCGCATTCGAGATAGTCGTGATGGTTGGGGACGATCTCCGAGATCACGCCGCGATTGGCCACGCCAAGAGCATTGACGCCCATGCCTTCGTTGCAGACGCGCACGCAGCGGTAACAAAGGATGCAGCGCGGCGCGTCGAAGTAGACCACCGGCGACCATTGCTGCTCATCCACGTGAACCTTGCGTTCGGTGAAACGGCTCTCGCCCGCGCCGTAGCGGAACACCATGTCCTGGAGCTCGCACTCGCCGCCTTTGTCGCATACCGGGCAATCGAGCGGATGATTGGTGAGGAGAAATTCGAGAGTTCCTTTGCGCGCGTTCTTGACGATGTCGGATTCGGTGTGGACCACCATGCCCTCGGCCACGGGAAGCGTGCAGCCGACTTGCAGCTTGGGAGTTTTTTCGACTTCCACCAGGCACATGCGGCAAGCGGCCTGGAGCGACAATCCTTCGTAATAGCAGAACGCGGGAATCTCGATGCCGTTCGCCCGCGCGACTTCGATCAGCAAAGCGCCTTTTTCGGCTTCGATCGCCTGCCCGTTGATGGTGAGCTTTACGGTTTCCGCCATGTTCTAGACCGTTACCAACTGACTCTGCGCCGAAACCTTCGGCAAGCGGCGCTCAAAATCCTCGCGGAATTTCTCAACGATGGAAATGGTCGGCATCGCGGCGGCATCGCCGAGCGCGCAGAAGGTGCGGCCCAGCATGTTCTTCGAAAGCTCGCCCAGCAAGGAGATATCGTCCTTGCGGCCGCCTCCGTCGTCGAATCGCTGCAAAATCTTGCGCAGCCACGTGGTTCCTTCGCGGCACGGAATGCACCAGCCGCAGCTCTCGTGCGCGTAGAAGCGCATGATGCGCAGCGCGAATCGGACCATGTCGGTGGTCTCGTCCAGCACTACCATTCCGCCCGAGCCAAGCATGCTTCCGACTTTCGCCAGCGTGTCGTAGTCCATCGGAATGTCGCACTCATCGGCCTTCAGCAGCGGGCAGGAGGACCCGCCGGGCACCACGGCCTTCAGTTTCTTTCCGCCGGGAATTCCGCCCGCGACGTCGTAAATCGCCTTGAGCATCGGATAGCCAAGAGGAAGCTCGTAAACGCCGGGCTTGTTCACGTGCCCGGAGATGCACACCAAACGTGTACCGCCGTTTTTCGGAGTTCCGAGCGCCGCGAACGCCGCGCCGCCGTTGCGAATGATCGCTGGAATCGCGCTGAAAGTCTCGACATTATTCAGCAGCGTCGGCGAAGCCCATGCTCCCGCGACCGCCGGAAACGGCGGCTTCATGCGCGGAACACCGCGCTTGCCCTCCAGCGAATCGAGCAGAGCCGTTTCTTCGCCGCATTCGTACGCGCCCGCGCCGGAATGGGTGTAGAGATCGAAATCGAATCCGGTGCCCGCGATGTTCTTTCCCAGGTATCCCTTCGCGTAGGCTTCCCCGATGGCCCGGTCCATGTGATCGAGCAGATAGCGGTACTCGCCGCGTATATACAGGTAGCCTTTGTGCGCGTCCATCGCCAGGCCGGCGATCAGAATGCCTTCGATCATCTGATGGGGGTCGTACTCCATCAGCAGCCGGTCTTTGCAGGTGCCGGGTTCGCTTTCATCCGCGTTAATGACGATGTATTTCGGCTTCGGCGAAGTCCGCGGAACGAAACTCCACTTCAGGCCGGTGGGAAAGCCGGCGCCCCCTCGGCCGCGCAGAGCCGAGGTCTTCACTTCCTCGATAATCTGCTCCGGCGTCATCTGCCGGGCTCTGAGGAACGCCTTGAAGCCTTCGTTGGCCAGATAGACTTCGAGCGAATGGGAATCGTCGAGGCCGAAACGCTTGCTGAGGACCTTGGTCTCCAGCGGGCTCGGTTCGTTATAGAGCTTGGTCGGCATCTAGTTGGCCTTCTTGAGAGCGTCGATCAATTGGTCCAGCTTCTCCGGCGTGACGAAGTGATGAAAGTCGTAGTTGATTTCGACAGCGGGCGCCCAGGAGCACGCGCCCATGCACTCGACCTCTTCTAACGAAAACTTTCCGTCCGAAGTTACCTGCTTATTGCCGATTCCCAACTTTTTCTTGGCATGCTCGTAAAGCTCCTCGCCGCCCACCAGCATGCAACTGATGTTGGTGCAGACCTGGACGTGAAACTTGCCCAGCGGCTTGCGGTGCAGCATCGAGTAATAGCCGACGACTTCGTCGACTTGCAGGGGCTGAACCTCACAGCGCTTGGCGACTTCCTCGATCAGCTCCGGCGTGACGGCGCCGGTTTCGTCCTGCGCATAGATCAGCATCGGAACCACGGCCGAGCGCTTGCGCCCCTCGGGATAGGCCTGGAGCATCTTGGCGAAGCGTTCTTCGAGTTGCGGAGAGAAGGTCATGTTACCGATCCGTGTCTCCCAGAACGAAGTCCATGCTGCCCAGAGCGGCGATGGAATCGGCGATCAGAATGCCTTTGAGCAGGGTCGGCAGCGCTTGCAGGTTCCCGAAGCTGGGCGTGCGCATGTGCACGCGATAAGGATGCGAGGTGCCGTCGCTCACGATATAGTACGCGATCTCGCCGCGCGGCGATTCGACGGCCTGGTAGACCTCGCCGGCGGGCACGCGGAACCCTTCCGTGACGATCTTGAAATGATAGATCAGCGCTTCCATCTGCGTCTTCATTTTTTCGCGATCGGGAAGGACCACGTGGGGCGCGTCGGCGACGTACGGGCCTTCGGGCATTCCTTCCAGCGCCTGGGTGATGATCTTCGCGCTCTCGCGCATCTCCTGAAGGCGCACGCGGTATCGAGCGTACACGTCATTTTCGGTGCGGGTGGCGACATTGAAGTCGAACTTGTCGTAGCTCGAATACGGCTCGTTCTTGCGAACATCGAGAGGCACGCCGGCTGCTCGGATCATCGGCCCGGTCACGCCCTGATCGAGCATATCCTCCAGCGAAATGAAGCCGACGCCTTGCGTGCGGATTTTCCAAATCGGATTGGAGTCGAGCAGATCTTCGTACTCGTCAACCTTGCTGGGAAACGCCCGGATGAATTTGCCCAGAACTTCTTTCCAACCGCGCGGATGATCCAGAGCCAGGCCGCCGACGCGAATATAGCTGGTCATCATGCGCTGGCCGGAGAACATCTCCAGAATGCGCAGGATGTCTTCGCGCTCCCGGAAGCAATAAAAGAAGACGGTCATCGCGCCGATATCCAGCGCGTGCGTGCCGAGCCAAACCAGGTGGCTATTGAGGCGCGAAAGCTCCGTCATCATCACCCGGCTCCACTGCGCCTTCGGCGGAATCTCGATTTGCAGAAGCTTCTCCACCGCAAGCGCGTAGACCAGGTTGTTCGAGAGATTCGCAAGATAATCGACGCGATCAGTGAGCGTGACCACCTGCTGCCAAGTCTTCTGCTCGCACTCTTTTTCGATGCCGGTGTGCAGGAAGCCGATATCGGGTTCGGCCTTGATGATGGTCTCGCCTTCAAGCTCCAGCACGATGCGAAGCACGCCGTGCGTCGACGGGTGCTGCGGACCCATGTTGAGGGTCATGCGCCGGGCCGAGGATGGCGTGGCGGGAGTTTCCTCCGCCGCCGGGAAGGTTGCTACGTGATCCTCAACAATTTTATTCATTGCCGTAACTGTATTTGTAGCCGTGCACCGGATAATCCTTGCGCAGCGGGTAGCCTTCCCAATCGGTGGGCATCAGGATGCGGACCAAATTGGGATGGTTGCGGAACTTGATCCCAAACATATCGTACACCTCGCGTTCGTACCAATTTGCGCCGTACCAAACCGACGTTACGGAGTCGATTTCGGGATCGGGCCCGTTCAGGCGGCACTTGAGGCGCAGCCGCTTGTTCAGCTCGATCGAATGCAGATGGTAGACCACTTCGAAGCGGGGCTCCGCCGGATGCCAATCGACGGCGGTGATCCCGCTCAAGCGAATGTATTTCTCGTCGTTCTTGAGATACCGGCAAAAGTCGGCGATCGCGGCCGGATCGGCGATGAGCGTGGTCTCGCCCAACGCCTCTTTGGTTTCGAGTATCGCCGGATGCTTCATCGGGATTCCCCTTTTGGCTCCTTCTTGGCTTCCCGTTCCTTCTTCGCCGGGGACCAATCAAGGGCACCCTTCTTCCAAACGTAGAAGAAGCCGACCAGGATCAGCACCACGAAGATAGTCATCTCAAAAAAGCCGAACAACTTCAGCTTGCGGTAGACCACCGCCCACGGATACAGGAACACCGCCTCGATATCGAACAGGATGAAAATCATCCCGACCAAGTAGAACTTGACGCTGAATCGCTCCGCCGCGGATCCCACCGGCGCCATGCCGGATTCATAGGGCGTGTCCTTGAGGGGGCTGCGGGCGCGCTTGCCGAGCAACGTCGAAGCCGCGATGAGTCCGAATGCGATCGCGCCGGCAATCAGCAACTGGATCAGGACGGGAAAGTAGGTTTCCGGGTATGTAGTGGGCATCTGATCGGTGGCCGCGCGGCGTATCTCGCGCGTTGCGCCGTTTCCGGTGTAACTATCGAATATAATGATCCGCGAATCGGCCTGTCAAACTGCTCCGTGAAAACTGGATGAAAGCCCCTGAAACAGAAACCATCGAAATTGTGCTAAACGGCGAGGCGCGCCGCGTTCCTCAGGGATTTCAACTGGACGGATTGATCCGGTTCCTCGAAATCGATCCCGCGCGCGTGGCGGTTGAGTTGGATCGCGCCATCGTTCGCAAACAGGACTGGGCCGCGACCACGGTGAAGGACGGCGCGCAGATCGAGGTGGTTTGGTTTGTCGGCGGCGGCTGCTAGTGTGGATGCGTCGATAAGAGTATCGACGCGGCAAACACGAGTGTTTGCGCCACAATTGGCGATCCTTGCGATTCTTGCCGGGCTCGCGGCGCTTGCCTACGCACCGGCGCTCACGCAGCCGTTCATCGAAGACGACTACTCGAACATCATCCTCGCGCAGCATTACGGACCGCTCTCCGGATGGCCGGAGATGCTCGGCAATCCAGTGTTCCGGCTGCGAACGACGAGTTGGCTGGAGCTGTACGCGCTGAATCGCTTGTTCGGCGTACACGCGGCTCCATATTATGCGGTGACGATTCTTCTGCACATCGCCGATACGTGGCTGGTATTCGCACTAGGCGCGTGGCGGCCGCTCGGTTATCGATTGACGGCTTGGGCCGCGGCGTTCTTTGCGGTGTACGAGCGTCACCAGGAAGCCGTGATGTGGATCTCGGGCTCGGCCGAGCTTCTGCTGGTCTTCTTCGGACTATTGAGCTTCTTTTGCTGGCTGCGGTTCCTGGAGCGAAACGGCGGGCTCTGGTACGCGGCTTCGCTGCTCTGTTTCTGCTTGGCGCTGCTATCGAAGGAATCTGCGGTGATTTTCGCGGCGCTGCTCGCGCTGCCGATCGTGTTCGAACGTTCGCTCCGAAGTCGGGCCGCTCTGCTGATTCCTTTCGCGGCCCTGGCCGCGCTCGCGGCCGCTTCGATTTTCGCCGCCAGTTCCCGTTCCTTCCGATTCCAGGACGGAAGCTTTTCGCTTCACGCGCCGGTGTGGCTGATCTGGCCGAGCAACTTTGCGGAACTGTTCTGGGTTTGGGGAATCGCAGGTCTAATTTCAATCCTGGCGTGGAAACCATCCGGCTACAAAACTGTTCTAGCGATTTCCCTCGCATGGATCGGGCTCAGCTTGATCCCGTACAGCTTCCTCACGTATTCAAGAATCATTCCGAGCCGCCAGACTTACCTCCCGAGCATCGGCGTCGCGATCGTCGCCGGGTGCGCTCTGCTCACGTTTTGCGAACGGTATTGGAGGTCGAGGAAGGCGCTGGTCGCCGCGGTCTGCGCGGCGATCGCCGTGCAGAACATCGGCTACCTGTGGACCAAGAAACGGGCGCAGTTCCTGGAACGCGCCGCGCCCGCTCAGCATCTGGTTCAAATGGCTCGCGAAGCGGATCGGCCGATTTATGTCGCCTGCTTTCCGCGAACGCGATTGCAAGCCGAATCCGCGGTGGAATTGATGGTCCCAGGGAAGGGCGCGAGCGATCTGGTATGGGACGCTCAAGAGGCGACAAAACGAGGCGCGGTCAGGTTCTGCTACTCGCGTCCGTAGCGCGAGAAACGTTTCGAGAGTTCCCCCCAAATACCCCTATTGACACCGTGCTCCAGTCGAGTACAATCGGTAAGTCGAGTTTAAATCCCATTAAAACGAAAATCAATCGACATGTTTAAAGCGCGCAAGAACCGCACCGAACCCCAGACGCCCGACCGTACGTTTTCTTCTAGTGAAGTAGCGCAGGTGGCCAGCGTTAGCCTGCGGCAGTTGCAGTGGTGGGATGAACGCAAAGTCGTCTCGCCGCGGCACGAAGGACACCGCCGCGTGTATGGGCGCGGAGAAGTGATCGAGATCACGGTCATCGCGGAACTGCGCCGCAAGGGATTCTCGCTCCAAAAAATTCGCCGTGTGCTGCGGTTCCTCCAACGCGAAATGGGAAAGCGGCTGGCCGAGCTGATGCAGCCAGGTTCCGAGCTTCACCTGGTCACCGACGGAAAATCGATTTTCCTCGAGGACCAGCATGAGCGGATCATCGACATCCTCAAAAGCGCGCGTCAGCCGATGTTCCTCGTTTGCGTGAGCGACCAGGCGCGGCGCCTGTCGGATACCGAACGTAAGCCTGCCCGCATGGAACCCGGCGTCGCGCCGGCCCAAGTGCGAAGAGCGCGCGTAGGCTAAAAGCGTCGCCAAGAGCGGCGACGCTGCACGCAGAGTGCGTGCGCTACCTTTCCCTTATTCGGCTGCTATACTGAAAGCGCTGGAGGCTAACTTACCGATGCCGTCTCGTCGCCGGTCTTATCTGATTGTCCCTTTGTTTGTCGTTTTTTGCGCCGTCACCGCCGGATTCTTTAGCGGCGTCGCGGTGTCCGCGGCCAATCCCGCGGAGGATACCGCCAAAGAGCAGAGCGTAAAAGCCTTCACAAGAGTTTTCGACGCCGTCGAGCAAAACTTCGCCGACCCCGTCCTGTCCGACCGGGCCATTTACGATGGCGCGATTCCCGGTATGCTGAACACGCTCGATCCGCACTCGCGGTTCCTCGATCCGAAGGAATATAGCAAGATGCGAGAGGATCAGAGCGGGCGCTACGCCGGCATCGGAATGATGGTCGGTCAAAGCGGCTCGCTTCCCGGACAGACCGAGCGGAACCGGACCATCGTGAAGTTCCCGTTCTCTGGATCTCCGGCGTTCAAGGCCGGCCTGCGGCCGGGAGACATGATCCTTCTGGTCAACGACAAGAAGACCGACGCGCTGAGCATGTCCGACGTCGCGGAGTTGCTGAAAGGAGCGCCCGGAACGCAGGTTCAAGTGGTGGTGAAGCGCGAGGGCGTCGACAAGCAGCTAACGTTCAACCTAACGCGCGCTGAGATTCCGCGATCCAGCGTTCCTTACGCGATGATGCTCAAGAACGGGATCGCATACATCACGATTACCCAGTTCAACGAGAACACCGGCCGGGACTTCGATGAGAAGCTCAAGAAGCTGGACGAGAAAAACCTGAAGGGCTTGGTCCTCGACCTGCGCGAAAATCCCGGCGGACTGCTGAACGAGGGCGTCGACGTGGCCGGCCATTTCTTGAAGAAGAACGACACCGTGGTGAGCCATCACGGCCGCATCCAGGGATCGAACAAGGAATACAAGACTCGGCTCGACGGCACCGGGAAGGATTATCCGGTGGTGGTGCTGGTGAATCGCAGAACGGCGTCCGCGGCGGAGATCGTCAGCGGCGCGTTGCAGGATCACGATCGCGCCTGGATTCTGGGCGAGCCCACTTTCGGCAAGGGACTGGTCCAGACCGTATTCCAATTGGCTGACGATACCGGCCTGCTGTTGACCACGGCGCATTACTACACGCCCAGCGGCCGGCTGATTCAGCGTGACTACTCCAACATCTCGTTCCTCGATTACTACACCCACTCCAATCTCGAACAGCGCAACACCGCCGACGTAAAGATGACGGACGGTGGACGCACGGTGTACGGCGGCGGCGGAATCACCCCCGATGAGCGCTTCGCCTGCACGCCGATCGATACCTCGCTCCAGTCGCCCTATTGCTCCACAGCCGACAAGTGGAACAAGTTCCAGCGCGAGATCTACGGAAAGAACGGGTTCACCGGGTTCGCGGTGGCTTATTGGGGACCGAAGACGGATACCACGCTTTCCAAGAGCTGGGAACCGGACGATCGCCTCATCGAGCAGTTCCACGACTATATTTCGAAGAACAAGTTCGATTTCACCGAAGCGGATTTCACCGCAAATCGCGCTTGGATCAAGCAGGAGCTGAAGCGCGAGTTGTACGTCACCGCCTTCAGCTATGAAGATTCGCAGCGCCTGGCGATTGAGCAGGACCCCGCCGTGCAGAAGGCAATGGAATCCATGCCCCACGCCAAGGAGCTTCTGGATCACGCCAAGAAGCTGCTGGTGGAGCGGATCTCGCAGCAGCCGGTCGCGCAGAACCAAGCGCAAGCCCAGGCCCATTAGCAGAGTTTGCGCGCACAAATCGCCGTTCTTGACGCAGGCGGCCAGTACTGCCACCTGATCGCCCGCAAAGTGCGCGACCTTGGCGTGTTCGCCGAAGTCGCCGATAGCGAAACTCCGGCCTCCGAACTAAGCTCAGCCAAGGGCGTCATCATCTCCGGCGGGCCGTCGAGCGTCTACGATCCAGGCAGTCCGGCGATCGACCCGCATGTCCTCGCCGCGGGCGCACCCGTGCTCGGCATCTGCTACGGCCAGCAGTTGATGGCGCATTTGCTCGGCGGAACGGTCGAGAAGGGGGAGCGCGGCGAGTATGGATTCGCGCAACTCGATTTGCGCGCCGAAGATTCGCTATTCCGCGGCATCGCCGGCCCGCAGCAAGTCTGGATGAGCCATCGCGATCTGGTGGCGCGTCCGCCGGAGGGCTTTCGCGTGCTCGCCAGCACGACCACTTGCGGCGTCGCTGCGATGTCCGCGCCGGAGCGCCGTCTCTACGCCGTGCAGTTTCACCCCGAAGTGGTGCACACGCCGTCCGGAGTTCAGATCCTTTCGAACTTCGTGTTCGGGATCTGCGGCTGCGTTCGCGATTGGAACCCGGCGGGCCAAATTCAAGAGCTCGAGGCCAAGATCCGCGAGACCGCGGCGGGACGCAACGTCTTCTTCTTCGTCAGCGGCGGTGTGGACTCAACGGTCGCTTACACGCTGTGCCTGAAAAGCCTGGGACCGGATCGCGTTCACGGAGCCTACGTCGATACCGGCTTGATGCGCGAGGGTGAGACCGAATTCGTGCGCGCGAATTTCGCCGCCCTCGGCGCGAGCCGGTTTCAGGTGGAGGAAGCCTCGCCGCGATTTCTTGCGGCTCTTGAGAACGCAATTGAGCCGGAGCAAAAGCGTCACGCAATCGGCGAGGAATTCGTCAGAGTGCAGCAAGGGATTCTCGAATCCGAGAAATTTCTCGATGGGCAGTGGATTCTCGGTCAGGGAACGATTTACCCAGACACGATCGAATCTGGCGGAACCGATAAAGCCGAGCTGATCAAGACGCATCACAATCGCGTCG
>Ga0335078_10003864_pt1 | contig 22287 bp, 15 predicted proteins | sample Lox_Sample_32_FD_206711 | JGI IMG/M metagenome (GOLD analysis project Ga0335078, IMG submission 206711) | Soil microbial communities from Loxahatchee National Wildlife Refuge, Florida, United States - Lox_Sample_3.2 | ecosystem: Environmental > Terrestrial > Soil > Wetlands | place: USA... | reverse complement strand
GGGTGCCGAGCCGCTTGCAAAGATCGAACGCGCGCTCCACGTCGCCGCGCTCGGCGTGGCGATCGATGAGACGCGCGTAGATGCGCTCGAGCTCTTGCCACTGCTGAAGGCGCGAGCGCACCGCGACGAGCGCGACGAGCGCTTTTTCGTGCGTCGGATCTTCTTCGAGCGCCGCCTCCAAAAATCCGAGCCCGCGCGACTCGTCGCGCAAACGACCGAGCGCGATGTCCGCTTGCGCGAAGCGGAGCAGTCCGCGCTCGCGCGGATCCTCCGTCTCGGTGCAGAGCGCGCCGAGGATTTCGACGACCTTCGGCCATCGGTGGATGTTCTCGTAAAGTTGGCGAAGCGTGCGGAGCACGTCGAGATCGTCGGGGCGGAGCTCGCGCGCGCGTTCGAGCGTCTCGATCGCGGCGCGCGAGTCGGTGAGCTGCGTGCGCTGGACCTCGGCGAGCTTCTTCAACTCGCGCAGGCGCGCCTCGTCGTCGCCCGCGTTGTCGACGAGTCGCTTTCGCAGCTGCGCGACGCGACGAAAATCCTTTTCGGCCTCCGCGAGCTCGACGAGCGCGAGCAGCGCCGGTTTGTAACCCGGCATGAGCGCGAGCGCCTTCTCGTAGTTCGACTCGGCTTCGCGCGGCTTGCCCTGAAGGCGCTTCGTCTCGGCGAGCCCGGTGTAGATGCTCGCGCGCTCGAGCTCCGCGTCCTCGGTGCTGACCATCAGCGCTTTTTTGTACGCCTCGAGCGCGTCGTCGTACGCGCCGCGCGTTCTCGCGGCGTCGCCCTCGCGGATCAACTCGTCGAGATCGAGCTCTTCGCCTTCGGGATCGTCCGCCATCCGCTCACGCGAGCATAACAGATCACGCGAAGCGAACGACGAGCGGCGCGTGATCGGACGTGACGCTCGGATCCGGAGAGCTCGAGCGTTCGTAGAACGCTCGAGAAACGCGCGCGGCGAGCGCGCGGCTGAGGAGCGCGTGATCGATCGCCGCGGGCTCGCCGTCGTGATCCACCGACACGCGCTCCGCGAGCGGGATCGAGTCCGCGCACGACGCGAGCGCGTCCGCGCGCGGCGCGCTCGGATCGACGCCCGCCGCGCCCGCGACGATGCGCAGCGGGAGCGAATCGGGCACGTCGTTGAAATCGCCGCACACGCAGAGCATCGCGTTCGGATCTTCGCGCAGACGCGCGTCGACGGCGCGCCGCACGAAGAGCGCCTCCGCGCATCTCCACGCGACCGCGCGCGCTTCGGTCTCGGCGATCTCCGTCGTCGACGCCGGCTCGATCGCGTTTCCGGATTCGTCGCGCATCGGTTTTCCGCGGCGCGACTTGAAGTGCACGACGAGCACGCGCACCGCGCCGAAGCCCGCGACGTCGACGACGACGTCCGGGATCGATCGACGAAGCGGAATGCGCATCGCGAACGGCTCGGGGTCCTCCACGTGAAATCGTGGGAACGGAAGGTGCCGGGCGCGAAGGATCTCCGACGACGCGATGCGATGACGCGCGAGGAGCGCGCACGCGATGCCGCGTTCGTCCGCGTCGCCGATCACCGCGTCGTAACCGCCGCCGATCGCGCTCGCGATCGCGCGCGCCGCGTCGATCGTTCCGACCTCTTGGAGCGCGACGACGTCCGGCGCGTGCGGACGGAGGAGCGCGCCGATGCGCGCGATGCGTTCGCGGCGGGCGGGGTCGATCGCGTCGAACACGTCGAGCACGTTGAACGTCGCGAGCACGAAACCCATGCGCTAGACTCTATCGCAATGCTCCCGAGCGAAGACGTGCTCTGCGATCTCGTCGCGCGTTACGCGAACGTGCTCACGACGTGCGGCGACGCGTTCGAAGGCGCGGAGCTCGTCACGCCGACCGCCGAGCACTTTCCGGACACCTTCACGCGCGACGGCAAGAGCCTCACGCGGCTCCTCGCGCGCGTCGCGAGCTACACGCCGCTCGGCGAGGACGTCCCTCTCGGCATCGCGCTCGTCGAGGATCCCGCCGACGACGGTCACTGCGCGAGCGGGTGCTCGAAGGCCGGTCAGCGCGTCGACGGCGTGCAGAAGATCGGCGACGCGTACCGCATCGCGCTTCCCGTCACCGAGCTCGGCGAGCCGACGCGTCTCGTGTGCGCGCTCGCGCGCGGAGTGTGCGCGGCGGTGATCGAAGAAGCGGAGATCGAAGTCGATGCGCGCGACGTGGGGATCGCGAGTGAGGTCGTCGCCACGGTCTCCGGGTTCGGCGTCGTTCTGCTCGAGGGATCGCACGTGTACGCGAAATCGTGCGGAGGACCCAGCATTCACCGCGGCACCGCGCTCTCGACGAGCGAGCTCGCGTTCTTGCTCGCGCTCTTCTGCGCGATGAACGACCTCGCCGCGCGCGCCGCGCGCAAGCACCTCGGCGCGACGCAGCGTGAAGCGTTCGACGAAGCCGCGGCGTTCGTCGCGCGAAACGACGTCGTCGTGAAGAAGCTCCGCGAAGCGCCGGAGCTGCTCGAGGCGGGCGTCTTCCGATTCGAAGAGCGACGCGGGCTCTTGTCGCGGCTCGCGCTGGGTTAAGCTCCGCGCGTGGAACGCCAAGCGCCCGTCCTGCCGTCGGACGAAATCGATCTCTACGTTCGGACCTACAACTCGCTCTTGCGATCGTCGGGGCGCGTGCGCGTTCGCGCGTTCGAGGAGGCGCACGCGTACTCCGCGTCGTCGTTGCATCCGCGCGCGCTCGCGCTCGAGCCGGACGTGTCTGCCTTCGCGTACGCCGCGGGGCGCCTCCCGATCGAGATGCCGAAAATCGAGCTCGTCGTGCTCGGTCAATCGCACGAGCTCTTCGAGGCCGCGGGCTTCGACGTGCGCAACTGGCCGAGCATGCGCACGCGCGGGCGGCGGAGGCCGCTGCGATTCGACGGCAAGTCCACGCTCGCCGCGTTCATCGCGAGCGTGAGCGACATCGACGATCTCATTCCGATCCTCACCGCGTACCAAATCGAATGGAACAAGATGCACGCGCGCCTTCGCGGAGAGGCCTCGCTCGAGGACGCGACGGTCACCACCGCGCTCGGCCTCGACGAAAACGGTCTGCGCGCGCTGAAGGACGCGCTCGGCGCGACCGACTACGCCGCGGGCATCGCCGCGATGGCGGCGCGCGAGTGCGATCTCAGCGTGCAGATGCTCGCGTCGTCGTACTCGCAGTTCCAGCGCGCCGCGCAACGTTGGTGGAGCGGCATCGAGCCTTCGTACGTTCGCAAAGACCGTCCACGCGAGCCTTCCGCAGGAACACGACGACCGCCCGTCTACTTCGTTTCGTCGAATACGCACGCCATCGCCAACCTCGTCGGCGGTTACGCGAACACGCACACCGACGCGATCGCGGATTACGTGCGCAAGGAAAACCCGGAGGGCCTCGCCGAGCACCTCGAGCGCGCGATCGCTTCGCGCGACGAGCACGAGATCGCGAGCCTCTTGCACTATTTGCTGCGTGCGTACATCCACGCCGACGCGAGCGGATCGCGCATGAACGCCGTGCGATCGTTCGAAGCCGAGAGCGGGCTCGTGCACCTCTCGGGGCCCGGTCACGTGGACGTCGACGTTCAGCTCATCGAGCTCGCGAAGGTCGATCCCGCGCGCGTCGATCCGCGGCTGCTCGTTCCGGGGCTCGAGCGCATCACGCGCAGCGAAGCGCTGATCGTGAACATCGACTACCCGCTCGGCATGGCCGCGTATCATCTTTTGTCGCGGCTCGGTCAAGGCGTCGGCGAGCTGCGCGGCGTGTACGTGATGGGCAAAGCAGCGACGCTCAACGCGCGCGTCGGCGACGTGATGCTGTCGGGCATGGTGTACGACGAGCACACGCGCAACACGTTCCTCTTCGACAACGCGTTCGGCAGCAAGGACATCGAGCCGCACCTTCGCCACGGCAACGTCTTCGACAACCAAGGCGCGCTCACCGTGCGCAGCGCGTTCCTCCAGAACCGCAACTACATGAACGCGTTCTACCGCGACGGTTACACGGTGCTCGAGATGGAAGCCGGTCCGTTTCTCTCCGCGATCTACGAGCTCGTGAACCCGACGCACGTTCGAACGAACGAGATCGTGCGGCTCTCGGGGCGAATGCCGTTCGAGGTCGGTCTCGTGCATTACGCATCGGACACGCCGTACTCGCGCCGCGAGTCGCTCCTGTCGAAGAGCCTCTCGTACTTCGGCGTCGACGCGACGTACGCGTGCGCGATCGCGATCGTGCGCCGCATCTTCGAGGTGGAGATCGCTCGCGTCACGCGCTGAGGCGCGTCGTGCTAAATTCGAAGTGGATCGATGAGCGAAGGCGAGACGGTCACACTCCTTCGATCCGGCGCGGTGCTGCCGCGCGCGATCAAGCTCACCGTCGTCGCGGGTCCCGACGCGGGCGCGACGGCCACGGCGCCGCAGAGCGCGGTCGCGGGACGCGCGAAGCAAGCAGACCTCGTGCTCACCGACGCGTCGGTGTCGTCGTTCCACGTCGAGATGCGCGTCACGATCCACGGCGTCGAAGTGCGCGACCTCGACAGCCGCAATGGCACGTTCTTCGAAGGCGCTCGCATCGCGCGCGCGACGCTTCCGCCCGGCGCGTCGATCGTGATCGGCAAGACGACCATCGCGATCGATCAAGCAGCCGCCGACGAAAGCGAGTCGCCTCTCCTCGCGAGCTTCGGCGCGCTCGTCGCGGCGAGCTCGGAGATGCAAGCGCTCTTCGCTTGGCTCGAACGCATCGCGAAATCGGATGTCGCGGTCGTCGTCGAGGGTCCTCCCGGGTCCGGGAAGAACCTCGCGGCGCGCGCGATCCACGACGCGAGCAACCGGCGCGACAAGAGCTTCGCGACGATCGATTGCGCCGCGCTCCCGAGCGAAGTCGCGGAGCGCGCGTTCGAATCGGAGGCGGCGGGCGACGGTACGCTGCACCTCGACGCGATCGACGAGCTGTCGCCGGAGCTCTCCGCCATTCTCGCGCGGACGCTCGAGAGCGCACGCGCGCGCGTCGTGTCGACTTCGCGCCGCGAGCTCCGCGCGCTCGTGAACCGCGGAAAGTTCCGCGAGGATCTCTACGCGCGCATCGCGCAGGCGCGCGTCGTCATCCCGCCGCTCGCGTCGCGCAGCGAGGACGTCGCGCCGCTCGTGCGTCATTTCCTCGCGGCGATTCCGGAGGGCGTGCAGGCCGCGCGCGAAGTGTCACGTGAAGCCCTCGCGGATCTCACGCGGCGAAATTATCCCGGTGACGTGCGCGAGCTTCGGGGCGTCGTCGAGCGCGCGGCGATGGTCGCGAAGGGCTCGATCATCGGGCCGGCGGATCTCGCGTTCGCGCAGATCGTCGCGGCGGGCGCGGACGAGCGCGACGTCGCGCCGTTCAAGGACGCGAAGCGTTCGATCGTCGACGCGTTCGAGCGCGAGTACCTCGAAGCGCTCGTCGGCCGCACGGGCGAGAACCTGTCGCGCGCGTCGATCTTGTCGGGCCTCGATCGTCACCACTTGCGCGAGCTCCTCCGCAAACACGGCCTTCGAAAGTCGTGAGCCCTCCGCAAGAGCGAGCGAGCCTCGCCGATCGATTCGAGAACCTCGCGCTCGTCGGACAAGGCGGCATGGGCCGCGTGTTCCACGCGATCGACGCGCGGACGAAGAGCGAGGTCGCGCTGAAGCTCTTGCGGCAAGACATCGGGGATCCCGACGCGGCGTCGCGCTTTCACCGCGAGGCGATCGCGCTGTCGCGATTGAGCCATCCCGCGATCGTCGCGTACGTCGCGCACGGCGCGGCGGAGGACGGCGCGCCGTTCGTCGCGATGCAGTGGGTCGCGGGCGAAGAGCTCCGCGTGCGGCTCAAACGCGGCGTGCTCGACGTCGAGGACACGCTCACCGTCGCCGCGCGCACCGCGGACGCGCTCGCGCACGCGCACGAGCAAGGCATCACGCACCGCGACGTGAAGCCGTCGAACATCCTGCTCGTCGGCGGAGACGTCGCGCGCGCGACGCTGATCGACTTCGGGCTCGCGCGGAGCGAGAACGACGAGCTCACGCGCACCGGCGCGATCGTCGGAACGCCGACGCACATGGCGCCCGAGCAAATTCGAAACGAGATCTCTCCCGCGGTCGACGTGTTCGCGCTCGGCTGCGTGATTTATCAGTGCCTCGCCGGCGTGACGCCCTTCGCGGCGAAAGGTTCGACCGCGGTGCTCGCGCGCATCTTGTTCGACGAGCCCGCCTCGCTCGCGTCCGTCGTGCAAGCGCCCGTCGCGCTCGCCGAGCTCGTCGACGCGATGCTGCGAAAGTCTCCGAACGATCGCCCGACGATGCGCGAAGTCGAGCGGGTGCTCACGCGGCTCATCGCGAGCCGCTCGGAGCCGCCGCCCGAGTCGGTGCGTAGACGCGAGAAGCTCAGCGCGAGCGAGCAGCGCGTCGCGTCCGTGATCGTCTGTGGCGTATCGACGGAGGGCGAGGACGAGAAGCTGCGTCACGCGACGTCGGGTTTTCTCGCGCACGTCGATCTCGATCCGCTGCGCGCGATCGCGACGCGCTTCGGCGGCGAGATGCACGCGCTTCCGAACGGGACGCTCGTCGTCCTCTTCATGGCGCTCGTGCGCGACGGGGCGAGCGCGGCGGCGACGGATCTCGCGGCGCGCGCCGCGGAGTGCGCGCTCAAGCTCGAGAACAAATTGCCCGGCGTGCCCATCGTGCTCGCGACCGGACGCGCGGCGGCGGGCGCGGCGGTGCCTGTCGGTGAAGCGATCGATCGCGCGGTCGCGCTCGAGCCTCCGCGCGCGGGCGGCGTGCGCATCGATCGCGTGACCGCTGCGCTCCTCGACGCGCGCTTCGTGCAAGAGGCGCGACCCGAAGGCGCGCTCGTTCGAGGACTGCGCGCGATGGGCGCGGTGCGCACGCTCCTCGGACGCCCGACGCCGTGCGTGGGGCGCGACGTCGAGATCGCGATGCTCGAAGGGATCGTCGCGCAGTCGTCGAAGGAGTCCGTCGCGCGCGCGGTGATCGTCACGGCGCCCGCGGGCACGGGAAAATCGCGCATTCGCCACGAGTTCCTCGCGCGGCTCGACGCGCGAGACGCGCGCGCTCAAACGTGGATCGCGCGCGGCGACTCGATGAGCGGCGGCGGATCGTTCGGCATGGTCGCGCAGATGGTCCGGCAAGCCGCGAAGATTCTCGAGGGCGAGCCCGCGCGCGACGTGGAAGCGAAGCTGCGCGCGCGCGTCGCGGAGACGGTCGCCGAGTCGTCGCGCGATCGCGTCGCGACGTTCCTCGGCGAGATCATCCAAGCGCACTTCGCGGGAGCAGACGACATCCAGCTCCAAGCCGCGCGACGCGATCCCATGCTGATGGGCGATCAGATGCAGCGCGCGTTCGTCGACTGGGTCGACGCGGAGTGCGCGACGGGACCGCTCGTGATCGTGCTCGAAGATTTGCACTGGGGGGACCTGCCGAGCGTGAGCGCGATCGACGCCGCGCTCCGCGTCGACGCCGAACGCGCGCTCACCGTGATCGGATTCGCGCGACCCGAGGTGCACGACACGTTCCCTTCGCTCTGGAGCGAGCGGAGCGTGCAGCCCATTCCGCTCGCGCCGCTCTCGAAGCGCGCCGCGGAGCGCCTCGTGCGCGAGGTGCTCGGCGCGGCGTCGAACGCGCTCGTCGAGCGGCTCGTCGAGCGCGCCGGCGGAAACGCGTTCTACCTCGAGGAGCTCATTCGAACCGTGTCGGAGGGTCGCGAGGATCTCCCCGCGACGGTCGTCACGATGGTGCAGAGCAGGCTCGGCGCGCTCGAAGACGCCGAGCGGCGCATCCTGCGCGCGGCCAGCGTGTTCGGCGAGACGTTCTGGGAAGGCAGCGTGCGCGCGCTGCTCGGAGACGAATCGGATCTCGTCTCGCGCCTCGACGACTTCGCGCGGCGCGAGCTCCTCACGCGCCGCGCGCAGAGCCGCGTCGCCGGCGAGATCGAATACGTGTTTCGCCACGCGCTCGTTCGCGAGGGCGCGTACGCGATGCTCACCGACGAGGATCGCGCGCTCGGACATCGCCTCGCGGCGGAGTGGCTCGAGCGCGTCGGCGAGACGTCGGCGATCGCGATCGCGGACCACTTCGCGAAAGGCGGCGACGCGACGCGCGCGATCCGCGCGTATTTGCGCGCGGCGGAGCAGGCGCTCGAGTCGAACGATCTCGCCGGCGCGATCGAGCGCGCCGAGCGCGGCGTCGAGCTCGGCGCGCACGCGGAGACGCTCGGCGCGCTCCGCGCGGTGCAAGCGCAAGCGCACCACTGGCGCGGCGAGACCGTCGAGATGGAGCAAGCCGCGCGGGTCGCCGTCGATCTCCTTCCGCGCGGAGACGCGCGCAGACCCGAGGCGATGACGATGCTCGCCGTCGCGAAGCAGCGCCTCGGCCACACCGAAGAGCTCACCGCCGTCGCGCGAAAGCTCTACGACATGCTCGAGAACGCGGAGGGCGATCGCGACGCGCTCGCGCGCGCGGGCGGGCGCGTCGCGTCCATTTTGTTCTTCGCGGGCAAACAAGATCTCGCCGCGACGATGCTCGACATGGCAGAGCAGACCGCGCGCGGCGGCGGCGCGGAGGTCGAAGCGCGCATCCACCAAGCGCGCGCACCGCGCGAGCGCCAAGCAGGACGGCCCGCGCACGCGCTCGCGCACGCCGAAGCCGCAGAGCGCGCGTTCCGACTCGCCGGCGATCAACGAAACGCGTGCATGATGGCCGGCGTGCGCGGCTTCGCGCTCTCGGAGCTCGGCGCGTACGAGGACGCCGAGAGCGCGCTGCGCGACGTCATCGCGTCTGCCGAGCGACTCGGTTTGCCGCTCGTCGTCGCGAACGCGCGGAGCAACCTCGGCGTCGTCTTGTTGCGCCTCGGGCGCGCGGACGAAGCGGAGTCGATCGAGCGCGCGGCGATCGCGTCGGTCGAGTCGAGCGATCGTCGTTACGAAGGCGCGGCGCGCGTGTACCTCGCGACGATCCTCCGCGACGGCGGAGCGTTCGAAGAAGCCGAGCGCGAAGTGCGCCACGGGCTCGACCTCCTCGACGCGGCGCCCGCGCTCCGTCCGATCGCCGGCGCGACGCTCGCCACCGTCCTCCTCGCGACTGGACGCACGCGAGAAGCGCTCGAAGCCGTGCGCGAAGCGATGGAGTGGTTCGACGCGGGCGGCAACCTCGAGGAGGGCGACGCGCTCGTGCGCCTCACCTTCGCGCGCGCGCTGTTCGCGAGTGGGGATCGCGAGGGCGCGCGTCGCGCGATCGAGAGCGCGCGCGATCGTCTCCTCGCGCGCGCCGCGACCATCCGCGACGCGCGCCTCAAGAAGACCTTCCTCGAGAACGTCCCCGAGCACGCGATGACGATCGCGCTCGCGTCGCAGTGGACGTGATCATTTCTCGCGCACGGCGCGCGCGGCGATGCGATCCACCGCGCCCGGCGCGACGAGCTTCAGCCACATGCCGATCTTCGCGCGCGGCGTCATCACGACCTCGCGCGTCCTTTTGTCGACGGCGCGAACGATGATGTCGCGACACTCCTCGACCGTCATCCCGACGCTCTCGTCGCGCGGGCTCGTCTCGCGCGGCTTGCCGTTCGGACCGAGCACCTTGCTGCGAATGTCCGTCTTCACGAAGCCCGGCGAGATGACGCTCACGTCGACGCCCGTCCCGAGGAGCTCGATGCGCAGCGAATCGAGGAACCCTTGCATCGCGTGTTTGCTCGCCGCGTACCCCGTGCGCGTCGGCACGCCCGTCTTGCCGGTGAGCGACGAAATCCCGACGACGAGCCCGCGCGACGCGATCAAATGCGGGAGCGCGAAGTGTGTAGAATACACGGTTCCGAGGTAGTTCACGCGCATGATGCGCTCGAAGATCGTGAGGTCGGTGATCTCGCGGAAGCGCGCCCACATCGAGATGCCCGCGTTGTTCACGAGCACGTCGATGCCGCCGAAGCGATCGACCGCGGCCTTCACCATCGCCTCGCACTGCGCGGGCTCGGTCACGTCCGTCTTCACGACGAGCGCGCTCGGTCCGCACGCTTTCGCGAGCGCGTCGAGCTCCGCGACGTTGCGCGACGCGAGCACGACGTTGTCGCCGCGCGTCGCCCACGCGCGCGCGATCGCCGCGCCAATCCCGCTCGACGCGCCGGTGATGACGTAGGTTTTCTTGTTCGACGTACGCATTTGCTCGGCCATCTTACTCGCACGAAGGTGCTTCTTCATGACGCGTGCAGCGCGCGCGTGCGTGATTCGATGACCCGATGTCGCGCGCGCAGGGGCTGGACGCGGTGAAGTGTCTCGCCGCGCGGCGTCGCGCGCGCGGGAAACAGCGGGGATCTGCGCGTGGCACGGTTGGTGGAACGTGGCTCCGCATGCGCCTTTGGATTTTCGCGCTGGGAATCGCGACGGCTGCGTGCGCCGACGACATGGTTCCCGTCGCGCCGCCATCGTCCGTCGTGCTGCAGAACATCGCGTACACGACGAACGTTTATCCCGCGGAGCGCGCGGAGTCGCAGCCCGCGGCGACGATCACGGAGCAAGCGCCGCCGCCCGTCGTCGAAGCTCCTCCTTTGCCGCCGGTGGTCGGCGTCCGGCCGCTCGACCCTCCGCCCATCGCGCGCGACGTGTTCAAGCGCGACACCCGACCCGTCGGCATCGCGGCTTGCGACGCTTACCTCGCGCGCGTCGAGACGTGCTCGACGCGCATGCTCAATCGTTTGCCCGGCGATCACGGCGACGCGATCGCGCGCATCGTCGCGTCGCTCGACATCACGCGCCGCGCGTGGCGCAACGCGGATCTCCCGCCGCGCGCGCGCGCTCAGCTCGCCGAGACGTGCGCCGATTCGCAGCGACTCTACGATTCGTCCGCGTCCGCGTCGTGCGTCGAGTGACGTGCTTCAGTGATGACGCACGTACTCGAAGTCGACCGGCTTGCCTTTGATTCCGATCTTCGGCGGCGCGATCCAATTCGCCATCTGCTTCGGATCGTAGATCGGCTTCGTCATGAGGCTCTTCACGTACGCCTTGTCCGCCTCGGTCGGGAGCCACTCGTCTTTGCGTTTGTCGAACTCGTCTTTCGTGATCGCGTTGCCTTGCGGGTCGTAGAACGCGTTCGCGTGGAGCCCGACGTGGCGGTGGAACTTGCGGTTCGGAAGGACGAACTGGAATGGGATCCCCGCTTGCGCGACGGTGCGGTTCCATTTGTCGACGCCGCGCTGACAATCCTCGACGTACTCGTCGCGCAGCACTTCGTTCATCGCGTTGCGCAGCGGCACTTCGTCGTTTCCGATTTTGTACGTGCCGCTGAGCGCGACGTGATCGTCGTAGCTCGCTTCTTTCGCGCGCCCCTTGAGGCCCGCCGCGAAGTAGCTCGCCGCGTTCGACGAGATCTCGCCGCCGAACAAATCGAGCGAGAGCGAGAACCAGAGGTTCAAATATTTTTGCATCGTCGGCAGATCGATCAGCCCGAGCGCGCGAACTTGGTCGGGGCTGTCGATCTTGTGCTCGGCCATTTGCTTCGCCGTGCGCTCCGCGATGCGCTGCACGCCCGTCTCGCCGACGAACATGTGGTGCGCTTCTTCGGTGAGCATGAAACGCGTCGAGCGCGAGAGCGGATCGAACGCGCTCTCCGCGAGCGCGAGCAGCTGATATTTGCCGTCGCGATCGGTGAAGTACGTGAACATGAAGAACGAGAGCCAATCGGTGCACGGCTCGTTGAACGCGCCGAGCAAGCGAGGCTTGTCGGGATCGCCCGAACGGCGTTGGAGGAGCGCCTCGGCCTCTTCGCGTCCGTCGCGCCCGAAGTACGAGTGAAGCAGGTAGACCATCGCCCACAAGTGACGCCCCTCCTCGACGTTCACTTGGAACAAGTTGCGCAAGTCGTAGACGCTCGGGCACGAGCTGCCGAGCATTCGCTGCTGCTCGACGCTCGCGGGCTCGGTGTCGCCCTGCGTGACGATGAGGCGGCGCAGCGTGTTGCGGTGCTCGCCGGGCACTTGTTGCCACACCGGCTTTCCGAAATCGTCGCCGCACGCGATCGTGCGATCCTTGACTTGGTCCGCGAGAAAAATTCCCCAGCGGTAGTCGGGCATCTTCACGTACTCGAAGTTCGCCCATCCTTCGTGATCGACGCTGATCGCCGTGCGCAAGAAGACCTCGTCCTCTTGGAATCCGACCGGTCCCATGTCGCGCCACCACTGGATGTAGTTCGGCTGCCACGCTTCGAGCGCGCGCTGGAGCTTCTTGTCGTCGCTGAGGTTGACGTTGTTCGGGATGCGCTCGTTTTGATTCACTTCGCTCATGTGCGTCTCCAATCGAACTCGGGTCGCTCGGGCCGGCCGTACATCGTGAGCGCGCCGCGCTCGCCGACGGCGTTCGGGCGCTGGAAGATCCAATTTTGCCAAGCGGAGAGTCGCCCGAAGATTTTCGTCTCGAGCGTCTCCGGTCCCGCGAATCGCAGCGACGCCTCCATGCCGGTCATCGCGTCGGGCGAGAGCGAAGCGCGCTCCTCGAACGCGATGCGGATCTCGTCGTCCCAATCGATGTCGTCCGGCGTGAACGTCGCGAGGCCGAGCTTCGACGCGGTCTCGGTGTCGATGGGCGCGGCGTGCTCGAGCACGCGCGAGACGCGCTCGGGCTCGCGGAGAAAGCGCGACTGCAATCGCGTGAGCCCGTTGCCCATCGGGTACGGTCCCGCGTTCATCGGCGAGACGCGCATCGCGACGCCGTCTTCGTCCTTCATGTAGATGCGATCGCTCGCGAGCGCGAGCTCGAGGAGAGTCCCCGCGAAGCACGAGCCGGGCGAAACGATCGCGAAGAACGTCTTGGCGGTGACGTCCATGCGCTTGAGCACGCGGCGGATCAACAAGCGCACTTCGTTCACCAATCCGTGATCCTTGTATTTTGCAAGCATCGCGTCGACGGCGAGGATCGCCGCGGGATCTCCGCTCGTCTCGATCGCGACCGTTCCGACGAGCGGCTGGTTGAAGCGCAGATCCAAGAGCGCCGCGTCGAGCTCGCGAAACGCGCGAACGCACCACGCCGCGTCGCCCATCTTCTCGAGCTCCTCGGGCGTCTCGGGTTGTTTGTCGCCGCGGGACTCGGGCGCCTTCACGAGGATGGTCGCGGTGCGCACGTCGAGGTTGATCGCGTGCTTGACGTATTTGAACTCGCCGAGGGGATTGAGCTTCATCGGCGCGAAGGGCTTTCGCGTGGAGCGCGCGACGAGCGCTTCCGCGCGGCGCTTCTTCGCGTCTTCGAATTTCGCGCGCGGGACGGTCTCGTCGACGAGCCCCCACTCGACGGCGCGCTTTCCGCGGACGCCTTCGGCGAGCGTGCAGAACGCGTCGGCGAGATCGCGGCGCACCTTGCGCTTGTCGACGACGCGCGTGAGCCCGCCGGTCCCGGGGAGCACGCCGAGCAGCGCGCACTCGGGCAAGCTCACCGCGCTCGATCCGTCGTCGCTGAGGAGAATCTCGTCGCACGCGAGCGCGAGCTCGTACCCTCCGCCCGACGCGGTGCCCGCGAGCGCGCAGAGCGTGTGCACGCCGCTCTCGGCGCTCATCTCTTCGAGGTAGAGGCGAGTCTCGTTCGTGTACTTGCAGAAGTTCACTTTGAACGCGTGCGTGGAGCTGCCGAGCATGTAGATGTTCGCGCCCGAGCAGAAGATGCGATCCTTCGCGCTCGTCACGACGAGCGCCTTCACCTCGGGGTGCTCGAAGCGGACGCGCTGCGTCGCGTCGGCCAGCTCGATGTCGACGCCGAGATCGTACGAGTTGAGCTTGAGCGGATAGCCGGGACGCATTCCGCCGTCTTCTTGGACGTCCATCGCGAGCGTCGCGACGGGACCGTCGAACGAGAGCTTCCAGTGTTTGTAGCGGTCGGGATGCGTCTCGAAGCGCACCGGCTCGGTCGTCGTTTGGGTCTCGCCCATGCCGTCAACGTACGGGAGGGGGTTCGGTGGTGCAAGCAGTAAAGTGCACTGTGAGCACGCTTACGATGCACTATACTGCGCGGGCGCGCGACGCCGCGAGCCGTTCGAGCATCGCGCCGTACGCCGACTCGATCGCGCGAAAGCGCGTCGTGATCTCGCGTTCTTCCTTGCGTTTGCGCGCGAGCGCGGCGGCGATCTCGCGCGCGAGGAGCGCGCGCTGCGATTCGCAAAACTTCTTCACCGCGTCGTCGTCGAGGAGCTTCAAATCGTGCGCGGCGGCGACCGCGCCGGGAAACGACACCGAGACGAGCTTGTTCCGACGGAGCTCGGCGTAGACGTCTTTGATCGGCGGAAGGAGCGGGCTTCGAAGCATGTACCCCGCGAGCTCTCGCTCGGCGAGCGCTTTGCGCGCGCCCTCCGCGCGCGCAGACGCGTACTCTTCGTTCACGACTTTCTCGTCGCGGATCAGAACCGGCGCGCTCGCGCTCACGTCGCAACGAAAATCGCTCGTCTTGATCCCCGCGTCGACGACTCCGCGAAACGCGCGCACGAGGAGTCCCTCGGGCACGTCGTAACGAATCGGCACGGTGCGACACGTCGACGGTCTTCGATCGTGGATCGTGCACTTCTCGTGCGACGCGTCGAGCGCGAGGCACCACCGCGTCGGGTACGTCCACGCGCGCGCGGTGATCGCGATGTGATGATCCCAGCCCGCTTCGTGCACCACCGCGCCCGCCGCGCGCACCGCGGTGCTCTCGCGAAGTCGCGCCACGAGCGCGCGCGGCTCCATCCCCTCGAAGTGCGGATGCGGCTTGAGCGACGCGAACGCGGCTTCGTTGTCGTCGCGCGGGAGCGACGTCAGGCGATACACGATCGACGGAACGAAGACGTCGCCGAGGCTCACGGCTTCGAGGATCGTCATCTCGGGCGGCTCCGTGCAGCACTTCCCGCACGCGGTGCACGCAAAGCGAACTTCGTCCATTCGCGCAGCATAACCGTTACGCTGCGGGCCCCGCATGCTTCGCGTGACGTCGTATCCCGCGTTCGCCGAGCGAGTCGCCGCGCGCCGCGGCGCAAAGGACTTCGCCGCGCCGTTCGCGCCGCCGCGCGACGACGCGATCTGGAGAGCGATGCGCGCGTCGGTCGGCGACGGCGCGCAAAACTACGTCGTGTCGCGCGTGAAGGGCGAGCCCATCGTGCAGGCGGCGATGAAGATGGCGCGCGACGGACGATTCGGCGAATACGATCGCACGATCGTCGCCGTCGCCGAGCGGCTCGCGTTGCGCGGGTACGCGCGAGACCCGGTGTCTCTCGTCGCGCTTGTCGCGCGCGATTTCGGAGTCGCGGAGATGCTCGCGATGAAGCTGACGAGCGTCGCGATCTCGCACCGTGGCGACGGTCTCGTCTTCGAGGCGGACGATCTCGTGCATCACGAGGCGCCGATGTTCGACGCGTCGTGGAGGCTCGCGCGCGCGATCGTGTGCCGCGCGAGCGACGCGGACTTCATCGCGGCGCGCGACCTGGCCACAGCGTGGCGCGCGTCGCACGCGTTCGTGCATCGCATCGCAGTCGACTATTTTTTTCCGGAGGACCCCGCGTGGGCGCGGGAGGATCTCGACACGATGCTTCGCGCGGTGCGCGCGTCGCCGCAAGATCTCGGGCTCGCCACGATGCCGATCGCGGCGGTCGCCGGGGATCCCGCGCGCCTCGCCGCGTTCTTCGATCGGCTCATGCCGTATCAAATCCCGCAGTTCGCCGAGAGCTTCGCGTGCGACGTGGTCGCGTCGCTCGAGCCCGACGACGCGATGCGCGCGCTCTGCACCATGCTCGAGCGATCGAAGCACGCGAACCTCGCGCCGCAAAAAGAGATCGGCGTCGCGATGTGCGCGCTCGAAGGCGAAGCGATGGCGAAGGAGCTCGCGGAGCTCGTGCTGCACCCCGCGATCGGTCCGTTCGCCGCGGATTATTTCCGGCGCTTTCCGGAGCTCGCCCAGCACGCGCTCGGGAAGATCTCGGAGGGTACGAGCAAGATCGCGGACGCGGCGCGATCGATCCTCGCGGCTGGCGCTCCGAAGATCGATCGCGACGTCGCGCGCGACGACGAGATCCCGCGCGTCCTCCGCGACGCGCCGTGGCGCACGAAGACGAAGGTGAAACCCGTCGTGCTCGCGTCGCCCGCGATGCCGCCGCGCACGCTCGCTTGGGCGCCCGGCGAGCGCGAGGCCGCGCGAAAGCTCCCGACCGACTCGTGGATGTCCCACGACGTCGAAGACATGACGGTCGAGGTCCGCGCGCAGTGGCTCGCGACGACGAAGGGCGTCGCGCGCTACGTCGACCTGTGGTTGCGGTGGGACGGCACCAAGTCGCGCTCGTATCGCGTGCCCGACGATCTGATGCTCCGCGCGTGGAACGACGATCCGAAGGCGTACGTCTACTATCCGCTGCGCGTGCTCGCGATCCACGGCGAAGCGGCGCTGCCAGGCCTCTTCGCGCGGAGCCCGTTCGAAGGATGGAGCGGCGAGTCGATCTTCGAGGTGCAGCTGCGCGTCGTCGGACCCAAGAGCGCGCGCGTCGCGGCGGAGGCGCTCACGCGACGCAAAGCGTGGCGACGTCGCGCGCAAGCGTGGATCGAAGAGAACGCGAGCGTCGTCGCGCAGACGCTCGTGCCCGCCGCGATAAGCAAAGAAGGCAAAGAGCGCAACGTCGCGCTCGGCGCGCTGCGCGTCGTGGCGCGCGCGAATGGCGACGCGGTGCGCGACGCGGCGCGCGCGCTCGGCGCGGACGCGATGCGCGCGGTGGACGCGCTCGTGTTCGGCGATCCGCTCGCGATGCTCGACGTGAAGGGGAGCCTCCCGCCCTTCGTGCACGTCGAGGATCTGCCGCCGCTCGTGACGCGCGCGAACAAGCAGCTCCCGATCGAGTCGACGATCGCGCTGCTCGAGATTTTGCGATCGACCACGCCCGACGCGCCGTACGCGGGGCTCGAAGAAATTCGCGGCGCGCTCGATCCGAAGTCGCTCGGCGAGCTCGCGTGGGCGCTCGTGTCCGCGTGGCTCCTCGCGGGTGCGAAGGCTTCGTACGCGTGGGTTCCCATGTCGCTCGCGCTCGTCGGCGATGAGACGAGCGTGCGCCGGCTCGCGCCGTACGCGCGCGAGTGGGCACGCAAGGACGCGAAGAAGGCGGCGCTCGCGGCCGACGTGCTCGCGGCGATGGGATCGAGCGTGGCGCTCTTGCACCTCGCGTACATCGCCGACAAATCGCGCTTCATGGATGCGAGCGACCATGCGCAGGCGGCGCTCGCGCGCGCCGCCGCGGAGCAAGGCCTCACGATCGACGAGCTCGCCGATCGCACCGTCCCCGATCTCGATCTCGACGCGAACGGTCGAACGACGCTCGACTTCGGTCCGCGAAAATTCACGATCACGCTCGACGAAGGGCTTCGCCCGGTGATCGCGAGCGAGGACGGCACGACGTTGAAGGCGTTTCCGCGCAAAGCGAAGACCGACGATGCCGCGCTCGTGAGGGCCGCTTCGACGCGATTCAAAGCGCTGCGCGCGGACGCGCAGAGCGTCGCCGAGTCGCTCTTGCGACGATTCGAAGCGTCGATGATCCAAGGACGCGCGTGGCGCGCGGACGCGTTCCGCGCGTACGTCGTCGATCACCCGCTCACGGGGCACGTCGCGAAGCGACTCGTGTGGCGCGCAGGCGATCGCACGTTCCGCGTCGCGGAGGACAAGACGCTCGCCGACGAACGAGATGCACGATGCACGCTTTCGAGCGACGCGATCGTCACCCTCCCGCACCCGATCGATCTCGGCGCGGACGCCGTGGCGGCGTGGACGCGCGTGCTGTCCGATTATGGCGTCGTGCAGCCGTTCGAGCAGCTCGGACGCGCGACCTACGCGAAGGACGAACGCGCGCTCGACCGCGTCGCGGGGAAAAAATCGAAGCCGGGACCGCTCGTGGGCTCGCTCGACGCGCGCGGCTGGCAGCGATCGATGGACGAGACGTCGTGCTCGGCGGCGTGCAAGGTGCTGCGGTTGTCGCGCGGAGGAGACGCGACCGACGTGTGGCTCAACTTCTCGCCGGGCATCGAGCTCGACGCGGTCGCGACGTCACCCGATCAAATCTTCGAGCGACCCAAGCTGCGCGCGCCGATCGAGGACATTCACCCGATCGATTTCTCGGAGCTCGTGCGCGATCTCGAGGCGCTCGCTCACTGAACCACGTCAATCGCGTCGCGCCCCAGGCGAAGCTCGCCGGGCCCCGCGATCGACACGCCGTACTCGACGACGCGCGTTCCGTCTTTCACGTCGATCGTCACGTCGTAGTCTTTCATCTCGCTCGTCGGATCGAGCGGCACGGTGGTGGACGGCGCGTCTTCGGCTGCGTGCGGCGCGGCCGTGCGCGCCCAAACTTCGCCGTGCGTCACGCCGCTCGACTTCACGCCGATGCGCACGCGAATTTTCTTGCCGATGTACGGCGCGGTCGACACGTTCTTCATCAGCGTCGCCCAGCGTCCGTGCGGATCGGTGTTCGGTCTCATCACGACGAGCTTCGTGTCGGGCTCGTAGATCGCGTCGTACGCGTCTTTGCCGCCGCCCGAGAGGAACCATCCGCTGCCGACCTTCTTGTGCCTCGTGCCGATCGATTGGGGCGAGGCGTCGTCCGCGCTCGGCGCGGCGGAGGCTTCGGCGGTGGGCGCGGCGCTCGAAGACGCGCTCGCGCTCGTCGGCGTCTCGGAGGGCGCGCTCGCGCCGCCACATGCGCAAAGAACCGTGAAGGCCGCCGCGAGATTTCTCATGCGCGCATCGTACACCTTGAAGAACCCTCGAAGGCGCCGGGCGTCTACGCCATCGCCGTCCTGCACGACGAGAACTCGAACGGCAAGCTCGACACGACCGGTGCGACGACGCGGCTCGCCATCGCGCTTCGTGACTGATCGAGCGCGCGGAAGTTGGCCGCGGCTTTTCGGTTCGGGTAACGCCGAATCGTGGAGTCTCTCGTTCGGGCTGCGCTCTCGCTGCGCCGCGCGCTGCGCGTGCTGCAGGCCCCCGCGCTTTCCGCGACCGTCGCCGCGCTGGTCGCGCTCGGTGCGCTCTCCGCGCCGTTCGGCGCGGCGCACATCGCGACGCTCACGCCGCTCGCGATGGTCCTCGTGCTCGCCGCGCGCGAGAAGATCCGCGCGAAGACCGAAGCGAGCGCGATCGTCGACGTGCGCCTCGCGCTCGCCGCGTCGAGCGCGGCGTTCGTCCTCGTGCTCGCCGCGGAGCCCAAGCTCGACGGACCGCTGAGCGCGCTCCTCTATTTGCTCGTCGCGCTGCTCTCCGCGTTCACGCGGCCCGGCGCGGCGATCGTTGCCGTCGTGAACCTCGTCGCGTGCGAAGCGCTCGTTCGGTGCTTTCGATTCGCGTCGCCCGGTTGGGAGTCGCTCGCGCTGCGCGCGGTGATGCTCGGTGCGTTCGCGACGATCAACGTCCTCTTCCTGCGCGCGCAAGTCGCGCACGTGAAGCGCGCCGCGCGCGCGCGCGTGGATCAAGAGCTCCGTCGCATCGAAGAAGACGCGCGGAGCTATCGCCTGCTCGGCGGCGGCGAGAGCGAAGCGCGCCTCGCGCATTCGAGCGTGGAAGAAATCCAACGCGCGGTGCACTACGCGCTCGAGCTCTTGCGCCGCACGCTCGATCTCAACACCGCCGCGCTCCTCTGGCTCAACGACGCAGGCACCCACCTCCGCATCAGCGAGCTCTCGACGACGTCGAACGACATCCACGACGCGCCCATCGCGATCGGCGACGGCGTGCTCGGCGCGGTCGTCGTGAAGAAGGAGCGCGTGACGCTCGCGCACCTCAAGCCGAGCTACAACGTTCCGTACTACGACGGGCCTTGTCCGATCCGCGTGCTCCTCGCGATGCCGATCTTGGAGGACGCGAGCTTGCGCGGGATCTTGGTGCTCGATCGAACGAAGGACGTCGCGTTCACGCCGCACGAAGAGGAGCTCGCCGCGCAGGCCGCGCGCTATTGTCTCCGCGCGATCCAAAACGAACGCATCTTCGTGCAGCTCGAACGCGCGAAGGTCGAGCAGGGCAAGCTCTACGACGCGGCGAAGGCGCTCGGCTCGGCGCTCAGCGAAAAAGACGTGCTCGACGCGGGCGTGCGATCCGCGCAGAAAATCGCCGCGTTCGATCTCGCCGCCGTCACGCTCTACGACGACGAGACGAAGTCGCATCACGTCGTCGCCGCGACCGGAGAGATCGAAGACCTCGTCGGATCGAAGTTCAACCACAACGCGAGCTCGCAGGCGCGCGGCGGGCGCAGCGCGCCCGGGTTGGTCGCGATGGTCGTGCAGAACAAATTCCCGCTGCCGTACAAGGGCGACTACGACCCGTCGCGCCAAGTCGTGCTCACGAAGAACTTCCCGTGGCCGAAGGTTCCGAGCCTGCTCGTCTTGCCGCTCGTGCTCCACGATCGCGCGCTCGGCACGCTCATCTTGGGCGCGAAGCGGCGCGGCGCGTTCGGCGATCAAGTGCGCCCGACGCTCGAAGTCCTCGCGAGCCACCTCGCCGTCTCGCTCGCGAACGCGCGCATGGTCGCGAAGCTCGAACAAATGGCGACGACGGACGGCCTCACGGGCTTGCTCAACAAACGCGCGATGCTCGAAGCCGCGTCGCAGAAGATCGCCGCCGCCGCGCGCTTCCAGCGCAGCCTGAGCCTCATGGTCGTCGACATCGACTTCTTCAAGAAGGTCAACGACACTTACGGTCACGACGTCGGCGACGTCGTCATCAAGGGCCTCGGCGAGATCTTGCGGCGACAGAAGCGCGCGACGGATCTCGTGGCGCGCTTCGGCGGCGAAGAGTTCGTCGTCGTGTGCGAGCAAACCGACGAGCGCGGCGCGCTCCTGCTCGCCGAGCGCATCCGCGAGGAGCTCGAGAAGACGACGTTCCACGCGGAGCAAGGCGCGCTGAGCGTGACGTGCTCGATCGGCGTCGCGACGTTCCCGGGCGTGGACAAAACCGACTGGGACGCGCTCTTCAAGCTCGCCGACGAAGCGCTCTACGTCTCGAAGCGCTCCGGCCGCAACCGCGTGACGTCAGCGTCGCCCGCGGCGCGATCGAAGAAGCGCGCGGGTTGATCAGCGCAGCTTGTCGCGCAACCTCGCGGCGATGGCCTCGTCGCGAATCGCGTCAGCCACGAGCTCGACTTCCCAGCGATCGAACCACACGCCGTGCGCGCGGCACGCGTCGACCACGCACGCACCTTCGACCTCGACGCGCGCCATCGAGCCGCGACACGCGGGACACGCGAGGACGACCGGGAGCGTCCGCGGCCGCGGCGGCGCAACACGCGCCTCGTGCGCGAGCTCGCGCAGCTTGGTCGTGTCGCGAAAGAGAAGCTCGTCGATCCGATCGCGATCGACGAAGAGACCACCACACGCAGGGCACGCCTCGACTTGGTTTCCGTACGCGATGACGAGCGTCGTATCCGTGCAGCGCGGGCACGTGCGGCCCTGATCTCCGCCTCGTCCGCTGCGGTACGGATTGCTCACGGCGATTCGCACGTCGTGCACGCGCGCGCGGCACCACTGTCCTTCACGGAGCACAAATAACCGACGACCGGCGCGCGCGGGTTCGCGCAGATCTGGATCGGCTCTTTCGGATCGGCGCGTTGCACGGTGAGCACGGCATCACCGTCATCCGCGCGGCTCTGCGCGACGAACACCGTGGACCCCGCGAGCGGACCGGCGAGCACGCCGACCTGCATCCCAGGTTTTCAAGTCGTCGAGCGGCTCGTCGACTTGCGTGCAGCCCGCGTTGCACCCGCACTCGTAGAGCATGAGGCACGCGTGCGGCGGCGAGGCCCGATGGACCGCGCTGGGCGTCGCTCGCGGTGAAGGCAACGCCTGCGCGCTGCGCGGCGCGGGTGCGAGCGTCACCGTTTGCACGGCGGGCGCCGGTGCGCACGAAAGAAACGCGACGAGCCACGCTGCGCGCATGCCGCGAGGTTACAACGTCGGCGCGTTCGAGTGCGTCCGTCGACAACGCGCGTCGAATCGTTCAGTGTTGATCGACGATGAGAGCGGCGGGCGTCGTCGGCGTGGGTGTCGTGCTCGTCGCGTGCGGCGCGCGCACGGAGCTCACGTTCGTCGCCGAAGACGCGGCCGTTGACGCGCGCGACGACGTCGTGGTGAATCCGCACGACGCGAACGGGATCACGGATTCGCCGACGACGTCGGACGCGATCCTGGAAGACGCGTGCGAGTCGTCGACGGATCCCTCGTTCGGCGCGACGCAGGCGATCGACGCGTGCAGCGAGGGTCAAAACATTTCGTCGCCGCTCGACACCAATTGCAACACCACGTCGGTCGCGTGGGAGT
>Ga0335078_10003863_pt1 | contig 22291 bp, 22 predicted proteins | sample Lox_Sample_32_FD_206711 | JGI IMG/M metagenome (GOLD analysis project Ga0335078, IMG submission 206711) | Soil microbial communities from Loxahatchee National Wildlife Refuge, Florida, United States - Lox_Sample_3.2 | ecosystem: Environmental > Terrestrial > Soil > Wetlands | place: USA... | reverse complement strand
AATACCATTCACGGCGCCGATGTGTCCAACCGCGACACGTCCGATGCGCCGCTCTGGTTCGGGGTGGCGTGTGAAGAAACCGCGGCGCGGGACGCCGGAACAAAATTTTACGAGGCGACTACTGCGACGGATGGCCGCACGATCGGCGACATCCTGCGCAGCATTGCCGTCCATTATGCGAAAGGCACGCCCAATGGCATTGGCCTGGACGCGGACTCGGCGTTGATCTGGAGCCCCGGCCATTTCACGTGGATGGATACCAACCATCCGGCGGGAACACCGCGCGAAGGATATCCGGTCGAAATCCAGGTTTTGTGGATCCGCCTGCTGCGCCAGCTCGAAAAAATCAGTCCGCCGGCCGAACAGGCCCAATGGCACGATCTGGCCGAACGCGCGATGAGTTCTCTGGAAGAATTGTTCTGGCTCGAAAACCAGGGATGGTACGCCGATGTGCTCCTGGCCGGACGGGGCGTCCGGGCACATGGCGCCACGCCTGCCGACGCGCTGCGCAGCAATGGCCTGCTGGCCGTCAGCCTCGGCCTGGTGACCGGAGACCGGGCCAGACGCTGCGTCGCTGCGGCGGCGAAATTCCTGGTTGTTCCCGGCGCGTTGCGTTCGCTGGCGCCGCTGCCGGTTTCGGTTCCCCAGCCGGTTACCGGCAATGACGGCCGGCCGCTCAACGATCCGCTCCAGCCTTATTGGCCGTGTTATGAAGGCGACGAGGACACCCGCCGCAAGCCGGCCTATCACAACGGCACAGCGTGGACCTGGACGTTTCCGTCCTTTTGCGAAGCCCTGGCGCGCGCCTGGGATTGTGGGCCGGAAGCGGTGGCGGCGGCCAAAGCGTATTTGGGCAGCGTGGACCAGCTGATGCGGCAGGGTTGTGCGGGCCAGATTCCGGAAATCCTGGACGGCGACGCGCCGCACCGGCAACGCGGATGCGATGCCCAGGCATGGAGCGCCACCGAGGCGCTGCGGGTATGGAAATGGTTGAATGAGCTCAAACGCTAAATCGTTGCCAACCGGCGGCGGGCGGGCAAAATGGTCCCATGAATTTCCGCAATAAAATCATCGGCGGGGACCAGTTGCCGGAATGGCGGGCGGCCATGCGCCGGAGCGGCCGGAAACTGGTCGTCACCAACGGCTGTTTCGACATCCTGCACCTCGGGCATGTGACGTATCTGGAGAACGCGCACAACCTGGGTGACGCCCTGCTGGTGGGTGTGAACAGTGATGAAGCCACCCGGCAGCTGAAGGGGCCGAGCCGGCCGGTCAATGCCGAATCCGATCGCGCGGCGGTGTTGGCGTCGCTGGCCAGCGTGGATGCCGTCTGTATTTTTGTGGAACGGACCGCCACCCGGTTTCTGTCCGCGGCCCAACCCGATATCTACGTCAAAGGCGGCGACTACACCATTGACACCTTGAGCCAGGAGGAGCGCCGGGCCGTCGAGCAGGCGGGCGGGAAGATCGTGATTGTTCCATTCGTGCCGGGCAAATCCACCACGGCGTTGCTCGAAAAGATTTCGCGGCTCTAGTCGCCGATGGATGTGCATGAAAATCCTGGTCATTTCCTACGCCGGCACCGGTGATTCCTTGTTTGCCACGGTGTTGGTCCACGAGCTGCGCGCAATCTATCCGGACGCGGTCATCGATCTCCTGGTGCGCTGGCCCGGTGCCCGCGATCTGTTGCAGGGAAATCCGTATCTCAACACGGTGTTTCAGAAGGACCTGATGAAATGCACCAAAGCCGAGGCGTTCCGGTACCTTTGGGACCTGCGCCGGCGCGGTTATGATGTGTCCATCAATACCCATCCGCAGGGCAAGCTGCTCTACCGGCTCGTGGCGCGTTTCATCGGGGCGCGCCGGCGGCTCAGCCATGATTATCACCGGGGCAAATGGGTGACGTGGCTGCTGGGCGAATGCACGCTGCCACAGGACTACGAAAAACATTCCATCGACAATACCCTGGCGCTGCTGTCGTTCCTCGGCGTCAAACCGGTCCTGCCGGAGCATGATTGCGAGCTGTTCCTTTCGCCGGATGAGACCGCCTGGGCGGACGCGTTTCTCCGGGAACGGAATCTGACCGTGCGAAAACGGCTGGGCATCCACGTCGGCTCCAGCTCCACGAAGAACCTGGCGCTCCGACGCTGGCCGGTGGAGAATTTTGTGAGCCTGATCCAACGCCTGAACCGGGACCATCCGGAACTGGCCATCCTGCTGTTCGGCGGGCCGGACGAGGAAAAAGCCCACGAACAGATCCTGGCCGGCACCGCGCCCAGCCAGGTGTGCGTCGCCAAAACGGCCAACTTCCGACAGTCCGCGGCCCTGGTCCGGACCTGCGACCTGTTCCTCAGCGGAGACACCTCCCTGATGCATGTGGCGGCGGCGGTGAAGGTGCCGAAGCAACTGGTGATCGAGACTCCCACGTTCTACAAACCGAACTGGCCGTACCACCAGCCGTTCGTGATGATTCCCAACCCGGGCGTCGGCGGACGGAACCTGCACTATTACCTCTACGACGGGAATGATATCCAGGGCACCAGGGAGGAACTGCGGCGGTTGATGGAATCGATTACGGTCGACAGCGTCTACCAGGCAATCGGCAACGCTGCTTTCATGGAGCGCGGTAGTGAGCCGGCGAATTGAAGAGTGCTGACTAATTGGGGCGGGAACGCCGCGCTGCGGCGTCCGGACAGCGCAGCGCGCTGTCCCTGCCATTTTTAAAACGCGTCATTACCGAATGACACGGCTTACACCCGGACGGTTCTTATTTGCCGGACTTGATTTTCTTCACCCAGTACTGCAGCAGGTCGTTCAACGTCGTGGAAATGTCGTAAGTCGGTTTCCAGCCGGTGAGTTTGACCAGGTCTTCGCAGTCGCCGTGCTGGTAGTGGATGTCGATCGGCCGGTAGAATTTCGGAGAAACCTCTTTCTCGACCTTGCCCAGTTTGCTGAGAGAAATCAGGGTATCGGTGTAGTATCCCATCTCGCGCGGAACGTCGCCGCAAACGTTGTAAGCGTTGCCGTCCGACTTGTCATTGATCATCAGCAGATAATAGGCGTTGACGGTATCACGGACGTCGAGAACCACGCGAACGGATTTTAAATTTCCGACCAGCAACGTCCGGCCGGACAGTTCACCGGTCATCATCCGCGCCAATTGATAGGCATCGGCGGAGATGGAGAAGGTGCGGCCGCGACGGGGGCCGGTGTGGGAAAAAGCGCGGGTGATGAACCCCCGGACCTTTTTGTTGACGAACCGTTCCTGCAGGTACAAGTCGGTGGCCGCCTTGCTGGCGCCGTACGGATTGGCCGGGAAAATCGTGTCGGTGGTCTTGATTTTCCGTCCATCCATTCCCACGTTGCCGTAAACCTCCGACGTGCTGCAGAACATCAGTTTGCACTCCGGCTGGTTGTCGGCGATGGCCTGGATCAGGTTCGCGCTGCCCATGATGTTGGCTTCGAAGGTTCCCAGGGGATCGTCAAAGCTGGTGGGCGGATGCGATTGGGCGGCTAGGTGAAAGACACCGTCGAATTTGTACTGCCGGAAAATTCCGTTGATGATCCGGAAGTTGACCAGGTCACCGTAGACGAACGTGATCTTTTCAAAATCGGTCGGTGACACGATGTCAAGAATGTCCGTCTGCCGGCCATTGGTATGGCGAATCAGTCCAAAAACCTCGTGCCCCTCGCGGATCAAAAGATTCGCCAGATGCGGACCGGCGAACCCGGTGATGCCTGTAATCAAATACTTCATAGCGGTCTGGTGCGTTTTTCCTTCTGGTACCCGGGGAAGCGGCGTTAAACCGCTGGCCTGTTTTTTTGTCCGGGCAGCAATCGAAACATCCTACGTGGCTTCGCCGGGAACAGGCAAGCTGAAACTGGAAAGCAGAAGGCTGCGGGGCGCATCTCAATTTTGTGGGGCAGATATTCCGGTCTGCCGGTTTCCCGGGCTTTCCAGCCCCGGAAAGAGCCCGGCGGCTGAAAGTCGACCAAACGGCAGGCCGGAAAGCCTGCCGCCCACGTTATAACGAAAAACCGGCGGCTTTCGCGTCGTTGGCAAACATTTTCACGGTGTCCAGCGACAGCGCTTTCAAATCCATGCCGGCCAGTTTGATGGCCTTGCCCAGGATATCATGCGGCACGGTCACGATCTCGCAGCCGCAATCGTCGGCCTGAAAGATATTCAACACTTCGCGCACACTGGCCCAGAGCAACTCGGCGCGCGGCTGGTCCTTCAGAATTTTTTTGCATTCGCGCATGTGCGGGATCGGGTCGACACCGGTGTCAGCGATGCGCCCGGCGAAAACGGAGACAAACGCGGGCACTTGCGGATTGAGCGCTTTGGCGACGCCGGCCACCTGCTCGAGCGTCAGGATCGCCGTAAGATTGAGCTTGATGCCTTCGGCGGCCAGTTCGCGAATCAACGGCAGCGACGATTCGTCGCGGGTGTTGGTAATCGGAATTTTGACGTAGACGTTTTTGGCCCAGCCGTTGATTTTGAGCGCCTGGCGTTTCATCTCGGTGAAATCGTCGGAGAAGACCTCAAACGAAACCGGTTTAACGGTGATGTTCTGGAGGATGTCGCGGGCGAAAACCTCGAATTCGCTGATGCCGGCCTTGCGCATCAGGGTGGGATTGGTGGTCAGGCCCTGGATGAGCGGATTGGCATTGAGTTGCAGCATTCCCGCCTTGTCCGCGCCGTCGGCGAAAATTTTGACCTTTAAATCTTTCAACGTTCTCATGATTGGAAATAACCGGTCACTACTTCTGTGATTCGCTTAATATAATGTCCGCGGCCTGGGCCAGATTACCAGCCGAAAAGTGCGGTTTTTTCCGGAGTTCCTCCCGGTAACCGCGGTCGATGAATATCGTCCGGCATCCGGCCGCATGGCCGCAGTCGATGTCCCGCCAGCGATCTCCCACCACCCAGCTCCGGGCCGGGTCAATGTCCAATGCGCGCGCCGCGTGGAGGATCATGCCCGGTTTCGGTTTGCGGCAATCGCAAGCGGAGGCTCCCTGGCCGGGGTGATAACAAACCTCCACCCGGTCGATCGGCAGTCGCCGGCACATCTCGGCGTGAATCGCCTCCACCAATTCCTGTTTCAGCGTGCCGCGGCCGACGTCCGGCTGGTTGGTCACCACGATGAGCAGAAAACCGGCCTGTTTCAACCGGGCACACGCGTCCGGAACCTCGGGAAGAATTTCAAATTCCGCCAGCGTCCGCGGCGGATAGGGTTTTTGTTCGCGCTCCAGCGCGCGGTTGATGACGCCGTCGCGGTCGAGGAAAACGGCGCGATTTGATTTCGGGGGAGCCGACATCGGGAGGCTCATTTCAATTTTTGATTTTTGATTTCCGATTTCCGATTTCCAGTCAGAGCCTCCTCACGTCGGCTCCTGCAAAAGTCATTTGGTCGACTCCCATTTGGTCTGGCCGACTTTGAGTTTGGGGTGGGACACGAACAGGTGCCAGATGACGGCCTGGAACGCCTCGCTGTGCGGCGTCACGTGCACCGGGTTGACGGTCGGCACGATGACGCACGCCGTCGCCGCTTTCGCCGTGTAACCGCCGTCGCGGCCGACGATGCCGACGATGGAGGCGCCGGCCTGTTTGGCAACCTGGATGGCGCTGACGAGGTTGGGGCTGACGTTTTTTTCGAGGTTTCCGCCGCCGACGGAAAAAATGAGCAGGCCATCCCGGGCATTCACCCGGCTGCCCTTGAGCCATTCGGCAAAAATTGTGGCCCAACCTTCGTCGTTGGTGCGCGCGGTGAGTTCGGAGACGTTATCGGTCGGGGCATAGGCCTCGAATCCGCAGATTTTGCGGAAATCATTTACCGCATGGCTGGCATTGGCGGCGCTGCCGCCGACGCCCAGGATGAACAGCCGTCCGCCGCGGTCGCGGATGGCAGCGAGTTCGCCGGCGCATTTTTCGATGGCCGCTTCGTCGAGTTGTGCCGTCAGTTGCTGGACTTCCGTCAGAAATTGTTTGGTAAAACTCATAGGCTTAACAGCTGTCACGATAAACGTTGGAATCGAAACTTAAAATGCAAAAAATACCATTTCGCGGCCAATCCATTTCACCGGGGCATTCGGATAAAAAGAAAATCGCTCAATCCCGTCTGTTGGCATTGCCAGTGCGGACCCAATTGCGCTTTGATGCGGTCCAGGGCATCCTCGGTGTGGGCTTCGATGGTCAGGAATCGCGTGCGCTGCAGGGTTTGTCGGGCTCCGGCCAATACTTCGGCTTCCATTCCTTCAACATCGATTTTGATCATCAATATTTTGGGATCGTTAATGACCGAATCCAGCGTGGCCACGGGCACGTCAAATTTCATCCGGTCGCCTTGTCCCGGCTTGAGCGAGGCGGTGACGTCTTTTTCCGACAACGTGTAATACGCGGAAGTTCCAATCCGGTCCGACACCGCCTGCTGATGAAGCGTCAAAAGGGCTCCGGTGTCCTTGCCCCAACGGGCAATTCGCTCCGCCATTTTTGGCAATGGTTCAAAAACGATCAATTTCGTCCGGGGGTTTAAGGTCCAGATTCGATGTGAGAACATGCCCGCGTTCGCTCCAACGTCGACCACTACCGGGTCCGGTTCGGACTTCAATGCCTGGACCCATCGACGGTCCATCAATTCCTTCTCAATAAAAAAGTCCCAATAATAGAAGACGTCCTCAGGTGTCTCGATGAGAAACCGGTCCGGTGTCAGCATGGGCTGACTCAGCTTTTGGCTGGATAAATAACGCATCCGGGCAACAAGCAGACGCAGGGCGAATCCGGGGTGCGCCAGAAAATACGCGGGAAATCCGGCCAGGCTGGAGAAAAAATGCGTTTTAAAATGGGTCCACTTGTTTTGGATCATGGCCGGATTTTAAGGTTTTATTTAAGCAACCGTTGTCTCAGTCGCAAGGAATTATTGGAAACGGGTTCACGTTTGGGCCGGGAACAGGAGGCGGTTCAATTCCTCCAGGCCGGAAGGGGAACCGATTTCGTAAAATCGCTCGTGGACTTCGTAGCCCGCGAGTTGTTTTTCGCGGACCAGCTTGCCCATGACCTCCGCCAGGTCGAACGGCTGGCCGGACGCCCAGGCGGCAAAAACGGATGCCTTGAACAGGCTCAGGCCATAGTCGATATGCCGCATCTCCGGCCGGCGATTCCTTTTATCGTAGACAACAATTTCACCGTCGCGGAACTCCACGTTGCTGGTGTCATAGCGGCCTTCGTTGTGATAAACCGTCAGGCAGCCGGCCTTGCCGCTGCGGCGGAAAAATTCGGCGATCGGTCCATATTCCACCGGCAGATACGAATCGCCGTAGAGCACGAAAAATTCGCCGCCGAGCTGCGGCAATGCCTGTTTGAGGGCGCCGCCCGTGCCCAGCAGCTTGGGGCCGTCGAAGGAATAATCCAGACGGATCCCCCAGGCGCCGCCATCGCCGAAATCGCGTTGAATCATCTCGCCCAGATGGCCGACGCACAACACCGCCCGGCGGATGCCGCGGGCTCGGAGCAATTCGAGTTGATGCGCCAGAAATGGGCGGCCCGCGACGGGGATCAGCGATTTGGGAATTTTTTCCGTGATCGGCCGCAGGCGCGTGGCGAGTCCGCCGGCGAGGATGGCCACGGGAATGTCCAGCGGGGCGCTCACGAGATCACCAGTTTGGTCCCTTCGAAATCGAACCGGAAGCGCACTTCGCGAAGGCCCGTCTGGCGCATGGCATGGCGCAGCCGGGCCTTGTCCGCTGCGTAAAACATAAGGAAACCGCCGCCGCCGGCGCCGATGAGTTTGCCGCCCAGGGCGCCGTTGGCCAGCGCGAGGTCATACCATTCGTTGATTTTCGGATTGCTCATGCCGCCGCTGCGCTGCTTTTTGCGCTGCCAATGCACATCCATCAATCGGGCGAACTCGCGCAGATCGCCGGTTTCGAGCGCGTGCTGGCTTTGCAGGCCGAGGTCTTTGACGAAATGGAGGTTTTCGATCATCCCGGCGTCGGCCGATTTGGACTTCTGGTCCTGTTCCTTCAAAATCGCCGAGGCGGAACGCGAATAGCCGGTGAAGAACAACAGCAGGTTGTCTTCGAGATTGTCGCGCGTTTCATCGGAAATTTTTAAAGGCCAGGCTTCCACCCGGCCGTCCGGCAGGAATTTGAAACAAGTAATGCCGCCGTACGCCGCGATATACTGGTCCTGCTTGCCGATTGGTTCCTTGAGGCGGCCGAGTTCGATTTCGCAGGCCTGGGCGGCAATTTCGGCGGGATGCACCAGGCTTTTCTTGCGGGCGTGCAGCGCTTTGAGCAATGAGACGGTAAAACTGCCGGAGGAACCCAGGCCCGTTCCCGCCGGAATATCGGCCATGGATGCCAGCTCGAGCCCGTGTCCGTCCAGGCCCAGCATGGCGAACGCCTCGCGAAAGATGGGATGTTTCAATTGCGACGCGTCCGGCACCCGTTCCAGTTCGGAATATTTGACAATCAAATCCGGCACGAATGTTTCGTGCACCGTAATGTAGACGTATTTGTCAATTGCGGCCGCGATGAGGAACCCGCCGAATTTTTCGTAATAAGACGGGAGATCGGTCCCGCCGCCGCCGAGGGTTATTCGCAAGGGTGAACGCGCAATGATCATGGCCCTAATGAAAAGCGAAAAAGGGAGGACAGGAAAGCGGAAACAACAGCGAGGAGGTTACCGGGAGGCTTTGGGGCGACGTCTGGCCTTCTCCGGAACCACCGGGCCCGGGCGGGCAATGTCGGCCGCCGGCAAACCGGACGGTGCTGTCGGCGCCGGCCGATTGGCAAAGAACAGGGTCACCGTTGTCATCGCCCAGGCGACCAGGAGCGGCAACAGATAGCGTCCGGAAGTTTGTTCCGAAGTATAGTCGATGATGTTGTTCAGGCTGGTGATGCTGCCGATGCCGGCGAAGACGCCGCTAAAGGCCGCCATGGTGCCCAGGATGACGGCCACCATCCAGAGGACGATCTTTCGCCGGGAAGGAACCGCAAACCAAAGGGCCACGGTCATTAGGAGGCACACCCACGACAGCCCGAGCGTCGAGTGATTGTACAGGGACGAAAGACCTTCCCACTGGCCGTTCCAATGCAATTGTCCGTTTTCTCCGGACCAGCTGGCAAAAAAGGGATTCAGAAACCATCGGGACAATAGAATCATGAAAATGCCGGGCGTATTGGCTAGCGTGAAACCCGGATGTTGCAGCATATAACCGGCCCAGCCGGATTCGTAGTGCAAGGCGGGTATTTGAACGCGCAGGCAGGCAAAGGGAAGGGCTGAAACAATACAGAAAACCAGGATGTGCCAGAGCAGCGGCGATGGCTTTAGGGAGGGCCTCGCGGAAGGCAGCAGCAACAGCCATCCCGTCGCCATGGCCAGAATGATGAAACCTTCGAATTTCGTCATGGCCGCGCCGAACAGCAAAATCAAACCGAGAGCCAGCCGGCGGCGGTCCTTCTCCACCTGGCCGATGGCGCACTGCAGGAAACCCAGGCTGGTGAAGAAAATCATGGGCATCGTGGCGCCTTCCCTCAGGACATATCTCCAAATGACGGGCAGCAGCAGCAGCGCCAGGATAAAAAAAGCCGGATCAGGAATCCCGCCTTCCGGGCGATCCCGGTTCAACGAGGCGACGGCGCCCACCAGCAGCAACAACATCCACGCCGGCCAGAACTTGATGGTAAATTCATTGACGTGGCCGATGGAATCGTAGCCGGCGGCGTACAGCGACGGCACCAGCGTGGGATAATCCAGATGCGCATGGGCCAGGCGCGGATTGGAAAACCATCCGACCAGTTCGTTTCCGGCATACAGGTGGATTAATTTTGCCTTGAGCGCCCATCCGGCCACCGCATCGTATTCGGCAAGGCCTTCCAAACCCGCCAGGCGGAAAATCAGGAGGAACAGGAAACCGCCGATGAGGACCAAAGGGTTGGTGAAAGCCTTCCGCAGGCCGGCCGCCAGGCCGAACCGGAAGGTGCGGTGATCATACCACAGGGAGGCGATGGCGCCGAGAGCGGTAATCACCAGGACCACATCGGGCCCGTGAAATCCGCAGAGTTTGATCCCCAGCGTGAGCGCCGCCACCGCCATCATTCCCAGGCCGAAACCGCAGGCCAGTTTTTCCAGGAGCGGCATGGCCGGGTAGAGCGGAGGCAGCACCCAGCGCAATATCCCCATGCCCGTCAGAGCCGTCAGCAGGGGAAGCAGAAACGCAATCACCCGGTCCGAACGGCTGAGAAACCAATCGGGATTGGACACGGTCCGGGGCGGAACATTGCGCAGCGACTGCGTTGTAACGGAGTTGTTCGCCAGGGACACCACCAGATCAAACCCGTTTGTGAGCAGGTCGGCATCGGACAGCGGAGCCCGGCCGCCGAATCCGTCCTTGGTCACGCGTGCCGGTTGATCCAGGCTCACCGCGATGTCGCGGGGGAAGAGATAATACGTCAGGAAAAAATAGTCTCCGCCTTTGCTGAAATTGGTTTTGCCGGTCATGTCCGGCACGAAAATCCGCATGTCCGGCGGAAGGCGCAGATCCAGGTAACGGCAGGTGCCGGCAAAGGGCAGGACGATGCCTTCTGCCTCCCAGAGATTGGTGGCCGCGGTCAGTTTCTGTTGCAAGACGCCGTAGCTGATGACGGAGGCGTTTCCGTTGGTGTCCCCATTGATATTGATGACGAATAACTGCATCACGCCGACAAATCCGGCGAAAAGGGCCAGAACGATGCTGATCAAAGTGGTCCAGCGATGATTCACGGCGCAGGTGGGCTCGGCTGGTTTATTTCCGGCCGGCATGGATTTTTTCCACGACCGCCAGGGCCGCCCGTGCTTCTTTCAATCCGACCGCCGGGGTCCGCTTCAGCCGGATGTCTTCGAAGAATTCCGCCATCTCCAGTTTCCAGGACTCGTCGCCGCGCGGAAATTCGTAGATCGTCGTCTCCGGCGGGCCCATTTGCGGCAGCATTTTGTAGTAGGTCAAACGTTCGACGCCGTAGCTGCCGCCGAGTCCCTCCCAGTGGAGCTTGGCGTCGCGCCCATAAATCTCGAGGCTGAACAGATTTTTCCACTCCGAGCAACTGACGTGCAGCCAGGCGGTGTTTCCCGCGGCATTGCGCAGGCTGAGGAACGCGTTGTCATCCACCGGCATCTTCCAGAAATACGTCGCGAGATGGCCTTCCACCGTGGTGAATTCCCCGAGAAAGATGCCCGCGAGATCGATCAGATGAACGCCCTGGTCGATCAATTCGCCGCCACCGGAAAGCCTGGGATCCGCACGCCATTCTTTTTCGTAGCCGGGCCGGCCGCCCTGACCGTAACGCCCGCGGACAAACATCATCGGCCCGAGCGCGCCGCTGCGGAAAATTTCCTGCGTCTGCAAACCTGCCGGATGGTAACGATGATTGTAACCAACGCGGACGAGCGAGCCGGTCTGTTTCGCGGCCGCTTCCAGCTCGTCCAGTTCCCGCACGCGGGTGGCGCCGGGTTTTTCGACCAGGACATGCTTGCCCTTTTTTACCGCCGCCAGGGCAATCGGGGCCAGTGAAGCATTGACCGTGGCAATCATCACCGCGTCGACGTTCGCGGCATTCACGGCCGTGTCAACGGAGTCGGTGGCGAGGCAGCCGGGACTTTGCGCCGCCAGTTTCTGGGCGCGGTCCAGCCGGGTGTCGCACGCGACCGTTACGCTGCCCGGGGGAAGCAGATTCAACCGCTTCTGGCCGATCAGGCCGCAGCCGATGAGGGCGACGCGAACATTCATATCAGCTCCATTTCTTCCCGCGATCTTCCGGCACAATCCGACGCAGGCAATAGATGTCCGACTTCGCCAGGTCATCGCGGTATTGTTGCAAATTCTTCCAGGGATCCCATTGTGCGCTGATGAGCTTGCCGGTGATCCCGTCACTGTCGGAACTGGCCAGGTAGACGGCCAGTCCGGCGCCGAGTTCGAGCGGCGTCGCTCCTTTTTCCTTCCACTGTTTGTTTTTGGCGTAAAAGGCGGCGCCCACTTTTTCCGGCCCGGCGGCCAGGACCTCGTCCACCAGCCGCGTGGCCAGGGCGCCCGGGGCGATCGCATTGACGTCCACGTGAAAGGCCTTCAATTCTTCGGCCAGCGTTTCCATGAGCCGGACCACCGCCGCCTTGGAGGCGGCATAGGCGCTGATATTGGGCAGCGGATTGGTTGCGCCGCCGCCGGACAGGACAATAATTTTGCCCCGCCCGGCCTTTTTAAAATGCGGAATGATCGCCCGGCAGGGAAGCAATACGCCGTAGAGATTGATGTCCAGCGCGTGCCGCCATGCGGCCAGATCCACCGTCTCGGTCGGTCCCATTGGCCCATAGACGCCGGCATTCAGCACGAGGGCATGCACGGACCCGAATTCGTGCAACGCGTGAGCCGTGAGGTTGTTTACCTGGGTTTCATCGGCGACATCACAGGGCCGGACGAGAATGGTTTGAGCGGGGAATTGGCCGGATAATTCGGCCCGGGTGGCGGCCAGTTCCTTCTCGCCGCGCGCGCACAGGACGACGTTGGCGCCTTCCGCCAGATAATGGGCGGCAATGGCTTTGCCGAGCCCCTGGCTGCCGCCGGTGATGATTGCGTTCAGGCCTTTGAGCTTCATGTTCAAGCGCGTCCGACAGAAAGATGTTCGACTCCGGGAAGATTTTTCAATTCCTTTTCCAGGAACCGGTTGGCGTCCACAAAAATGCACTGGCGCAGGGTGGCAACGATTTTTTTCCAGTCCGCCTGGCGAAACTCCGGCCACTCGGTGGAAATGACAACCGCATCCGCTCCCGGAACGGCGTCCCTGAGCCGGGCCGACAACTGCACCGGCGCGAGGTCGGCCGGCAACTGTTTCACCGCCGGATCAAACGCGCGAACGACGGCGCCGGCCGCCAGCAGGCTCCGGCAAAGCTCCACGGCCGAGCTGCGGCGGAGGGTATCGGTATGGACGGTGTAAGTGAGGCCCAGCACGGCGATGATTTTGCCCCGCAAATCGCCCAGACGCGACTGCAATCGGCGCAGCATCCAGCCGCGATGCAGATCGTTGCTCGCCTTGATTGCCGGGATCAGGGAAATTTTTTCGCCGGTCGCCTCGGCCAGTTTCGTCAGGGTAACGACATCGCGCGCGAGGGTGCCGCCGGCAAACGGTCCGCCGGGTCCGAGGTAAGCCCGGGGACCGATGCGCGGTTCGCTTTTCAAGCCGGCCGAAACCTCCTTGGCATCCGCGCCCACGTGTTCGCCCAGCCGCGCCACCTCGTTGATGAACGCGATGGAGAGCGCCAGGAACGAGTTCAGGGCGTGCTTCACCATTTCAGCCGAGGCCGGGCGCATGAACATCACCTGCGGCGTAAACGGGGCGAACAGCTGTTCGAGCAGCGGTTTTTTGGTTTCGTCGCGGACACCGACGATGACGCGGTCGGCTTTTTCGAAGGCATCGATGGCTTTGCCGAGCCGGAGGTTTTCCGGCGAGCAGCCGAAAGAAAATTGCGGAAATTCGGTTTCGAGTCTGGCGCAGGTGCCCACGGGCAGTTGCGCGGAAATCAACACCAGCGCGCCCTTCGGCAGGTGCGGCAGCGTGCGGCGAAGCGGATCGAGAACCGCTTCGACATCCGATTCATCGTTGTCGTTGACCGGCGTGTCATACGTGAGCCAGAGGACGTCGGCTTTCGCTGCGGCGATCCGGGGATCGGTGGTGAACGAAAGTCTGCCGGCGGCGAGACCGGCGGCGATCAACTCGTTCAGGCCGGGTTCCAACAGCGGGGCCTGTCCCTGGTTCAGCCGGGCAATTTTGTCCGGATCGAAATCCAGTCCGATCACCGGGAAATGTTTCGCGCCGCAGGCGGCCGTGACGCTGCCGAGATGCCAGAGGCCAAGGACGGTAATGTTCATCGGCGCGATTCGTAAACCCACCGGTTTTGCTGCAGCCATTGGAGCGTGCGGCCAATGCCCTGTTCGATGGTTAACGACGTTTTCCAGCCGGTGCTGCGGATTTTCCTGGTGTCGAGAAAGATGAACGGGTTGTCACCCACCCAGCCGCGGTTGCCGCCGGAATATTCCAGTTTCGGTTTCAGGCCCAGCGCACCGCAGATGAAGCCGATGGAATCGTTGACCTGGACATATTCATCCGTGCCGAGATTATAGATTTCCGCGCCATGTTTCGCCCTTTTTGCCGTGGCGAGATCCATGACGTGCAGCATGGCGCTGACGCAGTCCTGGATGTAGAGATAACTTTTCCGCTGCGAGCCATCGCCGAGCACCTTCAGATGGTCGGGATGCTCGAGGAGCTGTTTGTAAAAATCGAAAACGTGCCCGTGCGTGTAGCGTTCGCCGAGAATCGAGACAAAGCGGAAGACATAACCCTCGAAGCCGAATCCTTCGCAATAGGAGGAAATCATGCCTTCGCCGGAAACCTTGGAAGCGGCGTACAACGAAGTCTGGACGGGAAAAGGTGCGTCTTCGGGCGTGGGGAATTGTTCAGCCTCACCATAGACGCTGCCGGTGGAACTGAAGGCGATGCGCCGGATGTCGTTGGCGCGCATGGCCTCCAGGACGTTAAAAGTGGCGATGGTGTTTTGCTGCAGGTCTTTGGACGGATGTTCGAGGCCGAATCGCACGTCGGCGTTGGCGGCCAGATGAAAAACGGCGTCGCAACCGGCCATCGCCCGGGTCAGCGCGGGCAGGTCCAGATTGTCGCCTTCGATGAGTTTGAAACCGGTCTTTTCCCGGGCGTCTTCCAGGAATTTGTTTTGGCCAGTGGAAAAGTTGTCCCAACCGACGACCATTTTGCCGTCCTGTAAAAGGCGGTCAACCAGGTTGCTGCCGATGAAGCCTGCCGCGCCGGTGACAAAGACCTTTTCCATGATTGGTCGGGAAGTTTAGAGGCATCAGTCCGGCCTTGCCAGAAATTTTGCACGGTTGCGGGATGCCGTTTCCACGGTAGCCGCAGCGGTGGAGGAGATGCCGTACCGGATCAGCCGGCTGCTTTCTTGCCGGCGGCGGGGCGGCTCTCGGCAACACGCCGCTTGAGCCAGTCCTCGGAAATGGGATGATAAAACGTGCACTCCCGGCAGGTTTCCGGGCGTTTGCCGGAATAAAATCCCTGGATGAGGTTCCAGGCTTCATCGCCCTGCGAAATTTCACCCAGCGTTTTCTCCCGGATATTGCCGACGACCAGGTCGTCGTTGTCGTTGGTCGTCAGGCGGCAGCCGCAGAGCCGCACCCGGCCGTCGTGGCGCACGGCAAAGTTGAAGAGATTGATACAGGGAACATTCAGCATGGGCGGCAGTTTCCGCAGCCGCATGAAACCGCTCATGTCCTCGGGCTTGATGGTCCCGCCCCAATTGTCGAAATCCACGGTGTAGTTGACCCGGACCCGCTCGGACAGGTACGGCCGGATGTATTTTTTGAAATCGGGCGAACGGATGATTTCACTCGGCTTTTCGTGGTTGCGGAAACGGACGACGATGCGCGCCGGCTCGCCTTTTGACCGGTTATACTCCATCAAATTGCGGACGCCGGACATGGCTTCGTCGTAATGATTCACGCCATAGATTTTTTCGTAAACGGCCTTGCTGGCGCCCTGGGTGCTGATGTAGACGGCGGAAATGCCGAGATCAATCAACTTTTTGTAAGTCTCGTTCCGGTTGATCAGGATCGCGTTGGTGGTCAGGTAGACATCCTTGAGGCCGGCGCGGTTCACGGCGTAGTCCACCTTTTCCAGCAGGCCCGGATCCACCAGCGGATCGCCGACCACCGGTGTCAGATCGACACTCTGGCCGCCGAGCGCCGCCCATTCGTCCACGGCCTTTTTGAAGATCTCGAACGACATGACGCCGGTCTGGAGTGTTTTGTTGGCCACCACTTTCGGGTAGGCGCAGAAGGTGCATTTGGCATTGCAGATGTTCGTGACACCGGTCACCAGGTAACTGGAGGGACTGAGCTGGCGATGCGCAAACAATTCCTCCGGAGTCACGTGGTGTCGGGCAAATTTCCTGTATTGCCGGCCCCGAAACAGGTTCTGAACGTAATAAGCTCCCCAATAAACCGTGTCGGCTGCCACGCCGTTCGTGTGAACGAAATGGTAGATGCGCCATCCAAGCTTGCGCAGAAGATGCTTCATGCTCCCCCAAGGCTACTCTTCAGAATCAGGACCGTCAACTGACTTAGCCGGTCGGCAATGTCCTGATTTGAAAATCCGGGTGGGGCGGGCAGTCCTCTGCCCGCCGCAAATGCGGTGAACGGCGCGCACGGAGTGACGCGCCCGACCGAAATTCGGACACCACCCGCCGGGCCGGTTTACTCCAGCGCTCAGAGCCGATGAATGACCCGGTCGGCAATGGCCTTCCCGATGGCGAGTGACGCGGTGGCGGCGGGCGACGGCGCATTGACGACGTGCAAAATGCCCGGCGCCGCTTCAAAATGAAAATCGTCAACCAGCTTGCCGTCGACGGTCATCGCCTGCGCCCGTACACCGGCGCCGCCCGGTTCGAGATCGTCCACCCGGATGGCCGGAACCAGTTTCTGGAGCGAGCGACAGAATTCGCGCCGGGACAGCGACCGGCGGATTTCATAGCCGCACATCGAGGGATACGCCGCCAGAAATTTCCACAGGCCCGGGAAACAAAGCGAATCCGCCAAATCGCGGACATTGACATTCGACCAGCGGTACCCTTCGCGAGCCCAGGCCAGCACGGCATTGGGTCCGGCTTCAACACCGCCGCCGATGAGCCGCGTGAAATGAACTCCCAGAAAAGGGAATTTGGGATCGGGCACCGGATAAATCAGATGGCGGACCAGGTGCTGGCGTTCGGGTTTGATTTTGAAATATTCGCCGCGGAAGGGAATGATCTTTGCCCCCGGCGTTTGCCCTGCGGCTTTTACCAGGCGATCGGCGTGCAGGCCGGAACAGGTGATCACAAAACGCGCAGGGAATTCGCCGGCGGAGGTCTCCGCGACCCATTCGCCGGCCGAGGAAATTAATTTCGACACTTTGGCCTGAAACCGGATTTCACCGCCCTGCCGGCGGACGAGCTAACCCAGTTTTTCACAGACGGCGGGATAATCCACGATTCCTTCCTGCGGCACGTGAATGGCGGCGAGGCCGGCGGCGTGCGGTTCGATTTCGCGGATTTGTTCCGGCGTCAGCTTGCGCAAACCGGCCAAGCCGTTCGCGTTTCCCCGTTCCCAGAGCGTTTCCAGCCGGGGCAATTCGTCCGGCGCCGTGGCGACGACAATTTTCCCGCAGATTTCATGGTGAACGCCGTGCTGGCGGCAGAATTCCACCATCTGTCGGATGCCCTGGACGCTGAGCTTTGCCTTCTCCGAGCCGGGTTTGTAATAAAGTCCGGAATGCAGCACACCGCTGTTATTGCCGGTCTGGTGGCGGGCCAGGGCCGCTTCCTTTTCCAACAGCGCCAGCCGGAGCCCGGGTCGCGCCTCGAGCAATCGCCAGGCCGTCGCCAGGCCCACAATCCCTCCGCCGACCACCAGCACGTCGTATTTCATAAGACCGGCAGAATGGACCGGCGCGCGGCTTCCGGTATGGGCTCAAACGGTTTTGCGGGCGACAAAATCACGGATCGTCTCCACGGTTTTGGGAAGCGGGAACAGTTTTCGGATTTTTTCATTGTTGGCTTCGACCCGGCGCGGCTTGGAATCCGGCGGCAGCTGGGAAAGATTTAATTCCCGCCCGGCCAACTGCGCGATCTCGCGCATCGACACCAGCCCGTCGCCGCACAGGTTGTAAATGTCGCCGGCCGCTTCTTTTTCCACCAGGTTCCAGGCGATCCGGGCCAGGTCGTCGGTCGGCATATATTGATAACGCGATTCCGGATGGATGCGCAACGGCAGGCCGTTCAGGATGTCAAACACCGGGTTTTTCCGCAGGCCCGGCCCGACCATTCCGGCGAGCCGCAGAATCAGCCAGCGCGGCGCGTAATGGCGGACGAGTTGCTCGGCCAACAGTTTGTGGAAACCGTAGCGGGAGACTTGCGAATAATGGACCGCCGTATCCTCGCGGGTGGACGCCGGGGACGTCAGGTCGCTGTAAACGTCCACGCTCGAAAGGTGCACCTGCAATTTCGCCGGAAACCGCAACAGGCTGTTCAGCCGGTGCGTGACCGACCGCTCGAATTCCGCCAGCGGATCCTGGTCCGCCAGGAATTTTTTCGAATTGCAGGCCGCTTCAATGACCACGTCGCTGGGCGCGGCCGGCAGTGAATCGAAATTTTCGCGGGTGACCCGGACCAGTTCGACGTCCGGGCGCGACTGCAACAGGCGGGTGAAGGCCGAGCCGACCAGGCCGTTCGCGCCGATGAGGGTCACGCGCATACCGGTTTCAAAGCCGCAAGCCGGCGGGTTTGCTCAGGTACCAGTCAATGGTCTTCCGGATGCCGTCGCGCAGGCTGGTGCGGCATTCGTAGCCGAGGATCGTTTTCATGCGGGACACGTCGAACCCTTTGTAAAGCTGGCCGTCGGGTTTTGAGGTGTCCCAGACCACGCGGCCCTGGTATCCGGTCAATTCCGCGACGGTTTCGGTCAGTTCCTTGATCGACACCACCCGGCCGGATGAGAGATTGATGATATCGCTGCCGTTGTACGTTTCGGCGGCCAGCTTCAACGCCTCGCAGACGTCCGCCACATAGACAAAATCGCGCGTCGGCTTGCCGCTACCCCAGGCGGTCACTTCCGGTTTGCCGGCCGCCTTCGCCTCGAGATATTTCCGGATGAGCGCCGGAATGACGTGTGAGTTGTTGAGATCGAAATTATCGAAGGGTCCGTACAGGTTGCCGGGCACGAGGACGACGGCGTTGAACGTGTGCTGGCGGCGGTAGGCCTCCGCCTGGATGGCGCTCATGGCTTTGGCCAGGGAATAGGGCGCGCTTTCGGCCTGGGGCATGCCGTTGAACAGTTCGGTCTCGCGAATGGGGCTGGGCGCGTGCGCCGGATAACTGCAGCCGCCCATGAGCGTGATGTATTTCCGCACGCCGGCGCGCCAGCTTTCGTGGAGCATCATCGTGCCCATCAGCAGGTTTTCGTAGCAGAAATCCGCCGGCCGGGCTTTGTTGGCGCCGATGCCGCCGATCAGGCCGGCGAAATGGAAAACCAGGTCCGGCCGGTGTTCCTGCAGCATCGCCCGCACCCGGGTCTGTTCCAGCAGGTCGTAGTTCCGGCGTGACGGGGTGATCAGTTGGCAGCCGGTTTTCTGGAGCAGCGGAACAAAATTGGAGCCCACGAAACCGGTGGCGCCGGTGACCAGCACCTTGCGGCCGGCCCAGGAATTTTTTTCAGCAGAATCTTGATTCATGGTCTAAAAGTGTCACCGGTTCAGGAGGCCAGCGGCGAGTCGGGATTCAATTCACGGAACGACTCGATCTGTTGCCGGGCCCGCTCCCGGTCATGTTCCGAAAAATCCTCCTCCAGGTCGTAGAAAATGATCTGGCTGCCGGAGAATTCGAATTTGAACGGCACCTGGATGAGGCGGTTGAGGCGTTGGCGGACAGCCGCCTGCCTGGCCGGCGGCACAAACAGCAGGACAAACCCGCCGCCGCCGGCGCCCAGCAATTTGCCGCTGACGGCGCCGGCCGCCCGGGCGTCGTCGTACAATCCATCGACGTGCGGGTTGGAAACCTTGTCGCTGAGGGCGCGTTTGGCCAGCCAGGCCTGGTGGAGGAGCTCGCCGAACGCGTCGAGGCCCTGGGTGCTGTTGAGAATGACGCAACTTTGATCGACGTACTCGTGCATTTTGGCGAGCAACGCGGCGCGTTCCGACATGCTGGCGGCATAGCTGGAAGCCACTTCGGACGCCGTCCGCTTGATGCCGGTGTAAAACAGCATCAGGTGCGAGTTCAATTCCTCCAGCCGTTCCCGCGACAACGTCATGGGCTGGACGGCGAAATCGCCGTTCGACAAAAAATTGACGCGGTTCAGGCCGCCGTAGGCCGCGCAGACCTGGTCCTGTGAGCCGACGGTTTCCTTCAGGATTTCCTGCTCGAGATGAATGCTTTCGGTCGCGAGTTGCTTTTTCCCGATGGCACAGCCTTTCAAGGCGTACAGTCCGTGCAACAGCCCGACGGTGAAGGCCGAACTGGACCCCATGCCGCTGCGTCCCGGCAGGTCGGCGTTGTGGTGGATTTCCACGCCGCGATCGATTTTCAAATAGCGCAGCGTCTCACGCACGGAAGGATGGACGATTTCATCAATCCGGTGGCACAGTTCGATTTTGGCATAGACCACCCGGATCCGGTGTTCCAGGAACGGCGGCAGATAGCGGCAGGTCAGGTAGCAATATTTGTTGATCGTGACGGCCAGCACCGCGCCACCGTGCTGCCGATACCACGCCGGGTAATCCGTGCCGCCGCCGAAGAACGAAATGCGAAAAGGTGTCCGGCTGATGATCATGGTTCAATTTGCTGGAAACAATCCGGGCGGCAGCGGACAAATGCTTCCGCCTGCGGCAAGGACTCCGGAGTTCCTATATCCAAAAACGGCGCCTCCGTCACGCATACTTTTATCCGGGTTTTCCGCTCGATTAGCCCCGGGAACACATCGGTCTCGAAACTTGACCGGGTGGAACCGGGAAACTGTTCAAGAACCAGCGGACGGAAAAGGTACACGCCGGCGTTAATGTTGCCCGCGCCCGGCTTTTTTTCGTTGAAGCAAACCAGGTCACCGCATTCATTGCCGGAAATCGTGCCGTAACGGGAGGCATCGGCCATCGGCACCCCAAGGATGGCGCCGGCGATGCCGGGGTCGGCGAGCGATCCGAAGAGCGGTTCCAGCGAAGCCAGGGCCAGCGAATCGCCGTTCAGGCCGAGCCACGCTTCCGGCGCCGTTCCGGCCGCGCGAACGGCGTTCAAAAACCCGCCGGCCGTCCCCAGCGGCTCCGTTTCCGGCACGCAGCGGACATGGACATTTTTGACCGGCTGAGGCTGGAAATGTCTTTCGATCATTTCGGCCTGGTAACCGGTGGAGAGGATGACCTGGCGGATTTTTTGCCGGGCCAGGTAACGCACCACCCATTCGACGAAGGGCCGGCCGGCGACCGGCACCATGGGTTTGGGCAAATCGCCGAGCAGATGTTTGATCCGGGTGCCAAAACCGCCGGCGAGCACGACCGCGGTGGTTTTTTCGGGGGACACGTTCACGCCGCGGACCGTCAGACGTTCGAATAAATCGTGTTGCGCAGGATCGTGTAACCCTTGATCAGTTCCACGATGCCGCGGTCCAGGCTCCAATCCGGCTTGAAGCCGGTGCCGGCGATGCGCGCGTTGCTGACAATGTAATCGCGCTTGTCCGGGTCCTCGCCGATGGGCGCCTCCACGTACACAAACTTGGGCAGGTGTTTCTGGATCACGGCGCAGAGTTCCAGTTTCGACAGGTTCGCGTCGTCCAGCCCGACGTTGTACGGGCGGCCCTTCATGGTATTGAAGTTGGCGATGCCGTGCAGGAAGGCGCGGGCCACGTCCCGGATATGGATGTAGTTGCGTTTGAAATGGCCTTCGAAGACCAGGACGGCCCGGTCGTTCACGGCCCGGTAGACGAAATCGTTCACCAGCAGATCCAGGCGCATGCGCGGCGCGCAGCCGAACACGGTGGCGAGCCGGAAACTGAGGCTGTTGTCGCGCGCCAGCACGGCTTCCTCGGCTTTGACCTTGGTAACGCCGTAGCTGGAAATCGGCCGCAACGGCGTGTCCTCGGTGCAGTATTTTCCTTTTTCGCCGATGCCGTAGCCGCTGTTGGTGACGGGCATGATGATCCACTGCTGTTTCCCGGCGATGCGGCAAAGCATTTCAACGGCTTCCTGATTGGTGGTCCGGGTCGCAATCGGGTCGGTGTTGCAGATCGGCACGCCGACGAGGGCGGCCAGGGGAATGATCAGATCGGCTTTGGCGACGAGCGGTTTGACGATGGATTCCTCGCGGCAATCGCCGCGCACGACCTGGAATTTTTCAAACGGACAGCAGTCCAGCAGGGAATTCTGGTTGAAATAAAAATTGTCGAGCACGGTGACTTCGTGCCCCTGGGCGAGCAGCGTGGGGGTCAGCACCGAACCGAGATAACCGGCGCCGCCGGTAATGAGGATGCGCATGGATGTTGGATATTTTTTCAGGGGCTTCTAACCAAACGTGCCGTTAAGTTCAACTAAAATCGCGCCGCTCCGACTGCATCCCGCCGGGCTCGTGTTGACTCAGGATAAATGTTACCGGGGCTGGGAGCTGGACGAGGGTTTTAGCTATTCGTTGACTCAAGTTCGTGGTTACCGAAACAACGAACATGAG
>Ga0335078_10003862_pt1 | contig 22297 bp, 19 predicted proteins | sample Lox_Sample_32_FD_206711 | JGI IMG/M metagenome (GOLD analysis project Ga0335078, IMG submission 206711) | Soil microbial communities from Loxahatchee National Wildlife Refuge, Florida, United States - Lox_Sample_3.2 | ecosystem: Environmental > Terrestrial > Soil > Wetlands | place: USA... | reverse complement strand
CAACAGTCCAAGCACAGGGGACGACAGCAGGAACGGGAGGATGACCCCGTCCGGTTCGGCTAGTTCGAGCGAGTGCTCCAGAGCGGTTGCCGCGGCGGCCTGATCGCCGAGCATGTCCCGGGCGACCGCCTCTAGCGCGTACATAGTAACCATCCGGAATCCCAGGGCGACCGGAGCGGGGCCGTCAAGCAACCGGGCGAGCTCGGCCAGGGCGGCGCCTGGGTTGTCCTCGGCAAGGCGCAGCTTCGCGGCGGCGATGCGGATCTCCGGGTGGTCGCGGTCGGCCGCGGAGAGCCCGTCCAGGAGCTGCCTGGCCCGCCCGGCCTGGCCGAGGCGCACCAGGGAGACCACCTGCTGCGCGCGTGCCCGGGGGAGGATGTACTGCGGCAAGGTGACCTGCCGGTCCAGCGGTTCGACGGCCTGGAAGGCGGCCAGCGCCTCGGCGTCACGGCCCCGGGCTTGTTCAAGTAGCCCGCGGACGTAGCGGATCGCCAGGCTTGCCACGGGCTCGGTTTCTGTTCTGACGTTGCGCTCGGCGCGCTGGATCCAAGGCTCGGCCTCGTTCGTCCTTCCCTGCACCGCCAGCACGGCTCCCACTGTTGAGCAGGCGAGGCCAAAGGCCGGGTCATCGGTCCAGCCGTGGCTTCTGGCCAATTCGATCGCCTGCCTGCTGTAGTTGGCTTCCGCTACGAGCGAACGGGGTTTGTCCGTAGCGGTCGAGCGGGGCATCTCTGTCGCCCAGTGGACCAGGCCGGTGAACTCGAGATAGGGCCGCCCGATGCGGCGGGCCAGCTCGATGCCGCGTTCCAGGTGCTGCTTCGCGTCATCGTGCGCGCCCGCCCAGTGCTCGGTGCTGCCGAGGCTGATCAGCGCCAGCGCGCTGAGGTCCGCGCTCAGGCCGGGCACGACCTGGTTGGTGCCGGCGTGCTGGGCTATGCCGTGCAGTCGGCCGGCGCTTTCGGTCACGGCCGTTAGGTCACCCTGCTGGCGGGCCAGCAGCAGCCGGACGACCGCCACCAGAAACCGTGCCTTCCCCTGCCCGGCCTCGGGCAGGCTTTTCAGTTCCCGCTCGGCCAGGGCCAGGTACCGCGTGGCGGCCTCCAGCGACCCGCGGGCCAGCTCATCGGCCGCGGCCACCACCGCGAGCCCGGCATCGGCCGTGGCCAGCCCGGCCGGGAACCTGGCCACGAGATCGTGGATGGCGCCGAACCGCCCGTCCAGGTAGAGGCCGGGCCAGTGGACGGCCAGCAGCCGCGCGGCCAATGCCCAGTCCTGGGCGGCCTGGGCCTGCCGGATGGCCTCCACCGGGTGCCCGTTCCCGGCCAGCCACCCGGCGGCGGCCCGGTGCAGCCCGGTGACCTCGCCAGGCATGGTCCGCCGCAGCTCCAGCCGCAGCAGCCCGGCGAACAGCTGGTGGTAACGGAACCACGACCGCTCCCCGTCCAGCGAGGTCACGAACGCGTTCGCGGCCTCCAGGTCCTGCAGTGCACGCTCGGCGCCATCGTCCCCGGTCAGCAGGTCCGCCAGCTCTCCGTTCACCCGGTCCAGGATCGAGGTGCGCAGCAGCAGCCGCCGCACCTGCTCGCCCTGCCGTTCGAGCACCTCGGCCAGCAGGTACTCAGCCACCGTCCGTTCGGTGCCGGAGAACTCGGCCGCGAACCGCTGCGGGTCGGGGTGCCCGGCCGCGGCCAGCGCGGCCAGCCGCAGTCCCGCCGCCCACCCCTCGGCCCGCTCGTGCAGCGCCGCCACCGCCGCACCGGGCAGGTTCACCCCCGCCGCCGCGAACAGTTCCCCTGCTTCCGTCAGGCTGAACCGCAGGTCGTCGGCGCGGATCTCGGCCAGCTCGCCGTCCAGCCGCAGCCGGTGCAGGCCAAGCCGCACGTCGTGCCGGGTGGCCAGCACGAACCGCAGTGCCGCAGGCGCCCGCATCAGCAGCAGCTCAAGCTGGCGCAGCGCCTGATCGGCGTCCAGCTCGTGCACGTCGTCGACCACCAGCCACAGCGGCTCTTCTAGCGGCGCCAGGTCATCGAGCAGGCGTTCCACCAGGGCCCACCCGTCCAGGTCCGGTGCCGCCGACACCGCCCGCACCAGCTGCGAGCCCGGGCCCGTCGCCCGCAGGGCATCCACCACCGACAGCCAGAAGCGCTGGGCATCGGGCGCATTCCGCCCTGCGTCGACCCATGCCGCGTGCCCCGCGAGGTCCGCCGCGCCCATCCACGACCGCAGCAGCACCGTCTTCCCGCTGCCCGCCATCCCCGACACCACGGTCACCCGCGCCGGTCCCCCCAGCCGCCCAAGCAGCGTCGGCCGCGCAACCACCGCGCCCGCAACACGGCTAGCCTCGCCTCCCGCACCGAAGACCGGCCCGACCGCAGGATTCACGGTCACCATAATCGCACTGTCCCAGATCATGGCACCACGATCCGTTCGGGATAGTGGTTCCCATTTCCCGAACGGAGCCGTGATTCTCAAACCTCCAGGAAATCACTCACTCATGTCGGATGATGGCCGCTCATCTAGCATCGACCTGCTGTGCCGCGGCGGCGATAGCCGCGATCATTCCGCGGTCGTCGTCTATGAGCGCGGTACCGGCGCGCGTCGTGACCACGGTTTCGATTGCCGCCGCGGCACACGCGGCGGCGTCGGCCGCGGGGTGCTGGGGGCCGGTCCCTGGGATAAGCGAGCCGAGCCGATCCAGTTCGATCATCTCGGCCTCGGCCTCGAGCTGGGCGAGCTTGCGGCGCAGGAGCCCGGTGGCTTCGCTGGGCGCCGGCGCGGGCCCGGCCTTGAGCCGCTGACGCACCGCGCGCAGCGGGCGGACGACCTGCGGCGGAACGACCTGGCCGGTCTCGAAGTAGGAGGACAGCGTGCGGTACTTGTGCCGCAGGCCGTGCCCGATGACGCGGGGTTCCGGGGCGGCCTGGTAGACGCCAACGGCGAGGGCGGCCGGCAGGAAGTCCTGGTAGATCATTGTGCTCACCTCGTCGTTGCGCAGGGTCTCGCCGTTGACCATCGTCACCCGGATCTCCTGCCGGTTCACCTGGATCTCCTGCCGGCGGCACCGCCGCCTCAGCTCCGAAAGATCGTCGTGTCCCTAGACGCAGGGTGACCGGAACACCGCTGACCAGGGCCGCGCAACTGAAGCAATTCCCCGATCACCGGGTGCGAGCACACGAGGCAAATGGGATGATCGAGGCTGTGGGATCTCCGTCGGGATTGCACCAAGCAGACAACGGCAGGGGCCGTGGTATGGGCGGGGTGGTGCCTCGTCCGTCGCTGTTCTGGCGGCTCGGATCGGCGGCCCGGGTGACGGTGGTGTCGGCGCCGGCGGGCAGCGGGAAGACCGTTTTGCTGCGGTCGTGGATCGCCGAGACCGGGCTGGCGGGGCGGGCAGCCTGGGTCGCGGCGGGGCGCGGGGAGCGTGACCCGCAGCGGTTCTGGCTGTCGGTGTTCGGCGCGCTGCGCCGGACGGGCCCGGGGGCGGGCCCGGTGCGGGCGGTGTCGCCTGCGCCGGACCTGGACGGGTGGGCGCTGGCGGAGGGACTGCTGAGCGACCTGGCACCGCTGGAGCAGCGGCTGTGGCTGGTGATCGATGACGTGCACGAGCTGCACCCGGACGCGCTGCGGCAACTGCAGCTGCTGATCATGCGGGCGCCACCGGAGCTGCGGTTCGTGCTGACGGCCCGGCATGACGTGCCGCTGGGCCTGCACCGGCTGCGGCTAGACGGCGGGCTGACCGAGATCCGCGCCGGTGACCTGAAGTTCACCCTGGCCGAGGCCGGAGAGTTGTTCACCACGGCCGGGGTGGAGCTGGACGAGCCGACCCTGGCGGTGCTGCACGACCGGACCGAGGGCTGGGCGGCGGGGCTGCGGCTGGCCGCGCTGTCGCTGGCCGGGCACCCCGATCCGGCGCGGTTCGCGGCCGGGTTCTCCGGCACCGACCGGACGGTGGCCGAGTACCTGCTGGCCGAGGTGCTAGACCGGCAGCCGGCGGCGGTGCGGCGGCTGCTGCTGCGCACCTCCGTCCTCGAGCGGGTCAACGGGGAGCTGGCGGACCTGCTGACCGGGGACGAGGGCGGCGAGCGTGCACTGCAGGACCTGGAGGCGGCAGGCGCGTTCACGGTGTCGCTGGACACGGGGAGGATCTGGTTCCGCTACCACCAGATGTTCGCCGCGCTGCTGCGGCTGGAGCTGCGCCGCACCGAGCCGGGTGCGGTGACCGGGCTGCACGCCGCGGCCGCCGGCTGGCTCGCCGCCGAGGGGTTCGCGGTGGAGGCGGTCCGGCAGGCCCAGGCGGCCAGGGACTGGAAGCTGGCCGCCCGGCTGCTGGCCGGTCACTGGCCGGCCCTGCACCTGGACGGGCGGGCCGCGACCGTTCATGAGCTGCTGGCCGGGTTCCCGGCCGGCCTGCCCGCGGCCGATGCCGGGCTGGCCGTGGTGGCCGCGGCGGATGAGCTTGCGCAGGGATCGCTTGAGGCCGCGGAGCGGTACCTGGCCCTGGCCGAGCGGCACTCAGGATCGGCGCCGGCCGGCCGGGGAGAGTACGAGCGGCTGCTGCTCGGGGTGGTCCGTTTGCTGCTTGACCGCCAGCGCGGCGACCTGCCGGCCGTCGCAAGCGACGCGCGGGAAGTGCAGGCCATGACCGAGGTCGCGGACGCGGCGCAGCCTGGGCTTGGCGCGGACCTGCGCGCGCTGGCCCTGATCAGTCTCGGCAGCACCGAGTTCTGGGCTTTCGCATGGGATGACGCGGCGCGGCACCTGGAAAGCGGCATCGCGCTTGCCCGCCGGACCGGGCGGCCCTACCTGGAGTTCACCGGCCTGGCGAACCTGACGCCGGTCATAAACCAAACCCGGTCGTTCACGCGGGGCCACGAGGTCGGCCGGGAGGCGGCCGAGCTGGCCGAGCGGCACGGCTGGACCGACGACCCGGCCTTCGGCCTCGTCAGTAATTCCCTCGGAGTCACGCTGGCCTACCAGGGAAGGCTGGAGGAGGCAGAGCGCTGGCTGCAGAGCGCAGAACGCGCCCTGCGGGCCGAAGCGGTCGAGCCCGCCACGGCGGCCGCGATCCGCATGAGCCGCGGGGTTCTTGAGATGATGCGAAATCGCGACTCTGCGGCGCTGGCCGCATTCCAAGCCTCCGAGCTGCTGGCCCGGTGGCCTGGAACCTCACCGCACCACCTCATTCCCTGGATACGGGGATTCCTGCTGCTGGCCCTGGTGCGGCTCGGGCGGACCGGGCAAGCCGGGCAGTTCCTCGACGGGCTCAGCGACGCCGACCGCGAGCACGGCGAGGTCCGCATCGGCGAGGCGGCGCTGCGGCTGGCCACCGGCGACCCGACCGCCGCGACCGCCGCGCTCGCCCCGACCCTGGACGGCTCGGCGCCGGTGGCCTGGCGGAACGAGCTGGCCGAGGCGTACGCGCTTGAGGCGGTCGCCCGGGACTCGCTCGGCGACCCCGGCGCCGCCGACCGCGCTCTGGAACGCGCCCTGGATCTAGCCGAACCCGACGGCCTGCTGCTGCCTTTCGTGCTGCATCCCGCGCCCGGACTGCTCGACCGCCTGGCACGGCACGGCACCGCCCACGCCGCCCTGGCCGCCGAGATCCGCAGCATGCTCGCCGGGCCAGGGGGGCGTGGATGGACAGCAGGCGGCTATGGGGGCGGGAGCCTCAGTGCCGGAGAATCTCGTCCCCCCGTCAGCGGGGAGGGTTTGCGTGGGATCGTCCCCCCGAGGCGGCCAGAGCCGCTGCTTGAGCCGCTGAGCGAGAGCGAGGTCCGCGTGCTGCGCTACCTGCCCACCAACCTGACCACGCCGGAGATCGCCCGCGAGCTGACGGTCTCACCTAACACCGTCAGGACCCACGTCCGGCACGTGTACGTCAAGTTCGGCACGCACGACCGCGGTGAGACCGTCGAGCTCGCCCGCGCTCTCGGGCTGCTCGCCCCCTCCAGAACTGGTCGCGCGACCGCCCGGCCGGAATGAAAAAAGTGGCCTGAGACGGGGACCACGCAACCGTTCTGGATAATCAAGACAATGAAGGTTTTTCACGGCCCATGAGGGATGCGCCAGCGGCGTTGCCGGACAATCCGGGCATATCGCCGCGCAGCCCGCGGACGTCCCGTCATAGTGGATGTTCGGGTACACGCGGGTGTACCCGAACATCCACTATCTTCGAGATCCTGGCCGCATGCGGGCATGGCCCGGGCGGTACGCAGGCCCGCCGGGCAGCCAGGTAACGAAATCAGGGTCTTGCCGCCGCCTGGCAAGCCCATCCGGACAAGCAGCATGTTTTCGTCGGTATCCTCGCGGCCTTCGTACAGCCCGAGCATGACGGCGGCCGTAACGTCGGCATGCCTGCGGGTGCTCGGCGCGGGTGGCTAGATGCCCAGGCGGGTGGCGATGCCGTCGAGGATGCAGTCCAGGCCCAGCTGGAACTGCCAGTCGGTGTCATCCTTGCGGGTTCCGCCGCGGATGTAGCGCCGGAAGGCTGGGTACTTGCCCGATTCGAGCAGCCAGCTCATCCGGGGCGCGAGGCGTTCCCGCACCTCGTTCATCCCGGAAGCGCCCTGCTGTTTGATAAACGTGGACAGCGCAAGCCGCGAGCCGGTTTCCCCGACAACGTACGAGCGCACGGTGACCAGGACCGCCATCTTGGTGTCTTCGTCGAGGCCGGTGCCGGCCAGCGAGGCGAGCGCCCGGTCGGTGTACCTGGTGGCGTTGGGGGTCAGCGGGCTGGTGGCGCCGAGGCTGATGAGCCACGGGTGCTGCGAGAACAGCGCGCGTAGCTCATGGGCGGTGCGTTCCATCGCTGCCCGCCAGCTTGCGTCAGCGTCGGCGGCGGTGCTGGCCGTGTCCGCGTACACGGCGTCGGCCATGAGCTCGACGAGCTCGTCCTTGCCGTGGACGTAGCGGTAAAGGCCCATGGTGGCAACGTCGAGCTGCTGCGCGAGGCGGCGCATCGACAGCGCTTCGAGACCGCCGGCGTCGGCGAGCTCTACCGCGGCGGCGGCGATCCGGGTGTGCGTCAGCGCCGGGCGCCCCTGCCGTTCGATGCGCTGCCAGATGAAGTCACCAGGGCCCGGCTGGCCGTCACTCGTCCGGCGTGCCGTCTCTGTTTCTCGTGCCATGCCATCCTCCTCTCCGCAAAGCGTACGCCGTCAAAGGTATTGTACGATGTACGCACTTCGCGTACAGTGTATAGCATAGTAAGTACAGCGTACGCACGAGAACAGGAGAACCTGCGATGATCAGGATCGGCATCATCATCGGCAGCACCCGCCCCGGCCGTAACGGCGAACAGGTCGCCAGCTGGGTCCATGACGCGGCATCGCACCGCAGCGAGGCCACGTTCGAGTTGATCGACCTGCGTGACCACCCGCTGCCGCACCTGGACGAACCGCTGCCCGCGAAGCTCGGCCAGTACCGGCACGCGCACACCAGGGCCTGGTCGGACACGATCGCGTCGTTCGACGGGTTCGTCATCGTCACCCCCGAGTACAACCAGTCCGTCCCCGGGGTGCTCAAGAACGCGCTGGACTACCTGTTCGCGGAGTGGGGCGGCAAGGCGGCCGGGATCGTCTGCTACGGCGCTGGCGGCGGCGGCCGGGCCGCCGCGCAGTTGCGGCTGATCTGCGGCGCGTTGCAGATGGCCGCCGTCTCCCAGCAGGTCTCGCTGTCGCTAGCGGCCGACTTCGAGAACTTCACCAGCTTCAAGCCCGGCGACCACCAGGCCGCCGCGCTGGACACGCTGCTGGACCAGGTTCTCGCCTCAGCCACCGGATCCGTGGCGCTGCTCGCCGCTTCCCGCCCCGCCGCCTGAAGGGTTGCCAACGATGCTCATCACGCTGCTCCGAGCACCTGCCCCCGCACCGGCGCGCACTGCTGGCCATCGCCGCGCTGCAGACGGCCGGGACGGTGGCGGCGCTCGTGGTACCCGCACTGAACGGCAGCCTGATCGACGACGGCATCGCCAGGCACGGGCACAGGAGTTCTCGGTGCGCGAGGTGGCTGCCTTCGGCGCCCCTTCGCTGATCACCAGGATCACCAACGACGCGCAGCAGGTGACGCAGCCGCTCCCCGGACGCCGACTTGACCTGCTGGTCTGCCATCAGCCGAGGTGCTGCCGCGCTCGTTTGACTCCTCAGCCAGTGGACGTGACCCGGATGTAATATCCGTCGGGATCAATGAGGCGGAAGTCGGTCTGTCCCCAGGGGCGTGCGGCCAGGCGCTCGACCTGCCCGCCGTGGCGCACGCGCGCACGCCGGATCGAGCCGGGTCAGGCGGCGTCACGCAGATCTGGTGATCCTGTCCGGACCGAGAAGATCACGCCGGCGATGCCGAGTGCGGCACGCATGTGAGAGTTCTGGCTGGCTCAGGCGGCGTCAGCCAGGTGTCAGACACGAGTTGTACAGCCTGTGGCAGCGGTGATTCTTCACGCTCCGCCCGGCTTAGCCAGCGCGCTAGCGGAAGGCGCCGGCGTTGCGTTCGCACCAGCTGCGGAAGGTCCCGGTCCCCTCGGTCACGGTGGGATGTGCTGCACCCCCAGCGCCTTTGGCCGATTCAGTGGAGCCCGAGTGATACGCGTGCGCTCCTGAGCTCGCGGGTTGGCGTCAGGAACGAAGGGTGCGCAGGCCGGTGCGGATTTCGCTGACCAGGATCTCGGGCTGTTCCAGGGCCGCGAAGTGCCCGCCCTTGTCGGCCTCGCCGTAGTGGATCAGGTTGCTGTAGGTGTCTTCGATCCAGCTTCGTGGCAGGAGCGGGATGTCCTTCGGGAAGACGGTCACCGCGACCGGGAGCGTCAGTTTCGGGCCGGCGAAAGTGGCCGACTTGTTCTCCCAGTAGATGCGGGCGGAGGACGCTGCGCTGTTGGTGAACCAGTAGAGGGATATCGCGTCGAGCATGTCGTCGGTGCTGAGTGCGTCCTCGGCGAGCCCGTGGTTGTCGGTCTTGGACTGAAACTTGTCGTAGATCCAGGCTGCCTGGCCGGCGGGGGAGTCCGCCAGGGCGAATCCGACGGTCTCCGGCTTCGTGCCCTGAAGGTGGTTGGCCCCGCCGAGGTCGCCGGTGTATAGGGCGAGGGTCTCCGCGGCGTGGCGCTGTTCGGGCGACAGGGTGCCGGGTATCTGCGCGGGAAAGGCGTACTGGGTGTTCAGGTGGATTCCGAGAAGCCCCTCGGGTTGCATGGCCCCGAGGGCGGTGGTGACGACGGCACCCCAGTCGCCGCCTTGCGCGGCCCATCTGGGGTAGCCGAGGCGCTTCATCAGCTCCGCCCAGGCGCTTGCGATGCGCGATACGGTCCACCCGGTCTCCGCGGGCTTGCCGGAGAACCCGAACCCGGGGAGCGACGGGACGACGACGTCGAATGAGTCGGCGGCGTCTCCGCCGGACGAAACCGGATCGGCCAGCGGGCCGATCAGCTTCAGGAACTCGACGATCGAGCCCGGCCATCCGTGCGTGAGTATCAGCGGCATCGCGCCGGGGTTCTTGGACCTGACGTGGATGAAGTGGATGTCCAGCCCGTCAATCTCGGTCAGGAACTGGGGGAAGCGGTTGAGCCCGGACTCGAAGCGCCGCCAGTCGTAGCCGCGCTCCCAGTAGAGGGCCAGCGACCTGGCGTTCTCTACGCGGACCCCTTGCGACCAGTCGCCCACCGTTTCCGGATCCGGCCACCGGGTTCTGGCCAGTCGCTGCTTCAGGTCGTCGATCTCCGAATCCGGGATCGAGACGGTGAACGGGCGGACGAGGGCCGGGGCCGGCGGCGTCGGTGCGGTCATTGCCTTCTTCTCCTGGGCTTCGAAGCACAGCGCAACTCTCAGTTGCATACTGGCATGCAGTCTGGACCCGGCCTTGGTGAGCGGGAATCACCCGGTCTTGGTGATTCCCGCCAGCCCGGGTCCAGGCAGGCCCGGTACGGCGATGTCGTTCACTGTCGATGCGTGCTAAGGCGAGCCTCAGCGGAAGGCGTCGGCGTGGTGTTCGCACCAGTCGCGGAAGGTCGCGGGGGCTGTTCCGGTGATGTTCTCGACGTCCAGCGCTGGGCCGGGCCGGTCTTAGCCTGTCTGGAGGTGGGATGATCTTCGGCTTGTGGGCTTGAAGCCGATCTTCCTGGTCGTGTCCGGTGTCATGTCGCTGATCAGGTTGTCGCGCCGGGAGTCGTGGTGGAAGGACGCCGAGATCCTGATGCTGCGCCATCAGCTCGCTGTCGCGCAGCGGCAGCGGCCACGGGTGCACGCGATCACGGGGAGCCAGGTCACCGGTCGCGGCGGCCGGGTGCCAGGAGCCAGCTGGCGGCAAGGTCCAGTACCTCTTCGTGGGTCCGTGCGCCGAGGTCGGCGGCCATGAAGTGGTGGCCGATCATCAAGGAAAAGGCGAGGATGCTCCGGGCCTCGGCCTGGTCCTCGTCGTCGCCGAGGGTCCCGAACAGCGTGCGCAGGTACTCCATGCGCCGGTTGTCGACGCGCCGCAGGCGCTCGGCGGCCGCCTGGTCGCGTCGCGCCCAGTCGCGGATTGCGAGCTCGATCGGCGCGAGCTCAGGGGAAAAGGTGAACACGCCCGCCCGCCGCAGCCTGGTCCTGACGTCGCCGCCCTTGCGCTGGACGCGTTCAAGGGCCTCGTCGGTGGCCTTCCGTTCCCATGTATCGAGCATCTCCTCCAGCAGCGCGTTCCGGTCGGCGAAATGCCCGTAGAAGCCGCCCTTGGTCACCCCGAGGGCCTGCGCCAGGGCTTCGACGCGGACGGCGTCCGGGCCGCCGGCCGCAAGGGCCCGCAGGCCCTCCTCCACCCATCTGCTGCGGGGTGTCCGGGTGATGGCAGCCATGGCCTCTCACTGTTCCTATCCGGGAGTTGACGGCGTCGCTGGACGCGCCATCGTAATCACACGGACCCGTATACATGGTATCCGCACGGCCCGAGGACGCGGCACGCCCGTGCCCGGCGCCGGCATCAACGCCATGAACCATAAGCGGTCTGTTCGCCGACGCGTGCCCCGCGGCTGCTGCGAAGCCCGGCCTCTGTCCCAGGAGGAGCTGGCGACTGGCCGGGCTTGGTGTCTGGCACCCGCTTCATCCCGCCTCGCGGCTTCGCACCCGCTCCCACCGTCGTGACGTGGGCCGCCGCAGAGCCTGCTTAGGCGAGGCCGGCGTACGAGAGTGAAGATCGGTGGCGGGATGTGGACCGCTACTTCATCAGGGAGCTGGTGCGCGAGGACGCCGCGCTGGCCACCGCGAGGGCCAGCTAAGCGCAGACCGTGATGCCCTGGCCGATGTCGCGCCAAATCAGGGCGCGTTCCTCTCGGCCATCGCGAAGATCGCGGGAGCGCGCCGGGTTCTGGAGTTCGGCACGCTCGCGGGGTACTCGACGATCTGGCTCGCCAGGGCTGTTGGCCCTGAGGGCAGGTCATCACGCTCGAGGCCGATGAGCCGACGGCGGCGATCGCGCGGCGGAACTTCAAGGACACCGGAGTGGCCGGGTCCGTCGAGCTGATCGTCGGCCCGGCAGCCGAATCCGTGCGGCGGCTCATCGACGATGGCGCGGAACCATTCGACCTGGTGTTCATCGATACGGACAACCCCGGTAACTCGGGGTACCTTGACGCGGCGCTGAAGCTCAGCCGGCCGGGAACGGTCATCATCGGCGACAACGTCGTGCGCAACGGCGCCGTCACCGATCCGGGGAGCGAGCGGATGCATCAGGCCGCTGCTACATCGCCAGCTCAGGTAATGAGCCAGGACAACCGGCCATAGCATGAAGACGCAGGGGGCTGCGGGGGACGGGCGACGGCCAATCTGCGTGGCCTGCGGTTCCGTCAGGCGATCAGCAGCCGGGCGCCCAGTTCGGCTTCGGCCAGCCCGGTGAGGCGGCGGTTGCGGGCGGCCCACCGGCCGGAGGCGAGGTCATCGCCTAGCGCGCAAGTCATCCGCTGCACGGCCTGCGGTCCCAGCACGGCGAAGACCGAGATGCCGCGGCGGACCTCCGGCCGCAGGTACTGCTGCGGGCGGCGCCAGTACGCGTGGAAGAACCCGTCCGTGCAATCCCACGGTACGGGCACCGGCTCCAGCCTGGCGCCGATCGCCTGTGCGCGCTGCGTCATCGTCGGGTGTCCCGCGGCAAGGACCGCGAACTCCGGCAGGTAGTCGCGGGTAAGCCAGAACTCGCCGGCGTGCTCGGCATCGAAGTTGAAGACGACCACCCGGCGGGCGACGCGGCGCATCTCCCGCAGCCCGGCGATCGGATCGGGCCAGTGATGGTCAGATAGGACCGCCATGGCAGCGTCAAACGACTGATCGGCGAACGGGAGGCAGTCCGCGGTCGCGGCCAGGCACGGCGCTGCCCCGGCGGGCCGCTGGGCCCGCATGACCTCGGACGGTTCCACCGCGGTCACGTCGCGGCCGGGCGGCTCGTACGACCCCGTGCCGGCACCGACGTTCAAGACGGTGCCGGCATCTTCCAGAGCAGCCCAGATCCGTGCCGCGATTCGCGGCTCAGTCCGTCTTGTCACGGGGTAACCGGCACCGATAGCTTCGTACAGGTTGTCAGCGGGCATTCCCGCTCCTTCCGGGCAGGTGAGGCGACGGCTCGGGGCGGGGGTCGGCGCCAGCCATCTCGATCAGGGCGTCTGCCTCGCGGCGGCGCCTGGCGGCCAGTCGTTGCTGGGCGAGTACCCGCGTGCCGGGTCCGGCCACGTGCTCGTAGATGTCGGGGAGGCGGACGACCCGCCCGAGCGCGCCCCAGGTTCCGTCAGGGACCTCGTGGGTGAATACCCAGACCCGGCTCGATGGGTCTGGGCGGCTGCCCGCTTCGGCGTCCGCGACGGCCTGTGTCATCGCCGCGGTGACGGCCTGGCGCCGTTCGTCGTTGTACTGGCCTTCAGGGACCTGGCATACGAAACGGTAGCGGGGCTCGGCAGCGGGCAAGCCCCCTGCGTAGACCACAGGGCGGTGGACAAAGACCCACGCATTCGAGCGTGCAGCCGGGTTCGCCGGGTCGGCCCCCTCGTGCTGTAGCAGCAGGTCGGTCAGCCTCGCCAGGAGCGTTTCCTCGGCGTCCGATGACAGCGCGCCCTCGGGGATGTAAGCGTCGAGCATGGGCATTGCCGTGTCCTCCCAGATGTGCGGATAGCCATGTATACGGTACCGTATAATTAACAATTACGGTATCACCGTTTGTCACGTGTGCGTGGCTCGCGGTGTCTTGAGGGCATGACCGGGAATCACGGCGCCACGATCAGGGTGGTCGTCATCGGAGGCGGCTACGCCGGCTCCCTGGCAGCGAACCACCTGCGGCTGCGCGCTGGCATCGATATCACGCTCGTCAACCCGCGCCCCGTGTTCGTCGAACGATTGCGACTGCATCAGTTCGTCGCAGGCACCCACGGGGCTGCCATCGGCTACGAGTCACTGCTTGGTAAGGGGATCCGCTTGATTCTCGACAGTGCCGTGCGCATTGACAGCACTGCGCGGACGGTAGAGTTGGCGTCGGGTCCCCCCGTGGACTACGACTATGTCGTCTACGCAGTCGGCAGCACCGCCACGACACCCGAGGCGGTACCTGGCGTGACCGAATACGCATATCCCCTCGGGGAATGGGAGTACGCGCGGCGCTTGCGGGCCGCGCTCGGCGCCGCGTCCGCGGATGTCCCGGTCACCGTGGTCGGCGCTGGGCTGACCGGGATAGAGACGGCCGCCGCGATGGCCGAACAGGGCCGCGCGGTCACGCTGGTCAGTGACCGTGGACTGGCCCCGGCGTTCCTGGAGCCGGCCCGGCGGGCAGTGGCCAGGTGGCTGGCGCACAATGGGGTCGACGTGCGTGAGGACGCGAGGGTAACTGAGGTGCGGCCGGGCGTGGTGGTGCTCGCCGACGGCAGTGAACTTTGCGGCGCGATCACGATCTGGGCCACCGGATTCGGAGTCCCGGATCTGGCCGTGCGCAGCGGCCTGCGCACCGACCCGCTCGGCCGGCTGGTTACCGACGAGACGCTGACCAGCATCGACGACGACCGTATCGTCGGTGCTGGCGATGCCGTTGCCCCCTCGGGCCGGGCGCTGCGGATGAGCTGCTACGCCGCCGGGCCGCTCGGCATCCAGGCGGCAGACAACGTGCTGGCCCGTCTCGCCGGCATCGAGCCGAAGGCGCTCGCTGTGCCGTTCGCGGGATCCACCGCCGGCCTGGGCCGGCGAGCCGGCGTCCTGCAGTTCGCCCGGAGCGACGACACGCCAGTACGACTTTTCCTCAGCGGCCGCATGGGCGGCCTGGTCAAGAAAGTCGGCCTCGCTGCCCCGATGTGGGGGCTACGCATGGAAGCGCGCAGGCCGGGCTCGGTTCCTTCCATGACGGGATTCGGCGGGCGCCGTGAGCTGTCGGCCTCTGGCCCCGAAGCAGCGGTGAACCGGTGACCGCTAGCGACGAGCACGCCGAGCTTTTCACCCGCCTGCGGCCGCTGCTGTTCACCATCGCCTATGAAGTCCTCGGCTCCGCGACGGAATCCGACGACGTGCTGCAGGACAGCTACCTAAGGTGGGCCGAGGTCGGTCTCGCCACCGTCCGCGACACCAAGGCGTACCTGGCGCAACTGGTCACGCGGCAGGCGCTGAATGCCCGGCGGGCCGGCGCCCGGCGTCGCGAGTCCTACGTCGGCCCGTGGCTGCCCGAGCCGATACTGGTCACCGAGCACGACGGCGCGGCTGATGCCGTACTCGCCGAATCGGTGTCCATGGGGATGCTCGTGGTGCTTGAGACGCTCACCCCCAACGAGCGGGCGGTGTTCGTCCTGCGCGAGGTATTCGGCTTCGACTACGAGGACATCGCCCCGGCGGTCGGCACGTCAGTAACCGCGGTGCGTCAGATGGCGCACCGCGCCCGCGAGCACGTCCAAGCGCGGCGCAAGCGGTTCGGTCCCGTCGACACCGCCATGACCGCCGCGGTCACCGAGCAGTTCCTGGCGGCCGCGGCCACCGGTGACATGGCCGGCCTGCTGTCGCTGCTCGCGCCAGACATCACCTGGACCACCGACAGCGGCGGCAAGGTCCGCGCGGTTCGTCATCTGGTGATGAGTGACGCGACACAGGTGGCTTCGGCGTTCCTGGCGTTGTTCCGCGAAATGCGACGCAGGCCTGACTTGCGTATCGAAGTGGTGACCTACAACAGCCAGCCCGCCATGGCCATCCATCTCGGCGAGCTCGGGGAATCCGTCTGCCTGCTGGAAATCTCCGACGGGAAGATCACCCGCGGCTACTCCGTCCGCAACCCGGAAAAGCTCGCCGCCCTCGCTGTCCCCCGGACTATTACTCGCGGTGACACGCCTGCAGCGTGATCATGGCCTTCGAGGAAGACGAGGCACCGAGGTCGTCGGCGATGCCTCCGACGGCGCCGCCGCGCTCGACCTCGTCCCGCCACCGTCCCCGACGCCGTCCAGGATCTTCCTGGTCGGCTTGCCAGCTGGGGGGAGTGGTCCGTGCAGCCGGACCCTGACAATGTCGGCAGCTATCTCATCAGCGCCCGGTCCTTTGATGAGTATCGTGCGATGTTCGCGCTTTCCGACAGCGATCTTTCCGGGTCGGTACTGGATTGTCCTGGCGGGGCGTCGGGCTTCACCGCGTGCGCGAACCAGGCCGGCGCGTCAGCGATCTCGGCTGACCCGGTGTACGCGCGGCCGAGGCACTCGCTGGCCGCGCTCGCCATGACCGAGGTTGAGCGCGGCAGCGCGCACACCGTGGCGGGCGCGGACCGCTACGTCTGGGACTTCTACGGCGATCCCGGCGGCCACGCAAGGACCCGCCGTGCCTCGGCCGAGGCCTTTTCCCGCGACCTCATGGCCCACCCCGCACGCTATGTGCCCGCATCGCTGCCCAGGCTGCCGTTTCCCGGCGGGCGATTCGACCTCGTGCTCAGCTCGCACTTCCTTTTCACCTATGCCGACCGGCTCGACCTGGAGTTTCACCGCGTGGCGCTGCGCGAACTGCACCGGGTCGCGCGCCGTGAGGTGCGGGTGTTCCCGCTGCTCGAGCAGGGAGGGCGGCCCGTTCCCGCGCTGCTGTCCGGACTGCTGGCAACGCTCGGCATCCCGCACCGTATCCAGCGGGTCGGCTACGAATTCCAGCGGGGCGGCAACGAAATGCTGGTCCTCAACGCAACGCGGTAACGCCCGTGCTGTCCCGGGCGACCCGGCGGACGGCACCGTCACCGGCGGCAGCAGGCTCTCCCCAACATGGACGGCAGTCACCGTCCCGGCTCCGGACGCTGGAGTATGCTCGCCTGCATTGCCTGGCGCAGCGGGCCGGGGACCGGAGCGGAACGGCCGTCCCGGACAGTCACGTAGGTCACCGAGCACCTTGCGAGAACCTGGCCATCGCGCGCCATCTCGATATCAACGGTGAAAGACGATCTTTTCCCGACGCTGGCCGGCCGGACGGACAGGTCTATCCGGTCGCCGAGACGGGCAGGGGCGATGTACCGGCACTGGCTCTGGACAATGACGAAGTCATCCCCGCCTGCCCGCAGGGACCCGTAGCCGCCGCACTCCCGGTCAAGCCATGCCAGGAACGCGTCCTCGAAGTACTCGTACGGCCTGGCCGCGTGCATCATTCCCTGAGAATCGCAGTGCCTGGGCGGAATCCGGACCTGCAGGACAGCGGAAGTCATGAAATGACCCTCCAGGAATCTCAACGGCTTGGCGTTTAACCCGTTCGTCTACGAGGCTGAGCTGGGCCAAGATGAGGCCAGATGCGCTTTCCGGCCGTGCAGCCGCGAACACCGCCGCTGCCTCAGGCGTCTTGGTGTCTGCGAGCCAGCGCCATCCTGTCCAAACCGGCATGTCGTCGGCTTCCTTGATGGCCTGGACAATCTTCTCCACGTGGCTGGAACCCGGAAGCAGGCCGTCCTCATCGCGGTCGCGGGTGTTGAGGTCGCCGAGGGCGATGGCGGTGGAGAGTTTCTCGGCGATGACGGTGGCGATGGGGTAGCCGTAGAGGGTGAAGGTCTCATCGCTGAGGTACTGGGGGTACTCGATGAGCGCGGGGGGGCAGGGGTGACGGGGTCGCCGAAGCTGACGTCGAGTTGCAGTTTCAGTCGCGCGCGGCTGAGGGCGGCGTTCATGGCCAGGCGCAGGCCGTGGTATTCGTCGTCTTGGCGGATGGGCACGGTGGTGAGGGTGCCGGGCTCGAAGGTGACGCCGTCGTCGACGGCGATGGCGGCGATCTGGGTGATGCGGCTGATGATCTCCTGCTCATCGCCGGGGAATGCCCGGCCGAGGATGTCGATGTCGCGGGTGACGCGCCGCGCGCCGAACTGGGCGAGCAGCAACCCGCCCTTGAGGACGAAATGCTGCCGCCCGAGTGGGTGGATGCTGACGCGGTAGAGGAAGCGTTCGAGCAGGTACTCGAGCATGACCTGATCGGTGGGTGCGCCGGTGCGGCGAGCGATGTTGCGCAGGTCGTTGTAGATGCGGCCGGCGGCCGTGTCGCGGGCGGGGGTGGGCATAAGGCGAGCACCGCTTCGATTGCCGGGCGGATGGCGGACATTCCGCCGAGTTCGCGCGTCGCCCGTTGCAGTTCGGCGACGCCTTGCTGGCCGGTGCGGCGCAGGTACCTGTTGAGCGCTGACAGGGCGAGGCTACGCCCTTCCGCCCGGCCCAGGCGCATGGCGTCGACGACCGCCCGGGCCGCGCTGTAGACCGGAACCGTCTCGCCGGGTGCCACCTCGAAGCGTTCGACCGCGAAGTCGAAGGTATCGGCGGCGTACTGGGAGACCTTCACGGGCGGGTAGCTGATGGAGGGGCGGTGGGAGCCGCGTGGCACGGCAACGTGCACCTCGTGGGGGATGTCGTCGATCAGCTCGCGCAGGCTCAGGGCGGATTCTCCGCACACCACCGCACGGGGGACCCTCGTGCAGACGGCGAGCAGGTCGAGGTGCGCGGTGGGATGGGCGTCGGCGCGCCGGTAGACGCCGCGCGAGAGCTCGTCGATCTCGCCCGTCTCCCGGAGCATCGCCAGGTCGCGCGGAGAAAGCGCGGCGGCAGACGCCGCGCGCGCGGTGAACGTCGGCGGAAGGTGCGAGAGTCGCTCCCGCAAGCGCTCATCAAGACCAGCCATGTATGAAATCCTACCCATCAAAGCCAAGCCTGGGTAGGATTAAATGCACATCAGGTCGAAGATCGCCGCGGAGCGGTCGGCCATCATGGTCGGTCTTGAAGCCGCTCAGCCCGGCCGGCCCCATGACCTGCGGCACGGAGCGGCGACCCTAATGCAAATGGGCAGAGTTGCATCCACTTCGATCCGGACGCGTGGGAAGATTTCCTGTTCTGGCTCGGCTCGGACCGGAAAATGGCTACCCGGACCACCCGCCCGATCCGGGAGATCCAGCGGGATCCCTTCAACGGCATCGGCAAGCCGGAGCCGCTCAAGGGGGACCTTTCCGGCTACTGGTCGCGCCGGATCGACGATGAGCACCGGCTCGTCTACCGGGCCGATGATAAAGAGGTCAAGATCCTCAAGGCACGCTACCGTTACGGCAACGACTGAGCCCTGTACCGCTCGAATACTCGATTGAGGGGCCGATCTGACCTGCGCTTTCGTCGGCAGGTGTGGCGCTGTGCTGGTTAGCTTGCCGGGTGCTGCTCAGGATCGTCTGCGTCCTCACGTGCCGGGTGCTCAGCCTGGCCTGTACCGCTTCAGAACTCGCTGCAGGGCCTCTGAACTGGGATTTGGCGTGCGGGATTCCAAAAACTCGCCACCGCCGCCCACGGCCACCTCGTCTGCGAGAAATGCGGCACCATGACCGAGGTACCCGACGACATCTTCGCCGACCTCGTCCGGGTCGCCGCCGACGGCTACGGCTTCGCCATCAACCCCCACCGCTTCGCCGTCACCGGCCGCTGCGCCAACTGCCAAGACCGGCAGTAACCCGCGAAGCCGGCCAACCAGGCTGCCGACATCCTCACTGTTCAGGGAGTGCCGGGCGGGGTGACCTGGGCCTCGATGGTAACCGTTCCCGCGTTGCGGAAGACAAGTGTGAGCGGCACGTCGCTGGTGGCCTCGTACGGCGAGGGATGCTCCAGTACCACGTCGGCGGCCAGCGGGCTCAGCGTCAGCGTGCCGTTGCCCGGGATGGCCAGGCCATGGACCGTGACCCGGTTGCCCCCGAGCCCGGTGCGCTCGGTCAGCAGGACGCGGCTGGCGACCGGGGTGCGGACCGCGAGCAGTTCGTCGGGGGTGCTTGTGAGGTTGCGGATGGACAGGTAGGTGTACGCGGCGCCCGCGGCGTCGGCCGCCTTGACGGTGAAGGCGCGCTGCGGCACGGCGGCCAGGGTGATCTTGAGCCGGACCGGGGTGAGCGTCCCGGCGCCGCGGGACGCCACCCAGGCGGACAGCAGCGCGACCAGCACCACGGCGCAGATGACCGGCCCCGCCGCCGCCCGGGCCAGCTCGGCGGGCCAGCCGCCCCCCGCGCGGTCGCGGCCCGTGCTGCCGCCAGTGGCGGCCGGGGCCGTGGCGGGCGTCACCGGGCGGCCTCGAACCGGCGCAGGCGCAGGCTGTTGGCCACGACGATCAGTGAGCTTGCGGACATCGCGACCCCGGCGAACAGCGGGTTGAGGTAGCCCAGGGCGGCCAGCGGGATGGCGATCACGTTGTAGCCGAACGCCCAGCCCAGGTTTGCCCTGATCACCGTCATCGCGGCGCGGGCCAGCTGGACGGCGTCGGCGATGGCGGCGGGGTCGCCGCTGACCAGCGTGAGGTCGGCGGCACCGATCGCGGCGTCGGTGCCGGTGCCGACCGCCATGCCCAGGCTGGCCTGGGCCAGCGCCGCCGCGTCGTTGACGCCGTCGCCCGCGAACGCGGCCGGCTTGCCGCCGTCCTGCAGCCGCCGGATGACCTCCGCCTTGCCCTCGGGCCGTACCGCGGCGAACACGTCGGAGCCGGCGATGCCCGCCTGCCGCGCGACCGCGCGGGCGGTCTGCTCGTTGTCCCCGGTAAGCAGGACGGTGCGCAGGCCGAGGCGGTGCAGGCGAGCGACCGCGGCGGCGGCGCCGGGCCTGAGCTGGTCGGTGACCACGATGGCGGCCCGGGCCTGGCCGTCCCAGCCGGCCAGCACGGCGGTGCGGGCGTCGTCTTCCGCCTCGGTCACCGCGGCACTCAGTTCGGCGGGCACCCCCATGCTCAGTTCGGTGAAGAGGGCAGGGCTTCCGACGGTGACCTCGCGGCCGTCGACGGTGCCCCGCACGCCCGCGCCTGGCAGCGCGGTGAACCCGGTGACCGGGGGCAGGCCCGTGAACCGGGTTGAGGCCTCGCGGGCGATCGCCTGGCCGACCGGGTGCTCGGAGGCGTCCTCGACCGCCGCGGCGAGCAGCAGCGCTTCCTTCTCATCGGCGCCGGGCGCGGCGTGCACGGCGCTGACCGTCATGGTTCCGGCGGTCAGCGTGCCGGTCTTGTCCAGCGCGACGGTCTTGATCTTCCCGGCGGCCTCAAGCGCGCGGGCGCTCTTGACGAGCACGCCGAGCTCGGCGCCGCGGCCGACGGCGGCCATCAGCGCGGCGGGCGTGGCCAGCCCGAGCGCGCATGGGCAGGCGACGACGAGGACGGCGACGGCCGCGCTCCAGGCGGCGGCGCCGGGCAGCCCGGCGCCCAGCCAGAAGGCCAGCGTCGCGCAGGCCAGGCTGATCACGCAGGGCACGAAGACGGCGGCGATCCGGTCCGCCAGCCGCTGCGCGCTCGCCTTGGTGCCCTGCGCGTGGCTGACCAGCCGGGTGATCTGGGCCAGCAGCGTGTCCGCGCCCACCCGGTCGGCGCGCACCACTAGCCGGCCGCTCATGTTCACGGTGCCGCCGGTCACCGTGTCGCCTGGTCCCACCTCGGCGGGCACCGACTCGCCGGTGACCAGCGACGCGTCCACCGCCGAGTTCCCCTCGGCGACCGTGCCATCGGCGGCGAGCTTCTCTCCCGGGCGCACCACGAACAGCTCGCCCGCCGCCAGCTCGGCGGCCGGGACCCGCTGCTCGGTGCCGTCGCGCAGTACCGCGGCGGTCCCCGCGCCGAGCGCGGCCAGCGCGGTGAGCGCGGAGCCCGAACGGTCCCTGGCCCGCGCCTCCAGGTAGCGGCCGGCCAGCACCGCGGTGGTGACGCCCGCCGCGGCCTCGAAGTACAAGGTCATCCCGCTGGCCGCGGTGAAGGTGAAGACGAACGACATCCGCATCCCGGCCATGCCCGCCCCGCCGAACAGCAGCGCGTACACCGACCAGCCGAACGAGGCGCAGACCGCCAGGCTGACCAGCGTGTCCATGGTGGCCGCACCGTGACCGAGCCCGCGGGCCGCCGCCTGGTGCAGCGGCCAGGCGCCCCAGCCCGCCACCGGTGCCGTCAGCAGCAGGCTCACCCACTGCCAGCCGGTGAACTGGAGGGCGGGCACCATGGCGAGCGCGATTACGATGGCGGCCAGCGGCGCGCAGACCGCCAGCCTGCGGCCGAGGTCCCGCGCGGCTGGATCGGGGCTGTCACTGGCGTCTTCCGGCGGCGCGGGTGCGGCGGCGCCGTACCCGGTTGACTTGATCACGCCGATCAGCTCGGGAGTATCCCGGCCGCCGAGCGCGGTGAAGTAGGCCCGTCCGGTGGCGTAGTTGACCGTGGCCTGGACCCCGTCTAGCCGGTTCAGCCGCCGCTCGATCCGGGCCGCGCACGCGCCGCAGGTCATCCCGGTGACGACGAGTTCCGCCTCGACACTGGCCCCGGCAGAGGTGTCCGTGCCGCTCACGGGGTGATGCCCATCTTCATCCCGCCCATCCCTGGGCCGCTCCCGCCGTTGTCGTACTGCACCTGCGAGTGGCTGGTGGTCACCGGCCCGAGCCGCGTCCCGGCCGCGTGCGCCCCGGCGAAGATCACGGCAAGCAGGATCAGGAAGCCGACCAGCTTGATCGCAGGAGTCAACAACTCTCCTCACACCGCAGTGACGCCGATAGGCGGAGCCTAACGGCAGCGACCCCCGGGACGAAGACAGCGCCGCGAACATGAGCAAGATGTCATGCAAGGCACCATCATCCGCTGGGCGCACGGCCCCGCAAAGTCGCCGCCGACCGCCAGAAAGATTAAAGGTATAAGTCCGAACGGATGGTGGTTCCTTCAAACGGTCACCACGCTGCCCATGGCCTCCGCGGGCGGCGCGCCGCGCCGGCCTCCAGGAACCGGCGCAGCACCGCGCGGTGCAGGTCAGGGGTCGGCGCGGCCAGCGCCGCCTGGCGGCTGGCGCTGCCGATCCAGAAGTCCTCCTCGGGGCTGGTCATGATCGGTTCCTCCGTCGTGCGGTCCGGCGCGCCGGT
>Ga0335078_10003861_pt1 | contig 22304 bp, 23 predicted proteins | sample Lox_Sample_32_FD_206711 | JGI IMG/M metagenome (GOLD analysis project Ga0335078, IMG submission 206711) | Soil microbial communities from Loxahatchee National Wildlife Refuge, Florida, United States - Lox_Sample_3.2 | ecosystem: Environmental > Terrestrial > Soil > Wetlands | place: USA... | reverse complement strand
TCTAGCGTTTTCACCTTTAGCGTGCCGCGCTCAGCTCTCAAACTTCAGGCAAGCAGCTTGACATTCGCCGGCGCGATTGTTGGAACAGCGAGCGCTGCGCAGTCCGTAACGATTACAAATACCGGCGCGGCTCCATTGAGCCTGACTCAACTCTCAATCGGCGGTGATTTTTCCCAGTCAAACGATTGCCCACCGGCACCAGGGACCGTCGCAGTAAATGGAACCTGTACGGTTTCGGTGAAGTTCGCACCTACGGTAGCAGGCGCGCGCACAGGCACCTTGACGATTACAGACAACGCTCCTGGCAGTCCCCACTCGGTGGTGCTATCCGGAACCGGGGAAGATTTCTCCGTGGGCGTGGCTTCTGGATCTTCAACGTCAGCAAGTGTCGCGCCGGGACAGACGGCAACCTATAACCTCAATATTGCTCCGCTCGGTGGCCTATCGGGTGCTGTCTCTGTTGTATGCACGGGCGCACCTTCAGAGGCCACCTGTACTGCTAATCCGGCCTCGGTAAGTCTAAACGGGTCGAGCCAAGGAAGCGCCACCATCACGGTAAACACAACCGCGCCGTCGGCGGTTCTGATCCGAACGAAACGTCCGGCTCCGCCATGGGTGTTCGTGTGGGTTCTGGCATTCTTGGTATCCGGGTCCGTCGCACTGCTCCGCACATCCCAGGCAGTTTGGCGCCGGACGGCGATCTCGCTTTCTACGCTTGCGTTGTGCCTGACATTATGGCCTGCGTGCGGCGGCGGTGGGGGCGGAGGAGGTGGCGGCTCGACACCAACGAACCCCGGCACGCCTGCTGGCACTTATACCATAACCGTGACCGGAACGTTGGGCTCGGGCGCTTCGGCGTTGAGCCACAGCACGACACTCACGCTGATCGTGAATTAGCGTACAGAGCCGTCAAAGGCATTGGCCCTGGTTACCTGCTTGCCGAGTTACTGGAATTATGGTGAGCGGAGGAAGATAAGATCGGTAAATCTGGAGAAAGACAGGGTGTTGGTCGTCTCTTTACCATCCGCAAGTTACAAGGAGGAATTGCCATGTCAGCACCAATCACTGAAGTTAAAAGGCCGACTTTTTTTGCCTATCTGTTGGCACTTTTCCTTCCGCCGCTGTATTTTTTCAGCAGGAAGAGGATAGTCGCCGGAATCGTGTCCCTAATTCTCTTGGTCATTTCCATTCCGCTTCTCTTTTTGTTCGGCATCGGCTTTTTCGTTTGGCTGTTTGACGCCGCCTGGGCCATATGGAATCTCAGGCATGAGATGCTCGAAGCTCATATCCAGGATCAGGCCAATCGGATTGCGAAGGCAATGAAAGAAGAAAAGGCGGCGTGATCCGCTGCTGGCCGCAGCCAAGGAAACCGGGCAAGAGCCGAGAAGTTCCCGGGTTTTTGTTTCGGCAGGCACGAGCGGTTTGGCTCGGCGGCGGAAATGGCGTGACGGACGACTTCGGAACGCCCTCCGGTGCTTAACCCGTGACCGGGCAAAGTTGGTTTTGGCTCCTCTGCCTTGAGCCATAGCGTGACCCTTACGCTGACAGTGAGCTAGACCTTTTAGCCTCACCGTGGAATGGACAACCCGGTCTGAGTGCAAGTTCAACGTGTTGCATTGACTGTGAATTCTAAGGAGGAATCAGATGACCGCGAGAAGATTAGTGATTCTGTTTGTTGCCTTGACGCTAATGGAAATGCAGTTTATTTGCCATCGGCCTACTTTCGCCCAAGCTGGTGGTGCGGGGCTTACCAATGCTGACATCATCAAGATGGTGCGCGCGAAACTATCCGACGGAACCATCGTGTCGAAGATCAAGTCATCACCTTGCAAGTATGATACGGGGACAGACGAGCTGATCAGCCTGAAGCAACAGGGCGTGACCGATGCAGTGATTGAGGCGATGACCAACTGCGGGGCTCCCGCTGCGATACCCTCGGCGGCTGCTGTCGCCCCGACTGGTCCATCTGCTGGGCCTGTCGGCGAAATCGGGGTCTACCACAAGGTTGGCGACGAGTGGAAATCCATCCAGCCTGAAATCGTGAACGTGAAGACCGGCGGGGTCGGAAAAACGCTTCTGACTGGGGGCGTCGTAAAGCCTGATGTGAACGCAAACATTAATGGTGCGCACAGTGGAAATCAGGTTCGAACCCCGGTTGAGATCCTTATTTATGCCCCCGAAGGCGTAGCGCCCACCGAGTACCAACTGATCCGTCTCCACGAGCACAAGGATTCGCGCGAATTTCGCACGGTGACGGGCGGCGTGATGCACGTAAAGTCCGGTGCCACGCGAGACCTGATTCAGTTCGAGGGCAAGAAGATCGCCAGCCGGACCTACCTCGTCGAGCTAGGAAATATGGGTGGCGGTGAGTACGGCTTTCTGCCCCCGGGAGCGGTGCTCTCCAGCAGCGGGGGATCGGTCGGCAAGATGTATACGTTCCGCGTGCTCGAATAAGATGGCCGGGGATGGCGATGCCGAATGCTCCGTTTGATGGAGTCGCCCTACACTGCGATTTATTGTATGAGATGCGCCGTACTCCTAACTGACCTTGGATGAAGTTGACGTCCAGAGTACGAGCCCGTTCAAGGACGCTTAGGCCTAAGTTACGTCCTAACGGCCACGGTCAATACTTGAGACGTGCCTCGATCCTGCGTACGCTTGCGCGGGTGCTTCACCCCTGCTGGCATGCCGTGCGAGGGGCTGAACACGATGGTTCATCATTCTTTGAAGTGCAATGCCCAGAAAGTCCGGAAAGGAGTCCGGACAACTCCGGACAGGGAGGAAAGTCATGCGTGATCGGTTTGTTCTGATATGCCTCGTAATGATGGTTCTACTATTAGCCGTTACAGCCTGTAGGCAAGGTCTGATGACTGCAAATGCGGCTGCCCCGAAAGAATACAAGGTTGTCCACATCACCTGCAGTATGACCTCAAGCGATAGCGAACGCGCAGCCGGAGAACAGAGAATTTTGAACCAACAGGTGAAGGAGGGGTGGGAGTTGGTCGAGGCCCCTTCCACGTCCTGCGAAGGATTCCTTATTTTCAAGAAATAGCCTGTGCCTCAACGGATTTTTCACTGGACGGTTAGATTGCCTGGCTTATCAGGTTTCACGGGATCGATGTCTATGTCTCGCCTGCTGGAACAAAGGCCCCAGAGCGGCGCGGGACCATGCAGCAGCCTTCGAGGCCTGCCCGAAGCTGAGTAGAAAATTGGACTCAGAGGCTGCCAGTTCATGCGGCACTGCCTGCCCAGCGCCGCGTTGCGTCCGCATTTGGTGTTACTTTAGAAGCACCGTGTAGGGTGCCCAAGTCTGGCCAGGTTGACGGACTGCCAGATAATAAAGACCGGGATGCAGGGTGGTTAAGTTGAGTTTGACTTCGAGCTCCGCTACGCCGTTCTTAAGGCTTGCCCCTCCGGTTGCCGTTACCAGGGGTTCGTCGAGCTGTTCTGCGATCTCGACTTCGTACTGTCCAGGTTCGTTCCCAATCGGCAGGTCCAATGTGAGATCGACGTAATCACGCGCAAACTCGAGGGGCGGTAGGGGCTTCCCCTCGGCTCCGCGCAGCGGCGCCAGGTCTCGCAGGTTCGCGTGTTTCGGCAGGTAGGTTATTTTGCCATGGGCCACCTGCACGGTTCTCGATGGGTGGAAAATCCCCGCCCGATATGCAAACCAGAGACCCACACAGACGATAGCGATCGCCGCAGCCGTTGCCAATCGGCGAATGCTCCGAAGGCGTCGCGCCTGCTCGCGAAGCGCGACATACTCAACAAAGCAAGGAGAGCACTGCGTCAGGTGGGAGTCCCACTGTTTGGCCTTGCTGCGTTCCATCTTGCGGAAGGCCATGGCGCGCAGCACTTCCGTTCCGGGACAGCCGACCCGATCAGGATTTGGAAATGCCGTGGAAAAATACCGTTGCCCGGCTTCGAACACTTGCCGGTCCTCGTGCCCGGAGAATAGTCTCATGTTCGCTTTTGGAGGATTCGCAAAAACTTCAGGTTATTTGCAGTCCGGAAGTATCTTCGGTCAGCGCGCGCCGCGTTCACTTCTTTGGTCTCCCGGGTCCCAAGAGCCGCTTCTTTGTGCTTTCGATGGCATTGCGCAGCTTGTCTTTGGCTTGTTGCACTGAGCATCCCACGTCGTCGGCAATGTCCTTCCACTCGTCCCTTCTCAACCACTTTTGGCAGATCTCCCGCGATTCTTCGTCCATGGCCGCCAAGAATTCTCCCATGAAAATCCGGTCTTCCAGCTCTTTCGCCGCGTCTTTCTTTGGGAGACGCATAAACGACTCAACATCTTCCGCGGAGCCGACAAAGTCCAGCGGTTCATCTTCGGTGAGGATGTTCGTCACCGAACGAGCCACGGCAGTGGCGACATAAGCATCCGGCTGCGCTATGGCAGATGAGTGACTGGCCCTGGCCACTCTGAACATCGCTTCCTGCAAAGCGTCTTCAGCCTGTCCTTCGTCGCGAAGCCGCCGAACAGCCCATCTCCGCATGCGCTGCCATGTTCCCCTCAGCTTGTCATGCGCGGGATTCTTGAACTCCTTCTCTTCCTTCTCTGAGTCAGCTCCCGTTATCCAGAGCAGTGGATTTGTGGATGACCGATCTCCCATGGTGATGCACCTGCCGTCCAGCTCCCCTAGAAACAAGTTCGCATTTCGGTTCGCCACTTTCAAGAAAATATTTTTTGCCCTACTCCACTTTTTCCTTCGCAGCCGGTCTTTATATACAGAGGGACATTATGTCACAGGTTTTGGGTTTTTCAGCTTCTATAACGGAAGGAGATGCATAGCCATGAATATCCAAAGGACGCCAACCAGCCGCGGCAGAGTGTGGCGACGAGGCGCGCTGACATTTGCAGCCTGCCTGTTGCTTGCCGACGATGTCTTCGCGCAAGGCACCTCCCCTTGGGAGAGCGCGGTTCAGGTTTTGCAGACCGCCTTTACCGGCCCCATTGCCACCGGCTTGGCTCTCGTGGCCATCGTAGTGGGCGGGCTGATGTTCGCTTTCGGTGAAGGCGGGGCCAAGCGTACCATGGCCGGCGTCATCTTCGGCGTCGGCATGGCCATCGGCGCAGTGAACTTCATGGCTTGGCTATTTCCCGCAACATAACATGGCGCAAAGACGAACCAATCCGGTTTTCCGCTCACTCAACCGCCCACTCACCATCCTCGGTGCGGAAAGAAAGCTTTTTTTCTTCGCGCTGTTAATGGGAGCCGGCGTCTTCAACCTGATGAAAACGCTGTTCGGCGGGATTCTCATGTTCCTGTTGCTCTACTTCCTTGCCCGTTGGGCCACCAAAAGGGATCCGCAAATGTTGCGTTTCGTTTTGAACTCGACCCGAACACGAACGCAGTACGACCCCGCGAAGTTTTCACCCGTCCAGGTACGGAGGCTCAGGCATGTTTAAGCTGGCGCGCGTGACCGAAGCATACGACGAAGCAGCTTCGTTCAATGAGCAGATTAACCTGTTCGGATTCATCGACGACCAGGTATTTCTCACCAAGACCGGTGATGTGGGGGGCGTGCTGGCCGTTGCGGGCGTGGACTACGAATGCCTCGATTCGGCCACCATCGACAATCTGACGAAACGCCTCGAGTCAGCTTTCAAGCTCTTTGACGCGAATTGCCGGGTCTACCAATATCTCTTCAAGCGCAACCATGCCGAGGTCCCCTATCAGACTTACGCAAACCCTATTGTCAACGCGGCCATCGAAAATCGGATTGCCCATCTTCGCAGCAGAGCGGATTCCCTGTACTCCCTCCAGATTTATTACCTGATCCTGTTTGAGGGCTTCCGGTACAAAAACACGGCGCTTTCCGCTATCGCGGGAATCCCATCCCGGCCCGGTAATGCACTCACCGAACTGCGAGCCCTGCTATCGAGGAAAAGCCAAGTTGTACTAATAGAAACGGAAATCGAGAAGGCGCGGCTCACGCTTCTGGCGAAGGCGCGCAGTTTCGTTCTCCAGGTGAATGATTTCCTACCAGCCCGGCTTCTCGGAAAATGCGATGCTTTCAAGATCCTGAAGCGCGTCTTGAATTTCTCCCCGCTCAAGATCGAAAACGCCAGGATCACCCGCGACACCTTCCTTGATTGCTCGCTATGCGAGTCGCACCTTGAGTGCCACCGCGGCCACCTTCGCCTTGACGATTATTTCCTGAAGGTCCTCACGCTCAAGGAGGCCTCTGCCCAAAGTTTCCCCTTAATCTTCAAGCGACTCCTGGAAGTTGAGGCCAATTTCTACGTGGTAACGGAATGGAAAAAGCAAGAACCGGAAAGAACTCGGGGCACCATCAATTCCCGGCGCCGGCATTTCCATAATACGAAACGGTCCCTTGTCAGCCACATGAGCCTCTCCGACCGGCCCGAACAAACCGAAGATTTATTGATCGATGACTCCAAAGAGGCTCAGGTCCGTGATCTCGGCGAGGCGCTGAAGGAACTCGAGTTCAAGGGCAACCATTTTGGTGAATTCTCGCTCACCGTCGTTATTTACGATCTGGACCTGGCCATTGCCGAGACAGCGTGTGCCGATTTTTACAAGGTTTTCAGCATTCACGATGCCCAGGTTTTCGAAGAACGCTATAACCTCCTCAATGCCTACCTTTCTACCATCCCGGGAAATTATCAGTTCAATCTGCGGCGTCTGCTCATCTCGAACGCCAACTATGCGGATTATTCGTTCATTTTCACCCTCCATTGTGGCGACCCGGTTAATGCGCACTTGAATCGCGAATACCTGGCGGTTCTGGAGACAAACCACCGGACGCCGTACTATCTGAACCTCCATCACCGGGACGTCGCCCACACCATGGTCCTTGGTCGCACCGGCTCGGGGAAATCGTTCCTGCTGAATTTCCTGATTACGAACCTCCAAAAGTACGAACCGTACACCTTCATTTTTGATTTGGGCGGAAGCTTTGAGAGCTTGACGCAGCTCTTCGGGGGTGCCTACGTTCGCGTGGGAATAAACTCACCCGATTTCAAAATCAACCCCTTCTCGCTCCCACTCTCGAAGCCGAATCTCGATTTTTTGAGCCTCTTCGTCCGCGTTCTGGCGGAGCCGAACGGGGAATCGCCGCTCACAGCCGTGCAAGACCAGGATCTGTACCACCAGATCGAGAATCTCTACGAGATCGACGCCGACCTCAGGACCCTCAGCACATTGGCCAATACGTTGGAGCGCGGCCTCGCCGCTCGCCTACAGAAGTGGACTGAAGGCGGGCAATTCGGGTTCCTCTTCGACAACGCCCAGGATACGCTCACCTTTTCCCGGTTCCAGTGCTTCGATTTTCAAGGCATGAGCCAATACCCCCAGATTGTCGAACCCCTACTCTTTTACATCCTCCACCGGGCGAATGAAGTTATTTCAGACCGTAGCCTCACCCACGTATTCAAGGCATTCTTCATCGACGAAGCCTGGGTTTTCTTCCGCAACCCTGCCGTAAGGAATTACATCGTCGAGGCCCTCAAGACTTGGCGAAAACAGAATGCGGCGATGGTGCTCTCCACCCAGTCGCTTGATGAACTGCGCAAGTCCGGCATTCTCGATGTCATTCAGGAAAGCTGCCCTACCAAGATCTTCCTTTCGAACCCCGACATGGATCGTGATCTGTACTCGCAACAGTTCCACCTGAATGACAACGAAATTGAACTCGTTTCCACGCTGGCACCCAAGCGGCAGATGCTCATCAAGAATCCGGACATCGCCAAAGTCGCGAACCTGGATGTCGACGCGAAAAGCTATTGGATTTACACGAACGACCCCTTCGACAATCGCAAGCGGCGCGAAGCCTTCGAAGCCTACGGTTTTGAGAAGGGACTCGAGATCTTGGCGCGAGGGCAGCAGTGAGACCGCCGGGCACGGTCTCACGGTTTCTGTTTGGTCGTTTCACCGGCTTTATTTTTGCTTCGGCGGCTTTCGTAACGTGCCGACCGAACCAATCTCTACCAGGAGGTACGGCATGAAAAGAACGGTGCTTGGTCTCTTTGCAGTTCTGGTCACGCTGACGATTACCCTCAGCGCCGTCGCCGGCGACAGCGCTCGCGTCGTCAAATACTCGCAGACCGACATCATTCCCATTCGCGCTAAAGTTCGCTATACGACGCTCATTGTCCTGCCGCCGAATGAGGAGATTCTCGACTTTACGGTTGGCGACAAGGACTTTTGGATCGTCAACGGCATTCACAACCTCTGCTACCTCCATCCTGCCCAGACGGGAATTCGCAGCAACATGAACCTCGTGACGGCGACGGGCCGGGTCTATTCCTTCCTCCTATCGGAAATCACCGGCCAACCCGATGTAGATCCCGACCTCAAGGTTTTTGTTGAGCCCAAGGAAGAATCGACTATTGGCGCCGTCAGCGGCCATGTCGAATTCGTCCGGGCTTCCGAGGTTCAGGTCTATAAGCAAGAGGCTGAAGAAGCCCGGGCCGAGGCTGTCAAAGCTGTCAAGGAGGCGCAGACTCGCGTGCAGCTACAAATCGATCAGTACCGTAAGGAATATCCCGCCAAGCTGCACTTCGATTTTACCCTCAGTCCGAAGGCGTCCAAGGCGCCATTTCTTGTTTCCGCAATCTACCACGACGACAACTTCACCTACATCCAATGCGCGGCCCAGGAAAGGCCCACGATCTACGAGCTTAAGGATGGCAAACCCAATCTCGTGAACTTCGATTTCGAAAAGGGGGTATACATCATCCCTAAAATCATCGATCACGGCTACCTCGCAGTGGGTAAACAAAAGGTCAGCTTTGACCGGGAGTCGGGGTCATGAGCGCAACTCACCGACTTCCGATCAAACCCTCACAATCTCCCACTTGGGAGGAGATAGAGAGCCTTCTTGCGCGTGAGCTCAAAAGCGGATATGGCGGGGGGCGCAGCGGAAAGAAGTCTGTGGCAAGAATCTTACAAGATCTCCGGGGTAATAGCCGTGAATGCAAAACGCGAAGAGGGAAGGTGTGAATTATGGGCGACAGACCTGAAGCCCCGCCAGTTGGGCGCGGCTTGATTGAGGATAAGGCTCCTAAGCCAGCGGGCGTCATGTCCAAGCACACGCAGTCTTTGGTCATCATGGGCGTGGCGGTCCTGATGGTTCTCATTATGTGGCTTACCGGAAACACCAAAAGACCCACGACGGCGGCGAACCCTGCGCCGGCACTGCCCTCTGTAAGTCCCACCGACACGGCCAAGCTGCAAGAGCTGAAACAAAACATTCAGAACGAGCAACTCGCGATGCGCCGCTCCGTGGCGCCACCGGATTCGGCCCAGCAAAGCTGGTTAAATTCGCCGGCGATGTACGGAGGTTCGCTCTCGCCGACCACCTCAGGTTATTACGGTCCCGCAAGCGGGCAGGGGGTCGGCCGAACACCGTCTTCTACCGGACCGGAGCCGTATCAACAGTCTCAAGGAACCGTCGAGGATGGCTTGATTCAGGAGCGGAAAAAGCGCGCATATGAGTCCTTGTTCGCCTCGAATGTCGCCCTCACCTATCGCGAAGGTGCAGCAGCGCAAAAACTTGAGGGCGCCGTGGGGAACCCTCCACCCTTGGAACCGGTCACTATCCCCCAAGGGCTCCCCCCGACGGCGCAGGGCGTCGCCCCAGACGAGACAGCGCTTCGAGCTTTGTTGCCTCAACCCACCCCAGGGACTATCTCTGGTAATGGTCCTACAAATCCACCGGCCGCCTCCTCAGCCGGCAAGGACAAGCCTGACGCGCGCCCCGCCAACCCTGCTCCCGAATACGCATTAAACCAGTCGAGCGGGAAGAAATACGTCCTGCTCGAGGGCACTGTGATCGAGACCGTGCTCATGAACCGGCTTGATGGCAGCTTTGCGGGCCCGGTGATGTGCCTTGTGTCGGGCGATGTCTATTCCCATGATCGCCAGCATGTGTTGATCCCCTCGGGAACCAAAGTGATTGGCGAAGCGCAAAAGGTGAACGCCTTCGGCCAACAGCGCCTGGCAGTCTTCTTCCACCGCCTGATCATGCCGGATGGCTACACGGAAAGCCTCGACCAATTCAAGGGACTCGACCAACAGGGCGCCACGGCACTGCACGACAAGGTCAACAACCACTACGCGAAAATTTTCGGCGCATCGCTTGCGGTCGGCGTCCTGGGCGGCATTGCGGAGGTGGGCACCGGGACCGTGTTTACCGCCTCCGCCATTGACCAAGCGCGTCAAGGCTTCGGCGAGGGTATGGCGATGTCCGGCGAACGAATCCTCGACCGGTTCCTCAATCTCATGCCCACGATCACCATCCGCGAGGGCGCTAGGGTCAAGGTCTATCTGTCGAACGACCTACTTCTTCCTGACTACGCAAATCACGCCATGCCGGCAGATATGTGAGGAGCGAGTATGAAAAACAGTTGCTTAATCACAATCTTTTTCTTCCTGTGCGCTGCATCGGCATGTGAACGCAAGAAGCCACCCGGCGTCGAGTTCGTCCCGCCGGGTACATTCAAGACTCGCGCGGAAGCCCAAGATCTTGCGGACCGCGAGAACGCCAACCTCGCATCCGTCCGCGATGATGAAAAGTCAAAAGGTGTAGCTGAGCAAGCCTTGCCATGCGGCAAGTATGTAGTCGTCTCGCTTCGTAATAGCGACGGGAGGGAGTTCTGGGGAACCCGTGAGGACAAGACGGGCTGCCGCGACCAGGTTCCCGCCTATAACTTTCCGACCCAGCCCCAAACCAAAAAAGGAGGTTCCAAACCATGAAGAAGCTAATGCCGTTAGTTTTCCTCTTTGTGCTTGCGATCCCAAGGACAGGTCACGCCCAATTCGTTGGTGGAATTGTCTACGATCCCACCAACTACCAAAACGCCTTGTTGCGTTACTACCAACTCCAGCAGCACCTAATCCAGCTCGAAAGGACCTACGCGGAAATCGTTAACCAGTACAACCTGGCCGTCACTATGGCCAGAAACATCCGGAACATGCCGGCCAGGTATCAAGCCCTGTTCTCGGCTTGGCGTAACCTTACGACCGTACCCAATCTCTACGGAAACACCGGCGGATGGGTGAATGGCGTCAATACGGGGTCCCCGTCGATCATTCAAAACGGCTATCAGATCGCCACAAACCCCGTTCAGCCCTATAGCGCTACCGCGATCACCAACGCAAACCCCTCTGAATTGCAACGCATTCTCGCCAACTTTGCCACTCTGGAGCTGAGGGACGGTGTCAACACCAACGCCATGCAAACGGTCGGCAACATCCGTGCGAACGCTCCTATCGTCCAAACCAAGATTGGCAACCTGGAGCAGGATTCATTGTCCAATGACCCAGCACTCAACACCGAAGTTGGTGTGCTGAACAAAATCAACGCGACAAATATTCTCATCCTCCGGACCTTACAGGACGCCAACAACCTTCGCCTGGCGGAAGTCGAACAGCAGATCGTGCTTTCCAAACAACAAAGGGATGAGGTCAGCAACGTCATTAGCGGCGACGTTTACCAGCGGCAGAACATGATGTCGCAGATCAATCAAATCACGAATGGACTCGGAACCACATTGCAGAATTTCCGGCTCCCGTAGAACTGTGTCGCATCGCGCGGAGGTGGCGCTTTACATGTTTTCGACTCCCAATTATTTCAACTGGGCTTTTCAGGCGATTACGGACCTGCTGAATGCCAATACGGGCGTGTTCGTAAGCATGGGGCAAAACCTCTTCCGCGTCCTCGCGACCATCATGCTGGCGTGGTTCGGCATCAAGACCGCTCTCTCCGCAGGAGAACATTGGGGTGGCATACACTTTTCGAGCTTCGCGAGCCTTGTCCTCAGCATCAGCTTCGGCTTTGCCATGATCAACTACTATGCCACCCCGATTCCCGGCTTCGGCAGGGACTTTCATCACCTCATTACCGACCAGGCGCAGTCGCTTTCGAACACGTTGTCTCAAAACATGCTCGACACGGTCGTCAACAGGATTTCTGCTTTCGAGGGCACGGTGGAACCCCCCGGAACAACCATGCAGATTGCGGTCTATTTCGATTACTGGACCATCATCATCCTCCTTGCCATCGCTCAGGCCGTGGCCATGGTCGTTATCGCTTTCGGCATTATCGCCACGGCTGTATGCGTCCTTCTTGGCCCCGTGTTTATCCCCTTCTTCATTGTTCCCCAACTCGAATGGCTCTTCTGGGGATGGCTCAAATGTTTTCTTCAGTATGCCTTTTACCAAGTGGTGGCTTCCGCGGTTGTCTTTATTGTCGGCAATATCCTGACCGCCTTCATGACGTTATACAACGGTCAACCCATGACCATAGACCGGCAAGGCGCTCTGATTGCGCCGCTGTTCATTGTCATCATCGCTTCCGTGTACACGCTCCTCAAAGTGCCCGCGCTCACGAGCCATATCTTCGGTGGAGCGGCCGGTTTGTCATCGAGCGCCATTTTCGAAAGGGCTTTCAAATGAGCAAGACGACCTTGAACGACGCCAAGCAGCTCTATATGGAACAGTTTGGCGAGGCCATTGTGACGAACAGCTATTTGAAGATTGCAGTTGCGGTGATGTCCCTCGTCATGCTCGGCCTTGTCATTCTCGATGTGCGAACCCTGAATACCTTCCACAATTTCAAGCCGCTCGTGATCCGCATTGATGAATTGGGGCGCGCGCAGGCGGTGGCTTACGATGCCTTTGCGTATAAGCCTGAGGATAAAGAAGCGAAGTATTTCCTCATCCAATTCTGCGAACTTTACTACCGCCGCAACCGCTACACCGTCAACGACGATTTCACAAAGGCTTTTTACTTCCTTGATGGCAAGCTCGCGAACGACATCATGGGTACTTACAAAAACGACAAGGTTATTGAGCACTACCTCTCCAACCCTTCATCGCCGGAAGTTGATATCGATGTGCAACAGGTGGCGCTGGAGCCGATGCTGAAGCCCCCTTATAAGGCGAGCGTGGATTTTTACATGATCAAGTACTCACCGGTGGATCACTCCGTGCTTAAGAAAACCCTGTACACGGCAACCTTTGTGTTTTTGTTTCGCAGCGATATCCCCAGCCAACTCATCCCAATCAATCCGCTGGGGCTCACCATCACTTACTTCCGTGAGGATGAGGCTTTTAAGTGAATTCTCTAAAAGGAGGATCCATGACGACACCTCTCATACCACCGCCGCCCGCACCGCCCAAGAAGCGGACCGTAAACGCTCGCTTGGAAGAATCGATCTTCGAGGACCTTAAGCGCTACATCGTGTACGCCGGGGGCGGGGACTTTTCGCATGTCATTAACAAGGGCTTGTCCATGGTCTTTGAGAATGACACAGGCTTCCGGCCGTGGGTCGCCGCCCACCCAGGAACGATCAGCGAGCCGCGCAAGAAGAAGCCACAGCCTAAACCACAACAATCGCCCAAAGCACCCTTGCACAAAGATATTTCTTCCGACTCACCAACTCGCATGACCAGGTCTGAGTCTGAATCCCCTGCCGGAGGTGCGCACGCCGGTGCGGTGTCCTAAACGCGTTCTTGTGTTCACTGGCAAACACATTCGCTGCTTCGCAGCGGCGGTAGGAGGGGTCCGAAAGAACCGGACCCTGACACCCCACCCCTCACGAGGGTGCTGCCGGGTACTGGCGGTCCCCGCCAGTACCCGTTCAGAAATAAGGACTTGCGAGAGGCCGGTACTGGCCAGTACCTGGCGCGTTTTCTCGCGCGCTCACGAGATTTCAACGGCTTAGGAGCTATGGCGTGGCCAATCAGCCTGCGAGATACACGGAATCGATCGGCCTTAAGGTGACGGCAGAGCAGTACCAGGCGCTCAGTCATTTGGCCGAAATTAACAGCAAGCCGGTCGCCGAATGGTGTCGCGAGACGCTCGTGGCCGTCGCCGGCTGCGGGCGGCCTTCGCCGGTCGAGTTCGGCCTTTTGGCCGAGATCACGGCCACCCAAGCCATCCTGATTGATTTGCTGTGCACAGTGGGAAAAGAGGGAAAGCTCACCACCCAGAAGGCCCAACAGATTGTCCAAGCTGCCCACGAAAACAAGTACACCGAGGCGCTTGAAATCCTAAGAGCAGCTCATGCCAAGGCATCGAAACTCCACCTGCAGATGCCTGACCAGGGTGAACGCCAGGGAAAAGGGGAACACTATGAGTGAGGACCTTCGCATTCCGGTCCGCCAATCACGTGAAGGCCGCGAGTGGCCTCGCTTCAAGCCAGTTTTTTCGTTCCTCGCCGTACTATTCGCCCTCATTGGCGGCACCTGCCAACTCGCTCATCAGTTCAAGAACCACTGGACGCCCCTACAACGCCTTTATTTCAAAACATATTTCGAAACGGCGCACCTGGCCCGAAGCGGCAATCGAAACCTTCGGCCTCCCCTTGTTTCATCCCTGCTCGTCGTGGCCTTCCCCCATGGCGCGCGGTTCGCGGTAGATAGTGACTTGACTCCGGCAACGACAGTGCCTGGCAATTCTGCGCCTGTCGGTCGATTGATGCTGTCAGATGCCGCCCGGCAGGCCGGCGCGATTCGGCTTTATTGGCAGTCCCTGAAGCTCGACGACGCGTCCTTATACGCTTGGCTCAGACGCGCAATTTACGCTGACCAATCGCTCTGGGACCTCTGGCGGAACGGCTGGTACACGTGTCTTCTCCTTCTCGCCATCCTGCTTCCCATGGCCATCCACAAGGACAGGGCGGACCACCGGCAGCGACTCCTCGGGCGGGTCCTCAAGGGGGCCAACCTCGCTACGCGCAGCCAGTTTCATCGGGGCGCACGTCACCATTCCGGCGTCGGCCTTCGAACCACGGCATCCGCCAGCCTCTGGGAGTCCCTGCGGATGCGAAAAGACGAGCGCTCGATCATCCGCGTGGCCCGCCAGCATGAATGTGAACACTTCCTGATTGTCGGGGATACCGGCACCGGAAAGTCGTCCTTGATCCGCCAACTCTTGAGCCAAATCCGGGACCGCAAAGAGACCGCCATTGTCTACGATCCGGCCAGAGAGTATCTTCCGCAATTCCTGAATGAGGGCCGCGGGGATGTGGTTCTGAATCCCCTGGATGCCCGGATGCCGTACTGGGGGCCAGGCGATGAACTGTTGCACCCTACGGAAGCGGACGCGCTTGCGAAGTCGCTCTTCCCGGACCGGGATCATGAGAACCGATTTTTCATCGAAAGCCCCCGGAAGATCCTTGCCCATTTGCTGAAACTTCGTCCTACTCCCCAGGAACTGTGTCAATGGATCGCCTATGCCGACCCCGAAATAGATTCGCGAGTTGCCGGCACCCCGCTCGAAGCCCTTATCGCCAAAGATGCGCCACAACAGCGAAGCGGAGTTTTGGGAGTGCTCGAACGCGCCGCCAGCACGTTCAGCTTGCTGCCCTCACCCGAACGAGAGAAAACTTGGACAGCGACCACTTGGGTCGAAAAACGGGAAGGGTGGATCTTCCTGACGAGTACCCCCGAGACCCGCGAGACTCTGCGTCCGCTGATCAGCATGTGGCTCGATTTTCTAATTCTCCGCCTGACCGCGCAGACGGAATTCCTCCCGCCCGCAGCCTGGGTAATTGCGGACGAAGTCGCGACGCTGGAGAACCTACCCAATCTACCGTTGGCTTTGGCAGAATCCCGAAAATCCAACACCCGGATGGTGCTCGGGCTACAAGGGCGCAGCCAGATTGAAATGCGGTATGGCCGGGAAGCAGAGGCGATGCTCTCCCAGCCCAGAACCAAGATTTTCCTCCGCACCAGCGAACCGCGCGCGGCCGAGTGGATCAGCAAGTGCATCGGTGATGTCGAAATCGAGCATTTGCGGGAGGGCCGATCCAGCGGTGAATTCGGATTCCGCCAATCCAAAAACGCCAGCGTCGATAATCGCATCCAGACAGCCATCCTCGCCTCCGAAATCAGCAATCTTGAGAACCTGAACGGCTATTTCCAAACGCCAGGTTTCACCCTGAAGCTGAAATTCCCGTACCTGGCGCAGGCCAAAACCCAACCTTCGTTCATACGCAGAACCGAACCCGAAATGGCAGTGTCCGCGCCTCCGCCAGAACCCTCTGAGCCTCACCAATTGACGCTAGGTGGCACGCCCGCCGAGACGAGCTCCGATACAGGGCGCCGGGGCAAAAAACGGAAGCCGGATGGCGACGACACGTCCGAAAGTCGTCCCATGCTGCAAATGAACTAAACCTATGTTGACGATCTCAAAGCCGCTCTCGACCGGTCAGGCCCACTCCTACCACGAGCACGACTTTGCCAACTCCGAACAGAACTACTACTCCGACGCAAGAAGTGTGACTGGCGAGTGGCATGGAAAACTCGCTGCGGAATGGGGTCTGAGCGGCCCCGTATCAGGAGAACAGTTCTATCGGCTGGCGGAAGGACAGCATCCCGTCACGGGCGATCAACTGGTGCAGCATCGTGTAGCGACCGAGTACCAGAACCAGCAAGGAAAGAAGGTGCAGTCGGCCGAGCACCGCGCTGGCTGGGATGCGACGTTCAGTGCCCCGAAGAGTGTATCGATCACGGCCTTGGTGGGGGCCGACGAGAAGGTCCGGCAAGCTCATCGCAAAAGCGTTGAAGTCGCGTTGGATGAGCTCGAAAGGTACGTCCAGGCTCGAATCGGCGGGAATTATCCCGCCGAGACCACGGAAAGGATGGTCGCTGCCAAATTCGAACACGACAGCGCTCGCCCCGTGAACGGATATTCGGCCCCCCAGCTTCACACTCATGTCGTCATCTTCAATGTCACGGAGACTCGCGACGGCAAACCGCATGCCCTGCAACCGCAGGAGCTATACCGGTCACAACGCTTTGCCACGGCTGTCTATCGCTCGGAACTTGCCGCGCGCTTAAAGCAGCTCGGCTACGAGATTGAGCACGGCAGGTACGGTGAGTTTGAAATCCAAGGCTACAGCAGGGAATACCTGGAAGCGAGCAGCCCACGCCGCAAACAGATCAAGGAATATCTCGAAGCTAACAAGGTTTCCGGATCCGAGGCGGCCGAGATAGGCGCCCACCGGACGCGGGAAAGGAAATCTCACCTGACGCCGGCAGAAATGGAGCGTGTAAACCTGGCCTTGGCCGCCCAACATGCGAACGATCCCCGGGCAATTGTCGCCGCAGCCCAGGAGCGCCGAAAGCACTCGCAAGAGCTCCCCTCTGTAGTGCAGGCTTTCGCGCGCGCCGGGGAAGCTGTCACATTCGCCCGGGACCGCAACATTGAGCGCGAAGCCACCGTAGAGGAACGTACCTTGCTGCGCGATGCTCTCCGCCGCGCGATGGGTGAAGCGAGTCTTCGGGACGTTCGCAGAAACTTTGAACGGAGAATCGCCAGAGGCGAATTCGTCCGTGTAGGTGAGACTTCTGACGATTCTCTGCGTCGCACGTTTACCACCGCCAGGATGCTCGCCTTCGAACAGGACAATATCGCGATGATGAAATCGGGACAGGACCTCGATTCCTCCCTGGTTCCCGCCAGGACCGTTCGCCAGTTTGCAGCCGAGTTCAGAGCCCTCAGCGACTCCCAAGAGAAAGCCGTCCGGGAGATTCTCGAAAGCCATGACCGGATCACCGGATTACAAGGAGTGGCGGGGAGTGGAAAGACGACAACGCTCCGCGCCATTCGCCGAGTGGCGGAGCGTGAGCGGTACGCAGTTGAGGGTTTCGCGCCGACTTCGCGAGCTGCTCACCGGTTGGAAGAGGCTGGCATCGGCGCTATGACCCTGCAGAAATTCTTGATCCAAAACCGGCCCGCCGGTCCCGCAGAACGCCGTCTCTTCGTTCTGGACGAGTCGAGCCTCGCGAGCACGCGTCAGGTCAACGACTTCTTGAGGCGTCTGGGCCCGCAGGACCGTGTTTTGCTGGTGGGTGACACCCGTCAGCACCAGGCCGTGGACGCAGGCCGTCCCTTCCAGCAGATGCAGGACGCCGGGATGCGCACCGCACAACTCGGCCAGATCGTGCGACAGCGGGAGCCCGGGCTGAAAAAAACCGTGGAGGCCCTCGCCCAAGGTGACATCCGGGGCGCCGTGACGCGCCTGACTGAGCAACGCCGCATTCACGAAATCGTCGACCAGGAAGAGCGGGTAAAGGCAGTGGCAGAAGAGTATTTGAAGAATCCGGCGACGAGCCTGGTGGTCTCGCCCGACAACCCGAGCCGCCTCGAGATTAACCGGCAAATTCATCTCAGCCTTCAAGTCCAAGGCAAAGTTAACGGCACTGAGAACCAGGCCAAGATTCTCGTGAACCGGCACGAACTGACCGGCGCGGATCGCCAGTGGGCAGCCCGATACGAACCCGGCGATGTCATCCGCTATACCCAAGGGAGCAGCCGCATAGGTGTAAAAGCCGGGAAGTACGCCAAGGTTGTGCAAGTTCGGAAAGAGGAGAACCGTCTCACCGTCCGCCGCGAGAATGGCAAGGAGATCACCTACGATCCGAAAAGACTTCGCGGTGTAAACGTGTACCAACAGGAGGAAAGGGCGTTTTCGCGGGGCGATCGCGTCCAGTTTACGGCTCCCTTCAAGGTGGCAAAAGTCGCGAACCGCGAGTTGGGGGTGATCGAGACAATCGATTCCGCCGGGAACCTTCGGCTTCGGATGGAATCCGGGAGAACCATCGATTTCAATCTCCGTGAGCACCCCCACCTCGACTATGGGTATGCCATGACCAGTTACACGAGCCAGGGGCAAACCGTTGACCGCGTGATCGTCCATGTTCCTGCCAAGACCCAAGAGAATTCGGACCTCGTCAATCAACGATTTGCCTATGTGGCTCTCTCTCGGGCGCGGCTGGATGCGCAGGTCTATACGCACGATGCGAGCACTCTCGCCGACCGTCTCAGCCGGGATGTGTCCAAAACGGCAGCGATGGACGGAGCGGAATTCCGGCAGGTTGGCCACGTCGCCTTCAAAGAAGGCCAACAACGAGTGCAGGAGCAGGCACAAATATGAATGGCTTTGAGCTGATTCTTCCATTTTTGCGGCCCATCGAACCGCTGATCTTGGACGCGGAGATCAGCGAAATCATGGTCAATGGGCACGATCGGGTTTTTGTCGAGCGCCAGGGCTATCTTGAGGCTATTCCGGGCCTTTCCCTCACGGAAAAATCCTTGATGATCGCGGTGAAGAACATTGCCCGGCGACTCGGCGACGACATTTCGGAGGCCAAGCCCATCCTCGACTCCCGCCTACCTGACGGCAGCCGCGTGGCTGCCGTCATCCCACCCTGCAGTGTCAACGGGGTCACTCTGACCATTCGCAAATTCAACGCTCGGCACTTCTCCATCGACGACCTCGTTCGAATCGGAACCCTGCCCCGAAGCTTGGCCTCCGAACTTGCCGACCAGGTCAATCAGCACCGAAACATCCTGATCAGCGGCGGTACCGGGACTGGGAAGACGACGCTGCTCAATATTCTCGCCAGTTATATCCCAGACGATCAGCGAGTTGTCGTTATTGAGGACACCTCTGAGATTCAGATTCACAAAAATGACCTCGTCCGGTTCGAGGCGCGGCGAGAGCAGAACGGCCTGCCCGCCGTCACGATCCGGGATCTCTTGAAAGCAACGCTTCGTCACCGCCCCGACCGAATCATCTTGGGCGAGATTCGGGGCGGCGAAGCCTTCGATCTTTTGCAACTACTCAATACCGGACACTCGGGCACGCTTTCAACCGTTCACGCCACTTCCGCGCAGCAAGGCCTCTCACGCTTCACCAGTTGCGTGTTACAGAGCGGGATCGACCTCCCCTATCACGCTATCAAGAGCAACATTGCCGACTCCCTGAACGTCATCGTCCAACTGGAGCGCCGGCCAGGCCAGCGTTTCGTGTCCGAAGTCCTCGAGATCAAGGGCTACGACCCGGAGGCGGATCGATACGATTTCGACCCACTTTACGTTCGAGAGGAGGAGACATGCCGGCATTAGGACAGGACCCGTCTGACAGCCATCGTCTGACGCCCGAGGAATATCTCAAGGCAAACTTCGAGCCAAATGACTACGTCGCGGTATTGCTTCATCACCGTACAAAAGGCGACACCATCCAGCGCGTCAACACCGCCGAGGCAATTGCTTCTCCCAAATGGCAAGCGTGGCTCCGGCACGCCAACGCAGACGGCTACGATGTCTATATCTCCCAAAACACGCTGACCGGCGATTCTCCGCGCCGCCGCAAACAGGACGTGGCTGCCATTCGTCACGTTTACCTCGACCTGGACCAGGATGGCGACCGCGCCCTCAAAGCCATTGAAACCAGCGCCAGGCTTCCCCGGCCCAATTTCGTGATCGACACGTCGCCAGGCAAGCATCAGCTGATTTGGAAGGTGGAGGGAATGTCCCAGCCCGATTCGGAGAATCTGATGCGAGCTATGGCAAGAGAATTTGGGGGCGATCCCGCCGCGACCGATTCAACGCGGGTACTGAGACTCCCAGGTTTCTACAACAAGAAATATGAAGCGCCGTATCGAATTGAGGCGCACCAGGGGGGCTCAGAGGTTTACCGAATGGCTGATTTTAAAGTGTCGCTGGAAGAAGCGCAGGCGACAGTACCGACCGCTTCCCAACGGCTCGGCGGAAACGCTTCATCCAACAAGAAAACCCATTCAGAGCGTGACTGGCACTGGGTCATGCGTCAGCTGAGGCAGGGAGAACCAGCAGAAAATCTCATTCAGAAACTGGAGCAGTCGCGCCAGGACAAGCCAAATCCGGGTTATTACGCCCGGCTGACGGTCACTCGGGCCTATGCGAGGTATGCGCTCTCCCGCGGCACCGACTCGCAAGAAGTCATCCAGACGATCAGCCGCCACCCGCCGCAGCCCGCGGAGGATGGAGAGGCGTACGCCCGCAAGACGGTGAGCGAAACGCAAAAGCTCATCAGCAACCAAGGAACACTGGCTCACGCTCATGTAGAGCCACCGCAGGGCAATGCGCAACGACTTGCGTTGAGGATGACGCCATGACCATGCCCGTGCGTCTAATTCGTTGGGGCCTCGCAAACTCCGTTCTCGCGAGCACTGCTTTCCTGTGTGCGGGGAGCTTTCGCCGGCCCGGCCTCGGGCGATATCTGCTGGTCTACGCAGTTTCTGACTTCGCGAGCACTATTATGATCAGTCCCGCCTTGGCCAGCGAACGGAGCCGGCCGCTGGCGGACGGAGTTGACCCCGCTGTTCGCCCCCTGGCAAGTCTTCTGTTCATCACGACAGTCGCTTTGGGCGCGCTTGACGTCGGCAGAATTCACTTAACATTCTCGTTTTCCAAAGGGGCGCAGTTGGCGGCATTGGCTGTTTTCATTGCGGGCAGAGCTCTTCAAATATGGGCGATGTCGGTGAACGTTTTCTTTTCGACGGAACTTCGAATCCAGCCAGAGTCTGGTCATCGACTCATAGAGCATGGTCCCTATCACTGCATTCGACATCCGGGTTACCTTGCGATGTTGCTCATCGTGCCTTCTACGGCGGTTGCACTGGGTTCAAGTCTGGCGTTGCTCCCTGCGGTGATGTACGCGGCGCTCATTCTATTCCGGGTTCGACGCGAGGACCGGTACCTCTTCAGGAATCTCCCCGGATACGCAAATTACATAGATAGGGCTCCCTATCGCTTAATACCAGGAATTTGGTGAAGAAGGAGAAAAAACCATGGAATGCTCGGTTTGTCATTCCACTAATCTCGTCAAAGTATCGCTGGCGTATGAGCAAGGCCTCTCGGGTTACCAGGGTCAATCGCGCTCGCGAGGTCTTTCGCTTGGAACCGGAGGGGTCGGCCTGTGGGGCGACTGGACCAGATCGACGGGAATGCTTCAGACTCGCCTTTCCGCCCGTCTCAATCCTCCGAGAAAATGGTCGTATTGGACGACGCTCAAGGTGTGGTTCGCGGGGCTAATCGTCTTGTGGTTTGTGGGCGTTGCGCTCACGCCGGCGAGTGCCTACAAGGCCAAGGAATTCATCCGTGAGGTCACTTGGGCCTTGGACGTCTATCTGGGCGCCTTGGTTTTTTTCGGGTGGCTCGTCTGGCGGTACAACCGTCGCATCTTTCCAGTAAAGCACCGAAATTGGAGCCGCTCGTTCCTGTGCCGACGGTGCGGCAACACTGTCTTGATCGCAACCTAGGCCAGGCGCTTCCAACGGGTTTGCAACAAAGCTTACCCTCCATCGAACGACTCGAAGAACACGTACGTGAGGAGACCAAGAGGTAAGTCGAATGCCAGATCAAACTTAGGGAAGAACGAGGTGTTTAGATTATGTTAAACCTAAATAATGCACTTCGGCGGGCTTCGGTAGGGCTGTAATTCGAAGGAACCATTTGGGGACCCCAGAAACATGCGGTAAAAATGAGTTCGGAAACTT
>Ga0335078_10003860_pt1 | contig 22305 bp, 21 predicted proteins | sample Lox_Sample_32_FD_206711 | JGI IMG/M metagenome (GOLD analysis project Ga0335078, IMG submission 206711) | Soil microbial communities from Loxahatchee National Wildlife Refuge, Florida, United States - Lox_Sample_3.2 | ecosystem: Environmental > Terrestrial > Soil > Wetlands | place: USA... | reverse complement strand
TTGCTCCCGGCGTGCTCCAGGCCCGGGCAGTTGATCAGCGTGGAGTGGCCGGTGCCGCGCAGGTTGACCAGCAGCAGGTTCCGCGTCCGCGTCAGCGGCCCCATCATCGCCAGGTAGGCGCCCTGGGTGCCGGTCGTGGCGAAGCCAGGCCCGCCCTCCACCGCGAGGACCGTGCCGGCCGGCCGCCCGCTGGCCGGCAGCCAGCGGAAGCCGATGCGGATGCGCGGGCTGGCGGCCGAGGCGTAGTCCAGCGGCACCATGAGGTGCCCGCAGTAGGTCTGCGGCCGTTTCGTGCACGGGCTCAGCCGCACGCCGCCCACACGCACCGGCCCCGCCCGGGCGGCGGCCGCGGTACCGCGGGCCGCGACCGGGGCAATGGCGCCCGCGGATGGGGTGGCCGGGGCGCCGGCCGCCGCCCCGGTGACCGGGGCAATGGTGGCGGCGGACGTGGTGGCGGGGATCGCGGCCACCGCCGCCAGCGTGGCCGCCAGCGCGAGGCGCGAGAGGGACCGGAGCACACCGAGATCGTAGGCCGCCCGCCCCCGGCCGGGCCAGGCTCCCCCGCCATGATCCCGGCCAGCTCCGCCGCCCACCGGCACCGCCGCCATGATCCCGGCCAGCTCCGCCGCCCACCGGCACCGCCGCCATGATCCCGGCCAGCTCCGCCGCCCACCGGCACCGCCGCCATGATCCGGGACGATCTGCGGCAGATAGCGCCACGGATCGTCCCGGATCATGGAAGCCGGGCGGCGAGGCCTGGAGCTACTCCGGGTGCCCGGGCGCCGCACTGACATGATCCGCAAGGCGCCGGGCGGCGGCCGCCCAGAGCGCGGTGTCCCCGGCGGGCTCGAAGCGGCGCAGCGGCTGGGTGGCCCGGATCAGTGCGCGCATGCCGGCCAGGTCGGCCGGGCCGGCCCCGAGCGCCCGGGCCTGCACGAGCACGTTGCCCAGCGCGGCCGCCTCGGCCGGGCCCGCGACGACGGGCAGGCCGCACGCATCGGCGGTGAGCTGGCACAACAGCGTGTTGCGCGCTCCCCCGCCGACGATGTGCACGGTGTCCACGTGCCGCCCGGACAGCTCCTGGACCGTGAGGATCACCCGGCGGTGGGCGAGGGCGAGGCTGTCGAGTATGCACCGGACCACGCCGGCCCGGCCCGCCGGCGGGGCCTGGCCGGCCCGGCGGCAGGCCGCCGCGATGCGCGCGGGCATGTCGCCCGGCGGCAGGAACAGCGGATCGTCCGGGTCGATCACGGCCCGCAGCGGCGGCTGGCCGGCTGCCTCGGCCAGCAGCGCCGCCAGGTCCGGTGCCGTGCCCCGGGCCGCCCACGTCCGCACCGACTCCTGCAGCAGCCACAGGCCCATCACGTTGCGGAGGTAGCGGACCGTGCCGTCGATCCCGGCCTCGTTGGTGAACCCCGCCGCGCGCCCGGCCTCGGTCAGCATCGGCCCCGCCAATTCCACGCCGGCCAGGGACCAGGTACCGCAGGAGATGTAGCCGAAGCCAGGGCCATCGGCGGGCACCCCGGCCACCGCGGACGCCGTATCGTGTGACCCGACCGAGATCACCGGCAGGGGCGCGGCCGCGCCGCCGTCGCCGCGCAGCCCGGCGAGCAGGTCGCCGCGCAGCTCACCGAGGCGGCTGCCCGGCTGGCGCAGCGGGGGGAACAGGCCGGGCGGGATACCGATGCGGCTCATCAGGCCCGTCGCCCAGGCCTGCGCGCGCACGTCCAGCAGGCCGGTGGTGGACGCGTTGGTGACCTCGGCGCCGGCCTCGCCGGTGAGCCAGTACCCGATCAGGTCGGGGATCAGCAGCATCGTCCGCGCGGCGGCGAACTGCGGCGTGTCCCGGGCCGCGACGAGCTGGTAGACGGTGTTGAGCGGTAGCTGGGCCGTGCCGGTGACCTGGTACATCTGCCGCCTGCTGAGGTGGGCGTGCACCCGCTCGGCGACCCGGGCGGTGCGCGCGTCCCGGTAGTGCACCGGGTTGCCGAGCAGCGCGCCGGCCGAGTCGAGCAGCCCGTAGTCCACCCCCCAGGAGTCGATGCCCACGCTGGCCAGGCCAGGCTCCCCCGCCGCGGCACGCAGCCCGGCCAGGATCTCGCCGTAGAGCCGGAGGATGTCCCAGTGCAGGGTGCCGCCGGCGGTCACCGGGATGTTGGCGAACCGGTGCGCCTCGTGCAGGACGAGCTCACCGGGGCCGGCCCGGCCGGTCATCACCCGCCCGCCGGACGCGCCGAGGTCGACCGCGGCCACGGCCACCGGCCCGGTCATCGCAGGAAGGCCGCCGCGACCCCGGCGTCCACCGGGATGTGCAGCCCGGTGGTCAGCGGCAGCTCGCCCGCGGTGAGCGCGATCACCGCCGCCGCCACGTGCTCGGGCAGCACCTCGCGGCCCAGCAGCGTGCGGCGGGCGTAGAACGCGCCGAGCTCGGACTCCGGCACGCCGTAGACCGCGGCCCGCTGCGCCCCCCACCCCCCGGAGAAGATCCCCGACCCGCGCACCACGGCGTCCGGGTTGATCCCGTTCACCCGGATGCCGTGCCGGCCGAGCTCGGCCGCCAGCAGGCGCACCTGGTGCGCCTGGTCGGCCTTGGCCGCGCCGTAGGCGACGTTGTCCGGCCCGGCGAACACGGAGTTCTTGCTGCAGATGTAGACGATGTCGCCGCCCATGCGCTGCGCCGCCATCACCCGGGCGGCCTCGCGGGAGACCAGGAACGATCCCCGGGCCAGCACCGCGTGCTGGGTGTCCCAGTCGGCGGCGGTGGTCTCCAGCAGCGGCCGGGACACCGACAGCCCGGCGTTGTTGACGACCAGGTCCACCCCGCCGAACGCGAGCGCGGCGGCGGCGAACGCCCCGGCGACGGCGCTCTCGTCGGTCACGTCGGCGGCGACGTCCACCGCCACGTCGGCGGAGCCGATCGCCGCCGCCGCCGCCTTGACCGACGCGGCGTCGCGGTCGGCGAGCACCACGCACGCGCCCTCCGCCGCCAGCCGCTGCGCGGTGGCCCGCCCGATGCCCGACCCGGCCCCGGTGACCAGGGCCACCCGGGCGGCCAGGGCCCTGGGCCGGGGCCGCCGCCGCAGCTTGGCCTCCTCCAGCTCCCAGTACTCGATGCGGAACTTCTCGCGCTCGCTGATCGGCGCGTACGACGAGACCGACTCGGCGCCCCGCATGACGTTGATCGCGTTGAGATAGAACTCCCCGGCCACCCGGGCCGTCTGCTTGTCCGCGCCGAAGCTGAACATCCCGGTGCCGGGCACCAGCACGATCGCCGGGCCGGCGCCGCGCATGGGCGGTGAGTCCGGGGCAGCGTGCCGCTGGTAGTAGGCCCGGTAGGCGTCCCGGTAGGCGTCGTTCAGCTCGCCCAGCCGGACGGCCACGTCGGCCAGCGGGACGCTCGCGGGCAGGTCGAGCACCAGCGGGGCGATCTTGGTGCGGAGGAAGTGGTCCGGGCATGAGGTGCCGAGCGCCGCCAGCGCCGGGTGCTTGCCGCGGGCCAGGAAGTCCAGCACCACGGGGTCGTCGGTGTAGTGCCCGACCTGCGGGCTGTCGGCCGAGGCCAGGCCGCGCAGCAGCGGCGCCAGCGCGGCGGCCCGGGCCCGGCGCTCCGCCGCGGGCAGCGGCGCGAAGCCGGGAACCTCGCCGCCGAACGGCTGGCGGTCGCCGTTGGCGTCCAGGTAGCGCTGCGCGCCGGTGATGATCTCCAGCGAGTGCGCCTCGCACTCGTCGCTGGTCGCGCCCCACGCGGTGATCCCGTGGCCGCCCAGGATGACCCCGATCATGCCGGGGTTGTCCCGGTGCAGCGCGGCGATGTCCAGGCCGAGCTGGAACCCGGGGCGGCGCCAGGGCACCCAGCCCACCCGGTCACCGAAGCACGCCCGGGTCAGCGCCTCGCCGTCCGCCGCCGCCGCGAGCGCGATCCCCGAGTCCGGGTGCAGGTGGTCGACGTGGGCGGCGGTGACCAGCCCGTGCATGGCGGTGTCGATCGATGGGGCGGCCGTGGGCGGGCCGTGCAGGCAGTAGCCGAACGCCGCCATCATCTCGTCCTCGCGCTCTGCCCCCGGGTACACGCCGGGCAGGGCGCGCAGCCGGTCCAGCCGGAGCACCGCGAGCCCGGCGGCGGTCAGCGTGCCCAGGTCGCCCCCGGACCCCTTGACCCACATCAGCTCGACCGGCTCCCCGGTGACCGGGTCGGCGGCGGCTCCCTTGGCGGAGGTGTTGCCGCCGGCGTAGTTGGTGTTGCGCCGGTCCGAGCCGAGCCGGTTGCTGCGTGCCAGCAGCGCGGCGACCTCGGGCTGCGGTGGGGCATTCATCAGCGTCCTCCCGGCCATTCCGCTAGCTGCCCCAGCCCGCCGGGGTGCCGCCGACCCGGTCGGCGACGATCTTCCCGGCGTAGCCCGAACGGTGGTAGGCGGCGACCGGATCCGGGTCCAGGCCCATGTCCTCCCGCACCTGGGCGAGCAGCGGGCGGACGTCGGTGTTGTAGGCATCCATCAGCACGGCGTTGGCGCCGAGCACGTCCCCGGCGCGCTGGGCCGCGGCCAGCGCCGCCGCGTCGACCAGCAGCGCCTTGGCCGTGGCTTCCTGCACGTTCATCACCGACCGGATCTGCGCCGGGATCTTCGGCTCGATGTTGTGGCACTGGTCCAGCATGAACGCGATGCCCGCACCGGGGCGGACCGCATCGGCCCGGACGACCTCGTGCAGGATGCGGAACAGCTGGAACGGGTCGGCCGCGCCGACCATGAGGTCGTCGTCGGCGTAGAAGCGGCTGTTGAAGTCGAACCCGCCCAGCCGCCCCGCGCGCAGCAGCACCGCGACGATGAACTCAATGTTGGTGCCCGGCGCGTGATGGCCGGTGTCCACCACCACGGCCGCCCGCGGCCCGAGCCCGACGCAGTGCAGCAGCGCGGTGCCCCAGTCCGGCACGTCGGTGGTGTAGAACGACGGCTCGAACAGCTTGTACTCCAGCAGCATCCGCTGGGCCGGCCCGAGCCGCGCGTAGACCTCGGCCAGCGCCTCGGCAAGCCGGTCCTGGCGCGCGGCGATGTCATCCTGGCCGGGGTAGTTGGTGCCGTCGGCGAACCACAGCTTCAGGTCCGCCGACCCGGTGGCATCCATGATGTCTACGCATTCGAGCAGGTGGGCGACCGCCTTACGGCGGACCGCGGGATCGGGGTTGGCGACGCTGCCCAGCCGGTAGTCGTCGTCCTGGAACACGTTGGCGTTCACCGTGCCGATACGGATTCCCTGGCTGGCCGCGTACCCGGCCAGCGCGGAATAGTCGTCCACCCGGTCCCAGGGGATGTGCACCGCCACGCTCGGCGCCACCCCGGTGAACCGGTGGACCTGGGCCGCGTCGTCGATCTTCTCCCGCACCGTGCGCGGGACACCGGGCTCGGCGAACACCTTGAACCGGGTCCCGGTGTTCCCGAACGCCCACGACGGGATCTCGATCCGCTGCGTCTTGAGGGCGGTCTTCACGGCGGTCTGGTCGGGCATCTCTCGTCATCTCCAGCAGCGGCTGTGGCGTGGTCGTTCGGCGGGACGGGTCAGTCAGTCGACGTGGAAGACCTCGGCGGCGCGGCGGAAGCCCTGGTCCGGCGGCAGGCCGTCGAGATCGGTGAAGAACTCCGCCATCTCGGCCTGCCACCTGCCGTTGACCGGGGCCCGGGCCATCCGGTCCAGCGCGGCCGCGTAGTCGCCGGTCTCCAGGTAGCCGATGAGCAGCCCATCCCCGGCGAGGAACAGCGAATAGTTCGACCAGCCGGCCTGCCGGAGCGCTTCCAGCATCTCCGGCCACACCGCGGCGTGCCGCTCGCGGTACTCGGCCAGCCGGTCCGGCCGGACCCGGCCGAGGAAGCAGACCCGCTCCATCGTGTGATTCCTCCGCGTCGGCCGGGCCCGGGGACCTGCTGGCCCCCGGGCCCGGCTCAGATCAGAAGCCCCAGGAGTTGTAGTTGTTGATGTTGGACTTAGTGAACACGAGCGGCGGGCCGAGCAGGATGGTGTGGTCCGCGCCGATCGTGTAGTTGCCGAGCTTGCCCGCGGTGAGGGACTGCCCGGCTGCTCCGCTGATCTTCTTCGAGGCGAAGTTCACCGCCGCGTAGGCGGCGAGGTAGCCGAGGTTGGCCGGGTTCCACAGCTCGAAGCTCTGTACCGTGCCGTCCTCCACGTACTTCTTCATCGCCACCGGGGTGCCGAGACCGGTCAGCGCCACCTTGCCCCGGTACTTGGAGGTGTCCAGGACCTGGGCCGCGGCCAGGATGCCCACCGTGGTCGGGGAGATGATCCCCTTGAGGTTCGGGTAGTGCTGCAGCAGGCCCTGGGTCACCTGCGTCGCGGTGGTCGGGTCGTCGTTGCCGTAGACGATGGAGACCAGCTTCATCTTCGGGTACTTCTTCAGCTCCTGCTTCATGTACCCGATCCAGGTGTTCTGGTTGGTGGCCGAGGCGGCCGCGGACACGATGCCGATCTCGCCGGAATCGTGGATCTCCTTGGCCAGCAGGTCCACCTCGCTGGCGCCGATCGCCTGGGACGACGCCTGGTTCACGAAGATATCCCTGCAGGCAGGGGCGTCGGAGTCATAGGTGACCACGGTGATGCCCTTGGCCATGGCCGCCTTCAGCGTGGGGCACAGGGCGGACGGGTCCGTCGCCGACACCAGCAGCGCGTTCGCGCCCTTGGTGATCGCGGCCTGGATGGCCGGCAGTTGCGACGCCGGCGTGGCCGCGGTGCCGCTGGTCTCGGTGCCCGACTCACCCAGCGTGCCCAGGGCGGCCAGCGCCCCGCCGGTCTTCACGCTGTCGGCGAGGGTGAAGTAGGGGTTGCCCAGGTTCTTCGGGATCACGAAGACCTTGAGCCCCTTCTTCAGCGCGCCCGACGAGGACCCCGAGGGCGTGCTGGAGGTCGAGGACGAACTGCACGCCGCCACCAGGGCGGACGCGCTGAGGAGCACGACGGGCCCCCACAGCGCCCGTCTGACGGTACACCTCATGGCTGAATCCTTTCAATCGGGGGGTAGTGCTGCTGACTTTCGACGAGGTGGGCCGGTGCTCGGCTAGATCCGGCCCCTGGGACTTCACGCGGCCATGCCGGGATGTGGCCCCGGGCCGTGGTCAGTCATGTCCCGTCCCTGCGGCGGGTGAGCGGTGGCCGCCCCGGAACCGGGCCCACCGGGGCAGGCCGGTCCGCCGCATGGCGGCGAGATTCGGTGCGAAGACGCTGACCAGCAGGAGGCCGCCGATCACGATGCCGGAGGCCTCCTGGTTGAAGTTCGTCAGCAGCAGGGCGTTCTGGAGCCCGGCGAAGGCGACGGCGGCCAGCACCACGCCCCCGAGCGATCCCTTGCCGCCGAAGATGGACACCCCGCCGAGCAGGACGATGGCCACCACGGCGAGCTCCTCCCCGTAGCCGTTGTTCTGCACGGCGGTGGCCAGCCGGAAGGTCCACAGCACCCCGGCCAGCGCGCAGACCATGCCGGAGACCACGAACAGCGTGGTCTTGATCCGCTTGACCCGGATCCCGGCGAACAGCGCGGCCGCCGGGCTGGCCCCCATGGCGTAGATGGACCGGCCGGCGGCGGTGGCATGGAGCACGATGCCGAAGATGACCGCGAGCACGGCGAAGATCGCCACGTTGTAGGGAAGCTGGGTGTGCGGTATCGGCAGCACCCCGATGTTGGTGTAGCCGGCCGGGAAGTCGGAGATCGTGTTCGGCCCGAGCAGGATGAGCGCCACCCCGCGGTACAGCGCGAGCGTGCCGATCGTCACCGCCAGCGACGGCAGCCCGACCCGGGTGACCAGCAGGCCGTTGATCAGCCCGGCCACCAGGCCGAGCACGAGCACCATGACGAAGATGGCCGGCATCGGCCAGTGCTTGCTCCACAGGTAGCCGAGCAGCGCACTGGACATGCCGAGGGTCGAGGCCACCGACAGGTCGATCTCTCCGCTGATGACGATCAGCGTCATCGGCAGCGCCATGATCGCCACCTCGCCCGAGGTGACGCCCGTGTTGAAGAAGTTGCCGCTGGTCAGGAACTGGGGCGAGACCATGGCGCCGAAGACGAGGATGGCCACCACCAAGATGGCCAGGCCGGTCTCCCAGCGCAGCGCGCTGGGCGCCGCCGACCGCAGCAGCGCGGCCGTGCCGCCGCTCACCTCGCCGCCGGGGCCGCCCGGGACGCTGCCGGTGTCCAGGTCAGGTTCCAACGCCAGAACTCCTTCGCCGCAGCGCCGCAACGAGCTTCACCGAGATCACCCGGTCCAGCGTGATCGCCACCAGCAGCAGGAAGCCGGCGATGGCCTCGAGCCACAGCTGCGAGATCCCCAGCACGTTCAGCGCGGAGTTGATGGCCGACAGCAGCAGCGCGCCGACCGCCGCGCCCACGGCGCTGCCGCTGCCGCCGAAGATGGCCACGCCGCCGACCACCACGGCCGAGATGACGGTCAGCTCGTAGCCGGTCCCGGCCAGCGAGTCGACGGTCTGGTACTGCGCCGCCCACAGCACCCCGGCGACGCCCGCGATGCCGCCGCTGATCGTGAACGCGGTGAAGACCCGCCTGCCGACGCCGATGCCCGCCAGCCGGGCCGCCTCGGGGTTGGAGCCGATCGCGTACAGCTCCCGGCCGGACCGGAACGCGCGCAGGTAGTACGCCCCGAGCCCGATCACGGCAGCGACCGCGATGGCCACGTAGGGCACGCCGCCCGCCGACGCGTGGGCGATGTTGGTGAACGCGGCGGGCAGGGTCTGCGCGGTGACCTCGTTCCCGCCGACGATGAGGGTGTCGATTCCCCTGATGATGTACAGGGTCGCCAGGGTGACGACCAGGCTGGGCACCCGGCCGACGGCGACCATGAGCCCGTTGGCGATCCCGCACGCGAGCCCGATGCCCAGCCCGGCCAGGAAGACGACGGGCACGGGGATGCCGTGATGCTCGCCGAACAGGCCGGCCGACAGGTAGGCCGACAGCCCCAGCACCGAGCCGATGGACAGGTCCACGTTCCGGCTGACCACCACGATCGTCTCGCCCAGCGCGAGGAGGGCGAAAACGGTGGTGTTGATGAGCAGGAACTGGATGTTCTGCTCGTCCAGGAAGGACGGCTGGATGCTCATGGTGATCGCGACGAACACCACGAGCACGGCGATGATGCCGAACTCCCGGATCCGGAACACCCGCTCGGTGAGCCGGCGCGAGCTGACGTTCGCCGACGGCCCGCCGGGCTCTCTGCGCGCGGTGACGGTGGCGCTCATGACGCCCGCGTTTCCAGCTGGCCGGTGGCCGCGGCCATGACCGCCTCCTCGGTGGCCTCCGCGCGGGAGTACTCCGCGGTGATGCGCCCCTCGCGCATGACCAGGATCCGGTCGCCGGTCTGCAGCACCTCGGGGAGCTCGGAGGAGATCATCAAGATCGCGACTCCCCCGGTGGCGAGCCGCGCCAGCAGCGCGTGCACCTCGGCCTTGGTGGCGATGTCGATGCCCCGGGTCGGCTCGTCCACGATCAGCAGCGACGGGCCGCGGCCGAGCCACTTGGCCAGGACAACCTTCTGCTGGTTGCCACCGGACAGCCGGGACACCGGGTCGGTGAGCCTGCCGTACTTCAGCCGCAGCCGCTGCGCCCAGTCAGCGGCGAACGCCCGCTCCGCCGCGGACCGGATGAGCCCGGCCTTGCGCAGCCGGTCCAACGAGGCCAGGGCCATGTTCTGCTGGACGGACATGTCCATGACCAGGCCCTGCTGGCGCCGGTCCTCGGGCACGTAACCGACGCCCGCCGCCATGGCGGTCGCGGGCGAGGCCCTGCGCAACGGCTGCCCGGCGAGCGTCACCGAGCCCGCGTCGTACCGGTCGATGCCGAACACCGCCCGCGCCACCTCGCTGCGGCCGGAGCCGACCAGCCCGGCCAGCACGACGATCTCCCCCGTCCGCACCCGGAAGGAGATATCGGTGAACACCCCCTCGCGGGTGAGGCGATCGACCCGCAGCACCTCCTCTCCCGGCTGACGGCGGCCGGCCGCGGCGCGCTGGGCGAGTTGCCTGCCCACCATCGCCCGGACCAGGTCATCCGCGGTCAGGCCGGCCAGGCCGCTGGTGAGCACGGGCCGGCCGTCGCGCATCACGGTCACCCGCTGGCAGATCTCGAAGACCTCCTCCAGCCGGTGCGAGATGAACAGCACCGCCGCGCCGCCCGCGCGCAGCGCGCGCACCACCTCGAACAGCCGGGCGACCTCGGCCGCGGACAGGGCGGCCGTGGGCTCGTCCATCACGATGACCCTGGCGTCCAGGGACAGCGCCTTGGCGATCTCGACGATCTGCTGGTCGGCGATGGACAGCCCCCGGCAGATCCGGCCCGGGTCGAGCCGGACGCCGAGCCGCTCGAACAGCGCGGCTGCCTCGGCGCGCATGAGCCGCCGGTCGATACGCCGGCCCGCCCGCAGCGGCTGGCGGCCCATGAAGATGTTCTCGGCCACGGTGAGGTCGGGGAAAAGCGTCGGCTCCTGGTAGATCACCGCGATGCCCGCGTCCCGGGCTGCCGCCGGGCTGTGCAGGGTGGCGGGGCGGCCGTCGATGAGCAGCTCGCCCTCGTCCGGCTGGTGCACCCCGGCCAGCATCTTCACGAGGGTGGACTTGCCCGCGCCGTTCTCGCCGACCAGGGCGTGCGCCTCGCCCGCGTAGAGGTCGGCCGACCCGTCCACCACGGCATGGACCGCGCCGAACGATTTCGCCGCGTGCCGCAGCGCCAGCACCGGCCCCTGGCCCTGGGTGGGGCCGGAGCCAGCCGCGCCGCCCGGGCCAGACGGGCTGCCCCGGCCAGACGGGGTACCCCGGCCAGCCGCGCCGCCCGGGCCAGAAGGGCTGCCCCGGCCAGACGGGGTACCCGGGCCGGACGGGCCACCCCGGCCAGCCGCGCCAGCCGGGCCAGGAGGGCTCCCCCGCGCTGGCACCGGCCCGCCGGTCCCCGCGGCAGAGACGTTGCCGCCGCCTTCGCCCACGACCCCGCCTCCTCCGACCCTGCTGGCTGTGCCAGACTGCTCACAGCGCCGATGGAACGTTTCAAAGATGTCCAGAAGTGTCCGGCCGTATCGCACGCGTGTCAATAGCTGAGCAATGCGTAGTTGAATCGTTACATAAGCTCCGCCCCGGACGCGCGCAAGCTCCGGCCGCGGACGCGCGCGGCCAGCCCCCACTCCTGCCGCGGGCCCCGCGTCGCCGCCCGGTGCAGACCGGCGCCCCCCGGTGTTTGACACGTTCCAACGCCACACCGCACACTTGCACCACACCGGGAGGGCACCGTGGCAGACGCGCCGGCCAGCATCAGGGAGGTCGCCGCCCATGCGGGCGTTTCCGTCGGCACCGTCTCCAACGTGCTGAACCGGCCGGACATCGTCGCCGAGCCGACCCGGAGCCGGGTGCAGGCCGCCATCAAGCAGCTTGGCTTCATCAGGAACGAGTCCGCGCGGCAACTGCGGGCCGGCCGCAGCCGCACCATCGGCCTGGTGGTGCTCGACGTGGCGAACCCGTTCTTCACCGACGTCGCGCGCGGCGTGGAGGACGAGGCCAGCGAGTCCGGGCTGGCCGTGATCCTGTGCAACAGCGACGATCAGCACGCCAAGGAGACGCACTACCTCGAACTGCTGGAAGAGCACCGGGTGCAGGGCATCCTCATCACCCCGGTGATCACCGACGACGGGCGGCTCGCCAAGCTCCAGCAGCGCGGCACCCCGGTGGTCCTGGTGGACAGCAGGTCGCCCACCGGCGGCCAGTGTTCGGTGTCGGTGGACGACGTGCTCGGCGGCGAACTTGCCGTGGCGCACCTGCTCCGCGAGGGGCACACCAGGATCGCGTTCGTCGGCGGCCCGCTGAGCATCCGGCAGGTGTCCGACCGCAAGGACGGCGCGGTGCGCGCGCTGGAACGGGCCGGGGCCAGCGCCGGCGACCTGCACATGGTCGTCACCCCGGCGCTGAACGTCGCCGCCGGGCAGCAGGCCGGCGCCGCCATCGCGGAGTTGCCGGCCTCGCGGCGGCCCTCGGCGGTGTTCTGCGCGAACGACCTGCTGGCCCTGGGCGTCCTGCAGGAGATGACCGCCCGGCAGATCGGGGTGCCCGAGGGAGTCTCGCTGGTCGGCTACGACGACATCGATTTCGCCGCGGCGGCCGCAGTGCCGCTCTCCTCGGTCCGCCAGCCCCGGCAACTCCTCGGCCGCACCGCCGCGCAGCTACTGCTGGACGAGGCCCTCGGCGAGGGCGCGCACCAGCACCGGCAGGTCGTGTTCGAGCCCGAACTGGTGGTCCGCCGGTCCAGCCAGGCCCGCCAGCCCAGCCCGCGACCGTGATCGTGGTGGCCAGGCGGCTCCAGATGACGCGAATCCACCACGATCATGGACGCCGGGGCCGCGGATCCCCGTGACGACCGGAGGAGGTACGGGGTGCGGATCGCGCTGTTCGTGACGTGCCTGGCGGACAGCCTGTTCCCCACGGTGGGCCAGGCCACCGTGCGGCTGCTGGAGCGGCTCGGCCACGAGGTGGTGTTCCCGCAGGCCCAGACCTGCTGCGGGCAGATGCACACCAACACCGGGTACCTGCGCGACGCGCTGCCGCTGGTGCGGCGGTACGCGGACGTCTTCGCGGACTGCGAGGCGGTGGTCGTCCCGTCCGGGTCCTGCGCCGGGTCCGTGCGCCACCAGCATGCGATGATCGCGCGCCGGTTCGGGGACGAGGCGCTGGCCCGGCGCGCCGAGGCGGTCGCCGCGCGCACGTTCGAGCTGTCCGAACTCCTGGTGGACGTGCTGGGAGTCGAAGACGTCGGCGCCTACTACCCGCACCGGGTCACCTACCACCCGACCTGCCATTCGCTGCGCATGCTGCGCGTCGGCGACCGGCCGCTGCGGCTGCTGCGCCGGGTGGCGGGCATCGACCTGGCCGAGTTGCCGGACGCCGACGTGTGCTGCGGGTTCGGCGGTACGTTCGCGATCAAGAACGCCGGCGTGTCCACGGCAATGCTGGCGGACAAGATGCGGTGCGTCCTGGCGACCGGGGCGGAGGTGTGCACGGCCGGCGACAGCTCCTGCCTGATGCACATCGGCGGCGGGCTGTCGCGGCTGAACGCCGGGACGACCACCGTGCACCTGGCCGAGATCCTCGCCGCCACCCAGGACTCACCGTGACGTCCCCCGGCCCGGCCGGCGCCCGGAACGAGGGCCGTCACATGACCTTTCTTGGCATGCCATACGCTCCGCGCGGGGTCGGTCATCTGCGCGGCGCGGAGCCGTTCCCCGTGGCGGCCCGGTCGGCGCTGGCCGACACGCAGCTACGGCGCAACCTTGGCAATGCGACCAGGACGATCCGTGCCAAGCGGGCCGCGGTCGTGGCCGAGCTGCCGGACTGGGAGGAGCTGCGCGCGGCCGGGCAGGCGATCAAGGCGCACACGCTGGCGCACCTGGACCATTACCTCACGCAGCTGGAGAGCCAGGTCAGCGCCCACGGCGGCACGGTGCACTGGGCCAGGGACGCGAATGAGGCGAACCGCATCGTCACCGGCCTGGTCGCGGAGACCGGCGCGGCCGAGGTGGTCAAGGTCAAGTCGATCGCCACCGACGAGATCGGGCTCAACGAGGCGCTCGCCGCCGCCGGGATCTCCGCCTACGAGACCGACCTGGCCGAGCTGATCGTGCAGCTCGGGCACGACCGGCCCTCGCACATCCTGGTGCCGGCCATCCACCGCAACCGGGCCGAGATCAGGGAGATCTTCCTGCGCGAGATGCCCGGCGTGGATCCGGGGCTGGCCGACACCCCGGCCGCGCTCACCGAGGCGGCCCGGCTCCACCTCCGGCGCCGGTTCCTGTCCGCCAGGGTGGGCGTCAGCGGCGCGAACTTCGCCATCGCCGAGACCGGGACGTTGTGCGTGGTCGAGTCGGAGGGCAACGGCCGGATGTGCCTGACCCTGCCGGACACGCTGATCACCGTGATGGGTATCGAGAAGGTCATCCCGTCCTGGCGGGACCTGGAGGTGTTCCTCCAGTTGCTGCCGCGCTCGTCCACCGGCGAGCGGATGAACCCGTACACCTCGATGTGGACCGGGGTGACGCCGGGCGACGGCCCGCAGCGGTTCCATCTCGTGCTGCTGGACAACGGCCGGACCGCCGCCCTGGCCGACCCGGTGGGCAGGCAGGCGCTGTACTGCATCCGCTGCTCGGCGTGCCTGAACGTCTGCCCCGTCTACGAGCGCACGGGCGGTCACGCCTACGGTTCGGTCTACCCGGGCCCGATCGGGGCTGTGCTGTCACCGCAGCTCACCGGGGTGGAGGACAACGCGTCGCTGCCGTATGCATCCTCGCTGTGCGGCGCGTGCTACGACGCCTGCCCGGTGCGCATCGACATCCCGTCCCTGCTGGTGCACCTGCGGGCCCGGCATGTCGAGGAGGCCGCCCGGTCCCGGCGGGTGCCCGGCGCGGAGGCGGTCACCATGGCGGCCGCCTCGTGGGTCATGGCCCGCCCGGGCCGGTACGCCGCCGCGCAACGGGCCGGCCGGGCCGGCCGGGTCCTCGGCCGCGGCGGCCGGATCCGCGGGCTGCCGCCGCCGCTGTCGGCCTGGACCGCGGCCCGGGACGCGCCCGCCCCCCCGGCGCAGACGTTCCGCGAGTGGTGGCGGCGCGAGCACGGGCAGCGCGACACGTGACGCCGCGCGACGAGGTGCTCGGCCGGATCCGCACCGCGCTCGGCACCGGTTCCGGCGGCACTCGCCCCCCCGCCCCCGGCGCCGACGGGGTGCCGCGCGGTTACCGGACGAGTGCCGGGCCGGGCTCCGCCGCGCTGGCCGGCCTGCTGGCCGCCCGGCTGCGCGACTACGGCGCGAGCGTCCAGCACGCCACCAGCGCCGACGTGACCGAGATGGTCGGCCGGACGCTGGCCGAACGCGGCGCCCGGCGGGTGGTGGTCCCGGCCGGGCTCGGCCTGGGCGAGCTCACCGGCGTCACGCTCGTGGCCGACGACGGCCTGTCCCCGGCGGAACTGGACGCCGTGGACGGCGTGATCACGGGCGCTGCGCTGGCGATAGCGGAGACCGGGACCATCGTCCTGGACGGTGGCCCCGGCCAGGGGCGCCGGGCCGTCAGCCTGGTCCCCGACTACCACCTGTGCCTGCTGGAGGCCGCGCGGATCGTCGGGATCGTCCCCGAAGCGCTGCCACGGCTGCCCCCGGGCCGCCCGCTGACCTGGATCAGCGGGCCGTCTGCCACCAGCGACATCGAGCTGGACCGGGTCCAGGGGGTGCACGGCCCGCGCACCCTCAGCGTCATCATCGTCGCCGGCTGACCCGGCGCGGCCCGGGCCGGCGGGGCGTTAGCCGTCCCGGCCGCGGTAGCCCTGGCCCGGGTAGCCCTGGCTCTGGTAGCCGGACTCGGGGTAGTCCACCGCCGCGGGCGCGGCGGGCACGGCGCGGATTCGGGTAGCCCGTTCCCCCACCCCGCTTATCAGGGTCCCGATGGCCAGGCCGATCACCAGGTACACCGCCGCGGTGGCGACCTCCTGAGCGAGCGGCGCGCCGGTGCGGAACGGGAAGATCACCAGGATCACCGTCACCAGGGCGACGATCCAGCCGAAGAAGACCATCGGCCGGGGGGTACTGACCAGCAGCAGGTGGGCGAGCAGGGTCGCGACCAGCGCCGCGCCCGCGGCGAGGAGGACCAGCGTCGTGGTGTGGGCGTCACCGTAGGCGCCGTCGCGGCGGGGGGCGAGGATCGGGATGTTGAACAGCCAGCGGCAGACCAGGACGCCGACCAGCGCAACGAGCCCCGCCACGACCGCCGTGGCCAGGCCGCCGGCCCACAGCTGGCGGGGGTCCACCGTCGACCGGGCACGCCGCGGCGCCGGGTAGGGCTGCTGCCCGGGATACGGGCGGCCCTCTGGCGTGTTGGGTGTCATCGGTGTTGTCACCGTTGCTCACAAGCCTTCCGTCAGGCTGGCCGCGGATCCGCAGCCTGGGTGCTCTTCCCTCACCAGGAGACCGGGCTCCAAACACCCGCAGGCAGCGCACGGGCGCGCTGGACCGCGCGGCGCGCGGGCACCGGTGCCGGATGCGGGCCCGGTGCGGCGGTCAGCGCCGGCGGCGGGCCGGCCAGGACCAGGCGGCCCCCAGCCCGGCCAGGTGCAGGGCAAGGCAGGCCAAGGCGATGAACAGCAGGCTGACCGGGCTGAACACGGCGTCGGTGGCGGTGTGCGTCACGTGCAGGATGAAAGCAATGAACAGGACGACGGCCGCGATGACAGCGAGCATCGGACGGCTCCTTCCAGGCTGATGGCGGGGAAAGGCGGAATGCTCACTGGCTCGGCCTCGGGAAATGGCAGCCGACCTTGGGGTTCACGCCGACGTAGTTCAGCGGGCCAGCCAGAATGGTCACCGCGACGGTCCCGGCCTTGGCGCAGTTCGCCGGCGCGCCGCTGTAGTAGTTGCGCTGGCCAGCCGCAACGGCGCCAATGACCAGCCAAATCAGCAGGAGGATGGATCCGGCACGCATCGGTACCTCCGATTTTCATGAGCCATATAGCGCGAGACTTAGGGTGTCTCGACTTGCGGCTCACCAGATACCGTGTATGGCGCCTTTCAAACAAAAGTCACGGCCGCAGCAGGGTGTCCAGCGGAACCCGCGGCGCGTCCGGGGGCTCGTCGAACCAGGCCAGGGCCTGCCTGATCTGCGCCCGGTGGGTGCGCAGCCAGGTGCAGGCCCGTTGCGGCGCACCCAGCCCCGCCAGCCCGGTGAGCACCAGCACCAGGCCAGTGAGCTTCAGGTTCAGGAAGGAGGGCTGGGCGTTGACCGCCAGCACCAGGACCGCCCCGATGGCGATGAGCGCCAGCCCAGTCGATTTCCGCATCATCGTCCTCCCCTGTCCGGTCGGTGCCTGGCCAAACGCGATCCGCGCACCGCACTTGACCCGGTCGCCGCGCCCCGCCCTCCCGGTTCTTCTGCGCCGCCAGACAGGGCCTGAACTCGGCGGACTGCCCGCGCGCGAGGCAGCGGCCGGCATGGGCATGTTTAGGTCCCGCACCACGGGCACAAAAGTCCCGTGCAGACCAACAACACAGCAGGTGAGCGCCGATGACCGCCGTCTTCCCCGCGCTCGGCCCGTCCGCCCAGAACGAGACCGACGCCAGTGATGTGGAGCTGGTCCAACTGGTGCAGTCGCTGCCCCGCGACAGCGGCCAGCGGGACGCGGCCTGCGAGAAGCTCATCGGCCGGTACGAGTCGCTGGTCCGGGCGTGCGCGCAGCGCTACCGGCACAGCCCGGAATCGCCCGAGGAGCTGATGCAGGTCGGATACGTGGGCCTGCTCAAGGCCATCAACAACTTCGACCCGTCGTTCGGCAGCAACCTGGCTTCCTACGCCCAGCCGTGCATCGCCGGCGAGATCAAGCGGCATTTCCGCGACAAGCGCTGGCACGTGCACGTCAAGCGGTCCACCCAGGAGCTGCGGCTGGAGCTGTGCCGGGCACGCGCCGAACTGACCCAGAGCCTGTCCCGCGGGCCCAAGGACGACGAGCTCGCGGAGCACCTGGGCATCACTCATGAAGAGCTGCTCGACGCGCAGCGGGCCGACCTGGCCTTCCAGGCGTCCTCGCTGGACGCGCCCAGGTCGGCCGGGCCGGATCCGGGGAACCTGGCCGACACCCTTGGCGAGGACGACCCCCAGCTCGAGCACACCCTGGACATCGAGTCGGTGTGGGCCCACTGGGAGCAGCTCCCGGTGCGTGAGCAGCGGCTGCTGATGATGCGCTTCTACGGCAACATGACCCAGGCCGAGATCGGGGAACGGCTGGGCATCTCCCAGATGCACGTGTCCCGGCTGCTCGCCGGCGCGCTCAGCTACCTCCGGGACTGCGTCCTGGGCCGGGATGCAGAGGAAGACCCGCACTGAGGACCGGCATCGGGCCGGTATGTGCGCTGAGGGAAAGGAACCCCCATGAGGACCGCGAGCGGACTGGCCCTGGTGGCGCTCGGCGCGATTCTCGCCTTCGCCGTGACGGGGCATCCATCGTTCCTGAACATCCAGGTGGTCGGCTGGGTGATCATGCTGACCGGGATCGCGGGCATGGCCATCCCGCGCCGTGGCTACGGCTGGCTGCGCCGCCGCATGGTGCTGCGGCGCGGGCCGGGCGGCGCCCCGGTGATCAACCGGGTCGAGGAGACGCGCTATCCGCCGTACATCATGCTCAACACCGGCAGCGCGGGCACCGAACCGGTCATGGCCCCCGCCGACTCCGTCGGCAACGGCCACCCGCACGCGCCGACCGTCGCCGAGCGGGTCGGGGATCCCGGCACGGCCGGGCTGGCAGACGACCCCGAGCCCGACCCGGACCGGCTGGCCGCAGAGCGCCAGGCCGTGCTCGACCGGGCCGCCGCCGAGTGGGAAGCGGCCGAGGGGGCCGCGCCGCCGGGAGGCCCGCTGCCGGCCGAGGAGGTCGTCGAGCAGTACGTCGAGGAGTAGCCGGGTTCGCCCGTCGCCCGTACTCCCGGCGCAGCCCGGCGGGTCACCGCCGGGCTGTGTCCTTACCGCGGCCCGTGCCCTGACCGGGGCCTGCGGCGCTGCCGGGGCCTGAAGCGCTCCCGTCCGCGGGCGCCCTGGGGGCGTTGCTGGCGGCCTCGTCCCGGCGGCGCGCCGGGCTGGGGCGGCGGGCCCCGCGTGACTCGATGACCGTGCGGGCGACGTCGGTGACCCGCAGATTTCGCTCCTGCGAGATCTGCCTCAGCCGGTCGAGCGCATCCTCGGCGCTGCAGCCGAGCGCCTGCATCAGCATTCCCTTGGCCTGGTCCACCAGCGCGCGCGACTCGGCGGCGGCGCGCAGTTGCAGCGCGGTGCGCTTGGCGTCGCCATACTCGGCCGCGTTGCCCATGACCGCGCCGCCGAAGGCGGTGAGCAGTTCCGCCAGCGGGAGCTGGTCCGCCCGGAGGGATCTCGGCCGGGCCGCGACCAGCGACAAGGTGACGGCATCCGGGTGGGACTGGTAGGCGAGCGTGACGGAGCAGCGCACCCCCCGGCGCAGCGCGGCGCCGGCGTATTCCGGCCAGCGGGGTTCCGCCAGCGTGTCCGGGCAGCTCACCGGCCCGCTCCCGGTCAGCGCGTCAAGCACCGGGCCGCGGTCGGCGGCGAGTTGCACGTCGTCGAGTTCCGGCAGGTCGGGGTGGCTGGCGGCGCGCACGGCCGGCTCGTGCCCGCGCCACAGCACCGCGGTGGCGCCCGAGCACGCGGGCACCTGGCGCGAGGCGAGCGCCACCAGCTGGTTCAGTGACCGCGGCTCGGAGGTATTGGCGATGCTGATCAGCTCCGCCGCTTCCTGCGCCAGGTCGGACCGGGGCAAGGCCACCTCCGTTCACTGCTGCCCGCCAGCGGGCCGGGCGCCCGTGGACCCTTCCAGAGTGTCACGGTCACGACGGTGCCGGAACCAGGGCCAGGACAAGGACGCACGGCCTGGGCGGCGAGGCGTTCGGCAAAAAAAAACCGGGCGGGACGGCGCACCGTCCCGCCCGGCCTGGCCGGCGCGACGGCCGGCCGGGCCTGCGCCCTCAGCCCGAGCCGACGCCGGCCAGGCTCGCGGCGGCCGGCCGTGCGCAGTGCTCGTAGACCGCCACCGTCTCCCGGCTGATCCGGTCCCAGGAGTACCGCGCGCTGGCCCGGTCGGCCGCGGCGATGCCGAACGCCTCCAGCCGCAGCGGGCTGCCCAGCAGGTCCCGCAGGCGGCGGGCAAGCAGATCCGGGCGGCCGGGCGGAACCAGGATTCCGGTGGTCTGGTCGAGCACGGCATCGGCATAGGCGCCGACGGCCGGCGCGGCGACCGGAGTGCCACAGGCCATCGCGGCCAGGGCGGTCGCCCCGGACGGGTCGGCGGGCACCGCGCTCACCAGCATGTCCGCGGAACGAAGCAGCGGGGGCAGGTCCTCGGCGGTGACCCGGCCGGCGAAGGACACCCGGCTCGCGACACCGAGGTGCTCGGCGAGGCCGGTCAGGCCCTCGTACGCCGGGTCCTTCCGCAGCTGCGGCCTGGCCGGGCCGCCGGCGATCACCAGCTCGGTGCCCGGCACGCGGGCGAGCACCTGCAGCAGCGTGATGAGGCCGCGGCGCTGGTCCAGCCCGGTCACCGCGAGCAGGCGCGGGCGGCTGCCCCGCTTGGCCACCGGGCCCTCGGGGACGAACTGGCTGGTGTCCACGCCGCACGGGACCACGGTCACCGACGACCGGGGCACGCCCATGGCGGCGAGGTCGGCCGCTTCCTCGGCGGTGCCGGCGAGCACACCGCGGACGTTGCGCGCCAGGCAGGCCTCCAGCCGGATGCGGCCGTCGTCGACGTCCGCGCGGCGGCCGTGGCGCCGCTGCGTCACGCCGAGCGTGCCGAACGTCTGCAGCAGCGGGATGTCGCGGCCGCGGGCGGCCGCGAGGGCGGCGAGGCCGCTGGTCCAGAAGTAGGCGTGCGCCAGGTCGGGCGGGGTACGGCGCCAGTGCTGCGCAAGCTGGTCGCCGAACCCGGCGACGTGCGCGGCAAGCTCGGCGCCGCCGAGCGGGGCGAGCGGGCCGGCCGCCACGTGCTCGACGGTCACGCGGGGAGCGAGGATCGCGCTCTCGGGCAGCGCGCGCGAGTCCCTCCTGGCGTAGATGGTGACCCGGTGACCCAGCTTGGCCAGGCCCCGCGCGTGAGCGGCGACGCTGGCTGCCTGGGACACCAGTTCCGGGCCCGTTGCCGGGGTGAGCGGGCTGCCGTTCTGGGCGACGAGGGCGATCCTCATCACGATGCCTCCTGGGGGTTGCCGCAGCCCTGGCATCGAAGGGAGGTCCGCCGCGCTATGCGCAAAAAAGGCACACCCAGCTTCACGCCAGGACGGCGTGAGGGTGTGCCTGCGTCTTAAGCACCGTTCTCGGGTTACGTTATCCCCCGGCCGCCGGCCCGTCAAACTCCGGGCGGGCGTGGCGGGCCCGCCCTGGTGGCCGCGCGGGCCACGGACGGGCGCGGATGGCGGCCGGGCTAGTAGCTGTTCTTCCAGCTGGTGCTGAAGCTGCTGCCCGAGGTGAGCGCGGAGACGCTGCCGAGCGGGTACGCACCCGTGGCGTCCACCATGGTGAGCGCGTAGTTGGGGGTGAAGCTGCCGATCGTGCCGGATTTGCCGTTGGCGGTCTCGGCCCCGTTGGTGATCTTGAAGGCGTTGTAGTGCGCCTGTGGCACGGTGCCGATCGAGAACGAGGGCCGTTCGGAGATCCACTCCGCGCTGGTGTCCCGGCAGGTCTTCGTGGCGCAGGTGGCTGTCTTGGTGAAGCTGTTGGCCGGGTGCGTGGCATCGGTCAGCTTCAGCGTGTAGTTCGCGCCGCTGCGCGTCAGCGACGCGGAGATCTTGTCGCCGGGCCGGAGGGTCATGCCCACCTCGGCCGTGCCGGCCGGGTAAATCTCGTACCAGGTGAAGTAGATGGGCGACCCCTGGTAGCACCAGCCGATCGTGCCCAGCTGCTCGACCGTGGTGTTGGGCACCTTGCTGGTGCCGTACCCGTCCAGGCCGACCCAGTCGGAGGTGATCTGGTCCTCCGCCGTGCAGGTCACGCTGGGGGCAGTCCAGGAGCCGCTGACCTTGGTGAACGTGCCGCTGGTGGCGGACGACAGGTCGACGTAGCCGGACCAGTTGAAGGTGGACGCGCTGCTGGTGCCCGCCGCGGCGGCCGGCGTGCCCGGGTGCACCAGCAGGGCCTGCGGGTGGCCGCGCCGCAGGTAGCCGGTCAGCGCGGTCCTGGCCTGGGCGAGGAACCGGGCCGAGGGCACCGCCGGGTTCGCCCGCGCGTGGCCGCCGGCGGTGATGGCGGTGGCACCGGACAGCGTCACCGTGCCGGCCAGCAGCGCGGCGGTGCCCGGCACGATCAGGGTGCGCAGCACGCGCATGCGGAAACCCCCAGTTCATGACGACCGGCATCCCGCCCGAACATAACTGCCGCCGTTACGGAATCGCAAGGTTCCGGCCGGCCCGCGCCGGCCCGGGGAGCGGCAAGAAAACCTCCGCATTACCACGGAATAACCCCCGCATTTGCCGGTGCCGCGGCGGGCGGGCTGCGGCTCCTGCAGGCGTCGGCCGCGCCGCCACCTCCGGCCCCGTCCGCCGGCGTGGCGACGGTCCCACCGGCCACACCCGGGGTGACCGTCGGCGCGCCGGTGGGCCGCCCCCCTGTCAGGCCCTGCTATTACCGCAGGAGACGGTGCCAGCAGTGGTCACCCCGTCTTCCCCCCGGGTGATATTGAGGTGGCCCTTGCTGCCGCTCCTGCCTTCCCCTCCAGCCAGTCAGGGGCGGC
>Ga0335078_10003859_pt1 | contig 22309 bp, 15 predicted proteins | sample Lox_Sample_32_FD_206711 | JGI IMG/M metagenome (GOLD analysis project Ga0335078, IMG submission 206711) | Soil microbial communities from Loxahatchee National Wildlife Refuge, Florida, United States - Lox_Sample_3.2 | ecosystem: Environmental > Terrestrial > Soil > Wetlands | place: USA... | reverse complement strand
TACCCGCCGGAACAGGAATTCGCCGAAGCTGCGGAAAAACTCTCCCGCACTCGCTTCACCCAGCCCGCACTCTTCAGTATTGAGTACGCGGTCTCGCAGTGGTGGATCGCGCATGGAGTTCTGCCTGCCGCTATGATCGGCCACAGCATTGGCGAGTACGTGGCTGCCTGTCTCGCTGGAGTATTCTCGCTGGATAACGGGCTTCATGTCAGCGCTGTCCGCGGCCGGCTGATGGATGAGATGCCTCGTGGGTCCATGCTCGCGGTCTCTGCGAGACCTGACACATTATCGATTCCTGAGGAATTATCACTTGCTGCTGTTAATGGCCCCGAGACGTGCGTGGTTTCTGGTCCGGCTGATGCGGTTCAGAAGTTCGCAAAGGAACTCGAGAAGCTAGGCGTCACTTGCCGTGCGTTGCATACCTCGCACGCCTTCCATTCGGCGATGATGGACCCGGTGCTGGAGTCGTTCCGTGCAGAAATTGCCAATATCTCTCTGCAAGCTCCCGAAGTCCCGTACATATCAAATCTCACGGGCACGTGGATCACCGCCGCGAATGCTACCGACCCCGGCTATTGGGTCAAGCATCTGCGGAATGCTGTGCAATTTTCGGGCGGCCTCTCGGAGTTATTCCGCGATCCTTTGCGGGTGTTTCTGGAGGTTGGTCCCGGACAAGCTCTCACATCGCTGGCACGTCAACATTCCGCTAGGCCAAGAAGCACCCGAGTCTTCTCGTCGATGAGGCATCCACAGGAACAGGCCTCCGACGTTGCGTTTCTCCTCAACACTACCGGACAACTGTGGACCGCAGGGTGCTCGATTGATTGGAACGCGCTGCACCGCGGAGAGACCCCACAGCGGATTCCACTTCCTACCTATCCCTTCGAACGCCAACGCTATTGGATTGAACCGGGTGGCCACGTCTCGTCGGGCAAACGAACCGCCACAACCGATGCTGTGTCCGAAACGCCGAAGACTGACTCATGGTTTCACCGACGAGTTTGGAAGCGATCTCCTCTCGATAAAAAGGCTCCGCCGACATTAGCTTGCTGGTTGATCTTTCTTGACGAACTCGGGCTCGGCACTGAGATATCCGACCAGCTCAAGACTGCTGGACATGAAGTGCTGCAAGTGTCTGTTGGTGGCAAGTACCAACGGACTGGTCCTGGAAGGTATGTGGTTTCTCCGGGGTCGAGAAGCGATTACGACCAACTGCTCGCTGATGTGGCTAAACATGAGCATGTGCCAACGAAGATCTTGCATCTATGGCCGGTGATCGGCGGCACTACAGGCGGACCGCTCGATCAAACAATCAACTTGAGCTTCTATAGTCTCCTGTTTTTGGCGCAGGCTCTAGGCGTCGAGGATTTGCAAGGAGTGGAGGTCACGTGCGTTTCCAACGGACTAGTATCCGTCTCTGGCGAACGCGTGGTCGATCCTGCCCGTGCTACCTTGCTCGGTCCGGTTCGCGTCATTCCAAAAGAATTTCCCGGCACGCCTTGCCGCCATATCGATGTTGATTGGGAAGTCCGAGACTTAAAAGAGTCTGCCGCGAACGTCATTGCAGAGTGTTCGCTGCCACCTGCGAATACCTGCGTTGCCTGGAGGCAGTCGGAACGTTGGACTGAGAACTTCGAATCAACAGATCTTCGGCGCCAGCCTTCGGGTACTCGTCTCAAGGAAAAAGGGGTTTATTGGATTACCGGAGGGTTGGGCGGCATTGGGTCAGCGGTTGCTGAATACTTGGCGGGAACCGTTCACGCGCGGCTGGTGCTGACCGGGCGAACACCTCTTCCTCCTTCATCGGAATGGGACCGTCTTCTCAGAGAGAAAACCGGCGATGTGCAGGAGAAGATCAGACAATTGAGGAAGCTGGAGTCCCTGGGCGGCGAGGTTCTCACGATTGCTGCGGATGTAACTGATCGCAAGCAGATGGAGCAGTCCTTGAAAACGGTTCGACAGCGCTTCGGCGAATTGAACGGAGTGATTCATGCTGCCGGGTTGATTGAGGACGGACCACTGCAAATCAAGACACGGGAGAGCGCAGCTCGAGTGCTGGCACCCAAAATCCAAGGAACGCTGGTCTTACAGGATGTGTTGCGCAGTTGCAACCTTGATTTTTGGCTGTTGTTCTCGTCGATCAGTGCCATCACGCCGCCTCCTGGCCAAATCGACTACGCCGCCGCGAATGCTTTCCTCGACGCCTTCGCCCTGAGCCAGTCAGAACCAACCACTGCTCTGAACTGGGGCCTGTGGAACGATGTAGGCATGGCCATCCGTGAGGGAGCGCGCAATCATCCGCTACCGGGCCGTAGGCTCATCCAATCTGAGAGCGAGACAGTCTACTCAGCGCGGTTGAGCTGCGAGAAAAACTGGTTACTTGGCGAACACCGCCTTAAGAGTGGTGCAGCTCTCATGCCAGGGACTGGATATCTGCAGTTGGCAGCGGCAACATTAGTTCAGGGACGATTTGATGCGGGTGTTGAGTTCAGGGATGTGTTTTTTCTGGCGCCACTCTATGTTAGACCAGAGGAGACAAGAGAGGTACGTGTACGTCTTCGGCGCCAGCGCTCGAGTTTTCATTTTTCGATCTTGGCGAAGGATAAAGAATGGATCGAATACGCGTCCGGGCAGCTAGTGAGGAACCAGAAAGACCATCCTGCGGATCAAGGGGTCTCAGCGCTTCGCGAGCGTTGTTCATTGCGCCGCATCGTTTTTGGAGATCAACATCGTACCCGTCAGGAACAGTATTTCGATTTCGGGCCGCGCTGGCGGAACCTTCAAACTCTGCACATCGGAGAACGTGAAGCACTGGCGGAGTTGCAGCTCGCACCAGACTTCTCGATCGATCTCGACACTTGGCAGATCCACCCGGCCCTCCTCGATCTAGCAACCGGATCTTCGCTTTACCTCATTAAGGGTTACGAAGATTCCGATGCTCTTTACTTGCCACTCTCCTACAAGCGAATTGCGTTTTATCGTCCGATCCCGGCAAAGGTTTATAGTCACATCCGCGCCCATCAAGACAACACGGTACAACGCGAGATCGCGACATTTGACTTCACTTTGCTAGACGCCGAAGGACACGTGCTGGCAGACATCGGTGAGTTCTCCCTGCGGCGCATCGCGGCCAATGCTGATCACAAGGCGCCCGTGTACCGCTCGAAGACGCCCTCCAGGAATAACGAAAAGCCAGTGGCAATGGCGGAGCATGGGATTTATTCGGCCGAGGGGATTAGAGCCCTCGATCAGATTCTTTCTTCTGAAATCTTGCCGGGCATCATCGTGACGCCTGACGGTCTAGCGGATAAGCGGCTGGAGACTCCAGTGGTTTCGGCTACAAAGAGGACGGCCCAGACCGATCTTGATATTGAGGGTGTGCTTGCCGAATGGTGGCGGGAACTGTTGGGGGTGGAGAAGATCGGCCTCGATGATGACTTCTTTGATTTAGGCGGTCACTCTTTGATCGCTGTGCGGCTTTTCAGCAAGATCAAGAAGGCGTTCGAGGTGGACCTGGGTCTCTCCATATTGTTTGAGGCCCGCACGATCCGGCAATTGGCGGCCCTAGTTCGGCAGGCGGGGCCCTCAAGGGATCGAGAAGACTTGGGTTCTTCCACTGCTGTCGTTCCGATTCGAGAAGGAGGCTCGCGCCTGCCGCTTTTTCTACTCTCAGGACTAGGCGGAGAGGTCATCGGCTTCGATACTCTGGCACGTTGTTTGGGAGGCGACCAGCCGGTGTATGCTCTCCAACCCCAAGGCTTGGACGGTCGGAAGCCCTTCTTGACCCGCGTCGAAGACATGGCCGCTTATTATCTCGACAAAATTCGTGAGGTTCAGTCCAAAGGCCCGTACTGTTTAGCGGGCTACTCTTTTGGAGGATACGTCGTGTTCGAGATAGCGCAGCAGCTTCACGCAGCCGGAGAAACTGTAGCGCTTTTAGGCTTCCTGGATACTATTGAATATCAGTATCTCGAGCGCGTGGGACACCCCGCGGATTTCCGCCAGCGCTGGGCGCTGCGTCTCGACCGACTGACGGCAAGACGGTGGGACTATGTGAAAGAAACCGTGGCCTCCAATTTCACTAAAATCGTGTACCGCCTTTTCTATAAACTCGGCCGCCCCGTTCCCCAACGGGTCAGCACCCTACAGGAGATCAATCGCTTTGCGATGTCGCTATACAGGCCAACCGTTTATCCCGGACATCTGACCATCTTTCGTTCCGTGACTCGTAGTACAGCTTTCGACAACGATGAACTCCTGGGGTGGGGAGGGATGGCTTCACACGGAATCGAGGTACAGGACATTACGGGCCGTCACCTGGACATTCTCAAGGAACCTAACGTTCTCATCCTGGCAGAAAAACTCCGGGTATGCCTCGATCGCATACAGCCTTCGCCGCAAATCGATGGGGCCGCCGAACCTTCGGATGTGGTGCTCAGACCCGCCGCTATTGTTGGGTGATCGACATCTCGCGTCTACATCCACCACTTACACACTGTAACCAAGCGTTTGGTGATGCAACCTGCGCGTACCATATAGCGGAAAAGCCGAGGATGTCAACAGAGCCAAGTGCACCCCATTCCCACCAAGAGACAGCACAGGCTACTGCGCGAGCGCTATACGTAAGACTGCAGAATCTGGTTTTTCCAGCGAAGGGCTGTCAAATGAGGAAGTATATGTGCGCTCGGTGGAACGTGCCTTGTTCGGTACGACCAATGGACTTCGTCTGGCGGACATCAGTGTTTCCAAGGTAACATTGTGTCTCAGGATTCGCGGCTGTAGGCTTTCTGCAAGCACTCAATGGAGCTATTGCTCAATCTCGTTTGGCTGATGCTGGCTGTGCCTGCGATCCTTCTCTGCTGGCGTGCGCCGCGGTCAGCCCGGGGCTGGCGAAAATATAAGCACTTGTATATCGCCGTGCTGGCCGTTTGTGTATGGGCCCTTCTGTTCCCGGTTGTGTCCGCCTCTGATGACCTCAGTGCTATTCGAATTGAATTCGAGGAATCGGGTGCGGCTCGGACCATCCTGAAGTCGGCAGGCTCGCATGCTTCCCAGGCGCACCATCATTCTTCGTTCGTAGCGGTAGTTTCCACTTCTTCTCCCGGGTTCCAAAATGGAATCTGCGGTGACGTCTCGGAATTCGCACCAGGTCTTCCTGCGTACATTTCCGCCCGTGCGGTTAGCGGCCGCTCTCCTCCTCTTGCCTGAAGCCGTTGGTTCCTTCGCCGTTAAAGTTGGCGCATATCTGAACATTCACCAATGGACTCTTGGGGTGCCGCGTGCTCTTAGACGCGGCCCTGTGGCGTCACATATACAGGAGAGCACGAGTGCCATTTTCTTTCGAAAGGGAACAACCTCATTCCGAGGGATCACGCTGTGATGCCGGCGCGATTGCGACAGACAATGTGCCCGATGCGCCTGTCGAGCAGCCATCAGGCCACAAGAAGATTCGGAACGTGCGCTTCCAATCTCGCTCTGTCTGGGTTCTGGGTCTGCTCGGGTTGTTCGGATTCTTTGCGGTGGCAAGGGCTCATCCCCACATAGACATGGCTATCCGCATAGCGTGGTTCAAAGCGACCGGCTCTCTCCCGGGTATCGGTTGGATCGATCTATTGAGAATGGGGAGCTCTGGAGCCCACTTTAACTTGCCCGCATTGGCAGAAACACCAAACCCGTACGCTGCGATCAGGAATCCGTATACCATCCCTGAGGATATTGCGGCGGGGAGCGCCCTATTCCAGTCGCACTGCGCGACCTGCCATCGCTCCAACGGACTAGACGGCGTCGGAGGTCCAGCCCTTGAGCACCGGCAACTGGTGCACGGCAACAGCGACTGGGCCATTTTCAAAACAGTCTCTGACGGCATAAGAGGAACGGCGATGCCAAGCAGCAGTTTGGCTTGGTTAGAAAGATGGCAACTAGCGGCCTACGTAAGATTGCTAGCCACACAAACGGAAGCCATTTCCATCCCGGCTGTCGAAACCAGGCCAGTTTCCTATGACCAGATTCTCTCTTCAGAAAAGGTCGCCGATGCGTGGCTAACCTATTCGGGATCATACGATGGCCATCGATTCAGTCCAACTAACCAGATTACACCGGCGAATGCCGCGGGGCTCCGCTTGGTATGGATGCGCCAGTACGACACCTCGGAACCCTCGATCGAAACCACCCCATTGGTAGTAGGGAAGTTCATGTTCGTCACAGTGCCTCCGAATCGGGTCGAAGCTCTTGACGCAAACTCTGGAAACCTGATTTGGGCCTACGATCGTGATCTTCCGGATCATTTGTCTCTTTGCTGCGGTTACGTGAACAGAGGCTTAGCGGTACTCGGCGACAAACTCTTCCTCGGTACACTGGACGCGCATCTGGTGGCTCTCGATATGAACACCGGTAAAGTGTCATGGGATGTGGAGATTGCTGACTATAAGGACGGCTACAGTATTACTGGAGCTCCGCTGGCCCTGAAGAACTTTGTCATTACCGGTGTTGCCGGGGGAGAATTCGGCATCCGTGGATTTGTGGAAGCCCGGGACGCTTCCACCGGAAGAGAGATATGGAGGTTCGACACGATTCCGCAGCCAGGACAGCCGAAGGCCGACACGTGGAACGGGAACTCCTGGAAAACAGGGGGTGGACCGACTTGGCTGACCGGCACGTTCGATCCGGACAGCAACATCATCTACTGGCCAACTGGCAACCCGAGTCCAAATTTTGAGGGTGGAGTCCGCAGCGGCGACAACCTTTACACGAATAGTGTTGTAGCGTTGGACGCGGACCACGGTACGCTTCGATGGCATTTCCAGTTTTCACCGCATGATGTTTTCGACTGGGACGCGACTCAGATCCCGGTGTTGCTAGACGGAACGGTTGCCGGCAAACGACAGCATCTTCTCGCCCAGGCGAATAGAAATGGATTCTTCTACGTCCTGGACGCGACAACGGGCGATTTTAAGTTTGGAGAACCGTTTGCCAAAGTAACCTGGGCCGAGAGCCTCGACAGCCAAGGTCGCCCAGTGGCGAATGCCGAACAGTTTCCAACAGAAAAAGGAACCACCGTTTTTCCTGGGGGTGGAGGAGCTACCAACTGGGAGTCGCCGTCCTACAGTCCGGCCACCGGTCTCTTTTATATTCCGGCCCTCGATTGGGGAGGGATTTTTTTTGCTGGGCACTCCGAACACCGCCCAGGCGAGCTATTCCTTGGCGGATCCTTCGAATTCTTCCCCAAAGAGACGTCCAGGGGTACGGTACGCGCTGTGGATCCGATAACCGGCAAAGTGAAATGGGAATATCGCAATCCCGCGACGAGCGTGGGGGGGCTGTTGAGCACAGGTGGTGGCGTAGTTTTCGGAAGTCAGGGCAAAATCTTTTTTGCTCTTGATGCCTGCACAGGTCGCGAATTATGGCGCATTGGCACCGGTGGTCGCACAGTCGCCGCGCCCATCACTTTCAGGTACCGGGATAGCCAAATGGTTACAATTGCCGCGGGTCATGACATCCTGACATTCGCCGTTGCTCAGCAAAATATGAATCACAACTCCACATCAGGAATAGCTCGCGTGTTGCCTCCACACCCATGACATGGGGCTTTCGGCGCAACCACGACGGTAATAGAACCACTTTGTCAGAACGGTTCAAATCGACCGTTCCACAATTCCTGATACTCCCCAATAACAACAGTTTCCGACCGGTCAAGCACCCTTGGTATGTGTTCGCTCTTGCGCTTGGAGCGTAGAATTCCTGTTGGCACGAAGTCTATGCCGTCGGTGGAATCAAAAGGCCATGTGGATCTCGGCACGTGCGGGCGATAACGGACAACACGATGTATCCGATGTGGCATTTTTCCAGCGAAAACGCGTTTTTGTGGGCAGGTAACTTTGTCCAACAGCGACGCTTACCTCGAAATTCCTAAGCGGAATCAGTTGATTGATTTCTTGCGAGGACTCTGCCTGATCCTCATGACGATAGACCACCTTCCACACGACATTTTCGAGGCATTTACATGGCAAACCTTTGGTTTTATTTCAGCCGCTGAGGGCTTCGTATTTTTGTCGGGACTTGCTTCTGGCCTGGTCTATGGCCGAGTAGCGGTGAGACAAGGAATAGCCACTGCTCGTCGGCGGATTTGGCGAAGAGCACTGATTCTTTATCTTGCCAATGCCGCCCTCATCACCTTGATAGTTCTTGCAGCCAAAGAGAAGATAGTGGTCCTGGAACGGGGCATTCATCCCGGCTGGTCCCTCTGGTTCAAGAGCCTGCTATGCATCGAAGCTCCGGGCTATGCGGAGATCCTTCGTTTGTATTTCTTCTTTTTTCTGCTACTTCCAGTTGTGTTTTGGGCGTTCCTAAGGAACAAGTTTCTAGCGGTAATTGCCGTGAGTGCAGGATTATGGCTTGCAGCAGCGTTGGGATACGGCTTGGTGGCGTTTCCCGAACTCGGTTATTTTGATCCCATTTCGTGGCAACTGCTGTTTGTTGCGGGCGCTTTTTTCGGCTTTAAGTCGATCCGGACACGAGAAGAACTTGAAGCCCCTACCTTGGTTACTGGCTTATCATTTCTTATATTCTTAGCTTTTTTATTGTTTCGCCATTGGCATTTCTTGACCGGTCATGCCCGCCCAGCTTATTTTCAATGGCTTCTTGGCTGGAGACGCACATTGCCGTTCAGCCGAGTACTGGACTTCACTGTTTTTACGATCCTTGTTTACGGTGTGCGGCGACCCCTTGCCAGCTTTGTCAAGACATCTCCCGGCCAAGCGGTCGCTTTCCTCGGTCGACATTCGCTGCAGGTTTTCATTTGGAGCGTCTCCATTAGTGCGGTGATGGAGGAGGCTGATCGTCGATGGCCCAATTCGTCAGTCTTAGAGCACGCAGTGATTACCTTGTCCATCGTGATTAGTTGCTTCTTGCCTGCTTGGCTACATCAAAAATGGCAGGGAGTGCGTCATCAGTGGCGTAGCTTGCGTCACATCGAGCAGCCGGCACTACCTTCCGTGGTGAGTTGACGAATGAATGGTCACATTCACCATTCCAAGCCTTCAAGTCTCGACCGACTTCAAGAGCCGATCGATAGAGCAAGCACTCCGGGAAACGATGTGGCACGAACGAGTAGAAGTGAAGTTAGAGACGGTACCGCAGCGGCAGGAATCCAGCGTTCGGCGGAATGTCGAAATGAACCATCGAGGATCTCAAGCGCAACTACAATATGGCACGATCCTCACCACATATCATGCCGGCCAGTAGTTTGGGGTAAAGGGCGATCGCGGACGCTAATCCCCGAAGTCGTTGTTACGCAACCATTGAGTATTCAAAGCAAAAGTCCGCTGAGCAAAGCAGTTAAGTACCTTCCATTCTGTGGCAGCAGAGTACACGCCCTCAGGGCACTTATTGCGGAAGTCCACGAATCGCACCCTCGCGGCATCAGGCGGGCCGTGTGATGACTGCGACACCTGAAATGGGGACGGAACCACTCACCGATACTGCCCGCTCGTTCGTAGACCATTTTCGTTGCCCACCAACATTTGCGCCGTTCCATTCGAATGCAAGGATTACGCAATCAACCGGGTTCTTTCGTTTTGGTCAGGCAGTTTGCTTTGGTAAGACCGATGGTGTCCGGTGCGCTAAAACCCTGGACGAGCCTCTGGCGGATGTCCTCCCAATAGCCGAAATTGGGCCTGGATGCGACATTCGCTTGGCGTTTAATCCCACCGAAGTCATCGAGAATCTTCTCTGCGAACGCTACATGGTCAGCGGCGGCCGGGAACGTATTGTTCAATCACTTTATTACCTGGTTCGACCACTGTTGCCGTTTTTCGTTCGGAAACGTCTGCAGCAATATGTTTTCCAACAGCGGCAAAATGCCATTTTTCCTGCCTGGCCTGTTGACTGCTCCATCGAGCATATCTACGAATCGTTAATGCGGTTGGCAATACAGGCCAGTCCCGCCCGTGAAGTGCCTTTTATCTGGTTTTGGCCGGACGGCAAGAACGCCGCAGTCATGATCACGCATGATGTCGAGGAGCAGAGTGGTGTCGATGCATGCGAGATGTTGATGGATCTGGACGATTCCTTCGGTGTCAAGGCGGCGTTTCAGTTGATTCCGGAGCGCCGTTATGAGGGAGTAGACGCGCTTGTTACGCGTATTCGGACACGAGGATTCGAAACGAACATCCACGATCTGGATCACGACGGCAGGCTCTATCAAGATCGAGAGCAGTTTCAGAAACGCGTGTCGAAAATCAACGAATACGGTCGCAAATACCAGATGTCAGGATTTCGGGCTGGCGCTATGCACCGCAACCAAAGCTGGTTCGATCTCTTGGAATTTCAGTATGACATGTCGGTCCCAACGGTATCGCACCTGGAACCGCAACGCGGCGGTTGCTGTACTGTAATGCCATACTTTGTGGGGAACCTTCTGGAGTTGCCGCTTACCACCGTCCAGGATCACGGTTTGTTCTACATCCTCGGACAGTATTCAATTGACCTTTGGCGGCGGCAGGTAGAGATGATCTCTGCCCACCACGGCTTGGCAAGCTTTATCGTTCATCCGGACTACATCGTGCATAACCCTGCAAGGCGAGCATACCGGAGCCTGCTTGAGTACATCTCGCAATTAGTAAAAGAACATGGTTTCTGGTTGGCGTTTCCGGCCGAGATAAACCGTTGGTGGCGGGATCGAAGCCAAATGCGCCTACAGCTGTCGAACGGCAACTGGCGAATTTCCGGACAGGGTAGCGAGTCGGCGCGGGTCGCCTATGCCAGCATCGTCGATGGTCGGCTGCAATACCGGGTCGAAGACTGAGGCCTTCTAGCGGCACCGCAGCGTATTTGGCGCGAAATATCAAAGTCTTCAGATATTTTGCGCCAATGCCTAGGATGCTCAGGCTGCATTGAGGCCTTTGAATACTGCCAGTAATCCTTAGCAGTGCACAATCTTGCTGCTCTTGATGCCCTTGGTAGCATTTCGTGTGTCGACCACCATTTGAGCTTCCTGCACGATCGCAGGAAAGTCATAGTCGGAGTGGTCGGTGACGATCAGGACGCAGTCGTACTGTCCCAAATCTTTCAACTCTGCGCACTTCATTTGCAAATCATACTTCCGGCCTCGACCAATAATGGGGAAGTACGGATCGTGGTAGCTGACCTGAGCTCCATCCTTCTGCAGCAATTCGATGATGGTGAGCGCCGGCGACTCGCGCAGGTCGTCGATGTCTTTCTTGTATGCAACACCAAGGACGAGGACGCGCGCTCCATTAACTGACTTCTTCTGCCGGTTCAACGCCAAGCCAACCGAGGCGAGAACGTGATACGGCATTTGCGTATTGATCTCTCCCGCCAGTTCGATGAACCGAGTGTGAAAGTCCCACTCCTTCGCCTTCCAGGAGAGATAAAACGGATCAACCGGAATACAGTGGCCCCCGAGCCCCGGACCAGGATAAAACGGGTGGAACCCGAAGGGCTTGGTTGATGCCGCCTCGATGACTTCCCAGATGTCTATCCCCATTCGCAGAGACAGGAGTTTCAGCTCGTTGACGAGCGCAATGTTCACGCAACGATAAATATTCTCCAGCAGCTTAGTCATCTCCGCTGCAGCGGGAGATGACACCGGGACAGTCCGGTTGAAGATGGAGCCATAAAGGCTCCCGGCAGCCTCGGACGCCAACGAGTTGAGGCCACCCACGACTTTTGGAATGTCCCGTCGGGCCACCGAAGTATTGCCTGGATCTTCGCGCTCGGGCGAGAACGCCACCAGGAACTCGTTACTACCAAGCGTTGCTCCGCGTGAAGCTCTAAGACCGTGCTTGTTTTCCCTTTCAAGAATCGGAATCATCACTTCTTCCGTCGTTCCGGGATACGTCGTGCTCTCGAGAACGACGAGCTGCCCAGCGCGCATATGAGGAGCGATGGCATGAGTAGTGTTGGTGATGAAGCTGAGATCCGGTTCGTGGTACTCGTTCAGCGGAGTAGGAACACAAATGATGATTGCATCCATCGCGGAGAGTTCCCCGTAGTCGGATGTGGCCGTGAAGCCGTTCGCTTTGGCTGCCTGAATCTCCTCTGCGGCAATTCGGTAAATGTAGGAGGCCCCTTTGGCGAGGCTCTCAACCTTGCGGACGTCAATGTCGAAACCGGTCACCCTGAATTTCTGCTCACTGTATAGCAGAGCAAGAGGAAGGCCGACGTAGCCGAGACCGATGATTCCCACCCGGGCTTCGCGCTGCTGAATCTTGTACGCCAGTTCATCGACAAAGGAGTCTGTAAGTGTAGCTGTCGTCATTTTTGGAATTCCTGCGATTAATGTTGCAGGCTTGGGAGGGACTTAAAGAGATCTTATCATTGCTGCAGCTTCTTTACTAATAAATCTGGAGATCCGGATCACTAAGATCTAAGATCAGAGAAACTCTATTCCGGTAAGTTGCTGTTTTTAAACTTCCTTACAGGGGCGCACACTAGTGCCGCCAGTTGTTGAGCTGGAAAACCATCGACCCGCGCGTAAGGTGTCCTCTTATGCTATTGTGCTGGCAAAGTCGCGGGCGAACGTGCGTTTAGGTTCAGCGAGGGGCGGCAAGCAGGATAGGTCTGGTTGTTGAGAGACTGATGTTTTGCCTTCTTCCTGGAGAACTTGGCCTCAGTTTTGTTCGAAAACTTGCTTTTCTGCCCGCTAGAGTTCAACGCCAGAGCCGCGTAGTAATAGGTGTTGGAGTCATCTCCGAAGTCGTCCACGCAGCCCGCTCCGGAGATCGGGGCTGGAGTGATCGTCTTGCAGTCGTGGCAATCCTCAAGCGTGTCTGCCACGATCTTATGGTCACTCCGGTACACGCAGTACCCCATCGACTTGTCGTTCGGCCCTGTCGAAGATCTACTAGGAGTCCACGTCAACACGACTTTGTGTCCTGTAGGTTGTGAGGCAGGGGCGCCAGGGCATGCGGGAGGGACTGAAGGCGCTTTCGCGGGGACAACCGTTCCGGATTCATCCGGGGAATGCCTGTTTATTGTGCTTTCTTGGGTTCTAGTGCAGCCGACAACCACCAATAGAGTGCAGATTGCCGTAACCCAAAACATTTGCGCGAAAAGGCCGCCCTTCCGATCAAGGCCGCGATGTGGATTCATGTCTCAGAGGTGAGAGCCCCGGATGGACCCACTTCAAGTCCATAGGGTAATAGCGTACTAGGCCTGGAATCTTCAGTTCAGAAAAAAAACAAAGGCGTGCCAGGTTTAGCACGCCTTTTTGGAAGGGCTGAAATTCTATGCGAGAGTTCGACTGGCGAGTCGCCGCTTGGAGCGAAGGAAGATCGCTCCCCAGCAGCAGAAACCAGCCAAAAGTAGATAAGCGGCGGCAGTGCCACCTTCAGCAGCCGACAGGAAGATAAATTCCTGTGCAGGGCAATTACCCTTTTCGGCCGTGCACAATTGGTTCGTTCCGGGAATATCGCCCGACAGCACTGTCATGCCCCACTGAGCTGCCGTAAATCCGCTATTTTCAGCGATGTACAAGAGGCTGCCTTTGAGAGCGGTTGAGCTCGAGCACCCCGATGTTCCAAAAATAGCGTTACAAAGCTGCGCGGTGGTCAGAGAGCCAGAGGTTATTGGATGAGCGGCCAGATATTGTTCGACACCATTCGGGTCAAATACGGCCCACAGCGCGAAAGTGTCGATGACTTGGGTCGTCGATCCGGGAGCTGCCGAAAGCACTAGGTTCGTGAGATATCCCACAGCGCCGTACAGGGCCGTGTTCGCCCCCGCTAACCCCCAAGACGTGTTAGTCGAATTGGCATTGGAAAAGGATGTCGTTTGCGCATTCCAAGTCGACCCAAGGGTAGATTCGTCGGCGAAATCATCGCAGACAACAGCGGTATTGGTACCCCCCACGTTGGCATAGTATGGGCTCACGTATATGCCGTCGTAGGCCTGTCCGGATACACCGGTCAGAGTAACGGAGATCTGGGCGAAAGCCATCGGCGCGAGGCACGTCGCTAAGACCAGACCACAGAATTGCACTGCTTTCTTCATACTTTTAGGCTCCTCGCTGAGACGGGGGAGGAGTTCGCACCCCTGATTCCAGGAATGCCTAGTACAACCATGCCTACTTTAGCGCCAAATCCAAATGTGTCAAGACTGATAATTTTTGCAATAGGTTGCAGTGCATTGCAACTTAAGGGTTTACGCTGTATCTCGCTGATATTACTTGAGTAATGGAGTCGTAGCATTCCTATGCGCTACGTCCAAAAGACCACGAAAGAGCCATTTTCGCTTCGTCATGCTTCGCCTATAGTTTTTGTAGCGGATAGCTAGCTCGTCGAATCCGCATTTAGGAGTTGTGTGCGCCCTTTTCATGCCTTGGGTTGTGCCCTAGTTCTCCTTCTGCCTGCCATTTTCTTTGCAGGCTGCTCCCGCGACCCCAATGTCCGTAAACAGAAGTATTTGGACAGCGCAGACCGGTACGCCGCAGCCGGAAAACTGGATGAGGCGGTCATTGAGTTCAGAAATGCTCTTGCTATTGACGCCAACGACGCCGAAGTCCATTACCGCTTAGCCTCGATCTATTTAAGAACTCAACACTGGCCACGGGCAGCTCAAGAACTGACCCGCACTGTGGAACTGCAGCCCGAGAACTATGCTGCCCGGGTGGATTTGGCTCGGTTACTGATTGCCAGCGGCGATCTACCGCACGCGAAAGAGCAGGTGGACTGGGTACTTCAGGCGCGTCCGAACGACGGAAAATCTCACGGAGTTTCGGCCGATCTGATGGCCGCGCAAGGCGACTTCCCCGGGGCACTTCGGGAAGCCGAGAGGGCGAAGACCCTCAGTCCCTCTGACTCGGACTCCTATCTCAAACTCGCGCTGATGCAGCTCAGAAATAATCAGGCGGACGGCGCGGAAACAAATCTCAAGAAGGCGATCGAGCTAGCTCCTGATGCAATAGCCGCCCGCTTGATGTTGGCCAATTTTTATCAGGTGCGTGGCAGATTTGCAGAAGCGGAACAACACCTCCGCGATGCGGTTCAAGCCAGGCCTACTGATCCTGAGCCTGGCGCCGCCCTGACTCGCCTTTACCTCGCAGAAGGGAAAAAGAGTGACGCAGAGAATCTGCTGATCGAGACCAAGAAAAATTTCGATGGCAATTCGGTCGGATATCGCATGCTCGGGGATTTCTACATCGGAACCGGGGATCTCGAGAAGGCGGTCGCCGAATATCGGACGCTGCATAAGGAGCACCCGAAAGACATTCAGGTAAAAAAGAACTTCGCTGACCTTCTCATCCATACCAAGCGATTTGAGGAGGCGAAAAAGGTCAATGACGAGATCCTGAAGGCTGATGCCAACGATACCGACGGCCTGATCTATCGCGCGCAATTGCAGTTGCAGCAAGGCGACACGAACGGCGCCCTCTCGACTATGCAGGCCGCCGTCACGAATGATCCAAGCAACGCGATGTCGCATTATCAATTGAGCGTTGCGTATCGCAAGTCCGGAAATCTCGAGAGTGCGGAAAGCGAATTGAGAGAGGCTGTAAGGTTACGTCCAGATCTGGTCGAGGCGCAGCGTGAACTTGCTGTTCTGGCAATGCGGCGAGGGGACATGACGACGCTCGCACAGGCCAGCGCTCAGATCGTTGCGTTCCGTCCGACATCATCAGAAGGCTACGCTCTCCGCGCAGTATCGGAAATAAACCAGAAGCACTTTCGCGAAGCTGACGCCGACGTACAGCGAGCGATAGAAGTTGCGCCTGCCAGTGCTGCCGGTTACGTACAGTTAGGCAGCCTGCACTTCGCGCAGCAGCATTTCAAGGAAGCCGCAGACGCGTACCGGTCGGCTTTGGATCGAGATCCCAGATCGAATGACGCGTTGCGCGGACTAATGAATAGCTATGTTGCCGTCAAGCAGGTCGATACGGCCATCGCGCTAGCGAACAACCAGATATCCAAGGTCCCAGACAACAGTGGATTTTACGATTTGCTTGGTACCGTCTTATTCCAACAAAAAAGGGACCTCGCCGGGGCGAAAGCGGTCTTAGCGAAATCAGTGCAACTCGACAGAAGTAATACGGATGCATTGCTAAAGCTCGGGGAAGTAGAATCAGCCGCCGGTCAAACCGAGGAAGCCGTTGCTACATACCAAGATGCGGCAAAAGACAATCCGCAGGAGGCCAGCTTTCACTTAATGCTCGGGCAGAATTTCCTCGCCCGGCAGGATTGGGCTGGAGCTGAGCACGAATATCAGAAGGTACTCGCACTCCACCATGATGATCCAATAGCTGCCTGCAATCTCGCATACGTGATTATGCAAAAAGGTGGGGATCTTGACATAGCATTGTCGCTCGCCCAAACGGCACGACGTCGGATGCCCGCCTCCGCAGACGCCGCTGACACCTTAGGCTGGGTGTACTACCAGAAGGGAGCATATCGGCCTGCAATCGACACGCTGGAAGCGGCAATTGCGCTCACCCAACAGAGCAAAAACGCCGATAATGCTCGCTACCACTACCATCTAGGAATGGCGTACGCGAAAAGCGGAGACCCGTCGCGCGCGAGAGACCAGCTGCAACGAATGTTGAGAATGAGTCCTGAATCAAACGATGCGACAGACGCACGCAGAGAACTCGCAGGCCTGAAGTCATGAGATTTCAAGCCTCTTTTCTGGCGGGCTTGATCCTCAGCGAGCAGTGCTGGGACCCCCAATGTGCCGCGGTCGTATCTGTTGCAACTTGAATTTCTCGCAAGATTTGAATGCGGGAACGTGCTGGAAATAAAGTGGTCCGGACACCAGCAAGGCTCGAGTTGCGTGAAGCTCAATTGACAGCTTGCATTTCGGCGCCGTGGACGAAGAAGGTGACGTTGCACGGATCTGCAGGTCGGTACCCCTCGACCCGTGACCCATTTTGGGAATTCGCCGTACTAATCCTGTACGACCGATCATTGATCCGAAGCGCCCATCGGTCCAGCACTTCTGAGACCTATTGGTGTTTTCGTTTGGCCGTTAAAGTTGATTTGCATGCGAAAGCGAGCGCGCAGCGGGTACAAAGCACATGCATCTTGAGCCTACGAGGTGGGAACACCCCAGGAAATTGTAGTCACGTGTGAGGTCGCATCTCTGGATCGGGCGCGACCCGATCGCATGTCTGCCACACAGATCCAAGAGCTGTGTTCAGGGTCCCAGCGCTCGCGTTGCGTCCTGTCTACTCCTCGGGAAGGCAGTGTAAAGGAGCGGTCATGAAACTATGCTTGATCCTAGTGCTGCTGCTATCTTTGCCAGCTGTCGCGGCTACGCATTGGGTCAGTCCGAATGGAACTGCGCCTTGGACAAGTTGCATCGGCACCGATTCAACTCAATCCTACGCAAACGGAACGGGAGCTTGTTCGCTCGCGACTGCGCTCGCCAATGCCACGGCAGGGGATACGGTTTACCTACGGAGCGGAAGCTATGCCCGCGGTTCAAATAACGGAATTGAGCCGGCTAACGGCGGAACAAACATGTCAGCTATGCTGAACTTCTGGGCCTACAACGGCGAGACAGTAACAGTAACCGGAAACGGCAGCTACGCAATCTACCTCGCACAAAAAAACTATGTCAGTATCAAAGGCATTTCCTTCAGCGGTAATGGTTGGGGACAGTGGGCCAATATCACGAACAACTCCAACCATAACGAAGTCGCAAGTTGCACCTTTGTTAGCACGGACGGGGGAAGATTATTCCACATTGGTCCGGACACTCCTTCTGACGCTTCAGATTATGGTTGGGCGACCAACAATTGGATTCATGACAACACGTTTAGTATCACAGGGCAGGGACACGGTACGCAGGGTCGAGGTTGTACGGATGGCGGCTATGACACAATGCGAATTGGCGGCGAGTACGGCACAGGTGGATGGCCGGGCGGGATCGACCAGAACTATAACAACACCATTGAAGGCAACTTCTTCGAGCATGCGGAGCATGCCGCACTAGATTCGTATGGGGCGAGATCAGTGATCCGGAATAACATCTTCCACAACGAGCCATGGTCGCCCGGTTGTTCCTACACTTCGGTCGTTCCGCCAACGTACAGCAGCAGCAATCCGAACTATAGTGCCTACAATGGCATGTACGCCCACCGCAACCTCCATATCACAGAGGACTACAACAGAGTCGCAACGTACATGCTGGTTGAAGGTAACCGCTCTGGGTATGCTAGCCCGAATCAAATGACGGGAGGGGTTGAGAATTTTGCGATCGGTGCTCCACAGAATATAGTGCGCTACAACTTCTCTTATGGTTCCCTAAGCAGCGGAATCACGTTGAAATGGGAATGGAATTCGGGCTTGAACAAAGGTGGACATGGCGGCACATACAATCGCATTTACAACAACACCGTTTACCAAAGTGGATACGGCTACCCATTGGGTCTGACCGCGATCAATCCGAATGCACCTTACGTCGATACCGCTATTGCCATTGACGACACGGACGGCACTGCGCCTGTCGGAAATGTGGTGAAGAACAATTTGTTTTATCTGAGCGGGGGATACACATCATACGGTGCGGACATTCTCCGGGAACGCATTACTGACGTAGATTTTGCTTACAGCGGGTGGTCAGCACTCGCCGATGGCTCCCACAATTGGTGTTCCGGAACGCAGACTGCTTCTGGGGGTGCTCCGGCCGGCGACTGCGCCGCAACTGGAAACCCAAGTTTTGTCAACCCAGATATCAGTAACCCAGCGAGTCGGACCCTGCCCAATCTGGCACTTTCAGGTAGTTCGCCCGCGATTGATGGAGGGACTTGGCTTACTACATCCACGAACGCAGCGAGCACGCCCTCAACTATATTGACCGTAGCTGACGCATTATATTTTCAGGATGGTACTTGGGGGAGTGATCTTGCGAAAGCAGCTAGTGGGCTAGGCGGCACATTTCAAGCCGACTGGATATGCATCGGTGTTATATCAAATTGCGAGCAGATTTCATCTGTGGCGTACGGCACATACAGTAATCCAGCTGGCACGATCACGCTAGCCGCACCATCGACCTGGAGCAATGGAGCACATATATGGCTCTACCGGAAATCGGATGGAACAGTAGTGTTATCCGGCGCCGCTCCAGACTATGGCGCAAGCGAATACGGGAGTGGGGACAATGGGCCGCTCCCTCCCACCGGATTGACGGCGATTGTAAGGTAACAACGAGAGCTCGACCGGAGCGGCTCCAAACTGCTGCTGCGTGCGGTTAACGATTCTCGCTACTTAAAAGCAGTTCCGTAAAGTGATGCGTATCTTTTCCCGGTGGCACCGGCTGAGCTTACCTGGGAGGCTTCTCATTCTTGGTCTCCGCACTTCTCGTATGAGTGACGAACGGAGCTGGGTCGTTTCAACAGCTTCTAGTAGTATCAAGTACACAGGGAGGCTGTCATGCCGAGAAAATTCCGATCACTGCCTGTTTGGGACATAACTTCAGCGATGTGGATCGAGCATCCGCCCAACAAGCGTTTCGCAGTGTATGCCCACGGAACCCCGTCGAGTGTCGATGATGCAGTGTTCGACAAAGAGACGGGACTGGTTTGGGAGCGTCAGCCGAACTCATCCAGACGAGAATGGGATGCCAGCATTGTTTTTTCTTACAGCCAGGCAATCGCCGGGAGAAAAGGCTGGAGACTTCCTACAATCGAAGAATTGTTAAGTCTGGTTGATCCGACCACCAGCAATCCAACATTGCCTTTTGGTCACCCTTTCTTAAATATCCAGACGGACTATTTCTTTTGGTCGAGCACTCTTGGGATGAGTGCACCGCCGACTTATGCTTGGGGATACAATTTTGGAAGCGGTGATACAAGTAACGTTCTCAAAACCTCTCAGGCGTACGCATGGCTGGTGCGTGCGGGGTACGGCCACGATTATCCATACTGACGGAGGGGTGCTAATAATATCCCTAAGTACCGCGAGTTCGAAGATAAGAGTGCAAGTGCGTCCTTACGGTCTTCTATGCGGCATATCGGTTACTTTGCATGAGCCATGAGCGCGATTGCGACTTCCAGCGTGTCTATGGCAGGCAGATACGCACTACCATCTCGGAATGGCGTATGCAAAAGGCGGAGCCCGTCGCGCGCGAAAGATCAACTGCAACGAATTTGAGAATGAATCTTGAATCAACCGATGCGACGGAGAGAACTGGCAGGCTTGAAGTCGAGAGATTTCGAGTCCCTCTTCCGTGTGGAATTGACTCTCAAGGACACGATAGGGTTAGTTGCTGTACATCAAGATATCTAAAACAACTACTATTTCAGGCAGGTCTAAGATGTCGGAACCTGGGCATCAGCAACGATAGTTGCTTTTTTCGGATCGCCCTCAGGCGATTCTGTCACTGGCGGGACCGCCTCGGTGCGAAAGAGGGAATGGTGGTCCGGTCGCATCGAAACGCTGCTGCCCACCCTTCTCAGCGCAGGTTCCGTGAGCGAAACGACTGGCGATGCTCCTGAATGTGGCATTCCGTACATAGCGTAATCAGGTTCAGCTCTGAGTCATCTCCGCAGTGACTGCGAAATTCTTTGTGGTGAACTTCGAGATTCGACATTGCTCCACACGATTGGCAGCGCCAGCCATCGCGACGCAACACCTGTTGCCGCAAATTCTCGTACGCTGTGGGATCCAGTTGCAAACGCTGCGCCTTGGGGCGAATTTCTTTCATGATGCTTTCTCACTGAGGTGATCAAGGAAGGCATGCTTTTGTGCCTCCGGCAGACAGCGGAAGAACCTGGTCATTGAAAACAGCAGAGTCTCTGGATCTCCATTGTCCAGATTCGCTCCCCGCAAAGAAGTCTGCACAGATCATCTCCAAGCAATATCCTTTCGATCGGTCACTGCCCAGCATCAGAGCAGCCGTCTCGATCGCACCGTCAATGACTGGAATCTGGCTCTCGCAGAGCTTGAAATAGACCCACACAGAGGAGGGCGTGGACTTCCTCTTGCGACGAGGGATGAGGGGTATTCAAAAGAATTATCCGAGTGCTACCAGCAGGCGAAGGCGCGCGTCCTGCGCCAACGATATGACTCAAAATCTCGATCCAGAGTCAGAATGTCCCCCGTGTTCAGTTCATCAGCAAGTTGAACCAGGAATGCATCCGCGAAGTCCGCGGGCAAATCGCGATACTTCCTCATCACGCTGCGCACGACGATGGCCGAGGGCGAAAGCTGAAACGGGATGTGAAAGATTCCGCGCTCCACGTTTTCGAGCACGGCATCAACCGCTCCTGGTAGTCCTCGCAATAGATAGCAGCTCTCCGCAATCACCGCTTCGCAAGTAACCAGCGGGCCTTCGAGTCCCTCCACAGGGGTTACGCAGCGATCGTGGTTTGCTTCGCTTCGGTCCAAAAGGCCGACAATGACGCCACTATCTAGGAGTGCCGCTTTCACTGGCCCAATCCCCGCAAATGTTTCTTGTTAGAGCCCAGATCCTGAACCCCAGAGGCAAACAGCCCGATGCCGACCACTTTCTTGGTCGAAGGCTTACCGCAGCAGGCCGCCAGAAGACGCAATCCCTCGCGCACCACCCTCGATGGACTCCAACCGAGGCGGTGGACCAACTCATCTAGTGCCAATTGAGACTTGTGGTCCAGGCGGCCTTGCACATTCGATTTCATACCCGCAGTGTATGACATTTATTATTTGTATGAGAGGCTGTAGCTCTTCTGCGCTCGCGATTGCTGGGTCGTTGTCTACCGCTGTGAGTGGCAGCGTGGCATACTGAGCAGGGGGTGATCAAGTTCTCCTCTGAATCACTGCCACAATGACTACGGAATTGTTGATGATGGACCTCCAGGTTCGACGTCGCGCCGCAGTATTGACACCGCCAGCTGTCGCGCCGAAGCACTTGCAGCCGCAGCTTCTCGTAGGACACCGGGTCAAGCCGGAAAGGGGCCTTTGGGCGATTCTGTTCATGATGCTTTCTCACCGAGGTTCTCCAGGAAACCTTGCTTTTGTTCTTCCGGGAGCAACCGGAAGAACCTGGTCATTGAAAACAGCAGAGTCTCTGGATCTCCATTGTCCAGATTCGCTCCCGCCAAGAAGTCTGCGCAGATCAACTCCAAGCAGTAGCCTCGCGATCGGTCGCTGCCCAGCATCAGAGCTGCGGTTTCGATAGCGCGATCGATGACCGGAATCTGACTCTCATACAGCTTGAAGTAGACAATCTCCCACGGCTCTGTGATTTTTCCGGTGAGTTCCCGTTCAACCGCCTGTTGAAAGTTCTCTTTCGACAATTCAGTGGCCTTGTGCAACCAGGTTGCACAATCGAAGTGCTGCCTGTCCCGCCGTGCCAGCTTGGCCAACTCGATTCCTTT
>Ga0335078_10003858_pt1 | contig 22312 bp, 21 predicted proteins | sample Lox_Sample_32_FD_206711 | JGI IMG/M metagenome (GOLD analysis project Ga0335078, IMG submission 206711) | Soil microbial communities from Loxahatchee National Wildlife Refuge, Florida, United States - Lox_Sample_3.2 | ecosystem: Environmental > Terrestrial > Soil > Wetlands | place: USA... | reverse complement strand
GAGACGATCTCGGGAAAGATCTCGGCGGGCTCTGCCGGGGCGAAGGCCACCGGGAGGCCGAAGGTCTTGTCGTACTCCGCCATGCACACGTAGGCGGACAGCCGCGGCCGGGGGGAGGCCTCGAAGTCCTTGAAGTCCGGCTGGGTGAAGGCCCGGGTGATCTCGCGCGCTCGGTCGGCCCGGAAGTTGAAGAAGAGGACCGCGTCCCCGTCCCGCACCCGCGCCACGGGTTCCCCGCCGCCGTTCGCCACCACGGTGGGCTTCACGAACTCGTCCGTCTCGCCCCGGTCGTAGGCCTGCTCCACGGCGGCGACGCCCGAGGAGGCGCGCAGCCCCTCGCCGCGCACCAGGGCGTCGTAGGCGAGGTGGACCCGGTCCCAGCGCTTGTCGCGATCCATGGCGTAGAAGCGACCCATCACCGTCGCCACCTTGCCGTACCCCTTGTCCCTCATCCGCCTCTCGAGGGCCTGCATGTAGCCGAGGCCCGACTTGGGCGGCGTGTCTCGACCGTCCAGGAAGGCGTGGACGTAGGCGCGCGCCACCCCCTCGCGCCGGGCCAGCTCCAGGCAGGCGTGCAGGTGCTCCTCGTGGCTGTGGACCCCGCCGTCGGAGACGAGCCCCATGAGGTGGAGCGCTCCCCCGGAGGTCCGGGCCTTGCGAGCCGCCTCCAGGAGGGCCGGGATCTGGAAGAAGGAGCCGTCCTCGATGGCGCGGTTGATGCGGACGAGGTCCTGGTAGACGATGCGCCCGGCCCCCAGGTTCGTGTGGCCGACCTCCGAGTTCCCCATCTGCCCCTCCGGCAGCCCGACGGCGAGCCCAGAGGTCTTGAGGGCGGTGGCGGGAAACTGGCTCGCCAAAGCGTCCATGTTCGGGGTGCCGGCGATGGCGATGGCGTTCGCCTCCCGCTCGGCGCGGAGGCCCCAGCCGTCTAGGATCACGAGCAGGACCGGCTTCACCTTCGGCAAGGAACACCTCGCGGCACGCCCTCGGGCGGCGGATGGGGGCAGGGGCATGGTAGGCGGCAGCCGGCCGGTTCTCAAGGCCCGCGTTGGCGGGCCGCGCGGAGGGGGCCGGCGCCGCCGGCGTCACTTGTGATAGGGCTCGCCGCGGAGGATGGTGAAGGCCCGGTAGAGCTGCTCCGCGAGCACGAGCCGGGCCAGCCGGTGCGCCAGGGTGAGCCGGGAGAGGGAGAGCGTCTCCTGGGCCCGGGCCCGCACCGGCTCGGAGAGGCCGTCCGACCCGCCGATGACCAGGGTCACGTCCCGCCCGGCCCCGAGCCAGCCCTCCACCCGGCGCGCCCACTCCAGGCTGGTGAGCTCCCGCCCTCTCTCGTCGAGGGCGACCACGTGGTCTCCCTCCCGGATGCGGGAGAGGAGCGAGGTCCCTTCCTCGTCCCGGGCGCGCGGCGTCCCGGCGGCGCGGCGGGCCTCCGGTACCTCCTCCCTCTCGAACCGGACGTAGCGCGCCAGCCGGCCCGCGTACTCGTCCACCGCCGGCGAGAAGAGTCCGGAGCGGTCGCGGCCCACCGAGAGGACGCGGATGCGCACCGGCGGAGTCTCGCCCGGATTCCCCGGGAAGGCCACCGCCCGTTTCTCTAGGGCCGTCGCCGCGCCCCGGCCGCCTCGACCTCGGCGGCCAGCACCTCGTAGGGCTGCGCCCCCACCACCCGACGTCCGGCGACCACGAAGGTGGGGATGCCGGTGACGCCGGCCCTCGCCGCCTCCGCCGCCATCGCGTCCACCCGCGCCAGGACGGCGGGCGCGGAGAGGGCGCGCAGGGCCGCCTCCGGGTCGAGGCCGCTCTTCCGCGCCGCCGCGGCGAGGACCCCCTCGTCCTCGAGGTCGAGCCCCTCGCGCCAGTACGCGTCCATGAGGGCCCCGCGCGCCTCGTGCAGGCGCCCCTGCTCCCGGGCGTGCTCGGCGAGGGCCAGGGCGCGGCGGGTGTTCGGCTTGTGCTCGGGAACCACCATGCCGCGGACTCCGGCCCGTGCGGCGAAATCGAGCAGGTAGCTGCGCATCTCTCGGCTTCGCGCCGGCCCGAACATGGCCGAAAGGGTGGTCCCGCCCCGGGGGGTCTCGGGGTGGAGCTCGAACCCCCGCCAGTCGAGATCGATCTCGAAGTCGTGAAGCAGCCTGACCAGGCTGCCCGCTTCCGCGACGAAGCAGAACGGTCAGACGAAGTCGGACCAGAGCGTGAGCGGAGTCGCCATCCAGTCGTCACCTAACGGCGGGGCACGCTTGCTGCAAAGGCGTCACCATGCAGGGGGAAGGCAAGGCAAGCCCTTTCCCCTGATATAGAGGAGGCCGACATGAAGACGCCCCCGACTCCCACCGTACCCGTCATCCGGATGGCGACGCGCAAGCGCATCGCCCTCGTGGCCCACGACAACTGCAAGTCGGACCTCCTCGACTGGGCCTCCTACAACAAGGGCACGCTGGCCCGGCACCGGCTCTACGGGACCGGGACCACCGGCCGCCTCCTCTCCGAGCGGGTGGACCTGGACGTGCACCGCCTGCTCTCCGGACCGCTCGGCGGGGACCAGCAGCTCGGGGCCATGATCGCCTCTGGCGACCTCGACGCCCTCATCTTCTTCTGGGACCCGCTCGAGCCGCTCCCCCACGACACGGACGTGAAGGCTCTGCTGCGCATCGCCGTGCTCTACAACATCCCCACGGCCTGCAACCGCGCCACCGCCGACTTCCTCGTCTCCTCGCCGCTCCTCGCCTCGGAGTACGAGCGGCGCCAGCAGGACCCGAGCGCCCGCATCCGCCGCTTCGACCTTCCCGATTGACGCTCCCCCCCTCGACCACCGCTCTCCTGGCGCTGGCCGCCCTGGGAGCCGGGCTCGTGGACGCCGTGGCCGGGGGCGGCGGACTCGTCACCGTGCCCGCGCTGCTCGCCGCCGGCCTGCCCCCGGACCTGGCGCTCGGCACGAACAAGGGCCAGGGCGTCTTCGGCTCCGGCGCCGCCCTCTTCCGCTTCGCCCGCGCCGGGCTCGTGGACGGGCGAACCGCGCGCGTCACCTTTCCCTGCGGGTTCGGGGGCTCCCTCTGCGGCGCCGGGCTCGTGCTCCTCGTCCCGCCTACGGCCCTGCGGCCGCTCGTCCTCGCCTTGCTCGTCGTCGTGGCCGTGGCGCTGGCCCTGCGGCCCGCGGCCCCGGCCCCGCACGCCCCGCCCCGGCGCCGCAGCGCCCTGGTGGCGGCGGCCGTCGCCGCCGTCCTCGGCGCCTACGACGGCTTCTTCGGCCCCGGCACCGGCACCTTCCTCATCTTCGCCTTCGCCGTCTTCCTCGGAGCCCGCCTCCAGGAGGCCTCGGCCGACGCCAAGGTCGTGAACTTCGCCTCCAACCTGGCGGCCGTGTCCCTCTTCGCCTCCCGGGGCCTCGTGGTCTGGGGAGTGGCGCTGCCCATGGCCGCCGGGCAGTTCGCCGGCGGCACCCTCGGCGCCCACCTCGCCGTCCGGGGAGGAGACCGGCTCGTGCGCCTCGCGGTGCTCGCCGTCGTCGCCGCCCTCGCCGTGAAGCTCGGGGCCGACCTCTTCCGCTGAGCGAAGGGCGGGGCCCGAGGCCGCGGCCCCGCCCGGGAGTCCTTCGGGCCCGGCGCCGGGCCCCTAGGCCTGGGCCTTGGGCTTTGGCGGCGGCGGGAGGCTGGCCGCCGCTCCCGGCACCAGGTTCGCCGGGTTCATGGCCCGGGCCAGCTGCTCGTAGAGCGCGTACTTCTCCTTGGCAAGCCGCTCCGCCTCGGCCACGAGCTTGCGGTAGTTGTCGGGGTCGAGCTGCTCGACCATGCGGAACCGGGTCTCCTTGGCCATGAACTCGGCCAGGGAGATCTTGGGGATCCCGGAGTCGAGCTTCAAGGGGCTCTCCCCGTTCACGGCGCGGCGGGGGTCGTAGCGGAACAGCGGCCAGTAGCCGGAGTCCACGGCCATCTCCTGGTGCACGAGCGAGTCGGCCATGTCGTAGCCGTGGGCGATGCAGTGGCTGTAGGCGACGATCACCGAGGTGCCGGGGTAGCTGTCGGCCTCCTTGAACGCGTTCACGGTCTGCGCGTCCTTGGCGCCCATGGCCACGCGCGCCACGTAGGGGTGGCCATAGGTCATGGCGAGCATGGCCAGGTCCTTCTTGGGCACCGCCTTCCCGCCCATGGCGAACTTGGCCGCCGCCCCCATGGGCGTGGCCTTCGAGGCCTGGCCGCCGGTGTTCGAGTAGACCTCGGTGTCGAGCACCAGGATGTTCACGTCGCGTCCCATGGCGATGACGTGGTCGAGGCCGCCGTAGCCGATGTCGTAGGCCCAGCCGTCGCCGCCCACGATCCAGATGCTCTTCTTCACGAGGTAGTCGGCGATCCGCTCGAGCCGCCGGGCGTTCCCGGCGTCCAGGGTGGCGAGCTTGCGCTTGAGCAGGTTCACCCGGGCGCGCTGCGCCTCGAGGGAGGCCTCGCTCGACTGGTCCGCCTCGATGAGCTCCTTCACGAGGTCGCCGCCGATGGAGCCGGAGAGGTCGCGCAGGAAGACGCGGGCCTGGTCCTCGAGCTTGTCCACCGCCAGGCGAATCCCCAGGCCGAACTCGGCGTTGTCCTCGAAGAGAGAGTTCGCCCAGGCCGGGCCCCGCCCGGCCTCGTTGGTGGTGTAGGGGGTGGTCGGCAGGTTGGCGCCGTAGATGGAGGAGCAGCCGGTGGCGTTGGCGATGATGGCCCTATCGCCGTAGAGCTGGGTGAGGAGCTTGATGTAGGGCGTCTCCCCGCAGCCGGCGCAGGCGCCGGAGAACTCGAAGAGGGGCTCGAGGAACTGGGTGCCCTTCACGTCGAGCTTCACCTTGGACCGGTCGGGCTCCGGCAGGTCCAGGAAGAAGTCGAAGTTCCGCCGCTCCGATTCCCGCAGCGGATCCATCGGGGCCATGTTGATGGCCTTGTGCCCCTTCTCCGTCTTCGACTCGGCCGGGCAGAACTCCACGCACACCCGGCAGCCGGTGCAGTCCTCCGGCGCCACCTGGATGGTGTACTTCATGCCCTTCTGGTCGGCGGAGCGGAAGTCCATCGACTTGAAGGTCGAGGGCGCGCCGCCGAGCTCGGCCGCCGGGTAGAACTTCGCGCGGATGGCGGCGTGCGGGCAGATGAGCGCGCACTTGTTGCACTGGATGCACAGGGGCGAGTCCCACACCGGGATCTCGAGGGCGATGGCCCGCTTCTCCCACTTGGCCGTCCCCGTCGGCCAGGTGCCGTCGATGGGGAAGGCGGAGACGGGCAGGAGGTCGCCCTTGCCCGCCAGCATGAGCGCGGTGACCCGCTTCACGAACTCGGGGGCCTTCTCGGAGACGAAGGGCGGCCGGGGGGCGCCGGCGGCCTGCTTGCCGCCGAGGTCCACCTGGTGGAGGTGGTGGAGCGTCTGGTCCACCGCCTCGAAGTTCTTCTTCACCACCTCCGGCCCCTTGCGGCCGTAGGTCTTCTCGATGGCCTTCTTGATGAGGTCGATGGCGCGCTCGCGCGGCAGCACCCCGGAGATGGCGAAGAAGCAGGTCTGCATGATGGTGTTGATGCGGCCGCCCATCCCCGTCTCCTTCGCCACCTTGACGGCGTCGATGACGAAGAAGCGCAGCTTCTTTCCGAGGATCTCCTGCTGCACCTCGAGCGGCAGGTGCTTCCAGACCTCCTCGGGGGCGTAGGGCGCGTTCAGGAGGAACACGGCGCCCGGCTCGGCCGCGTCGAGCATCTCGTACTTCTCGAGGAAGCTGAACTGGTGGCAGGCGACGAAGTTCGCCCGGTTGACGAGGTAGGAGGAGCGGATCTGGTTCGGGCCGAACCGCAGGTGGGAGACGGTGACGCTGCCCGATTTCTTCGAGTCGTAGACGAAGTAGCCCTGGGCGTAGTTGGGCGTGTCCTCGCCGATGATCTTGATGGAGTTCTTGTTCGCCCCCACCGTCCCGTCGGCGCCCAGGCCCCAGAAGTGGCAGCGCACCACCTCCTTCCCCTCCGTGTGGAAGGAGTTGTCGGCGGCGAGCGAGAGGTGGGTGACGTCGTCCGTGATGCCCACCGTGAAGTGCCGCTTGGGGCGCGCCCGGGTGAGCTCCTCGTAGATGGGCTTCACCATGGCCGGGGTGAATTCCTTCGAGGAGAGCCCGTAGCGCCCGCCGATCACCGTGATCTCGTGGTGGAAGCGGTCGATGTGCGCCTGCTGCGCCTCCCGCAGGGCGGTGACCACGTCCTGGTAGAGGGGTTCGCCGAGCGACCCTGGCTCCTTGGTGCGGTCGAGCACGGCGATGGCGGTGGTGGTGCGGGGCAGGGCCTTCATGAAGTGGCCGAGCGCGAAGGGGCGGAAGAGCCGGACCTTCACCAGGCCGACCTTCTCCCCCCGGGCCACGAGGTGCTCCACGGTCTCGTGCGCCACCTCGGCGCCGGAGCCCATCATCACGATGATGCGCTCGGCCTCGGGGTGCCCGACGTAGTCGAAGAGCTGGTACCGGCGCCCCGCGACCTTGGCGAAGTCCTCCATGGCGCCCTCGACGGCCTCGGGAGCCGCCAGGTAAGCGAGGTTGCAGGCCTCGCGCGCCTGGAAGAAGGCGTCCGGGTTCTGGGCCGTCCCGCGCACCACCGGCGCGTCCGGCGAGAGGGCGCGAGCCCGGTGGGCGGCGACGAGGTCGTCCGTCACCATGCGCCGCAGGTCCTCGTCGGCCAACAGCTCGATCTTCGCCACCTCGTGGGAGGTGCGGAACCCGTCGAAGAAGTGCAGGAAGGGAATCCGGCTCTTCAGCGAGGCGCGCTGCGCGATGAGGGCGAAGTCGTGCGCCTCCTGGACCGAGTTGGAGGAGAGGAGCCCGAAGCCCGTCTGCCGCACCGCCATCACGTCCGAGTGGTCTCCGAAGATGGAGAGCGCGTGGGTGGCCACCGCGCGCGCCGAGACGTGCATCACGAAGGAAGTGAGCTCCCCGGCGATCTTGTACATGTTGGGGATCATGAGGAGCAGGCCCTGCGACGCCGTGAAGGTGGTGGTGAGCGCACCCCCTTGCAGGGCCCCGTGGACGGCGCCGGAGGCGCCGCCCTCGGACTGCATCTCCACCACGCTCGGGACCGCGCCCCAGATGTTCTTCTTGCCGAGCGCCGACCACTCGTCCGCCCACTCCCCCATGTTGGAAGACGGCGTGATGGGGTAGATGGCGATTACCTCGTTCGTCCGGTGGGCGACCGAGGCCACGGCCTCGTTGCCATCCATGGTCACCATGCGCCGCTCTTGCGACATGCGTCCTCCAGCTTCTGGTCCGCGATTCACGCGCGGTGTGAACCTCGCGACCGGCGCCGGAGGCACCGGTGGAGCGCGGGTGGCGCCCGCCATCCAAAAGGGGGGCACGCGAGGCGTGGAGGGGCATTCTAGCAAGGCGGTGGCCCCCTCCGGCAAGACGCCCCCCCTCCCCGCGGCTACCCGCCTCCAGGGGATCGGCGACGCCACCTGATATCGATCAAGAGGAGCGGGCCCGGGCCGGGTGGGCCCGCCGGAGGGGGCCGTCTGCGCGGCGGCTCGGGGCCGGGTCCCCCGCCGGACCGCTCAGCGCGCCGGGACCCGCGGGGCGTCGGCCCACAGCCCCTCGAGGTCGTAGAACCTCCGCGTCTCCGGCCCCATCACGTGGACGACGACGCTCCCGTAGTCGAGCAGCACCCAGCCGCCGCCGCTTCGCCCCTCGGCGCCGAGGCGCACGGCGCCGAGCCCCTCCAGCCGGTCGTCCACGGCGTCGGCGATGGCCGCGGCCTGCCGGTCGCTGTCCGCGCTCATCACCACGAAGTAGTCGGCCACCCCGGAGAGGCCGCGGACGTCGAGGACCACCGGCTCCTCCGCCTTCTTGTCGAGGCCGGCGTGCACCGCGGAGAGGGCCCGCTCCTGCCCGTCGTCCCGCTCGGCGGGGCGCGCCGGGGGCGGGGCGGGGGACGGGGGGGCGGGGACCTGGGGGGTCCTCGCCGCCCGGGCCCGGCCGGGCCCGGCCGGGGACGCTCCCCGCTTCGCCCTCGCGCTCTTCCCGCCGGCGCGCGCGCTCTTCCCGCCGGCGCGGGATCCCCCCCGGACCGGCCTCGCCCGGCCAGCGGCCGGGCGCTTCGCGGGCTTTCTCGACTTGGGCGCTTTCGCCATTCAGGTCCTCACGTGTCCCTGGCCCTCGACCACGTACTTCTGGGTGGTGAGCTCGGCGAGCCCCATGGGGCCGAAGGCATGGAGCTTGGTGGTGGAGATGCCGATCTCGGCGCCGAGGCCGAGCTCGCCGCCGTCGTTGAAGCGGGTGGAGGCGTTCACCATGACGGCGCTCGCCACCACCTCCCGCTCGAAGCGCCAGGCGTTGTCGAGGTCGTTGGTGGCGATGGACTCGGTGTGGAGGGAGCCGTAGCGCGCGATGTGGTCGAGCGCGCCGTCGAGGTCCGCCACCACCCGGATGGCGAGGATCTTGTCCAGGAACTCCTTGCCGTAGTCCTCCTCGCGGGAGGGCACGCAGGGGATCCCGGCGCGCTGCAGGATGGTGAGCGAGGCCGGGTCGGCGCGCAGCTCCACCCCGGCGTCGGCGAGCGCCCGCCCCACCGGGGGGAGGAGCCGCTCGGCGGCGGCGCGGTGGACGAGGAGGCACTCGAGGGCGTTGCACACGCCCGGGCGCTGCGCCTTGCCGTTCACGGCGAGGGCCGCGGCCCGGTCCGGGGGAGCGGACTCGTCCAGGAACAGGTGGCAGACGCCCTGGTAGTGCTTCACCACCGGCACGCGGGAGCGCTCGGCCACGGCGCGGATGAGGCCTTGGCCGCCGCGGGGGATGGCGAGGTCGATGAGGTCGTCGAGGGCGAGGAGCGCGAAGGTGGCCTCCCGGTCGGGCACCGGGACCACCTGCGCCGAGGCGGCCGGCAGCCCGGCCCGCTCCAGCCCGTCCGCGAAGGCGGCGGCGAGCGCCAGCGAGGAGCGGAGGGCGTCGGACCCCGGGCGCAGGATGGCGGCGTTCCCGCTCTTCACGCAGAGCGCTGCAGCCTCCACGGTCACATTGGGCCTCGCCTCGTAGACCATGAGCACCACGCCGAGCGGGATGCGAACCTTCCTCACTCGCAGGCCGTTCGGGCGGGTCCAGGAGGAGGTCACCTCTCCCACCGGGTCGGGGAGCGCCGCCACCTCGCGCAGCGCGGCGGCGATGCCGTCGAGCCGGGCCCCGTCGAGCGCGAGCCGGTCGAGGAAGGCCTCGGTCTGGCCGGCGCGGCGGGCCGCCTCCACGTCGGCGCGGCTCGCCTCCAGGATGCGGGTGCGGTGCTGGGCGACCGCGGCGGCCGCCTCCCGGAGCGCCAGGTCCTTCTGCTTCGTGGGGGAGGCGCCGAGCACCCGGGCGGCGCGCCTCGCCTCCTCGGCCAGCGCCCGCATCGCCGTCCCCAGCCCTCCGCCCCCCGCGCTCTCGCTCATGGCGCCGTCTCTTCGGACCCGGGCTCGAGGAGCACGAGGTCGTTCCGGTGGATCACCTCGTCCAGGTACTTATAGCCGAGGGCTTTCTCGATCTCGCTCGTCTTCAGGCCGGCGATCCGCCGCACCTCGTCGGCGCCGTAGCCGGCGAGCCCCCTCGCGAAGGGGCGCCCCCGCTCCACGGCGATGTCCACCGGGTCGCCGACGCCGAAGGTCCCGTCCACGGAGCGCACCCCGGAGGGGAGCAGGCTCTTCCCCTGCGCCACGAGCGCGCGCTGCGCGCCGCCGTCCACGAGGATCGTGCCCTTGCCGCGAGCCGCCATCGCCAGCCAGCCGCGGCGCGCGGAGGCGCGCTCCGGCGCGGGGGAGAAGACCGTCCCCACCGGCTCGCCGGCGAGCAGGGCCCGGAGGGCTCCCTCGCGACGGCCGGAGAGGAGCGCGGTCACCACCCCCTGCGTCGCCAGGCGCTTCGCCGCCTTGAGCTTCGTCACCATCCCGCCGACGCTCTGGGCGCTCCCGGCGCCGCCCGCCATCCGCTCCACCTCGGCGGTGACCCGCGGGACCTCGGGGACGAAGCGCGCCCCGGGCCGGCGAGGGTCCCCGTCGTAGAGCCCCTCCACGTCGGTGAGCATGACCACCACGTCGGCCTCGACGCAGGCGGCCACGAGCGCTGCCAGGGTGTCGTTGTCGCCGACCTTGATCTCCTCCACGGCCACGGTGTCGTTCTCGTTCACCACCGGGACGACGCCCCCGTCCATGAGCCGCGCCAGGGTACGCCGCGCGTTGAGGAAGCGCTTGCGATTCGCCAGGTCGTCGGCGGTGAGGAGGACCTGGCCCACGTCGCGGCCGTGGGCGGCGAACGCCCTCCCCCACTCGGCCATGAGGTCCGGCTGGCCCACCGCGGCGCAGGCCTGCTTGGTGGCGATGTCCCAGGGCTTGCCGGGGGAGCGCTTGAGCCCGAGCCGCTCCGCCCCCAGGGCGATGGCCGCGGACGAGACCAAGACGAGCCTGCGCTTCACCGAGGCCTCGGCCAGCTCCCGCGCCAGCCGCTCGCAGTTCCGGCGGTCGAAGCGGCCCGCCGAGTCGGTGAGGGTACCGGTGCCCACCTTCACCACCAGCCGGCGAGCCGTCTCCAGGAAGTGACGCACCGAAGACATCTTAGGCGAGGGTGCGGCGGGGGTGCCAGCCCGCAACCGTGCGCCGGCCGCTCGAATTTCGGAGGGCCCGAAGCGGCTGTGGCCGGTCGGGCCGCGCCCCGCTATGCTGCTGGGCACGGGATGCACGACGTCTTCGGGAACACCCTGGGCCTCAAGCAGGCCCAGGTCCAGGCCCTCCGCAGAACCTACCGCCGCCGGGTCGACGCCTCGCAGGTCGTGTCCCCGGAGCTGGCCCGGCACCTCACGGAGATCTCGCGCGAGACGAACCGCCAGGTGGGGGTGCTCCTCGACCGCAAGGGCGACGTGCAGCGGGTGATCGTCGGGGACGCCGCCCGCCTGGAGCTCCCCGACGTGGGCCGGGCCCGCGCCGGCTCCCACCGCCTCCGCGGGCTCCGCCTCGTCCACACCCACCTGCGCGGCGAACCCCTGACCCGGGACGACCACACCGACCTCGCCCTGCTCCGGCTCGACCTGGTGGCCGCGCTGGAGGTGCTCCCGGACGGCCTGCCGGGGCGGGTCCACCTGGCGCACCTGTTGCCGGAGAACCCGCAGGGGGCGCTGTGGAAGGACGAGACCGCTCCCTCCGTCCACGAGGTGGGCTACCACGCCGCCGAGGGCGCGCTCGCGCTCGAGGACGAGTTCGCGCGCTTCAGCGCCGCGCGCCGCACCGGCGGCCGGGAGCGCGCCATCCTGGTGGGCGTGGGCGGCCGGCGGCGCGACCGGGCCGCCGCCGAGGCCTCCCTCGAGGAGCTCCGGGAGCTGGCCCGCACCGCCGGGGTGGAGGTCCTCGACGTTTCCCTGCAGATGAGGCGGGACCCGGACCCGCGCACTCTCATCGGCAAGGGCAAGCTCGAGGACATCCTCCTGCGCTCCATGCAGCTGCTCGCCGACGTCATCATCTTCGACGCGGACCTGTCGCCTTCCCAGGCCATCCACATCGCCGAGGCCACGAGCCTCAAGATCCTGGACCGCACCCAGCTCATCCTCGACATCTTCGCCCAGCGGGCGCAGTCCGCCGACGGCAAGCTCCAGGTCGAGCTCGCCCAGCTCAAGTACCTCTACCCGCGCCTGGCCGGGCGCGACGACTCGCTCTCCCGCCTCGCCGGGGGCATCGGCGGTCGCGGGCCGGGGGAGACGAAGCTGGAGATCGACCGGCGGCGCGTCCGCGACCGCATCACCCAGCTGGAGCGGCGCATCGAGGTGCTCTCCGGCGAGCGCGAGGTCCGCCGCAAGCGGCGCAACCTCCGCGGGCTCCCGGTGGTGTCCATCGTCGGCTACACGAATGCCGGCAAGTCCACGCTGCTCAACGCCCTCACCGACTCGGCGGTGCTCGCCGAGGACAAGCTCTTCGCCACCCTCGACCCCACCAGCCGGAGGCTCCGCTTCCCGCGGGACCGCGAGGTGATCATCACCGACACCGTGGGGTTCATCCGCGACCTGCCGGCGGACCTGGTGAACGCCTTCCGCGCCACCCTGGAGGAGCTCGGGGACGCCGACGTCCTCCTCCACGTGGCCGACGCGGCCGATCGCCAGCTCGACGACCACGTGGCGGCGGTGGAGGCCATCCTCGGGGAGCTCGGCCTCCTCGAGACCCCTCGCCTGCTCGTCCTCAACAAGGTGGACCGGCTCGAGGCCGGCGAGGGAGAGCGCCTCGCCCACGTTCGCGGAGGCGTGGCCATCTCCGCGGCCACCCGCCTCGGCCTCCCCGAGCTCCTCCACCGCTGCGACCGGATGCTGTGGGCGGACGGGAAGGTGAGCCTGGCGGAGGTGGAGCAGAGCGCGGAGGAGAGCGCTTCCTCGACGCGCGCGGACGGGCCCTCGGGCGCCGCCGCGCCCGAGGAGAGCGCCGTGGCGCGGCGCACCCGCGCGTCGTAGAGTGGCGCCGATGCGCTCCCCGGCCCTCCTGGCGGCCGCACTCGCCCTCGCCTGCTCCGGCCGCTCCGAGTGGCCCCGGGAGCGCCCCTCGCAGCCCCAGGGCGGGAGCTCCCCCGCCGGCGCCTTCGACTGGGGGCACCCGGAGCAGTCCCTGCGCCTCGGCGCCGACGCCGCCGCGGCCCGCCTGGGCTCCTTCGACTGGGAGTGCATGGTGAGCTGGAGCTCGGGCGAGCGCGCCGGACCGGCCGTCCGCGTCTCCGAGCGCCACGAGCTCCGCCAGCTCGCGGGCGGGGACTTCTCGCTGGAGAGCGACATCGACCCGGGCCGGGGTCCCGGGTCCGACACCGGCCTGCGCGTCATCTGGGTGAAGGGGATGAGCTACGCTCGCAGCCGCTACGCCCCCTCGGGCGCCTGGCGGGAGCGCCCCACCGACCGGGGGCGGGACGCCCGTCGCTTCCGCGACGAGAGCTTTCTCGCGGCCGCGGACGTCGCCGACCTGATCGGCCCGGCGCTCAAGTGGGTGGCCCGGGGCGAGGCCACCTGGCTCGGACGTCGGGCGCGCCGCTACGCCTTGGCGCTCGACCCCGGCGCCTACGCCCCCGGGCCGTCCCACCTCGGCGAGTCCCCGCCGGAGGGAGGCCGAGACGAGGACACGAGGAAGCGGCTCGCCTTCCTGGACGGCCGCCGGCCCATCTCCACGGACGGAGAGCTCATCGCCGACGCCGCCAGCGGCGTGCCCCTCGAGGTGCGTCTGCGCGCCGCCTTCGGCGTGCGCGGCGACCCGAAGGCGCGGGTCGACGTGGACCTCTTGTCCCGGGTCACCGCGCTGGGCCCGGCGGTGGGAGCGGTGGCGCCTCCCGCCGAGGCGCTCCCGGACGAGCGCAAGCCGAAGGGCGTGGCCCGCGCGCTGGAGTCCGCGGGCCTGCGCAAGAGGAAGGTGCCGGCGGGGGCGGAGGCCGAGCCGGAGCCAGAGCCCGACGCGGAGTGACGGACGGCTCGCTCCCCGTCAGGCGACGTGCCGGCGCCACTCCACCATCAGGCAGCGATCCTGCACCACCTCGATCCCGGCGCGCGCCAGCACCTCGGCGGCCTCGTCGTTGCGGATGCCGAGCTGGAACCATACGGCGCGCGGCCGCTTGGCCAGGATGTCGGGGAGGTGGGGCGGGATGTCCCTCGGTCTCCGGAAGACGTCGACGATGTCGACGGGGCCGGGCACGTCCGCCACCTGGCGGTACACCTTGGCTCCCAGGATGTCCCGGACCTCCGGGTAGTAGACGGGGACGGGGATCACCTCGGCTCCGTGCTCGGCGAGGTACTTCGGCACGTAGAAGGCGGCCTCGTCCGCCCGCTCCTCCGTCTTCATCCCGAGGACCGCGATGCGCTGGCTCGCCCGCAAGAGCGCCCCGATTCGCCCCTCGTCCTCGAGCAGCCTGTCGCGCCAGTCGTCCATGGCACTCGCTCGGTCAATTCTCCGATGGTGAAGGAAGGAAGAAGGGCCCGCGCCGCCTCCTCGAGCGCCCGGGCCGACGGCCCCCCCGCGCCGGGAGATAACGGCTTCGGGACGCGGCGCCTCGAGCTCACCCCGTCCGAGGGCCCCGATATCTCGGAGCCGATCGGGCGAAGAATCGCACACTTGCGCACCTTGTCACCTGAAAAATGGACACGCAAGTGGCGCGGCCTACCATGGCGGTGGGGAAGCTCTCCCCCATGGAAGCCATGGATTCCGCGACGACCGAGGTCGGAATGACGACGAAGACGGCTCAAGGAGTGATCACCGAAGCGGCAGCGCAGTCCGTGCTCCGGCGGAGCGGGACGCGCGAGCTCGCCCCATCCGAGGAGAAGGTGATGCGGATGCGGCTCGGCGCTCCTCTGCCTCGTACGGCCACCCTCGAATGGGTCGGATGGGGGAACGAGGACCTGGAGATCGAGCTCCGCGCCCTCGAGATCGAGACCTACCTCAAGCTGCGGGACCACGAGGCCCGGCGAGCGCCCGCCCCCCGTTCGTCCCGCGCCAAGGAGAAGATCATCCGGGCCCTTCGCAGGACGGGACCGACGCGCTAAGCCCCGCGCTCGATGGCCCGCCCCAGGGCCCCCGCCGCCACCGCGAGCGGGGGCTTTTTCGTCCCCGGGCGCGCCGACCCGGCGGCGAGGAGCCCGGCCACGGCGGAGCGGGTGCGGGGGTTGCGGTAGTAGTCCTCGTCGTAGCGCTCGATGAGACCCCGGCGGAGCTCCTCGCCCAGGGCGGCCCCGCGGAGCGCGGCGGAGAGCGCGCCGGCGTCCGAGTCCCGCGCCGCGAGCCCGCTCGGCCAGGCCGCGAGCGAGGCGGCGGAGAGCGCCTCCCGGTGCGCCTCCTGCCACGCCGCGCCGCCGAGGCCCCGCTCCGACTCGGCCGCCACCCGCACGGCCGCCGCCCGGACCCGGAGCTCGAAGAGGCGCCGGAGGGCGAGGGATCGCACCAGGTCGGGCAGGTGCCGCTTCTCCAGGTCGAAAGCGCTCGCGAGGAAGCGCGGGGCGAGCCAGAGAGAGGCGGCGAGCCATCCCAGCGCCGCCGGGAATTCCGGGTCGCGTCCGCTCGGCCGGGTGGCGGCGGCGGCCGCCGCCGCGGCCGCGGCGCCGAAGAGCCCGAGCCAGTCCGCGGCCCCTCCTTGCCGCCGAAACGAGACCCGCCCCTCGAAGAAGTGCGCGCCCGGCCACTTGCCGGGCCGGTCCTCGGCCTCCACCTTCACGCGCCCGGCGTCGAGCCCCAGGCCGGGGAAGGCGCGCGCCACCGCCGGGAAGAGGAGCGGTTCCCGGAAGAGGCCGTGGTAGGCGGGGAGCGCGAGGAGGTAGCGGAGGTCGGAGCGCTCCAGGTCCCCGGCAGGCCGGGGGGCGAGCCCTTCCCGGGCGGCGAGCCAGGAGAGCCCCTCGCGGTAGGCGTCCTCGGAGGCGTTCAAGAGCTCGTCGGCTTCCACCACCTCCTCCCAGGGCGGCGTGAGGCCCATCTCCGCCCGCGCCCGGGACCGGCGCTCCGCCGCCGCCTCTCGGCGCACCTCCGCCGCGGCGGCGGCGCGGGCGGCCGCGCGCCCGAGCTCCGTCCGCCGCGGCCGGTCCGGCTCCGCGAGGATGCGGAGCTCGGCCTCGCAGGGGCCGAGCCGGCCCTCCGAGCCGGGGAGGGAGGCCGCCGAGGAAGACGCGCGCCACTCCTCCTCCTCGGCGGCCGCGGAGCGCTCCGCGCGCAGGGAGGCCACCCGGGCCGCGAGCTCCTCCTGTCCGGATTCCCGCAGCGCCGCCACCGTTTCCCGGTGGGCCGCCCGGGAGTGGGCGGCGAAGAGCGGCTCCAGGGAGGGGGCGGGCTCGAGGCCGGCGACGTGGCGGAAGCGCTCCTCGGCGAGCGCCCGGGAGAGAGCGTCCACCTCGGCCGCGACCTCGCTCGCCTCGAAGTCCACGGGGCTCCTTGTACCTCGGATCGGGGAGTGGGGGACGGGCCGGGCCCATCCGGCGCTTCCCCCTTGACACCGGGCGCGGCACCGTTACCTTCCGTCGGTTCCATCGACCGAGGAGCGCCTCCTTGCCCATCTACGAGTACGACTGCCCGAAGTGCGGGCGCTTCGACGCCCTGCAGAAGATGTCGGCGCCCCCGCTGCGCAAGCACGGCGCCTGCGGGTCGCCGGTGCGCAAGGTGATGAGCGCCGGCGCCTTCGCCTTCAAGGGGCCGGGGTTCCACGCCACCGACTACAAAAAGGCGCCCTCCTGCGCGGCGGCGAAGGGCGCGGGCTGCGCCGGGTGCCCGGCGGCGGACGGCTGATGGGCGGCGGCCCGGGCCGCAGGCGGCGCGCGCCGTGAAGCGCCTCGCCCTCTCCGCCCGCCCGGCCGACGAAGGGGAGCGCATCGACCGGTTCATCGCCGCCCGCGGAGGCATCTCCCGGGGCGCGGCCCGGCGGGCGCTGGAGCAGGGGGGCGTCTTCCTGGACGGACGCCGCTGCAAGGTGGCGGGGCGGCTCCTGCGCTCCGGCCAGGAGGTGGTGGTGAACCTCGAGGAGGCGGGGTCCCGGGCCCCGGCCGCCCTCCCCCTCCCCCCCGAGCGCCTGCTCTACGCGGACGAGCACATCGTCCTCGTCGACAAGCCGCCCGGAGTCCCCTCCCAGCCGACGCTCACGAGCGACCGGGGACACGTGGCGGAGCTCGCCTCCCGCCTCGTCGGCTCGCCCGTGATCCTCGTGCACCGCCTGGACCGGGAGACGAGCGGAGTCATGGTGCTCGGCCGCACCCCGGAGGCGGCCCGCCGCCTCGCCGAGGACTTCCGGGAGGGGCGACCCGGGAAGACCTACCTCGCCCTGTGCGCCCGCACCCCCCGCCCGCCGGACGGGCGGATCGACTCGCCCCTGGGAAAGGACGGGACCCGCCCGGGCCGGAGGTGCGTGCGCGCGGACGGGGAGCCGGCCGTCACTCGCTACCTCACCCAGTCGGTCGCCCCCTCCGGCGCGGCGCTCGTCGAGGCGAGGCCCGAGACCGGCCGGACGCACCAGATCCGCGTCCACCTCGCCCACCTCGGCGCCCCCCTCCTCGGGGACCCGCGCTACGGAGGGCCGCGCCTCCTCGGGGCGCTCCCCATCCCCCGGGTCATGCTTCACGCGCAGTGCCTGGAGCTCGTCCACCCGGCCACCGGCCGGATCCTCCGCCAGGAGGCCCCCCTGCCCGAGGACTTCGCGGCGGTGTGCCGGGCCCTCTTCGCCCCCGAGAGGGTCCCGCCGGGGTCCTAGCGGCCGTGGTCCGGGGGGGGGCCCGGCCCGGACCCCTCGACCGGCCGCGGCTCGGGAGGAGGCGAGGCGGCAGGGCGCCCCCGCCGGCGGGCGGCGAGGAACCAGCCGGCGAAGAAGGCGGCGGCGGCGGCGGCCACGAGGAGCTCGAAGGAGCGGATCCCCCGGCTCACGCGCTCGATGTGCCCGGCGAAGTACCAGCCCAGGGAGACCACGATGGGCACGGAGAGGAGGGCGGAGGCCCCGTCCGCGAGGAGAAAGGTGCGGCTCCTCACCCCGGTGGCGCCGGCGTAGGCGAACACCGGGACGCGGAACCCGGAGGCGTGGCGCGCCACCATGATGACGAGCACGGCGTAGCGGGAGAAGTGGCGGTCGATGAAGGCCCGGCGCGCCGGCGTGAGGAACCGCCGCACCCGCGGGGCCTCGAGCACGCGGGGGCCGATGCGGCGCCCGAGCCGGAAGAGGAGGTAGTCCCCGGTGACGAGGCCCACCCAGGTGGTGGCCACCGCCGGGGCGAGGGAGAGGACGCCGCGCCGCGCCAGGTACCCGGCGGTGAGCTGCACGAGCTCCTCGGGGAGCGGGACTCCCAGGCCCCCGGCGACGAGGAGCCCGAAGATGGCGGCGTAGGTGAACTGGCTGAGGAGCCGAAGGAGCACCGCCACCTCCGCAGAGACCCTACCACGCTCCGCCGGGCGGGGCCGCCTTCCCCGCTAGGCCACGCACCGGTAGTCGACGAGTTCCTCGAAGCCCTGGCGCGCGAGCTCGGCGCGGATGAGCTCCCGGGCCCCGGCCGCGCCCACCGCCACGAGGAGCGGCAGGCCCCGGGCCCGGCCCGCCTCCGTGTAGGGGAGCACCGGCGCGCCCGCCACGGTGCGCCCGAACTTCTTCCGGTCCACCTCGAGGAAGAGCTCGACCTCCACGCCCCGGGCCAGCAGGGCGCGGGCGAAGGCGCGGCCGGTCTCGCCCGCCCCCCACAGCGCCACCGCCCGCCGCTCGGCGAGCGGGCCGGCGGCGAGCCAGGAGGCCTTGAGGGCGAGGTGGCGGGAGAGGGCGTAGCGGGGGTCCCGGCGGGTGAGCCGGGTCGGCGACTCCCGCCAGTCGAGGAGCACCTCCGGGACGTTCGATAGGCGGCGGCCGCTCGCCCGGAGCCGGAGCCACAGGTCGTAGTCCTCCGGGAAGTCTCCCTCCCGCCAGCCGCCCACGGCTTCCAGGTCGTCCCGGCGGATGGCCGCGGCCGGGTGGACGAGGGGAGCCTCCACGAGCAGGTCGCGCTCCACCCGCTCCGGGGTGACGAGCCCGTTCAGCCAGGCGGCGTAGCGCCGCATGCCCGGGGCCACCAGGCGCCGCGGGAAGAGGCGCACCCTCGAGCCCACGGCCGCCAGGGAGGGGTCGGCGCGGAGCGCGGCGAGCTGCACCTCCAGGCGACGCGGGTGGGCCACGTCGTCCGCGTCCATGCGCGCCACCACCTCCCCGTCGCAGCGCGAGAGCCCCCGGGCCAGGGCGCGGGCGATTCCCTCCCCGGGTCCGGCCACCACCTCGAGCCGGCGATCGCGCTCCGCGAGCCGGTGGAGCACCTCGGGGGTGCCGTCCGCAGAGCCGTCGTCCACCGCCACCAGCCGGAGATCGCGGTGGCTCTGTCCGAGGATGGAGGCGACGGCGGCGCGGACGGTGGCCGCGGCGTCCCGCGCCGGCAGGAGCACGGAGACGCGCGCCACGGGGCGTCCCTACCCCTCGTAGTCGCCGCCCACCACCGGCTCGAGGTCCGCCGGCGGGAGGTCGACGGCCTCGGGCGCTTCCTCCCCCGCCGACTGCTCCCCGAGCTGGCTGCAGAGCCAGACCGCGGCGAAGTAGTAGCCGGTGGCCCCGAGCCCCACCACCTGCCCGCGGGTCGCCGGGGCGACGAGGTCGCGCCTCCGCCAGGCCTCGCGGGCGTGCACGTTGCTGATGTGCACCTCCACGGACGGGCAGGGGAGCGCCTTGAGACAGTCGTGGAGGGCCCGGCTGGTGTGGCTGAGCGCCCCGGGGTTGATGATGACGCCCTTCGCCTCCCGGCGGTTCTCCTGGAGGAAGTCGAGGAGCGCGCCCTCGTAGTTCGACTGGATCGCCTTCACCGACTGGCCGTAGGCGGCGCAGGCTTCCTCCACCATCTTCTCGATGTCCGGCAGGGTGGTGGAGCCGTACACCTCCGGCTCGCGCTCCCCCAGGAGGTTCAGGTTCGGTCCGTTCACAAGCAGGATCATCTCTCTCTCCCGATCTCTCTCGCCGTGGCGCGCACCGCCGCCTCCTCCGCCGGGACGTCCCACTCTACCTCCCAGTCGCTCCCCCGGTGAACGGGAAGCACCCAGCGCAGGCCGGCGGCGGTCCGCTTCTTGTCGTGCCCCATGAGAGTGAGGGCCCGCCGCGCCAGCGAAGGCGGCAGGCACACCGGCAGGCCGGCGCCGGAGATGAGCGCCTCGACGCGCTCCACCGCTCCCGGATCCACGCGCCCCAGTCTCCGGGCCAGCCGGAAGGCGAAGGCCATGCCGACGGCCACCGACTCTCCGTGCCGGTAGCGGGAGAAGCCCCCCGCCGCCTCCACGCCGTGGCCGAAGGTGTGGCCGAGGTTCAGGAGCTTGCGCTCTCCCTGCTCCCGGGGGTCGCGCTCCACCACCGCCAGCTTCACCTGGGCGCACTCGGAGATGACCCGGGCGTCGACCTGGCCGCGCCGCAGCGGCGCGCTCACGCGCGGGAGGATCTCGGGGCGCAAAAGCCCGTACTTCAGCACCTCCCCGAGCCCGGAGCGGAGCTCGCGCGCCGGCAGCGTCCGCAGGGCGGCGGGGTCCGAGAGCACGGCCGTGGGCGGGTGGAAGGCCCCGACCGCGTTCTTCGCCGCCGGCAGGTTCACGGCGGTCTTCCCCCCCAGGGCGGCGTCCACCATGGCGAGCAGGGTGGTGGGGACGGCCATCCAGTCCACGCCGCGCATGAACACGGCGGCCAGGAACCCGGCGGCGTCCGTGACCGCGCCGCCCCCGAGCGCCACCACCAGGCCGCGGCGGGTGAGGCCGGCGCGGAGCAGCTTCTGCGCCGAACGCTCCAGGCAGGCGAGCGTCTTGCCGCGCTCCCCGTCCGGCAGGACCACGGTGGCGGCCAGCGTCCCCGTGCGCGCGAGCGCCCTCTGCACCCCGCGACCGAGCGGGGTGGCGAGCACCGGGGCGCAGGTCACGAGCGCCACCCCGTCCCGGCCGGCGGCGCACTCGACCGCCCGCGCCGGCAGGACGCTGCCCACCTCCACCGGGTAGCGCTGCGCCCCCTGGCGGGCCTCGAGGAGGAGGGCGCTCACCGGGTCGCTCCCAGGAGGTCGGCGACCCGGCGGGCCACCGCCGACGGCGAGAGGCCGTCCACCTCCACGCGGAGGGAGGCGCGCCGGTAGCGGGGCAGGCGGCGGCGGAGGAGCTCCTCCCACTGGCCCGCGAGCGGGCGCCCGGCGCCGCTCCCCAGGCGGCGGGCCGCCTCCCGCGGGGAGACGTCGAGGAAGACGACCGCTCCCACCCGCAGGAGCCGCTCGGCGCTCGCCGGGTCGCAGAAGGCCCCGCCCCCGAGGTCTGCCACCACCGGTCCGGCGAGCTGGCCCACCACGGCGCGCTCCGCCTCCCGGAAGGCCCGCTCCCCGTCCTCGGCGAAGACCCGGGCCGCGGGCTTCCCGGCCAGGGCCTCCAGGCGCGCGTCGGTGGAGACCACCCGGCGGCCGAGGAGGCGCCCGAGGAGCCGGGACACGGTGGTCTTGCCCGAGCCCATCATCCCGGTGAGCGCCACCGTGTCATCGGATCCGAGCGGCATAGACCTCGACGGCCTTCTCGATGTCCCGCACCGCGTCGCCCGGGAACTTCTCCAGGAAGGCGTGGGCGAGCTCCCAGCAGACCACGGCCTCTCCCACCACGGAGGCCGCGGGGACGGCGCAGACGTCGCTGCGCTCGTAGCGGGCCAGGGCGGCCTCGTGGGTCTCGATGTCCACGGTGGGCAAGGGCGTCACCATGGTGGGGATGGGCTTCATGTAGGCGCGCACCCGGAGGGGCTGGCCGTTCGTCATGCCTCCCTCCAGCCCGCCGGCCCGGTTCGTGTCGCGGTAGTAGCCGCGGGCGGGAGCCCAGTGGATGGCGTCCTGAAAGCGGTCGCCCGGGAGGTCGACCCGGGTTCCCTCCCCCACCTCCACGGCGCGGATCGCGGGGATGGCGCCGAGCGCACCGAGGAGGCGGCCGTCCAGGCGCCGGTCCGGGTGGACGTAGCTGCCGAGGCCGGGCGGCAGCCCCTCCGCGTAGACCTCGAAGGAGCCGCCGATGGACCCCCCCCGGGCCTTCTCCCGGTCGATGACCGCGCGCCAGGCCTGGGCGAGCTCCTCGTCCGCGGTCCTCAGGTCCGAGGACTCCACCGCCGCGAGCTCCTCCCGGGTGGGCGGCCCCTCCGGCCGCGAGTCTCGCTCCCCGATGGCGGTCACCCGGGACGACACCTCGATGCCGAAGCGGGCCAGGAGCTGGCGGGCGAGCGCGCCCAGCGCCACCGTGGCCGCGGTGGAGCGGGCGCTCGCTCGCTCCAACGCGTCGCGGGCGTCGTCGAAGCCGTACTTCTGCACCCCGGCCAGGTCGGCGTGGCCCGGGCGGGGGCGGGTGAAGCGGGGGCCGCCGCGGGCGGTCGGGGAGACGAGGTCCTTCCAGTTCTCGTGGTCCCGGTTCCAGATGACGAGGGCGATGGGGGAGCCGAGCGTCACCCCGCCCCGGATCCCGGAGAGGAACTGCGCCTCGTCCTTCTCGATGAGCTGGCGCCCCCCCCGCCCGTAGCCCCTCTGGCGCCGGGCCAGGTCCCGGGCGACGACGGCGAAGTCGACCCCGAGGCCGGCGGGAAAGCCCTCGGCGATGGCGGCGAGTGCCGGGCCGTGGCTCTCGCCGGCGGTGAGGTAGCGCAGCGCCATCCTAGCGTCCTCCCGATCGCTCGACGGCCCGGGTCATCACCGCCTCCGAGGCGTGTCGATCGAACCAGATGCGGAAGGCAAGCGCCCCCTGGCGCACGAGCACCTGCTCGCCGGTGATGAGCCGGGTCCCGGCCGAGCGCGCGGAGCGGGCGAAGGCGGTATCGCCGTAGACGAAGTCGAGCGCCACCTGGCCCGTCCGCCAGGCG
>Ga0335078_10003855_pt1 | contig 22325 bp, 19 predicted proteins | sample Lox_Sample_32_FD_206711 | JGI IMG/M metagenome (GOLD analysis project Ga0335078, IMG submission 206711) | Soil microbial communities from Loxahatchee National Wildlife Refuge, Florida, United States - Lox_Sample_3.2 | ecosystem: Environmental > Terrestrial > Soil > Wetlands | place: USA... | reverse complement strand
ACGTGCTCGCCGACATCCTTTCCGATCCGATCTTCGACCGCGAGGAGCTGCTGCGCGAGCAGAACGTGATCGTTCAGGAAATCGGCGCCGTCGCCGACACGCCCGACGATCTCATTTTCGAGCACCTCCAGGTCATCGCCTTCCCCGACCAGTCGCTCGGCCGCTCGATCCTCGGCACGCCGAAAACGGTGCGCTCGTTCGATGGCGGCAGTTTGCGCGACTATCTGGCCAGGAATTACCGCGCGCCGGATATCGTGGTCGCCGCCGCCGGCGCCGTCGAGCACCAGGCCGTGCTGGCCGAGGTCGAGAAGCGCTTCGCCGGCTTCGACGGCCCCGCCGGGCCGGTGCCGGAACCGGCGAGTTTCGGCGGCGGCACCCATGTCGAGAAGCGCGAGCTGGAGCAGGTGCACATCGCGCTGGCGCTGCCCGGCGTTTCAATCGTCGATGCCGGGCTTTACAGCCTGCAGGTGTTCACCAATATCCTCGGCGGCGGCATGTCGTCCCGGCTGTTCCAGGAAGCGCGCGAGCGGCGCGGTCTGTGCTACTCGATCTACTCGTTCCACGTGCCGTATTCCGACGTCGGCATGTTCGGTCTGTACGCCGGCACCGATGCCGCCGACACTTCGGAACTGATGCGGCTCATCGTCGACGAAATCGCCTCGACCGCCGAAACCATATCCGAGCCGGAGGTGGCGCGCGCCAAGGCGCAGATGAAGGCCGGGTTGTTGATGGCGCTGGAAAGCTCCGGCGCGCGGATCGAGCAATTGGCGCGTCAGATGATCACGCGCGGCCGGCCGATCCCGCTCGACGAACTGGTCGCGCGAGTCGAGGCCGTCACCGTCGAAAGCGCGCGCGCCGCCGGGCGCGCGCTGCTGGCGCGCGGCAAGCTCGCGACTGCGGTGCTCGGTCTTGGCTCCGGGCTTGAAAGTGCGGCGGCGATTGCCGAGAGTCTGACCCGCCGGGCCGCATGACGAACGGCTATTGAATTGCGCGTTTATGGCGTTCTTCCGCACCATCAATTTCAGCGAGCCGTTGCCGAGCATCGAAGGCGACGGGGTCGTGCTGCGTACGCCGCAAATGACGGACTTCGAGGAATGGGCGGCGCTGCGCGAGGCGAGCCAGGATTTTCTCACCCCGTGGGAGCCGACCTGGCCGGACGACGATCTGACCCGCGGCGCGTTCCGGCGCCGGATCAAGCGCTATGCCGAGGATCTGCGGACCGACCAGGGCTACGCGTTTCTCATCGCCCGTTATGCGGATGGGGCGCTGGTCGGCGGCTTGACGCTGGCCAATATCCGCCGCGGCGTCGCCCAGGCCGGCAGTCTCGGCTACTGGATGGGTTTGCCCTTCGTGCGCCAAGGCTACATGACGGCGGCGGTGCGTGCCGTCATTCCGTTCGCTTTTGCGAGTTTGCGGCTGCATCGCGTCGAAGCGGCGTGCATCCCGAGCAATACCGGCTCGACCAAGCTGCTCGAGAAAACCGGCTTCGTGCGCGAAGGCTATGCCCGGGAATACCTTTGCATCAACGGCACCTGGCAGGATCATCTGCTCTATGCCCGCCTGAAGGACACGGCCAAATCTTGATTGTCTCGGGGTCTTAACCATACCGCGTCCATTTCCGGTTCCCGGCTTCGGGAAGGGTAGGGTGGGTGGGACCGCCTTGGGATGGCCACGGTTGGTTTGTTATAAGTTTGAGGGGATCGCAGGTTGAGTTGAGCACGATCTTTTCCGGCCTTTGTTGGCCCGCCGCAGCGGGCTAGGCGAAGGCGGTAAACCCGGTGACCGCCCCGCATCAGCTCCGGGGCCGACCTTTTCGGGATCGTGCTCGAAGCGATGAAACGGGGAATGCAGCGGGACTTTTATCGCAGCAGGCTGTTCGACCGCGCGCCGGCCTGGGCCTTACTCGCGCTCGCGTTTTTTGTGTCCGGGTGCAGCGGGAACAGCAGCAGCATATTCGGCGGACCCGCCACCACCGCGACATCGGATGCCGCGCCGCCGCCGTCGGCTGCTCCATCCGCCCCGCCGCCCGCGCCGCCGCCCACCTCGCCGCCTCTCACAGCCGCCGCGTCGCCGAGTTCGACCTCGCTCAAGGATAAGATCGAGAATTTTTTCTCGACCGCGGGAGCGGCAAGCGAGCCGCGGCCGGTCGTCACTCCGCAGCAAGCCAATGTCGATTGCCCGTTGCTCGACATCCGCCAGGGCGCCGCCACATTGACCATTCCGCCGCCGCCGGACGGCAGCAACGACGCGATGTCGCTGAAATATCAAGGCTCCTTCGTGCGCGCCGCGCGCGACTGTAAGGTCGTCGCCAATCAGCTGGTGATGAGGATCGGCGTCCAAGGACGCGTCATCGTCGGGCCCGCCGGCGGTCCCGGCCAGGTCGAGGTGCCGCTCCGGCTCGCCGTCGTCGACCAGCCGCCGTCCGGGCAGAAAACGATCCTCACCAAGCTCATCCGGATTCCGGTGACGGTCGATTCCCGCGACGACGATGCGACATTTACGCATATCGAGGACAATTTCGCCTTCCCGCTGCCGTCGTCGGCCGAGCTCGACAATTACATCGTCTATATCGGCTTCGACCCGATCGGCGCCGAGGAAGAGAGCCATGCGAAACCGCGGCCGGCGGCGCGCATCAAGCCGAAGCCAAAGCCGAAGCCCAATCCGAATTCGCCGACGGGGTAGGGCCGGTCCCGTCGTTCCGCTCCGGCAATGACGAATTACCAGCCCCGCAGATCGGCGATCGCGCTTTTCAATGCGCGCATGTCGGCGACGATGCTCTTCGCCCCGGTGGCGAGCAGCTCGGACGCAAGCCGGCCCGGCCTCGGGTTGCCGCCGACAAACCCGATCGGCGTCATGCCGGCCGCCACCGCCGCGGCAATGCCCGGCGCCGAATCCTCGACCACGATGCAGTCGCGCGCCTCGACCTGATTGCGCGCGGCCGCGAGCAGAAACAGATCGGGCGCCGGTTTGCCGTTGCGCACGGCGCTCGCGGAATACAGGCGCGGTTCGAAAAAGCGCATCAGCTCGGTGACTTCGAGGCTGGCGCGGATGCGGTCCGGCGGCGAGGACGACGCCACGGCCTTCGGTCCGCGGATCCAGGTCAGCGCATGGGCGGCGTGGGCGACGGGCCGCAGCTCCGCGCGCAGGCGCCGCAGCGTTTCCGCCGCGACCAAGGTGGAAAAATCGGGTGGCAACGATCGTCCGGTGGCCGCCTCGACGGCGGCAAAGACGTCCGCCGGCCGCCGGCCGTGAAACCGGCGCATCATCGTTTCGACAGACAACGCGAAGCCGACCCGCCGAAACGCTTCGGCGAGGACCTTCGCGGCAATCGGCTCGCTGTCGACAAGCACGCCGTTACAATCGAAGATGACCAAGGGTCCCTCCGATGGTTCGGCCGCAAAGCGCGGCCAATGTCCGGCTTTCCAGAGAAATGCGGTGGCAAGATACCGTGCAGCGGGCTCATGCAAAGAGCCTCGGCGCGGCAGGTGTGCAATTATGCACAGGATTCAGGTGCAATTCACAAGCAGAATCGGCTTCGCCGCCGTGCGACCGGGTGATGTCAGGCGGTTGCGATCGCGGCTTAGTTGAATTTTTGCTTGATGTCCGCGATGCCCCGCCTCAGCAAATCCTCCGCGGCCTTGCCCTTGGCGGCGGCGGCGAGAATTTTCTCGGCCGCGGCGACCGCGGCGTCGGCGGCGGCGGCGCGGACGTCGGCCATCGCCGTAGCCTCGGCCTGGGCGATCTTCGCCTCCGCCATTTTGGTCCGGCGGGCGACGAAATCCTCGGTTCTGGTCTTGGCTTCGGCGGCCAGACGCTCGGCTTCCGCCTTGGCGCTGGCGATGATGGCCTCGGCCTCGGCCTCGGCCTCGCGCCCTTTGCGCTCGAAATCGGCCAGCAGCGCCTGGGCTTCGCTCTTCAACCGTAACGCCTCGTCGAGCTCCGACTTGATGCGCGCCTGACGTGCATCGAGCGAATCGATCACCTTGCGATGCGCGCCGATATAGATCAGCAGGCCGACGAAGCAGAGAAAGGCAATGGCGACCCAGGTTTCGGGGGCGGGCATCGGTGTGTCTCAGCGTTTGATGACGTCGCTCAAGGCCGCCGCGATATCGTCCTTGGCCGGGACCTGACCGATCAGCCGTTCCACGATCGCCGCGGCGGCGTCCGCCGCGATCGCATGCACGTTGCCCATCGCCGCGGTGCGCGTGGCCGCAATCGATTGCTCGGCGGCGGCGAGCCGTTCGTGCAGCTGCGCCTCGAGCCGCTGGTGCAGCGCTTCGGCCTCGCGCGCCTGCGCCTCCCGCGTCGCGCTCGCGATGCCTTGCGCCCGCCCGCGCGCGTCGGCAAGCGACTTTTCGTAAGCCGCCTGCGCGGCGTCGGACTGCTCCTTGTAGCGGTTCGCCGCGGCGAGATCGTCGGCGATGTGCTTGCTGCGCGCTTCGAGGATCGAGCCGATGCGCGGCAGCGCCACTTTTGTCATCAGCACGTAGAGCAGGGCGAATGTCAGCGCCAGCCAGACCAGCTGCGACGGATAGTTCTCGGTCTGAAACGGCGGAAACGAATTATGTCCCGCAGGCGCTTCGGTGGTGGCGGTCGGCGCGGCCATGAGCGGAAGGCTTTACAGCCCGAACAGCAGCAGCAGCGCGATCAAGAGCGAAAAGATGCCGAGCGCCTCGGTGATGGCGAAGCCGAAGATCAGGTTGCCGAACTGGCCCTGCGCCGCCGACGGATTGCGCAGCGCCGCCGCCAGATAGTTGCCGAAAATGATGCCGACGCCGACGCCGGCGCCGCCCATGCCGATACAGGCGATACCGGCACCGATATATTTTGCGGCGGTCGGATCCATGACAAAGCTCCTTTTCGTTTGTTGCAAAGTTCGAGCCGTCAATGGCCCGGGTGGATCGCATCGTTGAGATAGATGCAGGTGAGAATGGCGAACACGTAAGCTTGCAGGACCGCCACCAGAAGTTCGAGCGCGAACAGCACGACCACCATGGCGAACGGCAGCACCGCGCCGAACCAGCCGAGCACGCCGAAGCCGGCAAGCATGATGATGAAGCCGGCAAAGACCTGCAGCGTGATATGGCCGGCCAGCATGTTGGCGAACAACCGCACGCTATGCGACAGCGGCCGCGTCAGGAATGACAGCACCTCGATGACCACGATCGCCGGCAGAATGTAGCTCGGCACGCCCTTCGGCACGAACAGTTTGAGAAAGTGCAGGCCATGCCGGTAGAAGCCGTAGCCGACGACGAGGAAGAACACGGTGAGCGCCAGCGCCGCGGTGACGATCAACTGGCTCGTGACCGTGAAGGAATACGGAATGAGCCCGATCAGGTTGGCGACCAGGACGAACATGAACAACGTGAAAACGAAGGGAAAAAACTTCATTCCCTCGCTGCCCGCCGAGCTGCGCACAGTATGCGCGACGAACTCGTAGGACATTTCGGCGATCGACTGCAGCCGCCCCGGCACCATGGCACGGCGTGCGGTCGCGGCGATGAGCAGCGTCGACACGGCAAAGACGATGAGCAGCATGTACAGAGCGGAATTGGTGAAGGCGATCTGACGGCCGCCCATGCTCACCATCGGCATCATGTTATGGATCTGGAATTGCTCGACCGGATTGAGCTGCATGGTGCCTTGCCGTCATGCGCTAAACGCGCAAATCATCCTTCCCGGTCGCTGCCGAAGCCGCTATCGAATTTCGAACCCGCCACGACACCCGCGGACCGCATCACATTGAGCACGCCCGCGGCGAAACCGAGCAACAGAAATACGATCAGCCCCCAGGGCGCGATGCCGAGCCAGCGGTCGATGAGCCAGCCGAGACCGGCGCCCACCACCACGCCTGCAACGAGTTCGCTCGAGAGCCGGAAGCCCTTGGCGTAGCCGGATGCAGTCGTCGCCCGATCGTCGCCAGCGTTGTCGGATATATGTTCGGCACGTTGGCGTGCCAAACCTTCGCCGAGCCGCTGGAGTCTCGCGGAGAGAGCGGCTTCATTGGTTTGTTGCTTGTCGTGCTCGCCGTTTTCGCGCGCGTCGCTCATGCTTTCGACACTCGCGGCTTGCAGCGATCGCGGCACGCCCGCTCCTTGAAGCCGCGCGGACCATACTGACCTAGTTCCACCGAGTCAAGAACGGCTGACTTGCGCTAAGATATTGATATACCGACGTATATGGCCTGTGGACAAGGTCGCGCCGTAGCCGTCCTTGTGCACTGCGAAGCCGGGCGCGAGCGGCTAAGATGGAAATTTCTCAGAGCTTGGGAAGGAGTGCGTCATGATCCGCAGCAGCATCGCCATCGCCGCTACCGCGCTGTGCCTGACCGGGCCGGCAATCGTCATGCCGGTTTTGGCCGACGACGCGACGCCGCCGGACAGCGCCGGCGGCCGCTATCTGTTCGAAAAGCAGGCCGACGGTTTTGTGCGGCTCGATAGCCAGACCGGTGCGGTCTCGCTGTGCAGCCAGCGCGCCGTGGGCTTCGCCTGCGTCGCGTCGCCCGAGGATCGCGCCGTGCTCGAAAATGAGATCGCAAGATTGCGGGCGGAGAACGTGGCGCTGAAGAAAGCTATCCTGTCGCGCGGCTTGCCGTTGCCGCCCGGCGTCATGCCGGAGGCTGCGGCACCGAGCAACGAGCTTACGGTGCGCCTGCCGAGCGACGCCGATGTCGATCGCATGGTCGCCATTGTCGGGCGGGCCTGGCATCGCTTTGTCGAAGCGATCGAGCGGGCACAACAGCAGGTCTTTAACAAAAGCTGAGCGCGATCGCATCGCAGGCTCGCCAAACGTCGCGCCATGAGCGGGTGATCATGAGCAAGCTGTCGGCGGTTCACAGCGCCCGCGTCGATACGATTGCCACCGCGGTTTTGACGGTGGCGACAACCGGCGAAGGCTTTTTCGAGATCACCGACGACGTCGCGGAGTTCGTCGAACGGATCAAAGCGCGCGCCGGCGCCGTGCTGCTCTATCTCAAACATACTTCGGCGTCGCTCGTGATCCAGGAAAACGCCGACGCCGACGTGCGCACGGATCTCGTCACCGCGCTCAATCGGCTGGCTCCGGCAAGGGCCGGCTGGGTGCACGACGTCGAAGGACCGGACGACATGCCCGCCCATATCAAATCCATGCTCGACGGCGTGGCGCTGCACGTGCCCGTCGTCGACGGCGGATTGGCGCTCGGCACCTGGCAGGGCATCTACGTGGCCGAGCATCGTACACAGTCGCACCAGCGCACGGTTGTTTTGCAATTTATCGGTTCATGCCAATAGCTTAGGGTGCCCTAGCCGCCGCGAGTGACGCCTTGTCACATCGGCCACGGCATAGCTGTCATAAAACTGTAATCGCCTGCATGGACTGATCTCCCCCGCAACTACCCAACGCAGCGCCACGATTTGACCGCGGCGCGTCACAACAGAGAAGACTTGAGTAGAGGGTTCAGCCGGACGGGATGGCAATCCGGCGTGGGTCGATAGCCCGGCCTGTCCGAATTTGCACCAACAGGAGACGTGCATGAAACATCTGACATCGATCGTCGCCGCCGGTTTCCTGGCCGCGACGGCCCTTCCCGCCGCCGCCGCGGACATCACCGGCGCCGGCTCCACCTTCGTCTATCCGGTCCTCGCCAAGTGGGCGGACACCTATAAGAAAGACACCGGCATCGGCCTCAATTATCAATCGATCGGTTCCGGCGGCGGCATCAAGCAAATCACCAATAAGACCGTCACCTTCGGCGCCTCCGACATGCCGCTGACGCCGGAGGATGTCGCCAAGAACAATTTCGTTCAATTTCCGATTATCAACGGCTCGGTCGTCCCGCTGTTGAACTTGCCCGGCATCAAGCCCGGTGAGCTGACCCTCGACGGCCCGACCATCGCCAAAATCTTCCTTGGCGAGATCACGAAATGGAACGATCCGGCGATTGCCAAGCTCAATCCGGGGATCAAGCTGCCGAGCACCGCGATTGCCGTCGTGCACCGCTCTGACGGTTCGGGCACCACCTTTATCTGGACCAACTATCTGTCCAAGGTCAGCCCCGAGTGGAAGAGCAAGGTCGGCGAGAATACCGCCGTCGAATGGCCGGTCGGCATCGGCGCCAAGGGCAGCGAAGGCGTTTCCAACCAGGCCGCGCAGACCATCGGCGCGCTCGGCTATGTCGAATACGCCTACGCCAAGCAAAACAACTTGAACTACGCCAAGATGATCAATCAGGCGGGTAAGACCGTGTCGCCGACGATGGAAGCCTTCCAAGCTGCCGCCGCCGGCGCCGTTTGGACCAGCGCCCCGGATTTCCACGTCATCATGACGAACGCGCCCGGGGACAAGTCTTGGCCGGTCGCGGGTTCGACCTTCATCCTGATGCAATCGACCCCGGTGAACGAGGCCGATTCTGCGGCAGCCCTCAAGTTCTTCGATTGGGGCTACAAGAACGGCAAGCAGATGGCGGCCGAGCTCGACTACGTGCCGATGCCGGACAGCGTCGTCGCGCTGATCGAAAAGAGCTGGAAAGAGAAAATCAAAGGCGCCGGAGCCAATTTCTAGGTTCGACGAGTACGGGGAAAGGCGCCTGCGGAGGCGCCTTTCCTCTTTCCACTTTAAGAAAAATAGCGGCTTGTCTAACGGGCAACAGGCCGCTTGACTCGCCCTCTTGAGCGGATCGCCGCAAGGGAGGGGCTATGCAGTCGGCGGAGAAGCAACCGGTGGCCGATATTGCGCTGTCAGAACGAGTAACGCTCCCGGCCGAGGCCCTCGCACGCACGAAGGCGCTTGATCGTTTCCGGCTCGGCGATGCGGTGTTCCGCCATTTGACGCGCGCCGCCGCGCTCGGCGTGCTGTTGCTGTTGAGCGGCGTCATCGTCTCGCTGATCGACGGCTCGATTCCCGCGTTCAGGGCCTTCGGCCTTGGCTTCTTGACCAGCGAACGCTGGAACCCGGTCACCGAAATTTTCGGCGCGCTGCCGGCGATCTACGGCACGATCGTCACCTCGATCATTGCGATGGTGATCGCGGTTCCGGTCGGCCTGATGATCGCTTTCTTCCTCACCGAATTGTGCCCGCAATGGGCGCGGCGGCCGATCGGCATCGCCGTCGAGTTGCTCGCCGGCATCCCCAGCATCATCTACGGCATCTGGGGCCTGTTCATGTTCGCCCCGTTCCTGCAGCGGACATTACAGCCGTTCCTGATCGATACGTTCGGCGACATGCCGGTGCTCGGCGTGCTGTTTGCCGGACCTCCCTACGGCATCGGCATCCTGACGTCCGGACTGGTCCTTGCCATTATGGTGCTGCCGTTCGTGACGTCCATTTCACGCGACGTGTTCGAGGCCGTGCCGGGCGTGCTCAAGGAGGCGGCCTACGGCGTCGGCTGCACGAGGTGGGAAGTGGTGCGCTTTGTCGTGCTGCCCTACGCCCGGGTCGGCGTCATCGGCGGAATCATGCTCAGCCTCGGCCGAGCGCTGGGCGAGACCATGGCGGTCACCTTCGTCATCGGCAATGCGCACCGGATTTCGGCCTCGATATTGGCGCCCGGCACCACCATCTCCGCCTCCATCGCCAACGAATTCACCGAGGCGGTGGGCGATCTGTACACCTCGTCGCTGATCGCGCTTGGACTGATCCTGTTCGTGATTACCTTCATTGTACTGGCCATCGCGCGCTACATGCTGATGCGCATCGAACGCCGGATCGGGTGACGCCCATGCCGGATAAGACCGTCACTGCCCGCTACGCCGCCCGCCGCGGCAAGGACATTGCCGCGACCGCGCTGGCGCTGGCCGCGACGGCCTTCGGCCTGGGTTGGCTGGTGCTGATTCTTGGCGCTTTGCTCTGGGAGGGCTTCGGCGGCCTGTCGGTCGCGGTGTTTACGCAAATGACGCCGCCGCCGGGGTCGAGCGGCGGCCTGCTCAACCCCATCTTCGGCAGCCTGGTTCTCACCATCATTGCCGTTCTGATCGGCACCCCGATCGGAATCTTCGCCGGGACCTATATGGCCGAATACGGCCGCTATGACCGCCTGAGCAGCGTGGTGCGCTTCATCAACGATATTCTGTTGAGCGCGCCGTCGATTGTCGTCGGGCTGTTCATCTACGAAATCATGGTTGCGCCGATGGGGCATTTCTCCGGCTGGGCCGGCGGCGTCGCGCTGGCCGTCCTCGTCATACCCGTGGTCGTGCGCACCACCGAGGACATGCTGACGCTGGTGCCGAACGCATTGCGCGAAGCCGCGACCTCGATCGGCCTGCCGCGCTCGTTGTCGATCACCCGTATCTGCTATCGTGCCGCGCGCGCCGGGATGGTCACCGGCGTGTTGCTCGCGGTCGCTCGCATCAGCGGCGAAACCGCGCCGCTGCTGTTCACCTCGCTGAACAACCAGTTCTGGAGCACCGACCTCAATCAGCCGGTCTCCAGCCTGCCGGTCGTCATCTTCCAGTTTGCCTTGAGCCCCTACAAGGACTGGCAATCGCTGGCCTGGACCGGCGCGCTGATCATCACGCTCACCGTGCTCGCCTTGAGCATCACCGCGCGCGCCCTGGTTCCATCGGCGAAGCAGACTTGAGCGGCTGCCGAGGCTTCGTCTGATCGCGGCAGGGTGGCCGTCCCGCCGGCCCCGCGGCTGCGCTGCCGCGCAGATGCGCGGGTGGACGCTGGCGGCGAAACGGCGGTAACATGCCCCGCAAGCCTGCGCGCGAACCGGGGCGTGGCATTGAGCGAGGCTATCTCTCATCACCTTTTGATCGCCGACGATCATCCGTTGTTCCGCGGCGCATTGCGCGAGGCGGTCAACGGCCTGTTCGGCCGCGTCGCGGTCGGCGAGGCCGGCACGTTCGAGGAAGTCACCGAACTCCTGGAACGCGGCGGCGACGTCGATCTCATTCTGCTCGATCTGCGGATGCCCGGCGTGCGCGGCTTTTCCGGCCTGATCTACCTGCGCGCGCAATATCCCGGCCTGCCGATCATCGTCGTTTCGGCCAACGACGATCCCGCCGTGATCCGCCGCTGCATGGAATTCGGGGCATCCGGCTTCATTCCGAAAACGCTGGGCATCGAGATGCTGCGGCAGGCCGTCGCCCGCGTGCTGCAAGGCGGCGTATGGACGCCGCCCGACATCGATCTCAGCCGCGGCGCGTCCGCCGAGAGCGCCGCCATGATCGCGCGGCTCGCCACGCTGACGCCGCAGCAGGTGCGGGTCCTGATGATGCTGTCGGGGGGGCTGCTCAACAAGCAGATCGCCCACGAACTCGGCGTGTCGGAGGCGACGGTGAAGGCGCACGTCTCGGCGATCCTGCAAAAACTCGGCGTCGAAAGCCGCACCCAAGCGGTGATCGCCGCCGGCAAGATCGAGGCGGGGCAGTGGCCGCAGCTGCCTTCGTTATCGTCGCCCTCGGGCTGACCGGACGGCTTACTCCGCCGCCACCCGCTGCACGCGCCATTGCGCGATCAGCGCCCGTAACGAGGCGGGCTTGACCGGCTTGGTGAGCAGATGCGCGCCCTCGGCGCGAACTTCCTCGCGTACGTGCAGCGAACGGTCGGCGGTGATGACGATTGCCGGAACGTCGCGCTCAAGGCGCCGGCGCAATTCGGCGATTGCCGCGACGCCGTTTTCGCCGTCGAGGTGATAGTCGACCAACAAGCCGTCGGGTTCGAGACCGCTGGCGTCGATCGCGGCGAGCGCCGCCGCGAGGTCGGCGGCCTGCAGCGTGCGGCAACCCCAGCCGCCGAGCAGCGTTTCCATGCCGTCGAGGATGGCGCGATCGTTGTCGATGCAAAGCACCACCGTGCCGTCGAGGCGCCCGACCTCGAGCCGCGCCGCCGCGCGCAATTTCGGCGCGGCGGCGGCGCCGCTCGCGCGCGGCACCTCGATCGAGAAGCGCGAGCCGCGGCCGACATCCGATGTCAGGGCGACCTCGCAGTCGAGCACGCGCGCGATGCGCTCGACGATGGACAGCCCAAGCCCGACGCCGCGCGCCACCCGCGCGCCCTGGTCGAGCCGATGGAATTCCCGAAACACGGCCTGGCGCTTGCCATGCGGAATGCCGATGCCGGTATCGTAGATTTCAATGCGCAGCCGCCCGGCGCGCCGCCGGCAGCCGACCAGCACGCGCCCTTGCGGCGTATATTTGATCGCGTTGGAGATGAGATTCTGCAGCAGCCGCCGCAACAGCCGGCGATCCGAGCGCACGTTCTGCGAGCACGGCATGACCTTGAGATCGAGGCCCTTTTCGCGCGCCAAAGGCGCGAATTCGACGTCGAGCCGATGCAGCAATTCGTCGATGCGGAAATCGTCGATTTCCGGTTTCATCGCGCCGGTATCGAGGCGGGAAATATCGAGCAGCGCCGTGAAGATTTCCTCGACCGCTTCCAGCGAAGCGTCGACGTTCTGCACCAGATCGGCGTCCTCGCGGCCGCGCTGCCGCTCGATCAGGCTCGTCACGTAAAGCCGCGCGGCATTGAGCGGCTGCAGAATGTCGTGACTCGCGGCGGCGACGAACCGCGTCTTCGAAATATTGGCGTCGTCGGCCTCCGCCTTGGCGCGCTCGAGCTCGGCGTTGAGCCGGGTGAGCTCGCCGGTACGTTCGCGCACGCGGCGCTCCAGCGTCGCATTGGCGCGCTCCAGCGCCTCCGCGGCCTTCACGCTCGGGGTGATGTCGGTAAAGGTCGTGACCAGGCCGCCGTCGGGCATGCGGTTCGAACGCACTTCGATCACCAGGCCGCGTTCGGCGAAACGTTCGAGAAACGGCTCGGCCTCGGAGCTGTATTTGGCGACGCGCTCGGCGACGAAGTCCTCGGCGTTCTTGCCGTTGCACTCGCCGTGCTCGGCGAGGTGGCGCAGGATGTCGTCGAGCGCGATGCCGACACGGGTCAATTCGTGCGGCAGGTCGAAGATTTCGCCGAATTGCCGGTTCCAGCACACCAGCGTCAGCTCCTTGTCGAACACGGCGATGCCTTGGCGCACGTGATCGAGCGCGGTCTGCAGGATCTCGCGATTGTAGTGGATCGCGGCGCTGGCGTCGTCGAGCAGTTTTAGCGCCGCCTTGGTGGAGACGGTGCGTTTGCGCAACACCAGCGACAGCACGAGCCGCGACGACGCCGCGCCGATCGCCGAGGCCAACAGATATTCGGCGTATTGCAACAGCTGGAAGTCGGCTTCCGCCTCCGGCGCCAGGCCGATGCGGCGCGTGAGCGCAAAACTTGCGAACGATTCGCGGGTGCGCTCCTCGCCGAGATAGCGCGCGACGGTCGAGATCAGCTCCTCGACGGTGACCGAGGCGCGGCGCAGCCGGAAGCTCGGCGATATCGGCGCCAGCGACGTCGGCACGAACAGATCCGCCTGCACCCGCTCGATCGGCCGCGGCCGGCGGCCGAGCGAGCAGCCGATATAGCAGGCGATGTTGACGGCGAGGCTTAGCAGCACGCCGTGAACGAGCGGCGACAGGTCGATGCCGAACAGCGCCTGCGGCCGTAAAAAGGCGATGCCCCACGGCCCATCGGTCAGGATGCGGGCGCCGACGATGCCGGCCTCGGAAATGCTCGGCAGCAAGAGCGTGTAGCCCCACATCACGATGCCCGCGCTCATCCCGGCGATCGCGCCCAAGGCGGTGCCGCGCCGCCACACCAGGCCGCCGAAAAACGCCGGCGCCAACTGCGCGACCGCGGCAAAAGACAACAGCCCGATCGCGGCAAGCTGCGCGTCGCCCGCCGAGTGATAATAGATGTAGGCGAGAAACAGGATGACGAAGATCGCGATGCGTCGCGCCGTCAAAAGCTGCGCGCCGGCATCGTGCGGCCCGCCGACGAGCATCGTCCGCCGCTTGAGCACCAGCGGCATGACGATATCGTTCGAGACCATGATGGCGAGCGCGACCGTCTCCACGATCACCATTGCGGTGGCGGCCGACAGTCCGCCGACGAAGGCAATGAGCGCGATCAGTTCGGAATGGGCGGCGAGCGGCAGCGCCACCACGAACATGTCGCTGTCGACGCCGCCGGCCGGAAAAGTCAGCAGGCCGGCCAGCGCGATCGGCAGCACGAACAGATTGATGAGCACCAGATAGACCGGGAACAGCCAGACGGCGCGGCGGATTTCGGCCTCGCTGTGATTTTCGACCACGGTGACGTGGAATTGCCGCGGCAACAGCACGATGGCGAACAGCGACAGCACGGTCATGGCGCAGAACGCGGCGAGCTGCGGGGCGCGCGTCAGCACGGCGGCGGTGCGCGGCTCGTCGAGCGCGCGGGCGAACAGCGCGAACGGGCCGTGGAACATGACGAAGGTCACGAAGACGCCCACGGCGAGAAAGGCCATCAGCTTGACGATCGATTCCGCCGCGATCGCCAGCATCAGCCCGTCCTGATGCTCGGTCGCATCGATGTGTCGCGTGCCGAACAAGACCGCGAAGGTCGCCATCGCCAGCGCGACAAAGAGCGCGACGTCGCCCAGCAGCGGCTGCGGCGAGCCGCCCGGCGAGACTTCGGCCAGGATGGTGGCGACCGAGGCCGACACGGCTTTGAGCTGCAGCGCGATATAGGGGATCATGCCGACGATGGCGATCAACGCCACCGTCGCCGCGACCGCCTGGCTTTTGCCGTAGCGCGCCGCGATGAAGTCGGCGATCGAGGTGATGTTCTGTGCCTTGGCGAGGCGCACGATGCGCACGATCAGCGGGTAACCGAGCCCCACCATCAACAGCGGGCCGATATAGATAGCGAGGAAATCGAAGCCGGAGCGCGAGGCCAGGCCGACCGAGCCGAAGGACGTCCACGACGTGCAATAAATGGCGAGCGACAGCGGATAGATCCACAGCCGCGAGGACGCGCCGCGCGCGATCCGCATGCGGTCGCCATAGCTCGCCACCAGAAACAACAGGCCGATATAGGCGAGCGCAATGACGACGACGACCCAGCCTTGCAACATGACCTTACCCTACCGTCATCGCGACATTATTGGGCGCTTCGGCTCCGCCATCGCGCGATTTTTGGTCAGGTCACCACTTTTCCGATGGCCTGTCCATGCCTCGGCGCGTTGACGGCGCTTGACGCAGCAGGCATTCATGACACGTCAATGCGGCCTCATTTTCCGCCAGCGCGCACGCTCATCGAGACGGCCGAGACGCTCGCCATCGCTCTCGCCGGCGGCGCGACATTCACCGTGTTGGGACTACCCGCCGGGCTGGTGTCGGGGTCGGTGGTCGCCGTGGCGACGGCGGCCTTGCTGGGGCGTCCGGTGCGGCTGCCGCTCGAGCTCGCCCGCATCTGCTATGTCATCGTCGGCATGCTGCTCGGCACCGTGGTGACGCCGGAGACGCTGCGCGGGGTGGCGACCTGGCCGGCGAGCATCGCGCTTTTGATGCTGGCCTCGCTCGGCATGATCGTCGCGACCACGGCCTATCTGCGCATCGTCCATCGCTGGGATATGTTCTCGGCGCTGTTGGGAGCAAGTCCGGGCGCCATGGCGCAAGTGATCGCGCTGTCGACCGAACTCGGCGGCGACCTGCGCGCCATCGCCATCGTGCAAACCGTGCGCGTTCTGCTGCTCGTTCTCGGCCTGCCCAACGGGCTCGCGCTGTTCGGATTCGTGGTGCCGGCGCTGCCGCTGCCGCGCGGACCGGCCGGATTGTCCGTGCTTGGAGAGATGATCGTTTTGGTGATCGTTTCGACCGCCTTCGCGCTCGCTTTCATGCGCGTGCGGTTTCCCGGCGGGTTATTGTTCGGCGCCATGGCCGGATCGGGCCTGCTGCACGGCACCGGCGTCATCCACGCCGCGCTGCCGTGGTGGATCGGCTCAAGCTCGGTGATCACGCTCGGCGCGCTGGTCGGCTCGCGCTTCGCCAACACCTCGCTGCGGATCGTGGTCGGCTATCTCGGCGCCGCGCTCGGCTCGTTCGCGGTGGCGATGGCGGTAGCCGCGATCTTCATCGCGATCGTGGTCCATCTATTCGGCTTCCCGGTCGCCAATGTCGTCATCGCCTTCGCCCCGGGCGCGCAGGACACCATGATGGTCCTGGCGCTGGCGCTGCATCTCGATCCCGTTTATGTCGGCGCCCATCACCTGGCGCGCTTTCTCGTCGTCACCGTCGCAGTCGCGGTCGCCGCGCGGCGGGTAGCGGGCGCAGAGCCAAAGCATGAATTGAAGACGCCGACGCGAGAGCAATCCAGCACTGGGTCCCCGCATTCGCGAGGACGAGCGGAAGACTGATTGGTCGCGTTACTCCGCCGCCAGCGCGCGCTCCTTGAACGGCAAGCCCAGCCGTTGCCAGACGTCGACCAGCGCTTCGGCGAGCGCGTCGACGAGCCCGTCGTCGTGATACGGGCTCGGCGTGATGCGCAGCCGCTCGGTGCCTTTCGGGACGGTCGGATAATTGATCGGCTGAATGTAGATGCCGTGATCGGCCAGCAACAGATCGCTTGCCGCCTTGCAGCGTTCCGGATCGCCGACATAGACCGGCACGATATGGGTCGGGCTTGGCATCACCGGCAGCGTTGCGGCGGCGAGCACCGCCTTGGTGCGCGCGGCGCGATCCTGGTGCCGCTCGCGCTCCCACTGCGAGGTTTTGAGATGCCGGATCGCGGCGGTCGCCGCCGCGCAGACCGACGGCGGCAGCGCGGTGGTGAAGATAAATCCTGGCGCATAGGAGCGCACCGCATCGATCAGCGCGGTAGAGCCGGCGATATAGCCGCCGAGGCAGCCGAACGCCTTGGCGAGCGTGCCTTCGATGACGTCGATGCGGCCCGTGGCGCCGTCGCGCTCGCTGATGCCGCCGCCGCGCGGACCGTACATGCCGACGGCGTGCACCTCGTCGATATAGGTCATCGCGCCGTAACGCGCGGCGAGATCGCAGATCTGGTGCACCGGCGCGACGTCGCCGTCCATGGAATAGAGGCTTTCGAACACGATCAGCTTCGGCCGGGCGGGATCGGCGGTCGCCAACAGCGCTTCGAGATGCGCCATGTCGTTGTGGCGGAAAATCTGCTTCTCGCAATGCGCCTGGCGCACGCCCTCGATCATCGAATTGTGGTTCCAGGCATCCGACAGGATCAGGCAATTCGGCATCAAGCGCGCCAGCGTCGAAATGCCGGTTTCGTTCGAGATATAGCCGGAGGTGAACACCAGCGCCGCTTCCTTGCGGTGCAGGTCGGCAAGCTCGCGTTCGAGTTCGACCAGCGGATGATTGTTGCCGGCGATGTTGCGGGTGCCGCCGGCGCCGGTGCCCATCCGCGTCGCGGTCTCGACCATGGCGCCGATCACCTTGGGATGCTGGCCCATGCCGAGATAGTCGTTCGAGCACCAGATCACGACGTTTTTCGGCCCGTCCGGCGAATGCCATACCGCATGCGGGAAGCGCCCGGCGATGCGTTCGAGATCGGCAAAGACGCGATAACGCCGCTCGCCACGCAACCGGGCCAGCGCCTGCGTGAAATAACCGGGATAATCGATATCGGGGCGATTATTGGGATAGTTCATCGGCAAGCGTCCCCGGCGAGTGCCGGTATTCCGCGATATTGGAACTCGGTCGCCTAGTTCTAGAAGCGTTCCAGGGTGTTTGTCGAGGTCCTATAGACGCGGTTGGTTGCCGCGTTATTGATCGGTGTCAATTTTACGAAAAATGCTACGCGCCAATCGCTTGACGCGGCTGCGGCGCCGCCGCGGCCCGGCCCGGTGCGGCGGCGCCCGCGCGTTTGAGCCACGGGCTCCAGGGTTCCGGCGGCACCAGACCCTCGGTGACCGAGACCGGCAGGATACGGCCGTCGTCGGTGATGCGGCCGATCATCACCGGCTTGTAAAGATGATGGGTGTCGCCATCCATCAGCACCGAGAAGCCGCTCGGCGCGGTGATCCGCCTGCCGCCGAGCGCGGCGCGCACCTTGTCGACATCGGTCGTGCCGGCCGCTTCGACCGCGGCGACCCACAGCTGAAAACCGATCCAGGTCGCCTCCATCGGATCGTTCGTCACCGCGTCGGGCTTTGCGGTGAAGCGGCGCCATTCGGCGATGAACGCGCGGTTCTCCGGCGTGTTGAAGGCATGCAGGTAGTTCCAGGCCACGAAATGCCCCGACACATTCGAGTGCTTGAGCGCGGCAAGCTCGGCCTCGTTGATGGACAGCGACATGACCGGAATTTCCGCCGCGACGATTTCCTGGTTGGCGAGTTCGCGAAAGAAATGCACGTTGGCGTCGCCGGAGATGGTCGCCACGATCGCGGTGCGGCCGCCGCGGGCGAAGCGGCGGATGTCCTCGACGACCGCGCGCCAGTCGGATTGACCGAGCGCGGTATAGCGTTCGGCAAATTCCGAAATCCCCTTGCTCGTCAGATAACCGGTGAGCACCGCATTGGTGGTGCGCGGATAAATGTAATCCGTCCCGACCAGAAAGAAGCGGCGGATGCCCTGGCCGAGCAGGAAGTTCACCGCGGGGATCGCCTGCTGCGGCGGCGTCGCGCCGGTATAGAAGATGTTGCGCGAGGCCTCTTCGCCCTCGTACTGGCTCGGATAGAACAACAGCGCATTGTCGCGCTCGACGATCGGCAGCACTTCTTTTCGCGACGCCGAGCTCCAGCAGCCGAATATGGCGGCGACCTTGTCGTCGTGGATGAGCTTGCGCGTCAGATCGGGATAGGCTTGCGGATCGGAATGGGGATTGACGATGACCGGCTCGAGCGGGCGGCCGAGCAGCCCGCCATGCGCGTTCTGCCGCTCGATCAGCATGACCAGGAGTTCCTGCAGCGGCCGCTCGCTGGCGGTCATGGTGCCGGACAACGAATGCAGAATGCCGATCTTGATCGAGCCGAATTCGAGATCGGCGAAATAGCGCGTCACCGCCTCGACTAGCCATTGCGAGCGGCCGAGCAGGTCCTCGGCGGTGGCGACGACGCCGTTGCCGGCTTCCTCGACGCTCGAGGCGATGGTCGAAATCTCCGGCAACACGCCGGCGACCGCGTCGGCGACCTGCTCGGCGCGGTTGCCGATGCGATTGATCTCAGCCGCCTGGTGATCGAGGATGCCGGTCAATTGCCGGTTGGCGTCGCTCATCGTCGTGACGCTCGACGAGACGCCGGAAATGGCCTCGACGGTTTCGTTGACCGCATGCTGGATGTCGTGAATCTGCGCGCCGATTTCGGCGGTGGCCTTGGCGGTCTGCTGCGCCAGCGTCTTGACCTCCGATGCGACGACGGCGAAACCGCGGCCGGCGGCGCCGGCGCGCGCCGCTTCGATCGTGGCGTTGAGCGCGAGCAGCGAAGTCTGCGAGGCGATCGCTTCGATCAGCTTGACCACGGCGCCGATCCGCTCGGCCGCGGCGGCAAGGCTGCGGACGGTGAAGTCGGTATGGCCGAGATCGGCGATGGTGCGGTCGGTGGCCTCCTTGGCGGCGGTCGCCTCGGCGGTGCATTGCACGATCAGCGTCAGCAAGCCGCGCGCCGCGTCCGCCACCGCGGCCACGTCGCGGCTGGCGTTCGCCGCGGCCTCGACGGCGCTGACGGCGCGCTGCGACATGTCCTTGTTGCGCGCGCCGAGATTGGCGGTGGTGACGCGGATTTCCTCGCCGGCGGTTTGGAACGTCCCGGTGAGCTGATCGATGGTGCCGCGGAAGCGCTGGGTGAAGAAACCTCGGCTGGCGTGCCGCAGCCGCGTCTCGGCCTCGCGACTTCTCAGTTCGACGGCAAGCGCGTCGGCATCGATCAGCGCCTGCCGCATCGCTTCCGCCGTGACGGCGCTGTCGGCCAGCGCGCCGCCCTGGATTTTCGCCGGCAGCGCGGCATAGCGGTCGCCGCGGGCGATCTGGGCGATGGCGCCGACCACGCCGCGCCAGGTCCGCTCGCAATACCATGTCAGGGCCAGCGCGCCGATCAGCGCCGTAGCCAGTCCAAGCCACAGGCTGCCGGTTCCCCAGGTGGTCACGACTGCGACGGCGCAGACAAAAATGACCGGCAGTAGGATCCACGCCGGCAGCGGGTTTTTCAAGTCGGCGACCATTTCGGGTCAATTTCGGCTGGCGCGCGGAAAATTCCTGGAGAACATGACGGAAATTGCGCATATTCGATTACTAAAACCTTTCCCGATGCTGCGCTGCAACGCATGAATTAGTGGCACTTGCGCTCAAATTATGTGCGTCGGCGCTGACCTTCGGCGGACGATGAAGGAGGCGTGACCGAGAGATGTCAGAATCCATGACCGGGCTGGACCACGGACTCACCGATTACGGCGATCGCGACTTCTCGCGCTACTTGCGGCGCTCGTTTGCGCAATCGATGGGCTATTCGCGCGCGCTGTTGGATAAGCCGGTGATCGGCATCGCTTATACGGCGTCGGACTTCAACAATTGCCACCGCCACTTTCCCGAACTGTTGGCGGCGGTCAAACGCGGCGTGCTCGCCTCCGGCGCGCTGCCGCTCGAATTTCCGACCATCTCGCTCGGCGAAGTCTTTCTCACGCCAACCAGCCTCAAATACCGCAACCTGATGGCGATCGACACCGAGGAGATGATCCGCGCGCAGCCGATGGATGCGGTCGTGCTGATGGGCGGCTGCGACAAGACCGTGCCGGCGCAGCTGATGGGCGCGGTCTCCGCCGACCGTCCGGCCATCGCGCTCGTTGCCGGACCGATGATGACCGGGCGGCATCGCGGCGAGCGGCTCGGCGCCTGCACCGACTGCCGGCGCTTTTGGGCGCGCTTTCGCGCCGGCGAAATCGACGCCGATGAAATCTCGCAGGTCGAGGGCCAGCTCGCGGTGACGGCAGGGACCTGCGCGGTGATGGGCACCGCCTCGACCATGGCCTGCCTCACCGAGGCGCTCGGCCTGTGCCTGCCCGGCACCGCGGCGATTCCGGCCGTGCACGCCGACCGCCTGCGCGCCGCGGAAGCGACCGGCGCCGCCGCTGTCAAGCTCGTCGGCACGACGCTGACGCCGGCGGCGCTGATCAACAAAAATTCGGTCGAGAACGCCTTGCGCGTGTTGCTGGCGATCGGCGGCTCGACCAATGCGGTGATCCATCTCACCGCGATCGCCGGGCGCGCCGGCGTCAAAGTCTCGCTCGAACAGCTCAACAAACTGTCGGACTCGACGCCGGTCCTGGTCAATCTCAAGCCGGTCGGCAACGGCTATATGGAGGATTTCTGCGCCGCCGGCGGCATGGGCGCGCTGCTGCGCGAACTGAAGCCGCTGTTGCATCTTAACTGCGTGACCGTGACCGGCGAGACGCTCGGCGAGCGGCTCGCCGGCGACGCCCAAGGCGACGCCGGCGATTATGTCGATCGCTCGATCGTTGCGCCGCTCGACAAGCCGCTCGAGCCGGCAGGCGGCTTGGTCGCGCTGTTCGGCAATCTGGCGCCGCATGGCGCCATCCTCAAGCGTTCTGCGGCCGACGCCGGACTGTTCGAGCACGAGGGCAAAGCGGTGGTGTTCGCCTCGCTCGAAGATCTCGCCGCGCGCATCGACGATCCGAAGCTCGAGGTCGAAGCGGCCGACATTCTGGTGTTGCAGAATGCCGGACCGCATGCACCGGCCTGCATGCCGGAAGCCGGCTATCTGCCGATTCCGAAGAAGCTGGCGCAGCAGGGCGTCAAGGACATGATCCGCGTGTCCGACGCGCGCATGAGCGGCACTGCCTTCGGCACCATCGTGCTGCATGTCACGCCCGACGCGGCGTCCGGCGGCCCGCTCGGCCTCGTGCGGAACGGCGACCGCATCCGGCTGTCGGTGAAAGGCCGCCGCATCGATTTGCTGGTCGGCGACGCCGAACTGAAAAAGCGCGCCGCCGCGGCGTCGGCGCATGTGAAAATTCCGGAGCGCGGCTACGCCAAGCTGTTCGCCGAGCAGATCCTCGGCGCCGACGAAGGCTGCGACTTCAAGTTTTTGATGCCGGGATAATTCTCATCCTTTCGCCACGGCGATCTCGAGCGGGAAATTATCCACCACCTCGTGGCCTTTGTCGGTCACGATGAATGTGTGGCCCAAGAATATCCCGAACAGCCCGTCCGCGGTAATCGGATTGGGCTCGGCCATGATCACCATGCCGGGCTTCAAAATTTCCTCGAATTTCTCCGCCGAGACGTGCTCGGCGACGACATGCGGCTTGTCGGTGACCAGATCGATGCCGTGGCACTGCGTCGGCCGCGACTGGTAGCCGTTGTTGCGGAAGAATTTGCTGGCTTCGCGCATCGCTTCCACGTGCTTGCCGGGCATGATCTCGGCGACGATCTTGTGATAGCCGGGCAGCGTCACTTCGTTCCAGAACTTTTTCACCATCTCATTCGGTTCGCCGACGCAGATCGGCGAGCCGATCTGCGCGCTATAGCCGCGATAGCCGGCGGCCAATTCCATATTGATAATGTCG